>ERZ837910.159-NODE-159-length-103665-cov-6.636058_pt1 | contig 103665 bp, 79 predicted proteins | sample MGYA00519940_ERZ837910 | MGnify/ENA primary metagenome ERZ837910 (study PRJEB31850, sample SAMEA3708825) | human gut metagenome | biome: human gut; feature: human-associated habitat; material: faeces | place: China | collected 2014 ... | reverse complement strand
GACGGTCATTCCCCGCGGCGAAAAGGCGGGCCAAAGCCCGAACGCCACCCCGGCAAACACAACGGATACCACAAAGAACAACAAAAATTGCTTGGCAAACCGCGCCAGCCCGTTCCACGGGAACGCGACGCGCACCAGCGCAGCTGCCAGCACCAGTTTGATTCCCAAAGAGGCGAGCGCGGGCAGAGGCGGCAAAAAGATCAGTGCCGCGCTGGCGGCACCGATCACCGCGCTGATGACCAACCGCCAGCGCTTGACCGGGATGTGCAGCAAATATGCCGTGGCTGACAGCAGCAAAAAGTCGATCAGCAAATTGACCGCCAACAAAACATCCAGATATATCACCGGCATAATGGCACCCTCCCGTTTGTTTGTGAACCCATTATAGTCGGCGGCTTCAACGGAAAATGACGAAACAGCAACACCGCCTCGCTTTTTTGTGAGGACTTTATCGACAATTTCAACTTATTTTTTCATTGTGAGCCGCTCTCGGTTGGACAAAAAGTCGAAATAAAAAAATACCAATCAAGGTATTGACATTTGTTCTGATCTTGGGTATAATACTTTAGCAATCTGCTGATGGCACATGACTCATTAGCTCAGCTGGCAGAGCACCTGACTTTTAATCAGGGTGTCCGGAGTTCGAATCTCCGATGGGTCACCATATAAAAACCGTATTTGAATTACTAAATACGGTTTTTATTTTTTATAATGTTAATGAGCTGTCGCCAAGCGGTAAGGCAACGGACTTTGACTCCGTCATCCCGTGGGTTCGAATCCCGCCAGCTCAGCCAAAATTGACCTAGGCAATAGCCTAGGTCTTTTTCTTTTTATAGAAAAATTAATAACACTTGTAGTTATAATCTGTATTAAAATTTAAGACCAATAAAAAGAATGTTAATGCTTATAATATTAGAATTGATGTGACTAAAGATGAATACGGCTTTTGGGATGATGTGGTATGTGCTAACATTGAATTAGATGATAGTGATGATAAAATACTTGAAGGCGATATTGTGACCATATGGGGTGAGTGTGATGGTCAATATGAAGAAAATGAATTGCATCATTCTTATGTTTATCCTGTGATTAATATTGAGTATTATAACATTGAAAAGTAATGTAATGTTACATAATAAAAGCACTCAGCCTTGATGGTTTAGTGCTTTTACTATGTATAATGTATAAATGAAAATTACCTCATTAAATTTCAGAACTTGTAAAATAACTGAGAATTATTTTTATTTCTGTTGAATAATCACCCTATTTTTGTTATTATAATATGGTACGCAAATTTTAATGTAATAATTTAGAATTAGATAATATATAAAGATTCTTGTTTTTAAAATAGGGTGTTAAAATGGGTAGGTTAAAATTTTTAAAGTCAAAGAGAAAGGTTCTTGCTGAGGGCTTTCGTGACGGTATTCCTATTGGTTTAGGTTACTTGGCAGTTTCTTTTTCCTTAGGTATAGCTGCTAAGAATGCCGGATTGACTGCTTTTCAAAGTTTCTTAGCAAGTTTATTTTGCAATGCTTCAGCCGGTGAGTATTCCGGCTTTACAGTTATTGCAGCCAATGCAACATATGTTGAAATGTTCATAGTTACCTTGGTAGCAAATGCAAGGTATCTGTTAATGAGTTGTGCTTTAAGTCAGAGAATGGCTGAGGGTACAAAGCTGATACATAGAATTGTTTTAGGGTTCTATATTACAGATGAACTTTTTGGCATAACAATTTCCAGAAAAGGGTTTGTTGACCCATATTATACTTATGGAGCAATTTTATTTGCAGGGCCATGTTGGGCAGTAGGTACTGCTCTTGGTACAATAGCCGGTAATCTGTTGCCTTTAAGGATAGTCAGTGCATTAAGTGTTGCACTTTATGGAATGTTCCTTGCAATTGTTGTACCACCATCAAGACAGAATAAAAAACTACTTGGCATTGTGGTATGTAGCTTTGCTCTAAGCCTAGCTTGTGCTTATTTGCCACTTGTTTCAACTTTAACTGAGGGTACAAGAATTATCATTCTTACTGTTGTTATCTCAACAGTAGCAGCTATTCTTTTCCCTGTAAAGGATAAGGAGGTAGCAGAGGATGAGTCATAATGTTTATATTTACCTTATTATAATGGCTACAGTTACCTTAGCAATAAGAATTTTGCCACTAACACTAGTGCAAAAACAGTTCAAAAGTCAGTTCGTAAAGTCATTCCTATATTATGTGCCATATGTAACACTTTCAGTAATGACTTTTCCGGCAATTTTCCAAGCAACACAAAGTCCCGTTGTAGGCATAATAGCTTTCATAATCGGTATAATAGCAGCATGGTTTAATGCAGGACTTTTCAAAGTTTCTGTAATTTGTTGCAGTGTTGTGTTTATATTAGAATTATTTTTCTGTTGAGTATTGTAAAAGATAAGTACAAGAATTATTTGTATTTAGATGTAATGCCTGACCAAAAAAATGTGCCATTCTACATAAAACAAGGGTTCAATGTTATGGAAGATGATACTGCAATGAATATTGTAAATGAGAATAATAAATATTAAAATTACAAAGAAAAACACCTATAAAATATAACTAATTTTGTAGGTGTATTTTTATATGTTTTTTGTAGAAAAATAGGTTTGACTATTTACATATCATAATATATAATTGTGCTTGGAAAAATCAAAAATGATAAAATTCTTTCAATATTAAGCAAATAATGTTTAAGGAGAGATGTTTATGAGTGGTACAAAAACAGTTGCAGTCAAATTAACTGAAGGCAATATTTTAAAGAAAATGTTGATTTTTGCAGTACCTATTATAATAGGTAACTTACTACAAGAACTATACTATATTTTTGATACGCTTATTGTTGGTCAAACTTTAGGTGATATAAAGTTGGCAGCAGTTGGAGCTACAAGTTCACTGGTATTTTTGGCTACAGGTTTTATTATCGGTATAACAAGTGGTTGTGCAGTTCTTACTTCTCAATTCTTTGGTGCCGGTGATGATAACAGAATGAAAAAGTCAGTAGCATCACATATTGTTATCGCTTTAATTTCAACTGTAGTTTTAACAGTGGGATTTGTACTTTTAGCAAAACCACTTTTAATTTTGCTAAATACTACAAGTGATACCTTTGCTTATTCAAAAACCTACCTAACAATTATATACGGTGGACTTCCTGCTACAATGCTTTATAATGTGACATCAGCACTTTTAAGGTCAGTAGGGGATAGCAAAACACCTTTAATGCTACTTTTGCTTTCATCAGTACTAAATATTGGTCTTGACCTGTTATTTATTTTAGCGTTTGGTTGGGATGTTGCCGGTGCTGCAATTGCAACAGTAATTTCACAAGGTATCTCAGCCTTGCTTTGTGTTGTGTATATTAAGTTTAAAGTGCCTTTCATTATTCCTAATAAAGAAAGTTTCAAAGGAATAAAGTCAATGATTGGCGATGAATTCAAGATTGGTTTTCCTATGGGTTTCCAGTATTCTGTAATTTCAATTGATATGATGGTGTTACAGTTCTTTGTAAATGGTTTTGGTTCAAGTGCCGTTGCAGCTTATACAATAGGCAACAGAGTTCAACTATTCCTACAAAATCCACTAAATTCAATGAGCATTGTAATGGCTACTTTTGCCGGACAAAATGCCGGTGCTAAAAGATATGACAGAATAAAGTCAGGTACAAAGAAAGGTCTTTTACTTTGTCTTGTATATTCATTGGTTATCGGTGTATTAGCCTTTATATTTGCTGAATTTTTAACATCAATTTTCCTATCAAATTCCGACCCTATTACAATGAAGTATTCAATAGAATTTATCAGATGGAACTGTATCTTTGAATGGTCACTTGGTATGCTATTTATTTATCGTGGTGTAATTCAAGGTTTAAAAGATGGTGTAGTGCCTATGATAGGTTCAGTACTTGAAGTTATGATGAGAGTTCTTTCACCATTAATTTTCAGTACAACATTAGGTTTTGCATCAGTTTCATTTGCAGGTCCTGCTGCTTGGAGTGCCAGTGCAATTCTTATGATTATTGTTTATTTTCATAAGTTCAGAAAACTAAAAAGAACAGGAACTTTATAATAAAGAGATAAAAAGAAAGTCGCATTTCCAATAGGAAGTGCGATTTTTTGCTTAAAAACATTAAATTAATCTTCATTCTGAATAACTAGTTCCTACCGGTTACGACCGTTTTTACTTCAAGTACAATTCATTCATTTTCAGTTTTCTTAACTTCAAGCATTTTGCCTACATCCTCATTGTTTAGTGAGAATGGAACAATCTCATCAAAATCAGACCTTACAATGCCTAACTTAAAGAATTGTAAATTAAACTGTTCACTGATAAGTACAGAGAATGAAAGTCCTCATAAATACTTTTTAGTGTGAGCATAGTCATCTGTACTTAGGTTGATAACTATTTTCTTGTCCTCATTATCAAGACCTTCAAGGTAAATAATCAAAAATCTAGGTGTAATGTTTACGATACCTTCATAGAAAGTTGCTCTCTTTTGAGAAATTTCCTGTGAGTCATAATATTTGTTGTAAGCATTTAGATTGATAAAGTCTTTGCTAAATAGCTTACTTAGTTTTTTATCATAATATTTTGACTTCTTGATGAGTAAGTAAGGGATAGGTCTTTTCTTAAAATTGGAAAGTAGTAATCTCCGGTGTAATATTGTAATTGTAGAAGTTTACAATAGTCATACTAGGTACATATTTCGGGTTTCTGAACTTTGATAGGTTTACATAAGAAGGAAGTTCTTCTTCATTCCTAATGTAATGTAAACAGGACATTCACAGGCACCGGAAACATAGTAAGGAGCAGTATTTAGATTTCTCCACATATAGTCGTAGATAATGTGGAAAAACTTATTTTAATCAAGGGGTTAGTTTAGTAACATTTCTTGCCATAAAAAACTCACTTCTTTTTTATTATTCCTCTCATACCTATCAAATAAAGTATAAAATAAAACTTAATCTCCCTAAAAACTAGTCCTTATGGATTAGCTTTTTACTTTTGTGTGATGATACTTATTATCTAATTTATGAATGAATATTTTTCTGTTAGGGAATAGGTATCTGTTTTATCTAAAAAGTAATAAAAAACAGCTACCCAAATTAATGAGTAGCTGTAATTATAAAGGTTATAGATTAGCCAAGTTTGTCAATTTTTTCAGCAGCATATTTCTGGATAATTGTTGTATCCTTAATATTAATCTGACCGTCTTTATTAACATCAGCAAGTTTTGTGTTGATTGTTACTGCCATCTCAGATACATACTTTTGAATTAAAGTAGCATCCTTAACATCAACAACACCATCACCGTTTACATCACCAAGAAGTTCTGTTGGTGTTGTAGCAGTAGTAGCTGTAGTAGCTGTAGTAGCTGTAGTAGCTGTTGTAGCTGTTGTAGCTGTTGTAGCTGTTGTTGGCTTTGTAGTTGTAGTAGCTGTTGTAGGAACTACATATGGGCTGCTTGACCACTTACCGTTTGAATATAGATAACCGTCACCAGGAATGCTTAGGTTATCTGTCTGTGAACCACCATTGTTGTTAAAGATACACATATCGTTATCCTTAGGGAATGAAGCATACCAAATGTTATCCTTATACTTTGTCATTGCAACACCAGGCCACTGAACTGAAGAAGAGTTATTTGATTTGCTCCAGTAGTAAACGTAAGGTGTAGCAAAATTATTTGTGTTTTCATAATATACTGTAACATTGTTTGATGGATCCGGAGTTGTTGGAACAGTAGCAGATGGCTTTTGACCTGTATATGCTTTCCACTGGTTACCTGTAGTAAAGATCATATCTTTTGAATTAATCTTTAGACCAGGCTGACTTGCAGATGGATATCTGCTTGTACCACCACTGAAGATAACCTGACCATCTGTTAATTCTTCAGAAACTTCAATTATATATAGACCGGTTGAAGGATCAAGTGTCATCTGCTGACCAGGCCATTTTGCATTTTCAACTACTGATGAACCACTTTCATTATAAATGTAAGCGTAGATTGTTGAACCCCAATTTAGTGATGGGTCAAAGTATACTCTTGTAATTGCATCTGGGTCTTTCTTCTTAAATGAGAATGACTTAGATACTGTTTCTTCTGAATTTGTAGCTGTCATTTTAACTTTAAATGTTGTGCCAACTGGAATATCTTCACCAATTGTGAACTTCTGACCGTCAACAGCCTTGAATTCTTCACCACCGTTAATTGAAACCATAGCGTAGTCAGCACCCTTTAGAGATACTGTAACTTCTTCTGAATCATAGAATGATGAAGCACCTTTTAGTGACATATTGATTGTAGATGTAGGACCTTCAATTAGAATTGTACCATGCTCACCTGAGTTAAATGTAGCAGTACCATCTGTAACCATAGCCTTTGTACCATCATAAGCATTTGTTACTTCTGTACCGTCTGACCATAGTGAAGATACATCTACTGCAATGTCCTTGTTATTAGGAGCACCGATTGTTGCAATAATATTATCTGATACAGTGCCATCGTCATATGTTCTGGCAAATGTATAACCTGTTGAACCATTGTAAGCAGTAATTTGCTGATGTTGACCGGCACCGACTGCTACGTGGTTTTTACGGAAAGTACCAACCTTCTGCCAGTGAGCTAGTTCGTCCTGATCTATTGAATCCCAGTTCATATCACTTCTTAGTGAGTGACCACTGCCACCGTGACCGTCAAAGCTCATACCTGGAACAGTCTTACGGTTTGTTTCATCACCATAGAAAACTTGTACAGCACCAGGAAGTAGCATTAGAGCAGAACCCTGATATGCCATGTCTGATGTACGAGCAAGATTTGAGTCATGAGAAGAGATATATGTTAACTGATTAAACTTATCGTTTGAGTTGATAGAATCTGCATAGTGCTGGAACTTACCATTGATTGAACTTGCTGCAGGAAGTGGACTACCTGATGTATCAAAGTTAATCATTGAGTCAAATCCACCTTCTGTGAAGTATGAATCATATCCAGAACCGATGTTGTGATCCCAACATTCACCTGTCATCCAGAAGTCTTCATCCCAATCAGCACCGGCCTTAGTTGGGTTGTTCTCTCTCCAAGTCTTAAGAGCAGATACACATTTATCTTTTAGCTTTTTCCATGAAGCCATTTCAACGTGCTTAGCAGTATCGCAACGGAAACCGTCAACACCATACTGAGAAACCCATTCAGAAAGCCATGTTGTTAGGTAATCACTAACGCTACCTGATTTGTCGCCGTATTTAGCAACCTTCTGGTCATATGTACCTTCCTGAGTCCATTTTGTTTTTAAAATAGGAGGGATAGATACTGTCTTTGTCTGTTCTGTTCTAAAGTCAGGAAGACCTTCTAGGCATCTTGTTAGGTCGCTACCGCCTTGACCACCGGTATATCCAGGAAGACCTGAACGAATCCAGTCATTGCCCCACCATTTGCCCCAGTCAGAAGCAGATGTTTCGTAGTCAATGTTACTGTTTACATCACTAATATCGTTTAGTTTATACTTGAAATCAGATGCACCTGGAAGAAGTGTACCAAAACCGAATTCTTCCATATCGGCAACTGAATTGTAGCCTGAGTGGTTCATAACAATATCAAGTACAACACGGATACCATGCTTATGAGCTGTATCAACCAGTGTTTGGAATTCTTCTTTTGTACCAAAGTTAGCATCTGTTTCTGTGTAGTCAAGAACATAGTAACCGTGGTATGAATAGTGGGCAAAACCCTTACCTGAATCAACATAGCCGTGAATCTGTTCGTAAGGAGCAGAAATCCAAATTGCGTTTACACCTAGGTTATCAAAGTAACCATCTTCGATTTCCTGTGTAACACCGGCAAAGTCACCACCATGGAATGTACCAGGAGCTGTATCCCAGCCTGATAGTGGAGAGCCATCTTTGTCTGTTGCACGACCATATGAGTGGTCATTACTTGTGTTACCGTTTTTAAAACGGTCAGTTAGTAGAAAATAGACATTTGCATTGTCCCAAGTGAAGTCATTTGCACTTGTGATTTTTGAAACGCCAGTTTTTTTGTCTGTTGTACTTGCTTTTGATTCATTCTTATTGACTGTAGTTGCGTTAACTGTTAGGTTAATTGCAAAGATAGACAATAACATTGATAAGCATAGAACAACAGATAAGATCTGTTTTTTCATAATTTCTTACCTTTCTGTATTTTATATTTATAAGGAAATCACTACATATTTCCTTACATTAATATACGCCTATATTATATCAAAAATCAAGTCATTTTACTACTATCATTTTTAACAATTTATAGTGCAAGTTTATAGTCAATAAACACAATATATATGAATATAATATTAACAGTTTTAAATAATTTGTATTATATTTTTTTAAAAGAAAAAAGTCTTATTACTTCTATTTAGCAACAAGACTTTTATAAAAATTATGCATTTTATAGAATATTAGCCGATAATTCCGTTACCGAATAATGGAGCAAATACAAGGCTAACAATTGTCATAAGTTTAATAAGAATATTAATTGATGGACCTGATGTATCCTTAAATGGGTCACCAACAGTATCACCGACTACAGCAGCCTTGTGGCTAGGTGAACCTTTGCCGCCATGATGACCACCTTCAATGTATTTCTTAGCATTATCCCAAGCACCACCGGAGTTACTCATAAAGATTGCAAGTAATACACCGGTAGTTAGTGAACCACCCAGCATACCACCAAGAGCCTCAGCACCAAGTAATACACCTATAATAATAGGGGATACAATAGCCAAAACACCCGGTAGAATCATCTGTCTTAGTGCTGCGTGAGTTGAGATAGCAACACAGTTTTTGTAGTCAGGTTTTCCCTTACCTTCAAGAATACCCGGAATTGTTCTAAACTGTCTTCTGACTTCTTCAATCATACTTTGTGCAGCTTTACTTACACTGTCCATTGTAAGTGAAGAAAATAGGAAAGGTAGCATACCACCAACCAATAAACCGATAACTACCTTGTAGTTCATAATGTCAATAGTGGCTAGGTTAACCTTTTGTGCAAATGTAAAGAATAGTGCAAGTGCAGTTAAAGCAGCAGAACCGATAGCAAAGCCTTTACCGATAGCAGCAGTTGTGTTACCTACAGAGTCAAGAGAATCAGTAATTTCTCTAACTTCATTCGGTAGGTCACTCATTTCAGCAATACCACCTGCATTATCGGCAATAGGACCATAAGCATCAACTGCAACTGTAATACCTGTTGTAGAAAGCATACCTACAGCAGCAAGTGCAATACCATAAATACCGGAAGTACCGTCAGCACCTGTACCGTTAGTTACAAAGTAAGCAACAAAAATGCCAACACCAATAAGAATAATAGGGATAAGTGTACTTTGCATACCTACTGCAATACCACTGATAATTGTTGTAGCAGAACCTGTTTCACTTTGTTTAGCAATTTTCTTTACAAATGGAAATTTATCGGAAGTGTACATTTCCGTAATTGTGCCGATTATCAGTCCAACCAATAAACCTGCAATAATTGCAATGGCAAATCTAAATGTTCCCAGCATAAAGTAGCTTAGTAAAACTGAAGAAATTACTACTAAAGCAGATGCTACATAAGTACCTGTGTTAAGTGCTTTCTGAGGATTTTTTCCTTCTTTGCCCCTAACAAATAATGTACCGATAATAGAAGAAATAAGACCGATAGCAGAAAGTAAACAAGGGAATACTGCATATTTCCAAGAAGAACTGCCACTAAATGCAAGTACACCAAGTGAAATAGCAGAGATAAGAGAACCGGCATAGCTTTCAAATAGGTCAGCACCCATACCGGCAACATCACCAACATTGTCACCAACATTATCGGCAATAGTAGCAGGGTTTCTTGGGTCATCTTCAGGAATACCTGCTTCAACCTTACCGACAAGGTCAGCACCTACATCGGCAGCTTTTGTATAGATACCACCACCGACTCTGGCAAATAGAGCAATTGATGATGCACCCAGTGAAAAACCAAATAGAATGTTGTCATCTCCTGTAAGTGCATAAATTAGGCAAACACCCAGCAGTCCAAGACCACTAACGCACATACCCATAACTGCACCACCACTAAAAGCAGTAGATAATGCACTGTTCATACCTTTTTCTTTAGCAGCATTAGCAGTTCTGACATTAGCCTTAGTAGCTACACTCATACCACAGTAACCGGCTAAAGTAGAAAGTATTGCACCAATTAAAAACGCAAGTGCAGTTCTGTAGTTTAGCACATCACTTTTTGTAATAATTCCACAAACTGAAATAACAACAAATACAGTTGCAACAAAAATTACAAGAATTTTATATTCCGAAAACAAAAATGCCTTTGCACCTTCGTTTATAGATTGTGCGATTTCTTTCATCTTTTTAGTACCGGAATCCATTTTGTTAATTCTTACAGCCAATATAACTGCATAAATCAGAGCAACTATACCCCCGATGGCTGATAAATAGGTTAAAGTTGTTAACATATTCGAAACAACCTCCTTATTAATATTTTATTCATACATTTTAGCATACATAATAATAAATTTCAAGCGTTATCTAGATTTCTGTTAAAATTATACAATTACATTTACTCAAATTTGGAAGTATAATCAAATTGTAAATTTTTTTATTTTTCCCAAAATATTATTGCCTATAAGTAAGAAAAAATGATATAATGAACTTGTAATATATAGGAGGTAACGCTATGAGCAAAAAATTAATTTCAATTTTACTTTCTTTGGCTATGGTAGCCGGTGCTTCTGCAACTATCTCAGTAAATGCAGATGAAAATGAAACAACTACTACCAAAACAAAAGAAACTACATCTACTGTAGATGTAAACAAATTTGGCGATGCTGATGGCAATAATAAAATCAATGTAAAGGATACAACTGCTATTCAGAAGTATCTTAACAAGAGCATTGATTCTATTGATGGAACTTATGCCGATGTAAATGAAGATGGCAAAATAGATGTTAAGGATGCTACAATTATTCAAAAGTACATAACTAAGAAGATTAACACTTTTGCTGCAAAGGCAGATAATGATTGGAGAACTTCTTCTGTAGGTTATGAAATTTTTGTTCGTTCATTCTATGATAGCAATGGGGACGGTTGTGGCGACTTCCGTGGTGTAGCTGAAAAGGTTGATTACCTAAAGTCACTAGGCGTTAATGTTGTATGGCTAATGCCATTTAACAAGACAAATTCTTATCATGGTTATAATGTATCAGACTATAATGATGTTTGTGAAGATTATGGTACAATGGATGACTTTAACTATATGATGAATACTCTTCACGATAATGGCATTAAGGTTGTTATGGACCTAGTTGTAAACCATACTTCTAATCAGCATCAGTGGTTTAAGGAATCCATTAAGAAGTCCGGTAAGTATAAAGATTATTATGTATGGAATGATGGTACACAGGTTATTCCATCAGTACAGGTAATGTTATGGACTTGGTCATCTAATAGGCGTGCGAGATATTATTCTTGCTTTAACGGTAATATGCCGGACCTAAACTATCAGAATAAAGATGTTTGGAACGAAGTTGACTCTGTTGCAGACTTCTGGCTGGATAAGGGAATTGATGGTTTTAGATTAGATGGTGCAATGCATATTGATGATACTATCAATTCCGGTAAACTTCATGTTGATGATAAAGAAGGTTCTGTAACACATGAATGGTGGCAACACTTTGAAAACCATGTAAAAGAAAAGAATCCTAATGCTTTCTGTATCGGTGAAGTATGGCCGGAAACTGATATGGAAGCAACACAGGCAAAGTTCTTTGCTGACCTAGACTCTAACTTTGACTTCTATAATATGAGTGAAGTAAAGTCAATGGTAAAAGGCACTAAGAAGAATATTGCAAGGAGTAGTCAATCATATGACGAGAAAATTCAAGCAAGTGCAAGACAAACACCTAATGTTTCTAAGACTACTATTAATTCCGTAATGCTTAGTAACCATGATGTAAACAGAGTTGCTTATGAAATTAATCAGAAAAATCCTGATAAAGAAATGGCAATTGCAAGAATTAAACTTGCCGGTAGTGTTCAGATGACTATGAAGGGTATGCCTTGGATTTACTATGGTGATGAACTAGGTCAGTCCGGTGGTGGTACAGGTGGTTCATCTGACCCTAACAGAAGAGAGGCAATGGACTGGTACACTGCTCGTGACGGTAAGGGTGCAACAAAGATGAATTCAATTCGTTCATGGAGTGGGTCAGAAAGATTTACTAAGGCTAATGACGGTATCTCAGTTGAGGAACAAGAAAATGTTGACGGTAGTGTTCTGGAACATTACAAGAAACTTATTAGCATTAGAAATAAATACAAGATTTTCTATACAGGCAACTATAGTACATCTATTGCAAATGATGATATCTACGGTTACTCAGTAACTGATGATAGCAGAGATTATTCAATGTTTGTTATCCATAATAACAAAATTGATGATGTAACTTTCAAGGCTAATTATGACTTTACAGATGAACTTTCCGGTGAATCTTATAAAACAGGTGACACAGTAACTGTAAAAGCACTTACTTCAATGATTGTTAAATATACAGGCGAAACAATCCCACTTTCAGCAAATTAATTAAAGACATAAGAAAACTCCTTAACCAAACGGCTAAGGAGTTTTTTAATTGCTTAGTTTGATATACATTATATAATGTATATTATTCTGAACCGTATTTAATTTTAAGTTGTTCTTCGTAGATGTTTTTAAAGATTACTTTTCTTGTAACAATACCAACAAAAACATCTCTGTCATCAGTAACAGGAACAAAGTTTTGGTCAAGACATTTAATAAGTAGCTTATCTATACTTGCAGTGATTTTTACTGCCTCATAAAAGTCTTCCCTAAGAATGTTTCTAACCTTAACTTTCTTTAGGTCTGCATCTGGATTGTCCATTATGTAGTACAAGAAATCACCTTCTGTGATTGTACCTCGGTAAATGCCATCAGAATTGATAACAGGTACAGCAGAGTATGAATTTCTTCTAAATATATCTAGTGCAAATTCAATAGAGTCCTTTGTTCTTAGATACTCAACATTAGCTTTTGGTATTAAAAGTGATGGAATGTTCATAGCAACCTCCTTCATTCGTACATATTATATCATATACATATTCCAAAATAAATAGATTTTAGTAATTTATTTCCAAATTCTGTTCTTTCATTATTCTGTCATTGATTTTAAGTACTTAAGGTGATATAATTATGAAGATAGGGTGAATTTTACTTAAAATCTATTTTAGTAAAGTTTATTTGGGCAAATGTTTTTAGTTTAACTATTTTTAGGAGAAAGTTATGGTAAAATTATATTTAGCAGTTCCTTGCTATAATGAAGAAGAAGTACTTTATGATACAACAGAAAAATTAACTAAGAAATATGACCAGATGATTAATGATGGTCTTATTACAAGTGACAGTAAGATTTATTACATTGATGATGGTAGTAAGGACAAAACTTGGACTATTATTGATGAATTACATAACAAGAATAAATATGTAAACGGTATTAAAATGAGCAGAAACAGAGGTCACCAAAATGCACTTCTAGGTGGTCTTATGACAATTAAGGATGACTGTGATTGTGTAATTTCTATTGATGCCGATTTACAGGACGATATTAACACATTTGATGAAATGATTAAGGACTTTGAAAACGGTTCTGAAATTGTTTACGGTGTTCGTAGCAAGAGAGCAACAGATACTGCTTTCAAGAGAATGACTGCACAAGGTTTCTATAAAGTTCTTTCAATGCTAGGTGCTGAAGTTGTTTATAACCATGCTGACTTTAGATTAATGAGCAAGAGAGCATTAAATGCTTTAGCAGAATTTAAGGAAGTTAACCTATTTCTAAGAGGTCTTGTACCACTTGTTGGCTTTAAGTCAAGTGTTGTTGAGTATGAGAGAAGTGAAAGACTTGCCGGTGAAAGTAAGTACCCACTTAAGAAAATGTTAGGTCTTGCATGGGATGGTGTTACCAGCCTATCAATGAAACCTATCAGAATGATTACTTCTTTAGGTGCTATTGTATTTTGCATTAGCTTAATTATGTTAATCTATAGTTTTATTATGTGGATTATCGGCAATACTGTTTCAGGTTGGTCATCACTTATTGTTTCAATTTGGGCATTGGGTGGTCTTCAGCTACTTGCAATCGGTGTTGTTGGTGAGTACATAGGAAAAATTTATATGGAAAGTAAGCACAGACCAAGATTTATAGTTGAAGAACAATTAAAATAGTGTTATAATAATAAATATTGATAGTTATTTTAAATAATTATTCGGTAAAAGAAAAATAAATACCATTCAAACCGATGATGTGGGAGTAAAACGGCAAAAGACCTTTAGCGAGTAGATGATGGTGGAAGTTCTACGGAAACTATGCTGACAAATGGGCCACAGAGGGAAAGGTGAATTTTAGTAGCTAATCCGTAAGTCTGCGTTAAAGACTAGAGTGATAGTTCTTTTATGGAATTATCAGAACTTGGGTGGTACCACGATAATTCGTCCCATACGCTTTATGCGTATGGGATTTTTTGTTAGGTGATATTATGGAAAATTATAGTATAAACTTGCCTTCATATTCTATTGGAGATAATGTTTATGAAAAAATTGAAAAAATCTGTAGTCCATATGGTAGCAAAGCAGTTGTTATCGGTGGACACAAAGCAATTAATTCTGCAAAAGAATTATTAATCTCAGCCACAAAAGATACTAAAGTAAGTATCATTGACTTTGTGTGGTATGGTGGAGAGTCTTGTTTTGAAAATGTAGATGAATTAGCTGAGAATGAAAGTGTAAAGAAAGCCGATTATCTTTTTGCAGTTGGTGGTGGTAAAGCACTTGATACTACAAAGTGTCTTGCAGTAAAGATAAATAAACCGGTTTTCACATTTCCTACAATTGCAAGTAACTGTTCACCGGTAACTTGTGTTTCAATTATGTATACTAAGGAAGGTGTTTTCAAACAACCATTTTTCTTTGAAAAACCACCTAAACATGCATTTATCAACACAAGCTTGTTGTGTAAGTCACCATCAAAATATTTATGGGCAGGTATGGGCGACACATATGCAAAGTATTTTGAAAGTTCTGTTTCTTCTAGGGGAGAAGATACTTTAGTTCATTACCACAGACTTGGTGTTGTAATCAGTCAAATGTGCCTTGAACCAATTTTGAAGTATGGTAAGAAGGCTTTGGAAGATAATAAGAATAAGGTTAATTCCTATGAGTTTGAACAAACTGTACTTTCAATTGCTATTACAACAGGTATTGCATCAATTTTATTAACAGCAGAACATATTATAGATTACAATACCGGTCTTGCACATGGTATTTTCTATGGACTGACTTCATTTCCACATATTGAAGAAAATCATATTCACGGTGAAGTTGTCGGTTTTGGTGTACTGATTCTTTTGTTAGTAGATAAGCAGTACGATATGTTTAAGAAAATGTATGATTTTAATGAAAGTGTGGGACTTCCAACTTCTATTGCTGATGTAGAAATTGAAGAAAAAGATTTACCGGCAGTAATCAAGAAAACTCTTGAAATGCCTGATGCTGACCACAATCCATATGCAGTAACAGAAGAAATGTTAGTTGATGCTTTTGACAAGTTGTCAAATTATAATAAAACAAAAACTTTATTGGAGGGTTAAACAATGAAAAAAATTTTTGCAGTAATCTTAACTGTAGTGATGATGGCTACACTATTTGTTGGTTGTAACGGTAGTGACGGTTCATCAAGCAAAACAAAGAAAGTTGCTATTATTCAGCAAGTAGAAAACGGTGCTTTTAATGATATGCGTGCAGGTATCATTAAAGGTCTAAAGGCTAAGGGATATATCTCTAGTGACAAGGATGTTGATTATCAGTGTGCCGATGGTGACGAAACAAACCTAAACACAATTACTCAGTCAGTAGCTAACGGTGACTATGATGCAGTATTTACTGTTGCAACACCTGCAACTCAGAGTATGGTAAACCAAGAATCCGACATTCCTGTATTTTTCTGTGCAGTTTCTGCTCCTGTAGCAGCCGGTGTTATTAAGGATATGGATAAGCCTGATATGAATGCAACAGGTACATCAAACGCAATTCCTGTAGAAGAAATTTTTGGTCTTGCAAAACAGATGACACCAAAAGCAAAGAACTTCGGTCTACTTTATTCTTCAAAAACAGATTCAGCCGTTAACACAGTTGAACAGGCAAAGAATTACCTAGAAAGTAAGAATATTAAATATACAGAAGGTGCAGTTGTAGAAGATAGCGAAATCGCTACAACAGTTGAAAGCCTATGTAAAAAGTGTGACGCAATCTTTATTCCTAATGATGCAGTTATGCAAGGTGCTATGAGTACAATTACCGAAATTGCAAGAGAAAACAAAGTAGCAGTTTACGGTTCTTCAGCAACAATGGTTGATTCAGGTTGTCTAGGTACAAAGGCTATTGATGATATTGGTATTGGTGAAAAGACAGCCGATTTAGCAGCAAAGTATTTTGAAGGTGAAAAGGTAGAAAATATTCCATCAATCGTTGTACCTTATGATTACGTCACAGTTAATAAGGACGATGCGAAAGCTATCGGCATTAACCTAGATAGTATCGACTTCGGAAAAGATACAGTTAAGCAGGTTAATGACACAAAGAACTAATTTAATTAGTATAGAATTATAGTTTAGAATTTAGTACAGACTTATAGTTTTAGAATGTAGGGGCGAATATCATTCGCTCGTAAGAAAACAGACTATTAATTTATTACAATCTTTCCTTTGTTAGCGAAACTTAAATTAAGTACAAACTAACAAAGCCTCCCTCAGACGAGGGAGGTGGGAAATTAGTTTCATCTAAATGAAACTAATTTGTCGGAAGGAGGGAAAATAGGATAAATTAAAACTTTGTCCTATGTGAATTCTTAAGATTAGAACAAACTTACCAGCCTCCCTTGTGTAAAGGAAGGTGTCACCAAAGGTGACGGAGGGATTGTTTTGGTACAATCTTTAGTTTATATAAGACTAATCTGATAGATAAAACAATGTAGGGGCGAAATTTATATTCGTCCTAAAAATAAAAACAAAAGAAATTTAGAAGTACAAGGGGTTATTTATGAGCCTTAATGTTATTTTGGGAGGACTTGAGCTAGGTTTCATTTACGGAATTATGGCTCTTGGACTTTACATATCCTTTAGAATAATGAATGTTCCTGACCTTACAACAGAGGGTAGCTTTACCTTAGGTCTGGCAGTATCAGCTGTTGTAGCAAATGAGAACCACTCTTGGCTAGGTATTTTACTTGCTTTCCTAGCCGGTTGTTGTGCAGGTTTTGTAACAGGATTTTTACAGACAAAAATGAGAATACACCCTATCTTAGCCGGTATTATTTCAATGTGTGGACTATATAGCGTAAACCTTATGATACTTGGTTCACCAAATGTAAATATTCCAAAGGACTCAAGAGTATTCACATCAGTTGATAATTTATTTGATAATATTGGTCTTGATATTTTTGGCAGACATAATGCAAAGATAATTCTTTCATTTGTTGTAGTAGTTGTCTGTGTACTGGTTATGATTTGGTTCTTTAGAACACACTTTGGTCTATGCCTAAGAGCAACAGGTAATAATGAAGATATGGTTAGAGCATCTTCTATTAATGTTGATGTTAGCAAGATTGTTGCACTAATGTTAGCTAACGGACTAATCGCACTTAGTGGTAGCTTTATTGCTCAATATCAAGGTTATGCAGATATTTCTTCCGGTAACGGTATCCTTGTTGTTGGTTTGGCATCAGTAATTATCGGTGAAGCTATTATGGGTAAGCGTGGTGTTACTCTTGGTCTTATCTCTGCAATTGTAGGTTCAGTTATCTACAGATTTATCATTACTTGGGTAATTAATTCCGGTATCTTTACTGCTCAGGTTATCAGACTAATTACTGCTATTATTGTTGCAGTAGCACTTTCTATTCCGGCATTTAAGTATTATATTGCCAGATTTAAGATTAAACACGGAGGTGGAAGAAATGCTTGATGTAAATAATGTTACTAAAGTTTTTTCTAAGGGTACAGTAAATGAACATACTGCCCTTAACAACCTTTCACTTCATTTAGATAAGGGTGACTTTGTTACTATCGTAGGTAGTAACGGTGCAGGTAAAAGTACACTTTTCAATGCTATTTGTGGTTCTTTCCTATGTGACAGTGGCAAGATTATACTTGACAATGAAGATATTACTTATAAGAAAGAACATAAGAGAGCAAGAGTAATCGGCAGAGTGTTTCAGGATACTATGAAGGGTACTGCACCTGATATGACTATCGAAGAAAACCTAGCCCTTGCATATAGCAAAGGCAGAAGAAGAATTTTTCAGTCAGCAGTAAATGACAAAATGAGAAAGTTCTTTAAAGAACAACTTGCAAGATACAATATGGGTCTTGAAGATAGACTAAAGAATAAAGTAGGACTTCTTTCAGGTGGTCAAAGACAAGTTGTAACACTACTAATGTGTACACTTGCAGTTCCAAAACTTCTGTTACTTGATGAACATACTGCTGCCTTAGATCCGGCAACTGCTGAGAAAGTTATGGAAATCACTAAGCAAATTGTTGCAGAAAATAATATTACTACAATGATGATTACCCATAACCTAAATCAAGCACTTACCACAGGTAATCGTACAATTATGATGGACAGTGGTGAGATTATTCTTGATATTCCATATAACGAAAGAAAGAATATGAATAGGGATGACCTTCTTCAAATGTATAGTATGAAGAAAAGAGAAGCCCTTGATAATGATAGAATTCTATTCTCATAATTTTTAATTTTTAATAAAATAACAAAAAGCTCTGTCTAACTTTAATAGTTAGTACAGAGCTTTATTTATTATAAATGTGTACGATGGGATAAAAGTTATCATAAATTATAGGCAAATACAATAGTTATTACTCTTAAACATCCTCAACATTAATCTTACTTGCCTCTTTAAGAAACAACTTAGTACCGGGATTACGCATAGCTTTATTCCAAGTCATAATGTAGGAAATTGAAGTGTCAATACCTTTAATTCTATGAATTTCAAATTGACTGTTGAACATTGCTCTACATAGTGAAGTAGGCAAAATAGAAATACCGATTCCGGCTGATACTGCAGTAACTACTGAACGAACATCATCATATCTGTTTACTATGTTAGGAATAATGTTGTAGGTTCTGAATAAGTCCAAAATTTCCATATAAAGAATAGGACTGATGACCTCGGAAAGCAAAACAATATTTTGTTGATGAAGTTGGTCAAAGTCAATTCCACCACCGGCTAGTAATCCTTTTTTGCTAATAACAGAAAGTGTGTCATCATAAGCATCAAGATGGTCAATATCCGGAGAATCAGGCATCATATCTCTAAGCATAAATACAATGTCATATTCATTGTTATCAAGTGCCAAAATTTCCTCACTAACTTGAATTTTCTTAATGTCAACTGTTATGTCCGGATATTTAGCCACAAACCCTTGTAGGTATTTACTAATATAAGGTCCACTTGTTTCGTCATAACCTACAGTAAGTTTACCGTCAATACCCTTCTGTAGCTTATCTATTATAAATGTTGCAGAGTTAAGGTTTTCAATAATTTCCATTGCATAGGGGAGAAGTGCTTTTCCCTCAGGAGTCAGTACAACATTTCTCTTTGTTCGAGAAAATAGAGATGCACCAAGTTCCTTTTCCATTTCTTTGATACCTCTTGAAACTGTACTTTGAGAAACAAAGTTCTGCCTTGCAGTCTCTGAGAAATTTAAATTCTGTGCAACAGAAACAAAATATTTAATTAAATTTATATCCATAAAGCTCACCACCTATTATTTATTAAAGAATATCATTAGAAAAGCATATTATAATTCTTAATAAGAAATATAATTATTATTTATGCAATAAATGCATAAACTTATGTTGATTATAGATATTCAGCATTATATAGCTTATTGCTAAATTTTTCTTACTTTGATATAATTCTTATTGTAAGTTAAAAGAACATTAATGGTTTTATTTATTCTTGCTTTAGTGTGGACGCACACTAAAATATATACGCGTATTGAAAGGACTTTCACAAAATGAAGAAAATTGTAATTACAGGTATGGGTGCAGTTACACCAATAGGCATTGGTGTAGATGAATATTGGAAAAATCTGCTAGATGGCAAAAGTGGTATTGATAAAATCACTTCTTTTGACCCATCAGAACTAGCAGTTCAGTTTGCCGGAGAAATCAAGAATCTTAATCCAGCAGATTATATTCCTAAGCAAATTCTAAGACAAACAGACCCATTTATGCAGTATGCTTATATTGCAGCAGAAGAAGCTCTAAAAATGAGTGAAGTAAAGATTGAACCAACAAGAACAGGTATCGTTATGGGTACTGCTCTAAACGGTATTGCAACAACTGCTTATACTCAAGAAGCACTGACAGGTGCTTCTCATAAAAAGGTTGGTCCTAGATTTATTCCGAAAATTCTAGGTAATGTTGCTGCTACACATATTGCAATTATGCACAATATTCAAGGCCCATCATTTACTATTAATACTGCTTGTTCATCAGGCGGTGATGCAATTTATACTGCTGCAATGTTAATGCAAGCCGGTAAGGCTGATACAATGATAGCAGTAGGTGCAGAAAGTGCACTATGTCCAATCGTTATCTACTCATTAGCTAACGCAAAGGCACTTTCTAAGAATAACGAAAATCCACAAACTGCTTCTCGTCCATTTGATGTTACCAGAGATGGTTTCGTAATTGGCGAAGGTGGTGGTGCACTTGTGCTGGAAACAGAAGAACATGCTCTTGCTCGTGGTGCAAATATTATCTGCGAACTAAAAGGCTGTGGCAACACAAGTGACGCTTATCATATTACTGCTCCTCATCCGGAAGGTGACGGTGCAATTAGAGCAATGAAACTGGCTATTGAAGAAGCCGGTATTAATTCTGACCAAGTCGGTTACATTAACGCACATGGTACTGCAACACACAAAGGTGATGTTGTTGAAGGTATAGCAATTAACTCAGTATTCGGTGACTATAAGCCTTATGTTTCTTCAACAAAGGGTGCAACGGGTCATATGATGGGTGCAGGTGGTATTACTGAATGTATCACTTGTATCAAGGCAGTAACTGAGGGTGTTATTCCTCATACTCTTAACCTACATGAAGTTGATGAAGAAATCAACCTTAACCTTGTTAAGGATGAACCACTAAAGAAAGATATTGATTTTGCAATGAGCAACTCTCTTGGTTTTGGTGGTCAGAATAGTAGTGTAATTGTTGGTAAATATAATAAATAAAGTGGACTAACCCTAAAGGTTTGTTCCATAATAAAAAGATAGAGGTTATTTTATGAGTTATACTTATGATATTACAATGTTTAAGGACACATTTGAACATGAATTTACATGGCTAAATGGCTTTATGCGAAATGTTCGCCGATTTGGTTACAAAACTGCAATGGTAGATCCTCAAAAGGAACAAACCTGGACTTATGAAGAACTTAACAAAGATGCAAACCGTCTTGCAAATGCACTAAAAGCAAGTGGTGTGAAGAAGAACGATACTATACTTTATCTACTTCCAAATTCACCACAGTTTGCACTTTCATATATTGCACCACAGAAGATTGGTGCTATTAACTGTCCTGCTAACTTTAACTTAGCAGCAGGTGAAACTTCATTGCTTATTAATCACAATAAGCCTAAGGTGTTTATTTATGATTATGAGTATATGCATGAAATGAAACAAGCATTGGCACTTTGCGTTGAAAAGCCTGAAGTTGTGCTAATGGTTGACTATGATAATAAGTGCGAAACTTTACCAAAGGGACATATCCGTTTTGAAGACTTTATGAAGGATGCTCCTGATACGGACCCTGAAGTTGACTTTCAGTCTCATATTTATGATGAAGTTACAAGACTGTTTACTTCCGGTACAACTTCACTGCCAAAGGGTGTACCACTAAATAACATTAACGAAGTACTTTCTGCTCATGATGTTATTATGCATTTCCCACTAAATCCAACTGATGTTACTATGAATATGACACCTTGGTTCCATAGAGGTGGATTACATTCAGGTGGACTTACACCAACATTTTATGCCGGTGGTTCAGTTGTAATTTTGCGTAATTATAACCCTAGAGTTTGTCTAACTTATGCTGAAAAGTATGGTGTAACTTTCCTTATTGGTGTACCGGCAGTTCTAACTTCTCTTGCAACTCGTCAAGAAAAGCACCCTGTAGATTTATCAAAAATCAAGGGTATTGTTACAATGGGTTCACCACTTGAAAAGGCTCAGTGTATTCGTTTCCAAGAAACTTTAACACCAAATATTTTCAACGGTTACGGTACAACAGAAACATTCTGGAATACATTCCTTAGACCATATGATTTACCTGAAATGTCAGGTTCTGCCGGTCGTTCATGTACTGATGATGATGTTAGAGTTGTTAAGGCTTATGAAGACAAAAAAGCTGAACCTAATGATTTTGTAGCTAAAGACGGTAAAGAGGTTGGTGAAGTTATCATCAAGTCACCATCAAAGTCAACTATGTGCTACTTTGATAACCCTAAAGTTACAAAAGAAAAGTACTATAAGGGCTATCTATATACAGGTGACCTTGCTACTTGGGATGACAAAGAATTTGTAACTATTGCAGGTCGTAAGGATGATATGATTATCTGTAGTGGTGAAAATATTTATCCACCACAGATTGAAGAAGTACTAAATATGTACCCTAAGGTTCAGGAAAGTATTGTCACTTCTGTACCTGACAAAACAAGAGGCGAAGTGCTTGTTGCTTATATTATCCCTGAGGATAAGTCAATTACAGTCAAGGAAATGATTGATTATTGTGATAAACACCCAAATCTATCAAAGTACAAATGTCCAAGATATTATCGCTTTGTTGATGAACTACCACATACTGCTACAGGTAAGAAACAACATTATAAGGTTAAAGAACAAGCTAAGAAAGACTTTGAAGCAGGATTATTATTAAGGAAGTGATTTTGTGAAATTTAAACCATATATTCGCAAAGTTAATTATTATGAAACTGACAGAATGTCTATTGTCCATCATTCTAATTATATTCGCTATTTTGAAGAAGCCAGAATATATGCAATGGAGCAAATCGGTTGTGATTTAATTGAAATGGAACGACAAAATATGATTATTCCTGTTGTTGATGTTTATGCTAAGTACCATAAGTCACTGTGTTGTTTAGATGAATTTGCAGTTTATATTAAGATGACTTATTTTAATGGTGTAAAGCAGAAGTTTGATTATGAAATTCGTTTTACTTCAGATAATTCATTGGCTTGTACAGGTCACTCAACCCATTGTGTTGTAAATGAAAATCATAAACCGATTTCTATTAAGAGAATTAACCCAGAAATTTATAACAAATTAATGAGTGCAGTTGAAGAATAATAATTCATTTCTTTAAATAAAATTTCATATGAATATATAAAAGGAAGATATTTACTAAATTGTTTACAAATATCTTCCTTTATTGTATTATAGAGAGCAGAGTTCAAAGAAAAGAGAATTATTATGAGTTTAGTTGAAGTTATCTTATTGGCAGTAGGGCTTTCAATGGACGCATTTGCTGTTTCTGTATGTAAGGGCTTGGCAATCCCTAAGATTAATTTTAAGACAATGGCAGTATGTGGTCTGTGGTTTGGGGGCTTTCAGTTTTTGATGCCTATGATTGGTTACCTTTTAGGTGCCGGTTTTACAGGCTACATTACAAGTATCACACCTTGGATAGCATTTGTTTTGCTTTCTTTAATTGGTGGTAATATGATTAAGGAGTCACTTACTAAGGAAGAAGAAAAGGCTAATGATAGCTTAGGTGTAAAGATTATGTTTACAATGGCTATTGCTACCAGCATTGATGCCTTAGCAGTAGGTGTTACCTTTGCTTGCGTTGATGTTAATATTTCTTCAATGCTTGGAGATTTCTTAAATACAACTATAGCATCAATTATTATTGGTATTACAACATTTATAATTTCATGTATTGGTGTGAAAATTGGCAATATCTTCGGTCTAAAGTATAAGAACAAAGCAGAACTCGCCGGTGGTATTATCCTTATTTGTCTTGGTATCAAGATTTTACTAGAATATTTTAATATTATTTAAAAGAATTAAAATAAGCCTTTTATAGGGCTTATTTTTCTTTTGTGGAAATATATTGATTACAAAATTCTATATCATTTTATGGCTTACAGTCGTAGGGGCAACAGTGTTCGCCCGTTAAAAAGTGTGATATCTATGAGATTTTGTTTTGTTTATAAATTTGTAAAATAATTATTTTAATATGTGTTGTAATTGTCGTTTATATAGATATAATGCTTTACAAAATAAACTGCAAAAATCCCCATAATTCTCTTATGTAAAATTAAAAGAAACAGTATGTAAAATAATAGGAAAAATAGGGAGCATAATATCTAACTTTAGACTTTTAAAAACAAGTTCTATTGTGTAAAATAGGGAAAATAAAATATAGTATTTACAACCGACAAAATATTTGTTAAAATTTTAACAGAACTTAAAAAAGGAGTTATAATCTATGGCTAACAATATTGTAGATTCAGTAGAAGCACTAGAAGCAAAACTAGCACAGGTTAGAGAAGCACAGAAGAAATTCTCAACATACACACAGGAACAGGTTGACAAGATCTTCAAGGCAGCAGCAATTGCAGCAAACCAGGCAAGAATTCCTCTAGCTAAACAGGCAGTAGAAGAAACAGGTATGGGCGTAGTAGAAGATAAGGTAATCAAGAACAACTACGCAGCAGAATATATTTACAACGCATACAAGAACACAAAGACTTGTGACATTATCGAAAGAGACGAAAGTTTCGGTACAATCAAGGTTGCAGAACCAATCGGTGTTGTAGGTGCAGTTATTCCAACAACAAACCCAACATCAACAGCAATCTTTAAGACACTTATCTCTCTAAAGACAAGAAATGGTATCATCATTTCCCCTCACCCAAGAGCAAAGAAAAGCACAATCGCAGCAGCAAAGGTTGTTTTAGACGCAGCTGTTAAGGCAGGTGCTCCAGAAAATATCATCGGTTGGATTGATATTCCTTCTCTAGATATGACAAACCTACTAATGAAAGAATCAGACATTATCCTAGCAACAGGTGGTCCTGGTATGGTTAAGGCTGCTTATTCAAGTGGTAAGCCAGCTCTAGGTGTTGGTGCAGGTAATACTCCAGCTATCATTGACAGCTCAGCAGACATCCTACTAGCTGTATCTTCAATCATCCACTCAAAGACATTTGATAACGGTATGATTTGTGCATCAGAACAGTCAGTAATCGTTGTTAAGGATATTTACGAAAAGGTTAAGAAGGAATTCCAGTACAGAGGTTGTTACTTCCTAAACCCTGAAGAAACAGAAAAGGTAAGAAAGACAATCATCATCAACGGTGCTTTAAATGCTAAGATTGTTGGTCAGTCAGCTCACACAATCGCTGCTTTAGCAGGTGTTGATGTTCCTGTTGATACAAAGGTTATCATCGGTGAAGTTGAAAGCGTTGACATTGCAGAAGAATTCGCTCACGAAAAGCTTTCTCCTGTACTAGCTTTCTATAAGGCAGAAGATTTTGAAGATGCTCTAAATAAGGCAGAACACCTAATCGCTGACGGTGGTTACGGTCATACATCTTCTCTATACTGTAACGCAGTAACAGAAAAGGATAAGATTGATACATTCGCAAACAGAATGAAGACATGTAGAATCCTTGTAAATACACCATCATCACACGGTGGTATCGGTGATCTATATAACTTCCAGCTAAGACCTTCACTAACACTAGGTTGTGGCTCATGGGGTGGCAACTCAGTATCAGAAAACGTTGGCGTTAAGCACTTAATTAACATTAAGACAGTAGCAGAGAGAAGGGAAAATATGCTTTGGTTCAGAGCACCTGAAAAGGTTTATATCAAGAGGGGCTGTATGCCTGTAGCTCTTCAGGAACTCAAGGATGTAATGGGTAAGAAGAGAGCATTCATCGTTACTGACTCATTCCTTTACAAGAATGGCTACACAAAGCCAATCACAGACAAGCTCGATGAAATGGGCATCACATATACAACATTCGCAGATGTTGAGCCTGACCCATCACTTATTTCAGCTCAGAAGGGTGCAGAGGCTATGCGTAAGTTTGAGCCTGACTGCATTATCGCACTCGGCGGCGGTTCAGCAATGGATGCCGGCAAGATTATGTGGGTTCTCTATGAGCATCCGGAAGTTGACTTCCAGGATATGGCTATGCGTTTCTGCGATATCCGTAAGAGAGTTTACACATTCCCGAAGATGGGTGAGAAGGCATACTTCATTGCTATCCCAACATCATCAGGTACAGGTTCTGAGGTTACTCCTTTCGCAGTTATCACAGACCAGAATACAGGCGTTAAGTATCCGCTTGCTGACTATCAGCTTATGCCTAAAATGGCAATCGTTGATGCTAACAACATGATGAGCGGTCCTAAGGGACTTACAGCTGCATCAGGTATCGACGCTGTTTCTCACGCACTTGAGGCTTATGCTTCAATGATGGCTACAGATTTCACAGACGGTCTTGCACTCCGTTCACTCAAGCTTATCTTCGAGTATCTCCCTGCTTGCTATGACAACGGTATGAACGAGCCTGTTGCTCGTGAGAAGGTTGCTCACGCTGCTACAATGGCAGGTATGGCATTCGCTAACGCATTCCTCGGTGTTTGTCACTCAATGGCTCATAAGCTCGGTGCTTTCCATCATGTACCGCACGGTATTGCTAACGCACTTATGCTTGAGCAGGTAATCAGATTCAACTCAGCAGAAGTTCCTGCTAAGATGGGTACATTCCCACAGTATGATCACCCGCACACACTCGCTCGTTATGCTGAAGTAGCTCGTTACCTCGGCCTCGGCGGCAAGAACGATACAGAGAGCGTTGAAAACCTTATCAAGGCTGTTAACGACCTCAAGGCAAGAGTTGGCATCAAGAACTCTATCAAGGATTATGTTCCGGACGAAGAGGACTTCCTCAACCGTCTTGACGCTATGACAGAGCAGGCATTTGATGACCAGTGCACAGGTGCAAACCCAAGATATCCGCTCTTCAAGGAAATCAAGCAGATGTACCTCAATGCTTACTATGGCAACAACAGCGAGACTGTTTAATCTATCTCGTAATGCATAATTATAAAACACCCTGCCCTCGTGGCAGGGTGTTTTGTTGTATATGGATAATACCGCAATTTTCGATTTTCCATTTTCAACTTTCAATTTAAATAAACTTCCGCTCGGGCATAATATGTTTTTTTACATTACAGACTGTCTGCCCGACCGCAATTTTCCATTTTCCATTTTCAATTTTACATTTAATTAAACCTTCCGCTTGGGCGTAATGTGCTTTTAATATTACAAACTATTATGCAGAATGCACAAAAGAATGTTAAAAATTTCACAAATATTTAGTTAAAAATTTAACAAATTTTTATGCACTTCGCATAAAATATATTGCTCTTTTTGTTTGAAAGGTAAAAAATATTTTATTTGTATTTGCTAAATGCACAAAGAAAATTAAAATTATTTTGTTATTTTTACACTGTACTAACCCCTGAAATTGTTGTATAATATAACCGAAGCAATGAAAGATTGCTTGATGAATTTTTAATATTTTAAAGCGAAAGGGGCTTTATTATGAAATTAGATACAGTTCTTGCAAAAAGAGAGAACAAGGTAGTTTATAAAGACGGTGCGCTTGCAGCCAAAGTTTTTGACGAGTGTTATCCGAAATCAGATATTCTTAACGAGGCTCTTAATCAGGCGAGAGTTGAGGAAACAGGACTCAATATTCCGAAAATTGAAGAGGTTACAAAGATTGACGGAAAATGGGCAATCATCTCCACCTTTATCGAGGGCAAAACTCTTGCGGAGCTTATGGCAGAGCATCCCGAAAAAGAGGACGAATACCTCAATCTCTTTGTTGACATTCAGGTTAAAATCCTCAGCCAAAAAGCACCGTTGCTTAACAAACTCAAGGATAAGATGAAACGCAAAATCAGCGAAACCGACCTTGACGCAACAACAAGATATGAGCTTGAAACCCGTCTTAACGGTATGCCGAACCACACAAAGGTTTGTCACGGCGATTTCAACCCGAGTAATATTATTATTGACGAGTCGGGTACACCGTATGTTATTGACTGGTCACACGCAACACAGGGTAACGGTTCAGCCGATGCCGCAAGAACTTACCTCTTGTTCCGTTTGAATCATCAGGAAGAGCTTGCAGAAAAGTATATGAAGCTTTACTGCACAAAGACCGACACAGCCCGTCAATATGTTGACCGCTGGCTTCCGATTGTAGCCGCATCACAGTCTGTTAAGGGCAAACCCGAAGAGAGAGAGTTCCTTCTCAAATGGGCAAGTGTTTGCGAATACCAGTAATGCCGTATAAATGTATTTTTAATTCATATTTTACTCAGCAAAATTTCATTTTGAAATTTTCTCTCCTCTGTTTTTTCATAATTGTATTACGGAAACCGAATAAAAGCAGCTCCCGCTCCAAATGCTTGGTGCGGGAGCTGCTTTTTTAATGCGAAATTTATGTTGACGGTACGCTGTAAATATTACAAAAGGTTACAAATTTTGTAATATTTCGCTTTAATTTGGTGCTTGAAATGAAGATTTTGTGAGTGAAACTGCATCAAATTTTCTGAATTAGCAAAAAATACGGGCTTTGGGGTTGATTTTTTAAAAGGGTGATGTTATAATGGTTACAATGTTGTTATCAAGGTGTAACCTGATTTGTAATTTACTGTCAGATTTGGTAACAATTTTTCGGTCAAATCTTTCGTACAGATTAAAACGGACTGTACTTTGAGTCGGTCGTTATTTTTCTGTAAGAGCTTTGACTCTCTGATAAAAATGGAGGTAATTAACGATGCAGAGAATAAAAAAGATTACTGCAATCATTCTGAGTGTTCTCACACTTTCAAGTGTATGCGTATTCGGTTCTTCATTTTCTGCCGGTGCAAAAGGCACGGGTGCAGGTCTTGCAGAATGGGCACTCAATGCCTATAACAGCGGATGGTCATATGTTTACGGCGGTTCAACCCCCGGAGCGGTTGACTGTTCAGGTCTTATCTATTCATATGCCGGCGGCGAAAGATGCGGTAATCCACAGCTTGAAACAGCTACCGAAACAGGTTCGGTAAGCGCAGGCATTCCTAATGTTCACGGTCTTGGACTTTGGCGTCCCGGTCATGTCGGTGTCTATGTCGGCAACGGTATGGAGGTTGACGCAAGAGGTGATGAATACGGTGTTTGCTATGAGGCAATCGGCGGTTATAACAATTGGACATACTGGTTCAAGCTTGCCGCAGTTTCATATGTAACAAACGGTTGGGAAAGCTTTAACGGCAACTACTACTACTACGAAAACGGCGAGTACATTGTAAATACTTCAAGAACAATTGACGGTACTACATATTACTTTGATTCACAGGGTAGATCGAGCAAGACTCCTTCAAACACTTCTTCAAGCAGTTCATCGGGTTCAAGCTCATCAAGCTCATCAGGTTCTTCAAGTTCATCAGGCAGCTCATCATCTTCAAGCAACACACCGAGTGTTTACAAGAACGGTTCATCGGGTGCTGAGGTAAAGAAGATTCAGCAAAGACTTGCTGACCTCGGCTATTATGACGGTGCAGTTGACGGTTACTTCGGTGACGCAACAGAAGAGGCTTATAAGGCATTCCAGAAAGCCGCAGGTCTTACAGTTGACGGTATTGCAGGTGATTCGAGAAATACACTTTATTCGGAGAATGCTCCCGAAGCTCCAAAAGCCGATACAACAACAAAGACTGAGGACAAGCCCGAAGAAGAAACAACTGCTCCCACAGAGGCAACAACAGAGCCTGTAACAGAGGCAGTTCAGTATCAGAACGGTGACGAAAACGATGAAGTAACTGCAATTCAGCAGCAGCTTATAAAACTCGGCTACTTTGCAATGGATGCAACAGGCTACTACGGTGAATATACAGCGCAGGCCGTTGCAAATTTCCAGAATCAGAATTCACTCGATTCAACAGGTATTGTTGATGAGAAAACATACAACGCACTGTTCAGCGACAACGCAGTCGCAAACCCAAAAACAGAGGTTGTAAGCGGTGAGGTTTCTCCGGCGGTTTCAGCCGCTCCGATTGAAATGCCTTCTTCAACAGGTGCGTCGCAGTTCATTCTTTCAAACGAAAAGAATCAGAACTACTCGGACACAGCATCAAGCGTTGCCGTTCAGTCCGTAAAGTCTGCCGACAAGGCTCTTGCAAAGTCAAATGCCGCAAGCACACCGACTCTTGTTGCCGCAGTTCAGAGATCCGCAAATGTAGGTCTTTGGTTTGTGCTTGTTGCAGTTATCCTCGGCGCAATCGCTTTTGTATTCTTCCTTCGTGACAGAAAGCTTTCAAGATATTCAAGATATGTCGCAAGAAAGAAAAAAAGAGCCACCAAAGCCGAACTTGACACAAGATGGTAATTGATATATAATCCGATTATTAAACAGTCGATTGCAAAGCAGTCGGCTGTTTTTGCTTAATTGAAAATGGAAAATTGTGGTCGGCGGTGTGCCACCGCAATCTATTCGAGAAGATACTCGGATAAAGGAATTGCATCAGATGCCCGAATACGGCATTGATGCAATTTTTGCTTTATATTGCTTTATATGAAAGTAAATGTATACTTGTAGGGGTAGCCTTGCGACCGCAGGTAAAGGCAGAAATTGTATGCCAAAACAAATTTTATAAATATCACGCCCCTACGACACGAATGGGGAATGGCGACATACCGTACGAATAAAAATGTGGACATTTATTGCACATTCGTGTTAAAATACAAGATGAAAAAGTGTGTGGAAAGAAAGCGGTGACTGTTAATGAAAAAATCCGAAAAACCAATCGACAAAATAAAAGTCAAAAAGTCGATTTTCAAAAGGCTTTTCTTTCACATACTTGTGCTGTTTATTTTGGCGGTGATTGTTTCGGGTACGCTCAATTGCATTGAAAACATTCAGCGCACAAGGCGGTTTACACGACAGCTGACCGAAAGTGCGTCAAAGGTTGCAACAGAAACTTTTGAACGCTGCGATATAAACGCATTGCTTGATAATCCCGATTCCGAAGAATATCGGAAAGCCGTTAAGACCTTGAGGTGGATTTGTCAGACGAATCACCTTGAATATATGTACATTTACATTCCGAATTTTGACGAAAACAAGGTTACATATGTTATGACTGTTGCCGATGATGACAGCGAAAACGAGAATGTTTTAAATGTGAGAAGTGCAGGTGCAGAGGTTGACCACAGCTTGTGGGACGCTGAAAAAGAGGCGTGGAAAAATCCTAACCTTGTCACGGCTTACGAATATCAGAACGACAGCTTCGGCAGTTTTTACACGGCATTTTCAGCGATTCAAGGCAAGGACGGCAAGCCTGTTGCATTAATCGGTGCGGACTATTCGCTGACGCAGATTTATACGGAAATCATTTTCTATACTGCAATGCGAGTTCTTGCGTTGTTTGTTGTGCTGACAATTGTATTCCTACTTGTAATGCGGTTTGTCAGAAAAAAGATGTATAATCCGATACTTTTGATTTTTGAAAAAATTCGAGGATACTTTTCCGACAAGGCTGACGGCACAAATACAAAGAAAGCGTTTGTGCCGATAAAACTCGGCTCTGACGATGAAATTCAGCTTTTGGCTGATTATTTCAACGATATGGCTCACGATGTAGAAACTTATGTTGAAAAAAATTCCGCCCTTGCGAGTGAAAAGGCTAAAAATGAAACCGAGCTTGAGGTTGCAAGGCGGATTCAGTACGGAATAATTGCGAGAGAAAAGAATGTTGTCTTTGCCGATTGTTTTGATGTTTCGGCAAGAATGGAGTCTGCAAGACAGGTAGGCGGCGATTTTTACGATTGCTTTGCATTGCCTGACGGCAGAATATGTGCCGTAGTCGGTGATGTGTCGGGCAAGGGTGTTGCGGCGGCAATGTTTATGGCTTTTGCAAAAACTCTTATCCACGAAAAAATGACCGAAAATGCAGAACCCGACAGGGCATTTGAAGAAATCAACAGGGAACTCTGTTCGTCAAATCCCGAGGGAATGTTTGTAACTGCATTCGCCGTGATTTTTGACAAAAACAGCGACAGCTTTTTGTACATAAATGCAGGTCATAACAAGCCTGTTGCAGTGATTAACGGCAAGGCTGAATTTTTAGAATGTAAGCCGTGTATAATGCTCGGTGTGTTTGATGATGCAAGGTATGTTGTGAACAGCGCTGAATTTGGAAACGGTGATATAATCTGCCTTTACACCGACGGTGTGAATGAGGCAACAAATGCGGATAATGAATTTTTCGGCAACGATAGACTTGTGTCTGCCTGTCAAAATGCCGAACAGACTGCAAAAGGTGTGTGTGACGGAGTTTATGACGCTTTGACGGACTTTACCGAAAATGCGGAGCAATTTGACGATATAACAATTGTTGCAATAAAAAACAGCAAAAACAGAGATTGAAGGGTTATGAATGTTTAAATCGGAAAACAATCAGATTACAATAGAACAGGTGAGAAAGCTTGACGAGGAATATACTCTTGTCGATATCCGAGATGAAATTTCGTTTGAATACGGTCACATTGACGGTGCAAAGAATATTCCACTTGCAAAAATCAAAGAGGATAATTCACTTTTGCCAAAGGACAAGCTTGTTGTCCTCTGTTGCAAAAGCGGTCAGATAAGTGACGAGCTTGCAGAAAATCTGCGTGATGACGGATTCAATGCCGTGAATCTTGAGGGCGGTTATTACAGTTGGTTGAGAAGTCAATTCGAGAATGAGGACTATGCAACCGATGTTGAAAAAAGCATCCGCAAAAAGTTCAGCAAGACGATTTGGAGCAGATTTACTGCGGCGATAATCGAGTACAAGCTTGTTGAGCCGAACGATAAAATTGCCGTCTGCATTTCGGGGGGCAAGGATTCAATGCTGATGGCAAAGCTTTTTCAGGAGTTGAAAAGACACAATAAATTTCCGTTTGAGCTTGTTTTTCTTGTAATGGACCCGGGCTACAGCGTTGAAAATCGTGATGTAATCGAGAGCAACGCCCGTAGGCTGAACATTCCGATAACTGTTTTTGAAACAGATATTTTTAATTCTGTTTACAATGTTGACAAATATCCCTGCTACCTTTGTGCAAGAATGAGGAGAGGTTATCTCTACAAAAAGGCAAAGCAGCTCGGCTGTAACAAAATCGCACTCGGTCATCACTATGACGATGTTATAGAAACTATTCTTATGGGTATGCTCTACGGCGGTCAGGTTCAGACGATGATGCCTAAGCTACACAGCACAAACTATGAGGGAATGGAACTTATCCGCCCTCTCTACCTCGTTCGTGAGGCTGAAATCAAGCATTGGCGAGATTACAACAAGCTGAATTTCATTCAATGTGCGTGCCGTTTTACGGACACCTGCACAACCTGTTCCCCGAACAGCAACACAGGCTCAAAACGACAGGAAATAAAACAGCTTATAGCAAATCTGAAGAAAATCAATCCCCAGATTGAAAGCAACATTTTCCACAGCGTTGAAAATGTCAACCTCGATACGATTATTTCATATAAACAAGGCGATAATAAAGTTTCGTTTCTGGACAGATATGATGATATGGGGAAGGCAAGTAATTAAAAATTAAAAATTGAAAATTGAAAATGAATGTCGGGAAGACAGTTTGCAAAATGCAAAGCAATGTCTTCCCGACTGTTTTTGTTTGTGTAAAAGCTGTTGTTTAAATGTAGGGGAGAACCGTGTTCTCCCGTTAGTAACGGTAGAAATTATATTTAAAAGCAAACTTTATAAATTCGACAAAGCGATTGTAATACTGCAGCGGTGGTCACTGACTGCCGCTACTACTGATTTTTTTCTTCTTTTATTATGACTGCGATATTTTCAACAATTTCTGCAATTCGCAATTGTTGTGTGTCAGGAATTTGTTTTAACGCTTCTTCAATTCGCATTTTTGCCTGATTATTAGTTGGCGATGAGTTGATTTTGGAATCAAAACAAATAAGCTCATTGATTGTTATACCGAGCGCACAGGATATTTTATAAAGTGTGTCTATTGTGGGACACTTTTCACCTCGTTCAAGTCTGCCGAGATATGCAGGATAAAGACCTGCCGACATAGCAAGATTTTCTTGGCTGATATCAATTTTTAAACGATATTTCCGAATGTTTTGTCCTATCTTTTTGTTAAGTTCGGTGCGTTCCATATGCTTCATCCTGCTCTTTAGGGTACTTTTTAATTATACTAATACACATTTATTTTGCACACAATGTAATAAAAAGCATAAAATATGCACTATAGTGTTGACAATGCCTATACTATAGTATATAATCTTATTGTAATCGTTAATTGAACATTGTTGAAAAACAAATTAAAGCAACAAATAATATATTATGGATTGAGGAGAGAATTATGTATTGTCAAAAATGTGGAAAACAAATTGATGAGGGAAGTGTGTTTTGCCAGCACTGCGGTGCACAAATAGGAAATTCTGTATCGGATAATTTTTCTAACCGAAATGCAAATCTGAATTTTAATGTACAGCATACAGAGAGAAAGACTGAGCGAATTAAAAGTAAAGAAGAATTTATGGATGACTATCATACAAAACACCCTGAACGAATGGTGTATGTAGTTCTATTCATTATTTTAGAAATTGCTGCAACAATTGTCTTTATAATGAATGTATCATCTTATATAGATCATCACCGTGATGAAAATATCACAGGCATGATGATTGCTGCATTTCTCGAAATAATTGCCGTAATTTTTGCATGTGCAATTCAAAAAGTAAACTCATCGGCAAACAAAGCATATGATATGTACTTAAACAATATAAATTCGCGATCAAATAATATTGATAACAAAGAATGTCTTTTTCCATCTAATCAATGGGAATGCCCTAAATGTGGACGCTTAAATGCAGATAGTGTTAAATATTGTTTGAATTGCAGTTCGCCAAAAGTAATAACCTTTACCAAGCCGCAAACAGGTGAATGGCAATGCCCAAAATGCGGAAAGATAAATCAGAATTATGTCGGAACATGCGGATGTGGAGAGGTAAAACCAAAATGAAAAAACTTATAATTTTAATAACAGCTATGTCTATTATTTTACTTACCTCTGCCTGCGGAAAAGCAGAAAATACAGAAAACTCCGTCGTGATTACAGACGCTGATGCTAAATATATTGAACTTGTTTATGATAATATTGAAAATTGGGATGTTACAAAGGATGAGAGCGCAAAAACATTTTCAATCGACAAAATCAGCTTTTATAATTTTGCCAACGGAGAACAAATGGCATTTTACATCAATTACCCAATCGGAGGTTATTATGGATGCGGTTATTATCTTAATATTGACGATGGTACAATGGAGAAAATAACTTATGATATATATGACCACGATATTAAGGAGTGGAGCACTTCATATATGGTAAGAAATGCAACAGATGGAACAGATTGGAACAGTGATGCAGATGAAGACGAAAAACATTCAATTATCAAAGAAGCTTTTGAAAACTATCTAAAGTCAAAACTCAAATAAAGATATTCAGGTATATAAACACAAAAACGGCGTAACCGATTAAGTTTCGGTTATGCCGTAATTTTTTACTCAGATTCCAGTTGCTAATAGCTAATAGTAGAAATTATATTTAAAAACAAACTTTATAAATACCACAAAGCGATTGTAATACTGTAGCGGCGAACAATTACAATTTTACGCTCTGGCATAATATGTTTTTTCAATATCATACTGTCTTCACGAACCGGGGACGGTGATTCACCGTGCGGGCGTATAATATCAGTCACAACTGCTTAAAATCATACACCGTGTCGGGCGTTGCATTGAGATGTAAAAAATAGCCCGAAAAGAAAAATAATTCTTTTCGGGAAATAAAACCTGTAAAAATATAAAAAAGTCAGTAAAATCCGAAAAAAATCCGAAAATTCTCTTGACTTATTGATTATTTCAATATAGAATAATAAAATGTACCATAATGGGGATATGTACCGAAGAGGTCGGGAAAATCCGCAAAAAACTTTATCCGACAAGGGGATATTATCACAAAAATCCTTTTGTGTCAAGAGCTTTTTATGAGCAGATTTTCAGTACCGCTTGCCCCGTTTCATAGATTTTTTAAGGAGTGATACGCCTATGGTTAATGTCAAACCCGTAAAGCTTGGCAACACCGAAAGAATGAGTTTTGGTAAAATCGATGAAGTAATTGATATGCCTAATCTTATCGACATTCAGAAAGCGTCATACAAATGGTTGCTTGACGAAGGTCTTAAAGAAGTATTTAAAGATGTTTCGGGCATTACCGATTATCAGGACAACCTTGTTCTCGATTTTATCGACTACACACTTGATGTTGATCACCCGAACTACAGCGTAATTGAGTGTAAGGTTCGTGATGCAACATATTCAGCTGCTCTCAGAGTAACCGCAAGACTTTTGAACAAGTCAACGGGTGAAATCAAAGAGAGCAATGTATTTATGGGCGATTTCCCGCTGATGACCGCAAGCGGCACATTCGTTATCAACGGTGCTGAGCGTGTTATCGTTTCACAGCTTGTAAGAAGCCCGGGCGTTTACTATAAAATGGATCACGATAAAACCGGTAAGGAACTGTATTCAACAACAGTTATCCCGAATCGTGGTGCATGGCTTGAGTATGAAACCGATGTAAACGATGTTTTTTATGTTCGTATTGATAAGAACCGTAAGCTTCCCGTTACATCATTTATCAGAGCACTCGGTCTCGGCACGGATGCCGAAATTCTCGACTATTTCGGTGACGATGAAAGAATGAGAGCTACTATCGAAAAGGATGCCGCTTCAAATGTTGAAGAAGGTCTTATCGAGGTTTACAAAAAGCTCCGTCCGTCTGAGCCTCCGACAGTTGACAGTGCGCAGACACACATAAACAACCTGTTCTTTGACCCCGGTCGTTATGATATGTCAAGAGTAGGCAGATATAAATACAACAAAAAGCTCGGTATTGCAAACCGTCTTGAAGGTCAGGTTCTTGCAGAGCCGATTGCCAACCCACGCACAGGCGAGGTTATGGCTCTTCGTGATGAAAAAATCACAAAGGAAAAGGCTTTTGAAATCGAAAACGCAGGTGTTAAGATTGCCTATGTAAAGGCTGCCGATGAAACAATCGTTAAGGTTATTTCAAACGGTATGGTTGACATCGCTTGCTATGTTGATTTTGACGCAGAAGCAGAGTGTGATATCAAGGAAAATGTTCGTTTTGATGTTCTTTGCGAAATTCTTGATTCCTGTGAGAATGAGGATGACCTCAAGGAAATGCTCAGAAGCCGTGCAGATGAGCTTGTTCCTAACCACATCACGGTTGATGATATCTTTGCAACAATCAACTACCTCAACTGTGTTGCTCACGGTGTCGGTAATACAGATGATATCGACCACCTCGGCAACAGAAGAATCCGCTGCGTAGGCGAACTTCTTCAGAACCAGTTCAGAATCGGTTTCTCCCGTCTTGAAAGAGTTGTAAGAGAGAGAATGACAACCCAGTCACAGGATATGGAGTCGCTTTCACCTAACTCACTCATCAATATCCGTCCCGTAACAGCGGCAATTAAAGAATTCTTCGGTTCTTCACCGCTTTCACAGTTCATGGATCAGGGTAACCCACTTGCAGAGCTTACCCACAAGCGTCGTCTTTCAGCCCTCGGTCCGGGCGGTCTTTCAAGAGATCGTGCAGGATTTGAGGTTCGTGACGTACACTACACACACTATGGCCGAATGTGTCCTATTGAAACTCCTGAAGGTCCTAACATCGGTCTTATCTCATATCTTGCTTCATTTGCCCGTATCAACAAGTACGGCTTTATCGAAGCTCCTTATCGTAAAATTGACAAGGAAACAGGCGTTGTAACCGACGAGGTTGTTTATATGACAGCCGATGTTGAGGATAACTACGCTGTTGCACAGGCTAACGAACCGCTTGATGAAAACGGCAGATTTGTTCATTCAAGAGTCGTAGGTCGTTACCGTGACGAATTCGTAGAGTATTCTCCCGAAAGATTCGACTTCATGGATGTATCTCCTAAGATGGTTGTATCTGTTGCTACGGCTATGATTCCGTTCCTTGAAAACGATGACGCAAACCGTGCTCTCATGGGTGCGAACATGCAGCGTCAGGCAGTTCCGCTTCTCCGCAGTGAAGCTCCTATCGTCGGTACAGGTATGGAGTACAAGGCAGGTACAGACTCAGGCGTTTGTATCCTCGCTGAGGAAGACGGTATCGTTATGAGCGTTGACGCCCGTAACATTCGTGTACAGTATGACTCGGGCAGAGTTCAGGACTTTGAGGTTATCAAGTTCCTCCGCTCTAACCAGGGTACATGTATCAACCAGCGTCCTATCGTGTCAAGAGGACAGAGAGTTAAGAAGGGTGAAGTTCTCGCAGACGGTCCCGCTACCGAAAACGGTGAAGTTGCTCTCGGTAAGAACGCTCTCATCGGCTTTATGACATGGGAAGGTTACAACTACGAGGATGCTGTTCTTATCAACGAAAAAATCGTTCGTGATGATGTTTATACATCAATTCACATTGAAGAATATGACACAGAGGCAAGAGATACAAAGCTCGGACCCGAAGAGATTACAAGAGATATCCCGAATGTAGGTGAAGATGTTCTCAAGTATCTTGACGAGGACGGTATCATTCAGATCGGTTCTGAGGTTAAAGCAGGCGATATCCTTGTCGGTAAAGTAACTCCAAAGGGTGAAACAGAGCTTACAGCCGAGGAAAGACTCCTTCGTGCAATCTTCGGTGAAAAGGCAAGAGAAGTCAGAGATACATCTCTTCGTGTGCCTCACGGTGAATGCGGTACTGTTGTTGATGTTAAGGTGTTTACCCGTGCAGACAGCAGAAACGAACTCCAGCCCGGTGTAAACAAGGTTGTAAGAGTTTACCTTGCACTCAAGAGAAAAATCAGCGTAGGCGATAAGATGGCAGGTCGTCACGGTAACAAGGGTGTTATTTCAAGAATTCTCCCAATGGAAGATATGCCGTTCCTTCCTGACGGTACTCCGCTTGACATCGTACTTAACCCGTTGGGCGTACCTTCTCGTATGAACATCGGTCAGGTTCTTGAGGTTCACCTCGGTTATGCCGCAAAGGCACTTGGCTGGAAGATTATGACTCCTGTATTTGACGGCGCTCATGAGCAGGACATTTTCCAGTGTCTTAAAGACGCAGGTTACAGCGAGGACGGTAAGACATGGCTTGTTGACGGTCGTACAGGCGAGCGTTTCGATAACCCTGTAACAGTAGGTTATATGTACTACCTCAAGCTCCATCACCTCGTTGATGAAAAAATCCACGCAAGAAGCACAGGTCCTTACTCTCTCGTTACACAGCAGCCACTCGGCGGTAAAGCCCAGTTCGGCGGTCAGCGTTTCGGTGAGATGGAAGTTTGGGCACTTGAGGCTTACGGCGCTGCTTATACACTTCAGGAAATTCTTACAGTTAAGTCGGACGATGTTGTCGGCCGTGTTAAGACCTACGAGGCTATCGTTAAAGGTCAGAATATTCCTGCTCCGGGTATTCCTGAGTCATTCAGAGTTCTTATTAAGGAACTCCAGTCACTTTCACTTGATGTTCGTGTTCTTAACTCTGACGGTGAAGAAATTGACATTAAGCAGAAGTTTGATGAGGACGAGGATATTGTTGATGCAACAAATCCGGAATTTGAAGAAGACCATGTAATGACATCAATGGACGGCTACACTCTTGACGAGGGCGGCGAAGAAGGCAATATGTTTGACGATTCACTTGCCGATGTTGAAGAGGACAGCTACACATCGGATGATTTCAGCGATGACTTTGGCAGTGACGATATGTAAGGAGGAAATGCAATGATAGATAATAATGTTTTTGACTCAATTAAAATCGGACTTGCTTCTCCTGAGCAGATGAGAGAATGGTCTTACGGCGAAGTTAAAAAGCCCGAGACAATTAACTATCGTACTCTCAAGCCTGAAAGAGACGGCTTGTTCTGCGAACGCATTTTCGGACCGACAAAGGACTGGGAATGTCACTGCGGTAAATACAAGAGAATCCGTTTTAAGGGTAAAATCTGTGACCGTTGCGGTGTTGAAGTAACTCGTTCAAAGGTCAGAAGAGAGCGTATGGGACACATTGAGCTTGCCGCTCCCGTGTCGCACATTTGGTATTTCAAGGGAATTCCTTCAAGAATTGCCCTTATGCTTGATATTTCTCCCAAGCTTTTGGAGAATGTACTCTATTTCTCACAGTACATCGTAACGGATCCCGGCGACTGCCGTGACCTTGCAAAGTATCAGTGTCTTACCGAGGGTGAGTACAATGATATGCGTGAGAAGTATGAAAATGACTTTGAAGCAGGTATGGGTGCCGAGGCAATCAAAAAGCTCCTTGCCGAGATTGACCTTGATGCTCTTTCCGCTTCACTTAAAGAAGAACTCGAAACTGCATCGGGTCAGAAGAGAGTTAGACTCCTTAAAAGACTTGATGTTGTTGAAAGCTTCAGAATGTCTGGCAACCGTCCCGAGTGGATGATTCTCGATGTTGTTCCGGTAATTCCGCCGGATATCCGTCCTATGGTTCAGCTTGACGGCGGTCGTTTTGCAACAAGTGACCTTAACGACCTCTATCGCCGAGTTATCAACCGTAACAACAGACTTAAAAAGCTCCTTGAGCTTAACGCACCTGAAATCATCATCCGCAACGAGAAAAGAATGCTTCAGGAATCCGTTGACGCACTCATCGACAACGGCAGACGAGGCAGACCCGTTACAGGACCTAACAACCGTGCCCTCAAGTCACTTTCGGATATGCTTAAAGGTAAGCAGGGTCGTTTCCGTCAGAACCTTCTCGGTAAGCGTGTTGACTACTCAGGCCGTTCGGTTATCGTTGTAGGACCTGAACTCAAAATGTATCAGTGCGGTCTTCCTAAGGAAATGGCACTTGAACTCTTCAAGCCGTTTGTTATGAAACGCCTTGTTGAAACTAAAGCAGAGCAGAATATCAAATCAGCAAGAAAAGCTGTTGAGCGTGCAAAGGACAATGTTTGGGACGCACTTGAAGTTGTAATCAAGGGACACCCCGTTCTCCTCAACCGTGCTCCAACACTTCACCGTCTTGGTATTCAGGCATTTGAGCCTGTTCTTGTTGAAGGTCGTGCTCTTAAACTTCATCCGCTCGCTTGTACAGCATACAACGCTGACTTTGACGGCGACCAGATGGCTGTCCATGTACCTCTTTCGGCAGAGGCACAGGCAGAAGCAAGATTCCTTATGCTCGCAGCAGGCAACCTTCTCAAGCCTTCTGACGGTCAGCCTGTTACAGTTCCTACACAGGATATGATCCTCGGTTCTTACTACCTTACACTTGATAAGGACGGTGAGAGAGGCGAAGGAAAGGTATTCCGTGATGTTGATGAAGTTATGATGGCTTATCAGACAGGCGTCATCGAGCTTCACTCAAAAATCAAGGTTCGCCGTGAGCTTGAAATTGACGGAAAAATCGAATCCGGTATTGTAGATACAACAATCGGTAAGATTATCTTTAACAATCCTATTCCTCAGGATCTCGGCTTTATCGACAGAAGTATCCCCGAAAACAGATTCAAGTTTGAGGTTGACTTTCTCGTTGGTAAATCGGGTCTTAAGAAGATTATTGATAAATGTATCAAAATTCACGGTCCCGTAACAACAAGCGTTGTTCTTGACCACATTAAGGCACAGGGCTATAAGTATTCTACAAAGGGTGCTATTACCGTTGCCGTTTGTGACGCAGTTATTCCTCCTCAGAAGAAGGCGATTATTGCCGAGGCAGAGAAGGAAGTTGATGTTATTCGTGATGAGTTTATGATGGGTCTTCGTTCAAACGAGGAGCGTTACGAAGAAGTTCTTCGTATCTGGGAAAAGGCTACTAACGATGTAACCGACGCCCTCCAGAAAAACCTTGACCGCTACAACCCGATCTTCATGATGGCTGATTCAGGTGCCCGTGGTAGTATGAGCCAGATCAGACAGCTTGCAGGTATGCGTGGTCTTATCGCCAATACATCAGGTAAAACAATCGAAATTCCTATCAGAGCTAACTACCGTGAAGGCCTTAACATCTTGGAGTACTTTATTTCATCTCGTGGTGCTCGTAAAGGTCTTGCCGATACAGCTCTTCGTACAGCCGACTCAGGTTACCTTACCCGCCGTCTTGTTGATGTATCACAGGAAGTTATTATCCGTGAAGAGGACTGCGGTACTACAGAAGGTCTTGAAATCTTTGACATCAAAGCAGGCGAATCGAATGTTATCGAGGGACTCCACGAGCGTCTTATCGGAAGATATCTCCTTGATGACTTCTGCGATTCTAACGGTAATGTTCTTGTTTCAAAGGATGTTATGATGGGCGACAAAGAGGCTGACATCATCGTTAATTCGGGTGTTGACCACATCAAGATTCGTTCGGTACTTGAATGTCGTGCAAAACACGGCGCTTGCCGTAAGTGCTACGGTTCTAACCTTGCCAACCGTCAGCCTGTTACTGTCGGTGAGGCTGTCGGTATTATTGCCGCTCAGTCAATCGGTGAGCCGGGTACACAGCTTACAATGAGAACATTCCATACCGGCGGTGTTGCATCTGCCGAAGATATCACACAGGGTCTTCCAAGAGTTGAGGAGCTTTTCGAGGCTCGTAAACCAAAGAGCCTTGCAATCATCAGTGAAATCGACGGTGATGTTCGTTTTGAAGAAATCAAAAACGCAAAGCACGCTGTTATCTTTAACAAGGAAACAGGCGAAGAAAGAGCTTACCTCATTCCTTTCGGTTTCCGTGTAAAGGTATTTGACGGCGACCACATCAAAAAGGGTGACAAGATTACCGATGGTGCTGTTAATCCGCACGATATACTCGATATTCTCGGACCCGAGGCAGTCATGAACTACCTTATTTCGGAAGTACAGAGTACCTACCGTTTACAGGGTGTTGAAATCAACGATAAGCACATTGAGGTTATCGTTCGTCAGATGATGCGTAAGGTTAAGGTTGAGGACGCAGGCGACACAGGCTTTATGTCAGGTCAGACCTATGACAAGAACGAAGTTCTTTACGAGAATGAGCAGATTAAAAAGCGTATTGCCAACGGCGAAGAAGGTCTTCGTGAGGCAACATTCACTCAGCTCCTCCTCGGTATCACAAAGGCCGCTCTTGCAACAGACAGCTTCCTTTCAGCCGCATCATTCCAGGAAACAACAAGAGTTCTTACAGATGCCGCTATCAAGGGTAAGGTTGATCCGCTCGTCGGTCTTAAAGAGAATGTTATCCTCGGTAAGATTATCCCTGCAGGTACAGGTATGCAGAGATATGCAGATGTTCAGCTTGAGAGTAATTCTGAGGCAGAAATCGTTGAGAATGACGATACAGACGATGTTATCGTTGCTCTTGAAGACGATGAAATTATGGACTTCTGATTTAACTGAAAACATATAATGTATAAAAAACCACGGTATGTGCCAAATGGTACATACCGTGTATTTTTTTGTTTGCAAACTGTCTGCCCGACCGCAATTTTCAATTTTCCATTTTCAACTTTCAATTTTAAAAAACTTTCGCTCTGGCATAATATGTTTTTTCAATAATATACTGTTTACACGAACAGGGAACGGCGGCACGCCGTATCACAAATAAAAAAGTCGGGAAACAGAAATTTTACATTGAAAATCTGCTGCCCGACTTTAATTTTTAATTTGTAACTATTTTCTGCCGAGAATGTAATCTGTGGAAACTTTGTACAAATCAGCCAGTTTAATTAAATGCTCAACGGGAATTGACTGAAATCCTCTTTCGTAGCGTGAATAGACCGTCTGCTGAATTCCTAAATATTCGGCAACTTCACTTTGTTTCATATCATGATCTTCTCGCAAATCACGCAGTCTTTTAAAATACATATTATCACCCTGTATAGTATCTATCGGTACTATTGACTTTATCATAAATGGGTGATACAATGATTTTATAGTACTTAAAAGTACTAAAGCATTTAACTTAAAAGCACGCCGCAGTTTGCTCACTTGAAACTGCGGCGTGCTTGAATTTTAGATTATAAAATTTCCAATATAATTTAATTCACGAAAATATCTTTTCTTCTGTCAAAATAAACCTTGTTGACAATTGCCATAACAATCGGTAAAACGCACTGACTGACTGTTGACGCATCGAATGCCATGTAATCTGTTGTGCATGAAATTAAAACGGCATAAATAATTGCAATGGCAATATTAAGACCGTAAAGTGCAACAACCATTTTCGGACCGTTCTTTTTCAATCCTGAAAGCTGAAAACGGGTTACAATCATAAAAACGGCAAGTACAAGAAGCAATATGCCATACACGATGTCAACCGCTTTTACACCCGGAAAAAGTGAATATACGGTAAGCGGATCAATTTGCTCGGTTTCGTAAATACTGCCTGTCATGTACAAAATAGCATAGCATGCATTAAAAAACGCACCTGCAAAAAGTGCAAAGTAAATCAGAAATTTGTACCAACCCATCTGATGCCCGTTAAATTTATCGGGATACTGTGGGTACTGCTGATACGATTGATTGTACATCGGTTGCCGATACTGATTCGGTTGCCGATATTGGTTGTAATTTGGCTGTTGATATTGCTGATTAGGTTGTTGATAATTAGCCTGCTGATTGTTAAAATCAGGCTGAGTGTTTTGCTGTTGATTGTTTGTGAGCGGTGTACCGCATGACTGACAGAATTTTGTGCCGTCAGGACATTGATTTCCGCAATTAGGACAAAACATAGAATCCCTCTCTCAAGTAAAATCAGAGATTAAATCTCCGAAGAAATTTTACCATAAATAATTACAATAATCAACAAAATTCTCAAAATGTACATTAAATAACCCTCCAAAATCATCGGAAGGTAAATCTTTTATGATTTTATTTGTTTAAGCCCGATTTTCTTTTGTCAAGATAATCCTGAAGAATTATTGTGGCGGCAACCTCGTCAACGACATTTTTACGCTTTTTTCCTCTTGTATTTGTGGTGTTGAGAAAATTGTGAGCCGTAATTGTTGTTCCACGCTCATCCTGCATAACGCATTCAATGCCTGTTTCATTGCTCAGATTTTCGGCAAACGCTCTGGCATTCTGTGCGCTTTCGCCCTCACTGCCGTCCATATTTTTCGGAAGTCCCACAACAATAAGCTCGGCTTTTGTTTCTTTGGCTGTATTTGACACCTTTTCAAGCAACTGTTTCGGTGACTTTTCAAAAATAACCGTATATGGCGACGCTAAAAACTCGGTTTTGTCGCATACGGCAATGCCTGTGCGTGCTTTTCCGAGGTCAACTGACATTATAATCATTTTGTTTGTCCTTTCACTTTGGTTTACTCCATTATAATGCAAAATCAGAATTTTAACAACGGCTTTTTTTAATGTTGAACAATCTTTTGCGTAATTACTTTATTAAGTTTTTTCAAAGCTTTGTTTCTACAAAAGAATATAAAAATTCTCATTCACAAAAAGACAAAACTGTTACCCATAATATCCTATAATAAAAATACAAAAAGAAGTAAATCATTAAAGGGATGTTGATTTTTATGGAAGCAAAAACTACTTTGGCTCGCAGACAGGACGCTGTTCAGGGCGATTTTATGCGGAAAATGCTTACAAACGCAGGTTGTCTACTCTGCGGAATTTTGGTGTCACGGGGAGCGGTTCTCGGAAGCCTTGCACCGTTCGGGGCGTCATTTGCGGCGGCAGTTCCTAGAAAGTATCTTTTGTCATCACTCTTAGGCACGGCATTCGGCTATGTCCTGCTCAAACCCTCGGACAGCTTTCGCTACCTTGCCGTTGTGGCGGCAATAGGCGGTCTGCGGTGGCTGCTCGGTGATCTTGACAAGGTTACAAAAAGCAAGGTTTTTGCTCCGCTTGTGGCATTTGTTCCGATTTTTGCAACGGGTGTTTCGTTGCTTTTCGTAAGTACAAGCACGCTGACAACCTTTGCCGATTGCGTAACCGAGGCGGTAATTGCAGGTGCGGCGGCATATTTTATCAGCACGGCACTGCACCTTGCAGGCGACAACAGAAGTTTTGAAGTTTTTTCGCAACAGGAAACCGCAAGCGTAGTTATGTCGGGGTGTATCCTGATTCTGGCTTTCGGCAGTATTGCGTGGCAGAATATCTCGTTCGGCAGAATTATTGCAATGCTCGTCATTTTGCTCTGTTCACGCTACGGCTCGGTTACGGGCGGTGCAATCAGCGGAATTTCAACAGGGGCGATTTTCAGCATTGCGTCAAGGGAGAACGGCTACATCTGCGGAGGTTTTGCATTCGGAGGACTTATGGCGGGGCTTTTTTCACAGCTCGGAAAATTGGGTTGTGCGATTGCCTTTGTAATCTCAAACGGTGTGATGTGCCTTGCGTTCGGTTCGCAGTTCGGAACACCGTCGGGTGTGCTTGTTGAAAGCCTTGCCGCAAGTGCGGTGTTTATGGTTCTTCCGAAAGAGGTCGGCAATGTGATTTCGCCCGTGTTTTCAAGCGACAAAAATACATCGCTCGGAGAGGCTCTGCGAAAAAATATTGTTATGCGACTCGACTTTGCCTCAAAGGCAGTCGGCAATGTGAAAAACGATGTCTCAAAAGTTTCTGAAAAGATGAAAAAGCTCTATTCGCCCACATTTGACGCTGTTTGTGAGGGTACAAGAAATGAAGTCTGCGAAACCTGCGGACTGAAAATGTACTGCTATGAACACAAGGGCGGTGTTACCCGTGACGATTTCGCAAGGCTTGAAGAGTATCTTGAATCGAACGGCACAATAGGCGAAAGAGATGTTGAAAAATCTTTTGTAAAAAACTGCTGTAAAAAAGGCGAAATTGCCCGTTCAATGAACGCAAACTACCGTGAATATCAGTCGGCGCTTGAGGCACAACAGAGGATTACCGATGTGCGGAGTGTTGTTGCAGGGCAGTTTTCCGGAATCGGCGATATTCTCCACGATTTGGCTGATGAATTTCGCAACACAATGCGGTGCGATAACGAATCTGCACAACGCATAATCAGCGCCCTCACAAGCCTCGGTGCAATTGTTGAGGAGTGCATCTGCCTTGTGTCAAACGGCGGAAGAATGAGCGTGGAACTTACGCTCTCGAATAAGTCCGAAAAGCTTTCTAAGGGCGAGGTTATGCGTGAGATTTCACGCTGTTGCGGAAGAAGATTTGACCTTCCGACAATCAGCCGTGAGGGCAACAGAATCCGTATTGCAATGTGCGAAATGCCCGTGTTTGATGTTGAAATCGGAAGCGACCAGCACACCGCCGACAACGGTAAGCTCTGCGGTGACTGCATAAATTATTTCAATGACGGTTTCGGCAAAACATATGCGCTCGTGTGTGACGGTATGGGTACGGGCGGCAGAGCTGCCGTTGACGGCAATATGGCGGCGTCTGTTATGACAAGACTGCTAAGGGCGGGACTTTCAGCCGACAGCTGTTTGCAGATTGTGAACTCCGCCCTCATGGTGAAAAGTGAGGACGAATCGCTTTCAACGGTTGATGTCACAAGTGTTGACCTCTACACCGGCAAAACCACCTTCAAAAAAGCAGGCGCACCCGTAACATTTGTAAAGAAAAACGGCAGGGTAACGGTTCGTGAAATGCCGTCGCTCCCTGCAGGAATTCTAAACGGTATAAAATTTTCAACCGACACGGTAAATCTGACAACGGGGGATATGATTGTTATGGTATCAGACGGTGTAATTACGGGCGATGACAAATGGCTCGAAAAGCTTATTCGCACATGGAATGAGGGCAGTACCCAGGATCTTGCAAAGGCTGTTGTTGACGAGGCGGTAAAGCACCGTAAAGCCGACCGTGAGGACGATGTCACCGCCGTTGCAATCAGAATTACGGAGAACGGACATTGATTCAAATTAAGTTAAAAATTGAAAAACAGAAAATATAGCGGAGTTAATCGGACACACGCAAGTAAAGGCACAGAATTTATGTAAAACAAATTTATATAGATGTCAGTAAGTTACCGATGTTTAGTAGGGGCGAACATCCGCAAAGGCGCAGGCACAAACTATGCCGTGTGCGGCTCAATCCCCAAGGGCGGAGCATATACGATTGTTGCCGAAAAAACAGGCACAGGCGCTAAAAAGTGGGGCAAACTCAAAAGCGGCGCAGGCTGGATTGCCCTCGACTATACCGCAAAAATAAAATAAGTTTTAAACCGAACACATAATTGCAAAAAATATTCCCCTCATCCGCCGTAAAAAGTGGGTGAGGGGAGTTTTTATATTTGACTATCGAACAAATGTTTGATATAATATTATATAGGGAGTATTTTCTATTGGTTATGCATAAAATAATTAGTGAAATTGGATAAAACAAAAAATTAAAAAGTGTATAAGGTGATGAAATTACAAAAATGTTAATTAAAATATTGAAAAATGATAGAGATAAATGTTATAATGAACGATACAATTATTTAAATGTATGCAGTTTTGGATATTTAGAGGTAGAAAAAATGGATGTAAAGGAATTAGCAATTGGTATTATTTCTTATTGCAATAATAACAATATTAGAATTTCTAATTTAAAGTTACAGAAAATTTTGTATTATATTCAAGGTTATGCTATTAAAGAAACTCATGAACCAGCATTTGATGCGGAAATTCATAATTGGCAGTATGGCCCGGTAGTTGAAGAGGTGTATTTTGAGTACAATCAATTCCGTGGTGAAGATATTGTTTTAAAAGATTATGATAGAAGAGATGGATTTTTTAAGAGAAAAAATGCAATTAACGACATTGTACTAAAGGTGTTAAATAATTGTAAGAATAAGTCTGCTTTTGAATTGGTTGAAATGACACATAAAGAGGATCCATGGAAAAATACTCGTCAAAATGAAGTTATAAAATTGGATATTATAAGTGAATATTTTTCGAATAATAATCCTCTAAAAATCAAAGAAGAGGCATAACCATGCAGTTGGAAGAAATATTTGAAAAATTAGTAGAAAGGCCATTTGAAGAAAGCTCAAGTGCTGAGTACAAAGAAGAAATATATCATAATTTCTCAGAAGTCTATGCAGATGAAAATTATAGACATTCTTATTATGAAATTTCAACATACCTTGAATCTTTGGGATGCGATGTAAGTGATATGCTCGAGGGTAGTATACAAAATGTTTTAGAGTATTCAGCTGGTATTGACTCGTCTTCAAATGTTACAAAAAAGATTTCTAAATTGTCAGATCACATTAGTTTGGAACTCCTAAGATTATCACGTATGAATAAGATAAAATATTTAAGTGATAAGATACACAAGGAAATGAATGAGACAAATAAAGCGGTAGTAAGTAAACGTAATGAAATGGACGAAATTGACAAGAAAGTCAATAATATTCATGCTGAAGTTATAACTATACTTGGCATTTTTGCTGGTTTAGTGGTGGGGTTTTCCATAGATTTTCAATTGTTGGCTCAAAGTTTTTCTAATCTTAAAGATGTTTCTTTCTTTAAAGAAATTGCTTTCTTATCGATAATTGGCATAATTTTATTTGATAGTATATTCCTTTTAATGTTCGCTGTATCAAGAATATCCCAGCGAAGTTTGGCGGTTAACTGTAAGTATAAAGATTGTCAGAATTGTGATGATTGCAAAATGACATTAAAGATATTGATACATAAGTATCCATATGTATTTTGGTATAACTTAATATTAGTTATTACTTTTATAATATGTGTGTTATTGCAAACATTTGTAATGAAGTAATTTTTATATCATTATTTAAGACATTCATAATCATATAAACCTCTTGCTTTGATGTGTGCCTAAGATTTTTGGCATATATCAAGGCAAGAGGTTTTTGCTATTTTAAAAAAGTAATTTAATTATAACAATTACTGACTGTATGTAAGATTTCAAAAACATAAAATCTCAGATAATGCTAAAATTTAGAAGTTATTTTCTGCAATGCATTTGCAATGCATTTTCTCTGTTTTTGCTTGTATTTTGATGTATTTAAAGGCATAAAGCATAAAAAATAACCGCACTAAAAAGCTTGAAAATGGCCTTCTAATGCGGTTTTTCTTTGGTGCGCCAACAGGGACTCGAACCCCGGACCGACCGGTTATGAGCCGGTAGCTCTAACCAACTGAGCTATTGGCGCGTATTCTGTTTTCATTTGACAAATAGTTTATGCAATGTCAAATATCGTAATCAGCTTACGCAAAAAATATTATATCAAACTTTCCTTTGATTGTCAATGATTTTTATGCCGTAATATTCATTGTGGTTTTGCACAGTAAATTTAAATAAACTTACTTTTCACTTGTTCAAATCAACTGCTTGTGTTATAATTGCCTTATACGGACGGTGAAGATACACTTGACCGAAAAACAATTTGGAGGTTTTTAATATGGCAGAAATAAAAGCGTTCAGAGGAATGCGTTACAACACGGAAAAAGCAGGCGAAATTTCTCAACTTTGCTGTCCGCCTTATGACATCATAAGCGAGGAACAAAGACTCGGTTATATCAGTGAAAACGAGTATAATATCATTCGGCTTGAGCTTCCGAAAGAGGGAGAAAACCCGTATCAGACAGCAAGAGAAATCCTTGATATGTGGCGGAACAGGGGTGTTCTTGTGAGCGAGGACAAGCCTGCAATCTATGTTTATGAGGAAGAATTTACGGCTTACGGTGAACGCAAGAGCATCAAGGGTATCATCGCCCGTGTTCATCTTGAAGAGTTTGAAAAGGGAATCATTCTTCCGCACGAGTTCACTCTTTCAAAGGCTAAAGAGGACAGACTTAATCTTATGAAGGCAACAAACTGCAATTTCAGTCAAATTTATGCCCTTTATATGGACAGCAAGCATACAACTCTTGCAACAATTGACAATGAGTCAAAGGACACGCCAAAGCTTGAATTTACTGACGGTGAGGGTGTTACTCACAGACTTTGGATTGTTACGGATGAAAATGTAATCGCAAAGCTTTGTGCAGATTTTGCCGACAGAAAGCTCTATATTGCAGACGGTCACCACCGCTATGAAACCGCTTTAAACTATCGAAACTACTGCCGTGAAAACGGTCTTTCAAAGGTTGGCGATCCTTGTGATTATCAGATGATTTACCTTGTTGACATGGAGCATCCGGGACTTGTTGTATTCCCGACACACCGCCTTGTGCGTGATTTGCCGGACTTTAATGTTGAAAAAGTTCTTGACGGTTGCAGGGAATATTTTGATGTTACCGAAATGAACGGTACGGACAATATGGAAAGCGAGCTTGCAAAGCTCTATGACGAGGGCAAAAAGGCATTCGGATTCTATGTCGGAAACGGAAAATGGTACAGGCTTGTGCTGAAAAATCTTGACATTATGGACAAGCTTCTTCCCGAATTGAGCGAACCGTCAAGACAGCTTGATGTTACCGTTCTCCATTCACTTGTGCTTGAAAGAATTTTCGGCATTGATAAGGAAAATATGGCAAATCAGATTAACCTTACATACACCAAATTTTTCTCAGAGGCTGTTGAGGGCGTTGACAACGGCAAGTTCCAATGCTCGTTTGTGCTTAATCCGACAAGAGTAACCGAAATCCGTGATGTTGCCGCCGCCGGTGAAAAGATGCCGCAGAAGTCAACATATTTCTATCCGAAGATGATTACGGGCATGGTTATGAACGATATCGGAGTTGAATAATGAACGAAAAGATGCGTAGAAAAGACAGGGAAACTACCGAAGAAAGAGCCTATGAAATCCTTAAAAACGGTGAATACGGCATTTTGTCAACAATCGGGGAGGACGGCTATCCCTACGGTGTACCTGTAAATTTTGCCGTTGAGGGCAACAAAATTTATTTCCATTGCGCTCCGAATTCGGGCTTGAAACTGAAAAATGTTGAATACAGCAACAAGGTTTCGTTTTGCACGGTTCAAAACAACAGAATTGACGGTGCAAAACTGACTTCAAAATACGAAAGTGCGGTTGTGTTCGGTACGATTGCAAAATCAGTTAAAAACAAGAACAGAGGTCTTGAACTGATTGTTGAAAAATATGCTCCCGAATTTATCGAAAGCGGAAAAAGGTGCATAGAGAAATCGGGCAGTATGACAGGCGTTTATGAAATCACAATCGAAAAAATCACGGGCAAGGAAAATAAATAGTTTATTTATAACCTTTAAGGGCAGAATATGAAAGAGGTGAGTATATGAAAATTCTTGTTGTCTTTACGGGCGGTACAATCGGCTGTGTGCGTAAAGGCGAGGTGCTTTCGCCCGACAATGAGCAGAAATATATGCTCACGCAGATGTATCTTGACAGGTACGGCGATGTTGATTTTGACACGGCTGAGCCTTATACCGTCCTCAGCGAAAATCTTGAGGGCGGTCACATGAACAGGCTTGCCGATTGTCTGCAAAGCTATGATTTGAACAGCTATGACGGCATTGTTGTAACTTACGGAACGGACACCCTGCAATATACATCTGCGTTTCTTGCTTATATTTTTGACGGCTTAAATGTGCCGATTGTGCTTGTTTCGGCAAATTATCCGCTTGATGACAGCCGTTCAAACGGCTTTGAAAATTTCGTCGGTGCGATTGACTTTATAAAATCGGGCAGCGGAAACGGTGTTTTTGTTTCGTATAAAAATGCTGATTTGCCCGTGACAATTCACAGAGCGTCAAGACTGCTTGCACATTCGGCATACAGCGACGAACTGCACAGTATTTTTGACGAGAGCTACGGTAAAATTCAGAACGGAATTTTTGTGAAGAACATCCGTTACAAGGCTTCAAAAGGCGAGTTTGCTTTTGATGAAAGCGTCCGACTTTCGGATAACAGCAATGTGCTGAAAATTTCCGCAACGGTCGGTATGCAGTATCCTGAAATTACGGAAAATGTAAAAGCCGTTTTACTTGAGGGATTCCATTCGGGTACGCTGAATACAGACGGTAAGGCTTTGAACGACTTTTGTCAAAAAGCAAAAGCAATGAATATTCCCGTATTTTTGACGGGTGCGTGCAAGGGCTTTTATTACGAAAGCAAACTGAAATTTGACAGGCTTAATATAACAGTTCTGCCTCCTGCATCACCGATTGCAATGTACATCAAGCTGTGGCTTTTGCCGAAAAGTGAATTTGACAAGGCTTTTTTGCCCTGTGCAGAAGATTTTTACGATAACGATTGACAATTTACAGATATAAAAATAAGGACAAATGACTTGATGACTGTCATTTGTCCTTTTAGGTTATTGTATTAAATTATTCGTCTTTGCTTTTATCTTTGAAATTATCTTCTGTGATGTTGTAGGTTGCACCGACAACTTCCTGAGTAAGATACTTTTCGTTTTCGGCAAGCTTTTCCGAACGGTTGTCTGCCTCCTCATTTTCTTTACCCGGCCATTTCTTGTAAACTACCTTGAGAAGAATAGGTGTTGCAAGCGATGAAACAATGATGAGAATAATAATAGGAGCAAAAAACTGCGGTGCCATAAGACCTGTGTCAAGTCCCTTCTTGGCAACGATAAGACCGACCTCACCACGGTTCATCATACCTACGCCGATTTTGAGCGAGTCGGGCATATTGAATTTGCAAAGCTTTGCCGTACCGCCGCAGCCGATAACCTTTGTCAAAAGTGCAACTGCAACGAGTGCAATTGAGAACCAGAGCATTGAAAGGTTGAAATCGTTAAAGCTTGTCTGAAGTCCGATACTTGCAAAGAATACAGGTCCGAAAATCATGTACGAGCTGACATCCATCTTTCTTTCGATGTACTGTGAATCCTTGATGTTACAGAGGATAATACCTGCAACATATGCGCCTGTGATGTCTGCAATTCCGAAAAATTCTTCCGCACAATATGCACATGCAAAGCAGAGAACAAGACCGAAAATCGGAATTCTTCTTGAGTGCGGCCAGAGTTTGTCGAGCCACTTGAAGAGAAAATAAAGTGCAAAGCCGAGTATAAATGCAAGAACAAAGAAAAGTACAATGTTGATGCAAACGGACGCAGGCTGAACATCGGGGCTTTTGAAACCGATTACAACGGTGAGAAGTACGATGCCGATAACATCGTCTATAATTGCGGCTGAAAGAATTGTTGTTGCAACCCTTCCTTTCAGGTGTCCCATCTCTTTAAGAGCCTGAACAGTAATACTAACCGAGGTTGCCGCAAGGATTGTTCCCATAAATACAGCCTCAAGCATCGCAAGGTCGCCTTCACCAAAGCCGAATCCAAGGTAAACAGCCGCACCGCCTGCAACCGAAACGATTACACCGGCAAACGCAACAAGCAAGGCAACAGGTCCTGTTTTGATAAGCTCTTTAAGATCCGTTCCCAGACCTGCCGAGAACATCAGCAAAATAACGCCGATTTCAGCCATACCTGAGATGAACCCGTCATACGAAACAAAATTAAGCATACAAGGTCCTACGATAAGACCTGCAATAATCTCACCCACAACCTGCGGTGCGCCGAGCTTTCTGGCAACAATACCGAGAAGCTTTGCCGCAACAAGAATTATGGCAAGATTCTTCAGAATATCAAGTGTGTTAATTTCCATAACTTCTTTTTCGGACAGACTTCAAACGCCTCCTAAACGGCAGTCTGACCGACTCTCCTTTCTCTCTTATAAAACCGAATATATTCTATCACAATCGACAGCGATTTTAAATAAATATTTTGAAGTTCGGCAAAAGTTCGACAAAAATCGCACTTTGCACAAATTAATGAATAATACAGTTTGAAAAATATGCAAAAAGTCTTTTTATGTATTATTGCTCTTAAGGTTTGGAATGCTTGCTTTTATGAGTTTTGTCATATGCTCGGAAATCACTGAAACCGATTCAATAAGTTCATCCGAATAATCGTTTGTGTTCTCCTGATTTTCAACAAAGGCATAGTATCCGCCGTAGATTGCGTAGTCAAGAAGTGTGCAGAATTTCTTATCGTTAATATATTCCGGGCAGTTCTTGAAAATCATATTTTTCAATGATTTTGAAAGCTTTACTATAAGATTGGGATGTTGTGAACCGGAAAAAACCGTGTTTGTCAGTGCCTTGTTTTCGGTCATTGCACCCAGAAGATTGCGATAAAATTTTACGGGCTCGTCAATCATCATCTGCGGATTGCTTATGGTACTTACAATGCCGTCAACTACCTCGCTTTCAATTTTGTCCGAAAGGTCGAACATATCCTCATAATATGTGTAGAAGGTCGATTTATTGATGAGTGCTTTTTCACAAAGCTCCTTAACGGTAATTTTGCGCAGTTCTTTTTTTGAACGCAGACTTACAAATGCGTCAAAAATACTTTTCTTGCTTTTCATAACTCTTATGTCCAAAGATAATCACCTGATTTTAAAATTAGTCGGTTTTCCAACGAAAGTAGCGTAATTGTCGCTTGTTTATGCTTTCGTTATTGTATATTATAACAGTATATGATAAGTGTGTCAAAAATAAAAATTACGGATGAAACACGCATTCCCTGACTATTTTTTGGAACGATTTTCACAGCAACTGACAATATTTCAGACAAACCGACAAAATTATTTACATAAAAATCGTTTTTACCACTTGTATATTTGTTGAAAATATATTATACTATACTTGTATTATTGAAGAACTGCCTACAATCGCAGAAAAGAGGGTTACTATGGCTTTTAAAATCAATGACGAAAGAGCGCCGCTTGATCAGTTTTTACAAGGCGAATCTGTTCGTGCTTATGAATTTTTAGGCTCACACTTTGTGAACTGGGACGGCCGTCAGGGCGTTGTTTTCAGAGTATGGGCACCGAACGCATTGTCCGTTTCGGTGGTCGGTGATTTTAACGACTGGAACAATGACGCAAACTTTATGTACAAAATCTCGGACGGCGGCGTCTGGGAGTTGTTTATTGAGGGAATTCCCGAGTTTGCCTGCTATAAATATTGTGTTGAAACTCCGTGGCATGAGAGAAGGCTCAAAACCGATCCTTATGCTTTTCATTGCCAGACTCGTCCCGACAACGCATCCCGTGTTTACGAGATTGACGGCTACGAGTGGCATGATGAAAAGTGGTATGATTACAAAAAAGAGCATCCGCACAAGAGTATGCCTGTCAATGTTTACGAGGTAAACGCAGGTTCTTGGCGTAAGTATGAGGACGGCAATGTTTTCAGCTATCGCAAGCTTGCTGATGAGCTTATTCCTTATGTTAAGAATATGGGCTACACTCACATTGAGTTTATGCCTCTTACAGAATATCCGTTTGACGGCAGCTGGGGATATCAGGTTACAGGCTACTTTGCCGCAACATCCCGTTACGGTGAGCCGAAAGACCTTATGTATTTTGTGGACAGATGCCATGAAGAGGGCATCGGCGTTATCCTTGACTGGGTTCCTGCCCACTTCCCGAAGGACGCACACGGTCTTGGCAGATTTGACGGTACAGGCTGTTATGAATATGAAGATCCCCGTATCGGTGAACACAAGGAATGGGGTACATATATCTTCAATTACGGCAGATATGAGGTAACAAGCTTCCTCCTTTCATCTGCAATGTTCTGGCTTGATAAGTATCATGTTGACGGTATCCGTGTTGACGCCGTTGCATCAATGCTTTATCTTGACTACAACAGAAAAGACGGCGAGTGGATTGCAAACGCATACGGCGGAAGAGAAAACCTTGTTGCCGTTGATTTCCTGCAGAAGCTCAACACGGTTGTACATATGTTCCACCCCGAGGCTATGATGATTGCCGAAGAAAGTACGGCATGGCCGAATGTTACACGCTATCCGATTAAGGATATGGGACTCGGCTTTGACTACAAGTGGAATATGGGTTGGATGAACGATATGCTTTCGTACATCTCACTTGATCCGTTGTGGAGAAATTATCACCACGACACCCTTACATTCAGCATGGTTTATGCTTTTTCCGAGAACTTTATGCTCCCGATTTCTCATGATGAAGTTGTTTACGGCAAGGGTTCTCTCATCAATAAAATGCCCGGCGACTATGACATGAAGTTCAGCGGTGTGAGAGGTTTCATAGCGTATATGATGGCTCACCCGGGTAAGAAGCTTATGTTCATGGGCAGTGAAATCGGTCAGTTTGACGAGTGGAATGCGAACGAGGAGCTTGAATGGGACCTTCTTTCATTTGAAAAGCACCGTCAGCTTAACCTTTTCTTTGCCGAGGCAAACAAGTTCTATCGTGATGTTCCTGCCATGCATGAGAACGACTATGATTGGGACGGTTTCCAGTGGATTGCACTTGATGACTACAAGAACAGCATCATTTCGTTCCGCAGAATTGCTTATGACGGCAGTGAAATCATCTGCGTATGTAACTTCCAGCCTGTTCAGCACGATAACTATGTTGTTGGTGTGCCCGAATACGGTATTTATGAAGAAGTGTTCAACTCCGAGGCTGAAGAATTCGGCGGCTGCGGAATCAGAAACGAGGGCGAGCTCAAGGCTAAAAAGAAGAAAGACCACGAGCTCAACTATTCAATGGAAATCACAGTTCCGCCGCTTGCTGTTATGTATTTCAAGCTTAAAAAGAAGCTGGCTCTTCCCGTAAAGAAAAAGACTACGGCAAAGAAGGACGCCGCTCTTGCAAAGCTTAAAGCCGAAAAGGCAAAGAAATCGGCAAAGGCTGCTCCGAAAAAGGAAGCTAAGGCAGAAAAAGTAAAGGTTGAAGCAACCGCTGAAAAGGTTGAAAAGAAAGCCGAACCCGCTCCCGAAAAGCCCGTTAAAAAGGCAGTAAAAGCAGTTAAGGAGGAAACTCCTGCTCCTGCTGAGGTTGAGAAAAAAGCTGAAAAAACAGAAAAAGCAGTTAAGACTGAAAAAGTCGAGAAAACCGAAACTGCCGTAAAGGCTGAAAGCAAAACCGTAAAAGCTGAAAAGCCTGCCGAAAAGAAAACAACAGCTAAAAAATAATCAAAATATTACAAATCATTTGTGCCGACGGATTTTTCTGTCGGCATTTTTGTTTGCCCGAAAACGCATTACATACAAAATTTTTGTAAAGTCTATTGTTATTGTGACCGTATTTGTGGTATAATCATCTAAATGCGGAATGCCGAAAATTGCCGTTTGAACGGCACAAAATTGTCGGCTGATTTTAATTTTGATTATTACGGAGAATTTTATATGAAAATCGACAACAAAAAGGCAAGAATAATTCTTGCGGTTATTATTGTGGTGAGCCTTGTCATAAGCACGGTTTATATGTTTTCAAAACAGGGCTTTCACGAGGACGAGCTACTGACCTATAACCTTGCAAATTCCTCAAAACAGCTTAATGTTGACGGAGGTTGGAACAGTCCCGAGGATTTCAACGAGTATCTTGCCGTGTCGCCCGATGACAGATTCGACTATGCTCAGGTATATGAAAATCAGATTATAGATGCGTCGCATCCGCCTCTCTATTACGCACTTGTTCACACGGTCTGTTCGTTCTTTCCGGGCGTGTTCTCAAAATGGCTTGCCTATTCAATAAATGTGCTTGCCATGGCAGGCATTTTGATTATGCTTTATAAAATCGGACGGAAATTCACTGGCAACAATCTTTACGCCTTGATCGGTGTGGGGGCATATGCTCTGAGTATTGCGTGTATTACCACGACAATTTATCTCAGAATGTACGCAACGCTTACCTTCTGGGTGCTTGCGTTTGTTTATATGAGCATAAAGCTCTATGAAAAAAAGAACACCGTCGGCATAAAGGACAGCATTCTGCTTGCATTTACCGTGCTTTGCGGTGTGCTTACCCAGTATTATTTCATCCTCTTTGCAGGACTTACGGGACTTGTTTTCCTTGTGTTCAAAATCAAGGAAAAGTGCGGTAAAGACCTTATTAAGTACATTATTGCGGCTGTTGTCGGTGCAGGACTTGCACTCTGCATTTATCCGTACATAATCTCGAATGTACTCGGCGGCAACCGTGGACTCAGTTCGCTTGATATGTCGGCGCTTGATATGATTACGGTTGTAACATATGTTTTCTACAAGCTTTGCACCTATGTTCAGATTCTTGCAAAGGATATGTTCATCAATCAGGTTTGGCTGCTCGGACTTTGTACAGCCGCAGTTATCGGCTTCGGAATTTATTTCCGTTTTGTGAAAAAGGTAAAAATTCCTAAAAAGGCGATGTTTGCCGTAGTTCCGGCAGTTTGCTATTTCATCGGCATTTCACTTGTTTCACCGTTTAACAGCGACCGCTATGTTATGGCGTCACTTCCGCTGATTGCGATGCTTTTTGCATTCTCGTTCATCAGAATTTTCACACTTTTCAAAAATCAGAAGATACGCCTTGCCGTGCCTATATGCATTTTGCTTGCGTCAGTCACAGCGTTTGTTACGGTTAAGCCCTATTACACATACGGCAAAACAAATCTCTATGAGCCAAAGACAGACAACTGCATTTTTGTCGGAACTGCAATGCTTGAATGGAACAAGTGTATTGACAAGTTTATGAACTACGACAGCACAATGATTGTTCAGAGTTCAAAGTTCTCTCCGACTCTCGGTGATGAGCTTGAAGAATTTGCCGAAAAACGAGGAGTTATCACCAACGGAAAGGTTTCTTCGCTTGCCGAGGCATTTATGTTTAACGGCGACACAAATAAGCAGGAAACCGACAGCATGGAAAAACTCAAAACGGACAAAAAGCTTGCGTCACTTGACGAGGTAACGGTTTATGTTTCCCGCCTTGCAGACAAAGATGATGTGCTTAAATACATAACGGAAAACACAAAATTTAAGAATTATGAGCTTATTCAGGCTGATTACAGCTTTGAAGATTTCTACAACTGGTACGACTATTTTGTTGAAACCGAGTCGTATTGCAATGTTTATCGTTTTTATTAACAGAGGTGTTTAAAATGAGTTCGGATAAAATCGATCGCAAAAATTCTATCGGTGTAGCATTTTCGGGCGGCGGACTTCAAGGTATTGCTCACATCGGTGCTGTTCAGGCTCTTTATGAACTCGGAATCCATCCGCAGTATGTTTCGGGTACAAGCTCGGGTGCGGCAATGGCGGCAATCGTTGCAATGGGTTGTGATTCCGATGAAATGAAAAGAGTTGCAAAAAAGCATTGGAAAACTCTTGCCGAAATCGACAACGGCCTTATTTTCAAATCTCTTGCACAGCTTATTCTAAATAAAAAGATTCAGAAAGACGGCATCAAGTCGGGTGAACTGATTGAAGATGTTATCCGTGACATTATGAATGAAAAAGGAATAACAGGCTTTGACAATCTTCCGATTAACCTTTCAATCTGTACGGTTGACACGCTTACAACCGATGAATGTATTTTTACAACCAAGGAAGAAAATCTTGAAAACGAGCATATTCACTACATAACAGGCGCTCCGCTTGAAACTGCTGTTCGTGCAAGTATGTCGTTCCCTGCAATTTACACAACCTGCCCTTATGACAAGTATAACTTTATTGACGGCGGTTCAAAGGACAATTTGCCCGTAAAAATTCTGCGTGATATGGGCGTCGGCAAGGTTCTTGCAATCGGCTTTGATATTATGACCTACAATCCCGACGCAGGTCTCGGCGGTCTTATTAAGGTTATTTGGCGTGCGCTTGATGTTTATTCAATTGACGGCACAAGAGAGTCAAAGAAAATGGCTGACCTTGCAATTGATATCAAGAACGAAAACACACAGCTTTTCTCAATGGACAGCGTTGACGAAACCATTCAGGAGGGCTACGATGCGATTATGGCTCACAAGGACGAAATTTTAAAGGTTTTCGGTGAGCAAAACAGTGCGGAATAATTAAGATTAAAGAGGACTTCTTTTTTGAGAAGTCCTTTTGATGTAGATGAAACGAGGATTTTATGTTAAAAATTTTGAATAAAACCCGAAAGGTATCGGGCAAAATGTCCGTACCAAAACAAATTATGACAACATTCTTTGCTCTGCTTTTTGGCGGTGGCATGGGAATTGTCGCAAAGTTTCTTGATTTGAACAGACTGCCGAGCTTTCTCAATTGGCTTGATTTGTCAAACTTTTTGGGCAGAACGGCACCGTGGATTTTTATTGCCGTGTGCCTTGCCGTATTCAGCAAATCACCCTTAAAAGCAGGAATTAATGTTTTTGCGTTTTTTGTGGGAATGTTAATAGGGTACTATGTGTGGACAAGTGTTTTTGCAGGCTTTTATCCCGATATTCCGTACCTTATGAGGTGGCTGATTCTTGCTGTTGTATCGCCGTTTTTGGCATTTCTGATTTGGTATGCAAGGGGACGGGGTGCGCTTGCAATCGGAATTTCTTCCGTACTCATAGCAATATTCTGTTGCTTTGCATTTAATCTCAACTTTGCCGATTTCAGAATTCTGTACTTCCCCGAATTTATACTTTGGCTTGCAAGCATCGGAATTTTGTTCAAGGATGTAAAACAGAGTGCATTTTCTCTGCTGATTTCAATTCCTGTTGCCCTTTCGCTTGAATACACGGGACTTCTCACAATTATCGGCATTGGTTGATATTTTTAAATCTCTGTTGTATAATCTAAGTGCAGATTATTTGCATCTCTAAAGTGATGTAAATAATCATAGAAATTCAAAATGTGAAAAATGTAAAAAATTTGCAGAAGGGTGATTTTTGTGGATATCAGCGTTGGCGACAGAGTTGAGATGAAAAAACAGCACCCATGCGGTTGCAAAACCTTTGAAATTCTGCGTGTGGGAATGGATTTTAAGATAAAATGCGAAAAATGCGGCAGAGAGGTTATGGCGCCCCGTGCAAAGATTGAAAAAAATATTAAAAAAATTTTGACGGAGTGAGATATATATGTTTGAAAAAATCGAAATATTTGACAAAAGGTACTCCGAGCTTTCCGAAAGGCTCTACCAGCCGTCAGTAGCGGGCAATCCCGAGGAATATCAGAAAATTATGAAGGAAATCAAGTCGATTGAGGAAATCGTTTTGACCTACCGTAAATACAAAGAGGCTGTTCAGACCGAAAAAGACAGCCTTGAAATTCTTGAGGAAACAGGCGACAAAGAGCTTAAAGAGCTTGCTCAGATCGAGCTTGATGAGGCTAAGGATAATATCAAAAATCTTGCGGAAGATTTGAAAATTCTGCTTTTGCCGAAGGATCCGAACGATGAACGAAATGTTATTGTTGAAATCCGTGGCGGTGCAGGCGGTGAGGAATCGGCTCTGTTCAGTGCGGTTCTGTTCAGAATGTACTCGATGTATGCCGAAAAAAAGGGCTTCAAAATCGAGATTATCAATGCCAATGAAACCGAAATCGGCGGTTACAAGGAAATTTCCTTTATGATTGAGGGCGAGGGTGCATACTCACGCTTTAAGTACGAAAGCGGTGTTCACCGTGTTCAGCGAGTACCCGAAACCGAAAGTCAGGGCAGAGTTCACACATCGACAACAACCGTTGCGGTTTTGCCCGAGGCAGAAGATGTTGAGCTTGAAATTGATCCGAATGACCTCAAAATTGACACCTTCCGTTCAAGCGGTGCAGGTGGTCAGCATATCAACAAAACGAGTTCCGCAATCCGAATCACTCACTTGCCCACAGGTATGGTAGTTGAGTGTCAGGATGAGAGAAGTCAGTACAAGAACAAGGACAAGGCTCTTAAAGTTCTCAAAAGCCGACTTCTCAAGGAAAAACAGGACAAACAGGCGAGTGAAATTGCCGAAAACAGAAAAATGCAGGTAGGTACGGGCGACCGCAGTGAGCGAATCCGCACATATAACTATCCGCAGGGCAGAGTAACCGACCACAGAATCGGTCTTACTCTCTACAAGCTTGAAGAAATTCTCAACGGCAGCCTTGACGAAGTGATTGACGCACTTGTTGCCGCTGACAGAGCCGAAAAGCTCAAAGAAAGTATGGAAAAATAATCCGGTGATAATTGTGAAAACATTGTTGTTAAAAAATACAGAGGAAGATATAAAAACCGCCGCAGAGTTGCTTAAAAACGGCGGTGTTGTAGGAATCCCGACCGAAACAGTTTACGGACTTGCGGCTGACGCACTCAACCCCGAGGCCGTAAAGAAGATTTTTAAAGCAAAGGGCAGACCCGGGGACAATCCGCTGATTGTCCACATCTGCGATTTTTCCGATATTGAAAGACTTAACCTTGTGACGAAGATCCCCGACACGGCAAAAAAACTTGCCGATGCGTTCTGGCCGGGACCGCTCACAATGATTATGAAGAAGTCGGATGTTATTCCGAATGAAGTTTCGGCAGGACTTGACACGGTTGCAATCCGTTTTCCGAGCCACAAAACCGCACAGGCGATTATCCGTGAATCGGGTACGGTTCTTGCCGCACCTTCGGCAAATATTTCGGGCTCACCCAGTCCGACAACCGCACAGCATGTTATGAATGATATGGACGGCAAAATCGACGCTGTTCTTGACGGCGGTGCAAGTGAGGTAGGCCTTGAAAGCACGGTAATCACACTTGCAGGAGATGTTCCGAGGGTGCTTCGCCCGGGCGGAATTACGGTTGAAATGCTTGAAAGCGTTCTCGGCAAGGTTGAAGTTGATGATGCGGTTTTGCACAAACTTGCAGACAATGTAAAGGTTGCAAGCCCCGGTATGAAGTACAAGCACTATGCGCCAAGGGCGAGAGTAATACTTCTTAATTGCAACGATGAGCAATATATTGATTATGTAAACAAAAAGGCGGCTGAAGGAGTTGCGGCGCTCTGTTGTGACGAAGATATTCCGCTTTTGAAAACTCCCGTTTTCTCTCTCGGAAAACGAAACGACTATACAAGACAGGCTCACACGCTTTTTGACGAGCTTCGCAGAATTGATGAGGACGACAGCGTTAAGGTTGTATATTCAAGACTGCCAAAAACGAACGGCGTCGGAATGGCTGTTTACAACCGACTTATAAGAGCGGCAGGCTTTGAGGTGATTGACCTTGAACAGAATTAAAATTGTCGGTCTTACGGGACAGAGCGGTGCGGGAAAAAGCACGGTTTCGGCATATTTTGCCAAAAACGGAATGTGCGTTATAAATGCTGACGAGATTGTAAAAAATCTTTACACTCCCGATTCCGTATGCTTAAAGGCTGTTTCGGGTGTTTTCGGTCAGGATATTATCCTTTCCGACGGCAACATTGACAGACCGTTGCTTGCCAAAAGGGCATTTTCAAGCAAAGAAAACACACATTTGCTCAATTCAATTGTTCATCCGTTTGTTACATATGAATTTATGCAGATGGCGAAACAGGCTCAGACAGACGGCAAAAGCGTTGTGATTTATGACGCTCCTCAGCTTTTTGAAAGCGGTGCCGATGTGTTTTGCGACCTTATTGTAAGCGTTACCGCAAAAAAGGAAATAAGGCTTGAGCGAATCTGCAAAAGAGATAACATTGACATTTCCCGTGCAGAGCTAAGAATGTCTGCACAGCTTGACGAGGAATTTTTCAGAAGTCACAGCGACATTGTCATTGAAAACAATTTTTCTATAGAGCAAGTCGAGCTTGCCACACAAAAGGCGGCAGAGGCTATTAACAACCTGATGAGGTGATAGGATGCCCCAATCAAGGCGATATAAAAAGAAAAAAAGTGCAGGAAAGGCGATTTTGGCATGGATAATTGTGCTTGCAATTCTTGCGGCGGCAGTATTTGTGTTTGTTTCGGTCTTTTACGAGGACACAAAGAAAAAGCTTGATGAGATGAATTATCCACGCACCTACAGCACATATGTTGAAAAAGCCGCCAAGGATTATGACCTTGATCCTGCGTTGATATATGCCGTAATCCACACGGAAAGCGGCTTTGATCCGAAAGCCGAATCGGGCGTCGGAGCAAAGGGTGTTATGCAGATGATGCCATCGTCCTTTGAGTGGCTGCAGGAGCAAAGAGGTTGTGCGGGACAGTACACCGAGGATGACCTGTTTGACCCCGAAATCTGTATTGATTACGGAAGTTATCTTTTAAAATATTTTTACGATTATTACGGCACGGAACGCTCGGCAATTGCCGCATATAATGCCGGCTTTGTTGTAAGCGACTGGCTCAACGATACTAATTACAGTTCGGACGGAAAAAATCTTGATTCCATTCCGTATCCCGAAACAGAGAATTATGTTGACAAGGTTGAAAGTGCCAAGGAAATGTATATAAAACTTTATTATTCACAATCTAATTAAGTGCAGAGATGTTCCGATGCCTTTGGCGGCGGATTTCAAAATAAAATGGTTTTGTCGTGTTTTACGGCACAGAAAGGACGGTTATTATGGCTGAAGAAAAGTCAAAGACAACTTTATTAAAGGAAAAAATTATGATGACCGAACCGAAGGGCGTTAAGGCTCTTTCGGAGGAAGAAATTAAAAAGGCAGACAGCTTTTGCGATGGTTACAAAAAGTTTCTTGATAACTCACCCGTTGAGCGTGAGGCTGTTCGCTATACTGTTGAGCTTGCAAAAAAAGCAGGTTTTGCAGAGTATGAGCAGGACAAGGAATACAAGGCGGGCGACAAGCTTTATTATGTAAACCGTGACAAGGCTGTTGCTCTTGCCGTAATCGGTAAAAACGGTGTTAAGAACGGTGCAAAGCTTGCAATCGCTCATATTGATTCCCCGAGAGTTGACCTCAAACCGAATCCCCTTTTTGAGGCAAACAACCTTGCATTCTTTAAGACTCATTACTACGGCGGTCTTAAAAAATATCAGTGGACAACAATTCCGCTTTCACTTCACGGTTCAGTTGTAAAGCTTGACGGTACAAGAGTTGACATCTGCTGGGGCGATGATGAGAACGAAAGCTGTTTCTGCATTACAGACCTTCTTCCGCACCTTGCAAGGGAGCAGGCTGCAAAGCCTATGGCAAAGGCAATTGAGGGTGAAAACCTCAATGTTATCCTTGGCTCTCGTCCGTATGATGCAGACAGCGAGGAAAAGGACCTTGTAAAGCTCAATGTAATGGCTATTCTCAATGAGAAGTATGGTATCTGCGAGGGTGATTTCCTTTCGGCTGAGCTCTGCCTTATCCCGTCTTTCAAGTCAAGAGATATCGGTTTTGACAGAAGCATGATCGGCGGTTACGGTCACGATGATAAGGTTTGTGCTTATCCGGCTGTTATGGCGGCGCTTGATGTTGAAATGCCCGAGCAAACTTGTATCACATATCTTACAGACAAAGAAGAAACAGGCAGTGACGGCAACACAGGTATGCAGAGCGACTTCCTCCGCTTCTTCATCTATGACCTTGCAAAGCAGGACGGTGTTGACGGCTACCGTGTTCTTTCAAAAAGCACCTGTCTTTCTGCCGATGTAAATGCCGCATTTGATCCGACTTATGCGTCTGCATATGAGGCTAACAACTGCTCATACATTAACAACGGTGTAATTATTTCAAAATACACAGGTCACGGCGGAAAGTATGACACATCAGATGCGTCTGCCGAATATATGGGAAAAATCAGAGCTATGCTTGAGAACAACGATATTCTCTGGCAGGTCGGTGAGCTCGGCAAGGTTGACGGCGGCGGCGGCGGAACAATCGCAAAGTATGTTGCCAATATGAATGTCGATGTTGTTGACCTCGGCGTTCCTGTGCTCTCAATGCATGCTCCGTTTGAAATTGTTTCCAAGACAGATGTTTATATGGCATACAGAGCATTCTTCACTTTTTTTGATACAAAAGATTAATTTCGGAAAAAATACAAAAAACACTTGATTTTTGCACCGAGTTGTGATATCATACTACTTGCGGCTGATGAAAGGCCGCATATGCGCCGGTAGCTCAGCTGGATAGAGTGTCTGACTACGAATCAGAAGGTCGGGAGTTCGAGTCTCTTCCGGCGCGCCAAGAAAAACGCACTTGTGTAAACAAGTGCGTTTTTCAGTTATATTCGCCTGTCGGCGAGTGATATTGCCGTGCAGTGATATTCGGTCATACCGAGTGATATTGCCTGCGGCAGTTTTAAAGCGAATATAATATCACCGAGAGCGAAAGCGAGTGATAACACATTTATATCACGCCGAGTTAAACGAGGCATATCACCGATAACTTTACAGACATTCGGCTTTGTGATATATTGTATTTTGGGTGATGATTGTGTCTGAAAGTATTTTACGGAATAAATCAAAAGAATTTGCAAAACAGATTGTATATATGTGTCGTGATATCAAAGCAAATGCAAGAGAATCGGTTTTAACTAATCAACTTTTGCGTTCGGGAACAAGTATAGGTGCAAATATTCACGAAGCACAATATGCGCAGGGTAAAAAGGATTTTATCTCCAAGTTGGAAATAGCACAAAAAGAGTGCTTTGAAACTGAATATTGGCTGGAACTTCTTTTTGAAACAGGATATATATCCGAAACCGTATATAAGCCATTGCAAAATCAGTGCGGCACAATCAGGAGAATGCTGATTTCATCGATCAATACAGTAAAGAAAAACGATAAATGAAACATATAAGCAGTCTAACGCCGTAAGCGTTTCTGATGATTAAGTTTATCTAATCCTTTACACCTTAAAACTCAGACATCATCCTTGTACAATAAACATTATCTTTTAAAAAATGTAGATTAAATTTTGTGCAAAGTATGCATAAAATAAAAATTATTGTGTACAATGGCTTAAAAAAATAGATTATAAAGGCTATTTTCAGCATTTCTACTCTTTGAATTTGGAGCAATTTGTGATAGAATGTACATAAAGTGGTTACAAATAGGTAACAATCACTTTGAATTCAAAAAAAGGAGTGTTTCTTTGCGAAATGTTTTAAAAAGTGTTTTTAGCAAAAAGGTTTCTGCGGCAGTTCTCACGGCTGTAATGCTGTTTGTGTCGGTTTTCTCAATGTCGATGATTGCGAGTGCGGCATCGTTCTCACCGAGACTGTCTGCCCCGAGTTTAAGTAACAAATATTATTACAGTGATTTAAATGCTTTTTATAAGTACGGTTACGGTATGCCGAACTGTACAGCATATGCCTACGGCAGAGCTTATGAGATTCTCGGCTCTGAGCCAAAGCTTTCATGGAACAATGCCGAGCAGTGGTACGGCTACAACAAGGCTAACGGCTACTATAAGTACGGCCAGACCCCGAAGGTCGGCGCAATTGCCTGCTGGTCATATAACGGTGGCGGCGGTCATGTTGCTGTTGTAGAAAAGGTTGAAAACGGTCAGATTACATTTTCTAACTCTGCATGGAGCGGTAAGAGATTCTACCTTTCCTATGCAAGCACAGACGACAAGAATGCCGGCGGTAACAGCTGGTGGAATTTTCAGGGCTACATTTACCTTGGCGATTTCAGCGGCAGTACAAGCACTACTCAGGCTACAACCAAAAAGGTAACTTACACAACAGGTACATATAAAACAGATGTTGACGATTATCTCAACATGAGAAGCGGTGCGGGTACAAGCTATTCATATGTAACATCTGTTCCGGGCAATGTTACTCTTAATGTAACAAAGGTTTCAACAGCCGGCGGTTACACATGGGGTTACACCTCGTACAACGGCAAGACAGGTTGGGTTGCTCTTGATTTTTGTGCTTTTGTTTCTTCATCAACGGTACAGCCAACAACAGCAAAACCTACTGTACAGCCTACCACAGCTAAACCTACAGTTCAGCCGACTACTGCAAAGGCAACTGTTCAGCCAACAACAGCCAAGGCTACACAGCCTGCAACAACGGTTCCTGCTGCAACAGTACAGCCTACTACGGTACAGGCAACAACAGCTCCTGTAACTACACAGCCGAGCTATGACAACAACAATGATACTCCGTATATGATCGGCGATGTAAACCTTGACGGTCATGTTGATGTTATTGACGCAACTGAAATCAGCAAGTACATTGTTTCAATTTCAACACTTTCTGATGTTCAGAGAGAACTTGCAGATTACAATCATGACGGTGAAATCAGTGTCGTGGATGCCACAGAAATCCAGAAACTTGTTGTCGGTAACAACTGATAACAACAAAACAAAATCAAAACACGCTTTGCATTTTGCAGAGCGTGTTTTTGTTTGGAACTTTTATAACAAAGAGGGGTATGCGAGGATGCATACCCTTTTTGAGTTTAATAAGTTTAATATTTAAGCATTATGTCAACGAAAAATTCACCGTTATTGTTGCCTGCATCAAAAATTCCGTCATAGACTTCGGTTATGCTCTTCATGGAGTGAAGCCCGATGCCCTTGCCCTGATGCTTTGTGGACGAATAAGTTTCGCCGTCCATTTCCAAAGGCTTGCCGTAGTTGTTTGTTGAAACAATGTACAAACAGTCGCCTTTTATTTCGGAAGTCAGGTTAAAATATCTTTTGCCTTCTTCTACGGTACAGCAACCGTCAATTGCGTTTTCGAGTATGTTGCCGAAAATACTGCAGAGGTCAACATCAAGAATTCTTGATTTGTCGGGCAAATCAATCCGCCAGTTAATGTCAACATCGTTCTCAATCGCCTGTTGACGATAGTGATTGAACAAAGCATTGAGTGCGTCACTTTTGCAAATTCGCACAGGTGCTGTTACAGTCAGCGAATTTTCATACTGGGCAATGTAGTCTTTCAGCGCCGAAAGATTTCCTTCATCTGCAAGTCGGCTCATAACATGAACTGAATGTTTAAAATCATGCCTTGCTTTTGAGGTGTATTTTATGTACGACTGCAACGATTCTGTGTAACTTTTCTGAATTTCAAGAATGTTGTTTCGTTCTGTAAGCTTTGTTTTTTCAATAGTAGTCTTGCTGAAAATGTAGAATAATATGAATACTATAAGATACAATGTAAGCTCAAATATTGTAATGATGAATCCTTTTGCATAAACCTTTCCAACACGAATATTTGCGTAGGAAATCGGTATGATATAGATGTTTGACACCATAAGTGCAATGGGCAAAATTGAAAACAAATACCACACCTTGCCGATATTTATGTTGTCAATCATCCATGCATAGTATTTTGTAAACGGAACAAGCGCTCCCATTGCCGCAACCGAAAGCCCCATTTGAATCAGGCTATATGAGGTGTTAACTCCTCGTGAGATTTCTTCCTGAAAAAATGAGTTGATAAAATATGCATACAGCGAAAAGAATGAAATCAAACAACACACACTTATAAAAACAAACAAACAGCGTGCTGTTCCGACCTTTGTAACGCTTTTAATAAGGAAGAAAAATATTACAAGGTCGGGGAAGAGAACAAAGTTTAAATTCTGAATGTCAAAAGCCGTCATCACAATTGACGAGAGAGAACCGAGTATGAAAAATGAACACAAAAAGAGCGTTACTATCTTTGAAATCGGGTATTTTAATTGATTTTTTAACGGTAAAAGGCAGAATAAACTTAACGGTATTATTATGGCAAAGCTGAACAATGTCTGAAAAAAATTTACGAGTGTGTTCATATTCACCTCCGCTGGTTTTCTCTGATTTTTTTGAACATATATTCACGGATGCTCTGTTCAATCCGAGTTTTTTCACGAATTTTAATCGGGAATCTTTCACCGTTGCCTGTAACACATACAGAGCCTTCAATGTCCTTTATGTAATCGGCATTCAGCACGATTCCCCTGTTTACGGGTATGAAACGGGTGTCATTGTCTGCAAGCTTGAGAAACTCTGCAATGGTCATTCGTGTGCGATATCTAAGTCCCGAAACAACACCTATGTTGATATAATGTGCATCGGATTCAACAGAAACAATTTCCTTAAGCGAAATCAGCGTGTTTCGACGGTCACACATAACTTCAATGTATTTTGAATTATCCGATACATATGACGAGGCATCATTAAGTACCTTGTAAATCTGCTCAGCTTTGTATGGTTTTGTTATGTAATGAAAAGCGTGAACGGAAAATGCCTGCATCATAAAATCGGGGCTTGTTGTGACAAATACAATAAGAATATTACGGTCTTTTTCACGAAGCTTTTCAGCCACGGCAATGCCGTTCATCTTCTCCATAAAAATATCTACAAAGGCTATTTTGTAGGTGTTTTCCTTGAATGAATTGAAAAAAGCTATTCCGTCAGGAAAACAATCAATCTGCACATTTTGCTTGTGTCCGCCAAAATATGCGTTGCAGATTGAGTAGAGAATGTCTGCCTGAGGCTTTTCGTCGTCAATAACTGCAATTTTCAAGATATCGCCTCCTTTGAAATAATTTAATTCGGAGCAATGATTAACTGCACTTAGATTATACCATAAATTTGAAAAATATTATATCCGATTGTCATATGTTTTTGCCAAAAGATTGATGTTTGTGCCAACTTGTTGAAATGTTGCATTAAATTGGCTATCATTGAGGTGATAAAAGCGAAACACGAAAATTGCGGTGTTTCCGTAAATCAAAATCGGAAAGTAAAAAATATCGGAAAGAGGTAATCAACTATGAAAAAAATCAAGAAGTTAGCTTTATTGCTTGCAATTTGTATGGTAGGTACAGTAGGTCTTGTAGGTTGCGGTAATGACGGTGACTCGTCAAGCAAAAACGAAAGTTCGGCAACACAGACTGCTGACGACAATGCAAACAGCGCAGATGACAGCGCCGCTGATTCAAAGGACGGCGATTCATCGGCAAGCGTTGTAGGTACTTGGACTGTAACAGCACTTGAAGGTACGGAAGGTACAGCCGTTTCAATTGATGATTACGCAACAGCAAACGGTGTTGACCCCGAAACTTTGAAATGTACATACACATTTGCAGATGACGGTACATTCTCAGGCGAAATGAGCGGTGTGACTGTTTCGGGCAATTACACATTTGAGGGTACAGATCTCGTTATGACAGTAGGCGAACAGCAGTTTAACTACACATATGACGCTGACAATGATATGCTCAAATACACAGATCCTAACACAGGCCTTTCAAGTTATTGCGAAAGACAGCAGTAATTGTAATCTAATCCCAATTTCCTAATACTACAGAAACAACCGCTCACTTTCTTGGTGGGCGGTTGTTTGCTTTTTGATATGCGGTTGTCGTTCTGTTGGGCAGATATCATCCGCCTGTACTGATGAATTTTTATGTTTATACACATAGCTTTTTATACAATAAAAGCAGTGTATAATCTGTAGGGGAGAACCGTGTTCTCCCACAAGTAATCGTACAATTTGTATGTTAAAACAAATTTTGTAAATGTTGCAAACCGGTAGGGGCGTTCATTGGACGCCCGCTTTGATGAATATTTATGTTTATATAATATGTTTTGATATAACATAAACTGCGTATTCAAATTTGCACGCATTGCGTGCAAACACGGTTCGCCCCTGCATTATTTCGGTAACTGTATCTCATTTATACAGCTTATTTTCATCATAAATTTTCTGCCGTTACTTGACGGGCGTCCAATGAACGCCCCTACAGAATTGTGCGAACTGTTGCAATGTTACGCTCGGACATAATATGTTTTTTGACATTACAAACTGTCTTCCCGACATTAATTTTCCATTTTCAATTTTACATTTAATTAAAGCTGTCTTCACGAACATAAAAAGTCGGCTCACCGTTAATTTACTTTATTTGTCGGAGTTCCGTTCAGAAAATTTTTGATGTTGTCCGAAACTATGCCCATAAGGCGTTCTCTGGTTTCAACGGGCGCCCATGCGATGTGGGGGGTGATGATGCAATTTTTTGCACCCATAAGAATGCAGTCCTCAACCATAGGCTCAACCTTGAGGGTGTCGATTGCCGCACCGCCGAGGTGACCGCTTTCGAGTGCCTCAAGCAAATCTTCTTCAACCATAACACCGCCTCTTGCCGTGTTTACGAACAATGCACCCTGTTTCATTTTGGCAAAGGCATTTTTGTCAAACATATTTTCCGACTGTGGATTTAGCGGACAATGAACGCTTACAATGTCGCTTGTTTCAAGAAGTTCGTCAAATGAAACATCTTTGATTCCGTCAATATTTTTCGGAGTTCTGCTCGATGCGATTACATTCATATCAAAAGCGCTTGCAATTTTTGCAACAGCCTTTCCGATGTTTCCGAGTCCGACAATGCCGAGTGTTTTGCCTGCAAGTTCATTCAGCGGATATACAAACGGTGAAAAAGTTTTGCTTCTTTTCCACTTGCCGTCCTGAACAAACCGATTATATTCCGCAGTGTGATTGAAATGTTCAAGAATGAGTGCAAATGTGTGCTGTGCAACCGCATTTGTTGAATATGAACCTGCGTTGCAGACGGTTATGCCGTTTTTGGTGCAGTAGTCAAGGTCAATGTTGTTGTAGCCTGTTGCAAAAAGTCCTATATATTTCAGATTTTTCGCAAATCGCATTGTGTGCGAATCAAGCAGAGTTTTGTTGCACACAACGATATCTGCATCTGCAATTTTCTCCGCAACCTCTTCATATTTCAAAAGACCGAACGACTCAACCTCGCCGAACCGATTAAGCACATCGGCATTTACAATATCGTCAAGAACAGTCTGTGCGTCTGTTAAAACTATTTTCATCTTATCACCTCGTTTTTTACTGACTATAGTATATACCGAAAATTTTTTCCTTGCAATCCAAATCGAAATTTTGTATAATATTTGTGCATAAATTGAAAGGAACGGTATGTTAATGTATAAAAATTATCTTTTTGATTTGGACGGAACTTTGCTTCCCATGGACATGGAAAAATTCGTAAAGCTGTATTTTTCATCGCTCTGCAAGCGTTGCACTCCTGTTATAAAAATCGAACCCGACGCCCTTATAAAGGCGATGTGGGCAGGCACTGACGCTATGACAAAGAACGATAACAGCCGTACAAACCGTGAAGTTTTCTGGGAAACAGCGGGCAAAGTCAGCGGTGCCGACCTTGAAAAGTTTGATGACCTTTTTACCGATTATTACGAAAACGAGTTTATCGTTCCGAAAGACGCTACAAGCTTTACTCCTTATGCAAAGAAAAGCATTGATTTCATAAAGAAAAACGGCGGCAGACTTATTGCCGCAACAAATCCGATTTTTCCGTTTGTTGCAACAAAACGCAGACTTGAATGGGCGGGAGTTTCTCCCGACGATTTTGAACTTGTTACAACATACGAAAACTTTGGTTGCTGCAAGCCGAATCTGAAATATTTTGAAGAAATCTGCAAAAAGCAGGAGATCAAGCCCGAAGACAGCATTATGATCGGCAACGATGTTGACGAGGATTTGTGCAGCGCAAAACTCGGCTTTGATACATACCTTATTACCGACACAATTGTGAACAGGGATAATAAGGATTATTCAGACTACAAAAACGGCAGTTTTGAGGAATTTTACAAAGATTTTCTCAAAGGCGATTGATAAAACCAACACCCCGTATATCGGAAAATTTTCGATATACGGGGTGTTTTTTACAGATTTATCAGTCGGAGAAAACTATGTTCTGATTAAAGTTCTTTTTTCTTCTTTAATGCGTACATTGAAAGTCCGCCTGCACAGGCAAGGACTGCGAGAAGTGCAATTGCTGTTGCCTGTCCTGTCTTAACAGCACCGTTGTCTGATGATGAGGATTTTGTTGCTGTGTCGGAGGTTGCGGGGGCTGTTGTTACAGCAGACGCAGCGGATGTTGCATCTTTTGAGGTAGTTGCCGTAACCGATGTTGTCGGTGTAACTGTTGTATCGGGCTCTGTTTCGGAAGTGTACTCCGATGCGGCTACAAGACCGCTGTAATCATAAACTGCATTGCCCTTATCAAGTGCCGCAAATGCCTTTGCCATAACTGACGGATTGTAATTTTCGAGGTCAAAGCCTGCGTTTGAAAGGTCAAGTGTTGCCGTGAGCATCTTTTCCTTTGTCATAGTTTCGGTTGTGAGGTATACAGAGCTTACACCGTTAGGTTCAATAATTGTTGATTTGCCTGGATAGAGCATACTGTCCTGATAACCGCTTGTATCAACAAGGTCACAGCTTAGTAAAGCCATATTATCTCTTGCAACAATTGATGAAATTGCATTGTTGTAAATGAAGTTTGAACCTGCGTAGCCTGTTGATGCAGTCGGATTTACAAGAATCTTACAACCTGCGGCTGCATAGTATCTTGCAAGCTCCGGATAAGCGTATGTGTCCATACAGATGCTTATGCCCATACCGCCCCAAGGCGTGTCGATGATGAGAGGTTCAACACCCCATGTTGCCCAGTCGCCTTCAACAACCTGAACTTTTCTATAGGTGAGGGTTTTGCCCTCCGGGGTTGCGACAAAGGCAGAGTTGAACGGATGCTGTTCGTCATCCGGATTAACTTCGGCAGTACCGTAGATTACATACATATTATTATCTGCGGCGGCTTTTGCAATAAGATTTGCATAGTAACCGTCTGTTGTTTCTGCGTTTTCAACAATTGATTTCCAGATTTCGGAATCGGGATCGCTTGTGCTTGCATAGTCTGCAAGTGCCATTTCAGGGAATGTGATTATGTTCACACCTTCGGCTTTAGCTTTCTCAATGTAGTTTATCATCTTTTCTGTATTAGCCGCTTTGTCAGCCCACTTCGGATTCATCTCAACAACGGCAACCGTCGGAGAATCTGTTGTTGTGGGTGCTTTTGTAAGTGATGTGCCGTACTCTGCAAGCTGTGAGTACCATTCTTTGTAGAGGTTAGGCTGATAAATGTCCATATCCACAAGCTCGTGTGTTACCGTTGAAAGGTCAACCGTGCCTGTGCAGAGAGTGTCGGAGCTTTCTTCACCGCCTGCATAAACCTTTATGATGTAATCGGTGAAGTCTGCATTTTTATCAATTGAAGACTGCCACATAGACCAAATTTTATTGTATTCGTCAAGTGAGTTGATGCCCGCAAGCATTGAACCGCCTGAGAATGTACTGTCATCGTATGTGCCTTTGAGATTTGCGGAGGCAACATATAAGCCTGCCTGATATACAACATTGTATGTGCTGTTTCTGTTGTAATCTGTCCAGTCGAGATTGTAATATGATTTTGTGTAATCACAATATACAGCGTCGCTGAAGTCGTAGTTTTTGGTGTAATCTTCCGTTTCAATTGAATTACAGTCGGCAATCATAAAACAATCGTCAGCGGAGTAAATTCTGCTGAGTTCGATTAAGTCGGCGGCATCGTTTCCGACAGAAAGACCTACCTTGCCAAACTTTGTGTCAAAATATACCGGGGTGCTTCCTGCTTTGCATGAACTGTCATCAGCCGAAACAAGCATTTTCTGATAGCTGTCAACCTTTCCGTCAGGGGTGCAGACAAAAGCAGAATCATATGCGTGGGCGCTGTCACCCGGAACCGTTTCGGGTGCACCGTAAACAATGTACATATCATATTTTTCTGCCAAATCTGAAAAATATGCCGCTGTACTGCCTGTTTTTGATTCGGCAAGTGCAACAGGAATTTCTTTGCTGTAACCCGTCACCGACATTTCAGGAAAAACTATAATATCAGTTCCCTGCTCGTCAGCCTGTTCAATGATTTTTGACATTGAAGCGATGTTTGTACTTTTGTTTCCCGATTCGGGAGAAAAGTTTACAACGCTGACTGTTGGATTTTCCGTTGTTGCATCATCAGCCGCAAAGCCGACAATGGCTGACGGCACAATAAGTGTTGCCGCCAAAGACAGGGATGAAATAACTTTTACTTTCTTCTTCATAGATACACTCTTCCTTTCAGGAGTACTTGCATCGGCACGGTGTTGTGTCGATAAAATAAAAAATGCCTGCATATAATACGCAGACACCTTTATCCGAAAAAATATAAAATTGAAATTCCCTATCCGTTCAAATTCACTACGCTGATTATATCACCCGATTTTACAAAAATCTACTTTAAATTTGCAAGAAATAGCACTGCAACTTGCAAAACTATTTTATCTAATTTGCATAATTACTGCACTTTACAATATAAAAACGGCAAAATATGAATAATGAGGTGTATAAATATGCAATATACGCTTTTGCAGTGTTATGAGCAGATATCGAAAAGCAGAAGAAATAATCATAATTTTTGCAAATAAGGTTGTGCAATATACCTTATAAGGCAAATTATTGTGAAGACGTTTTTATTAAATACCTTTTAATGCCTTAAATGAAATAAAAAAATAGTCGAATGTGGTATTATGTGATGTGATACAGGTTATCAGACGGGATTTATTTTGTTTTATATCTTAATTAAGCAGGTGAATGAATTATGTCAGAAGTAATCAGAATTTTTGTTGAAAAAAAGGATGGCTTCAATGTTCTTGCAAAGCAGACGCTTTGGGACATCCGCCACAACCTCGGTATGAAGTCTGTCGAAGATCTTCGTTACATTGTGCGTTACGATCTTGAGGGACTTACTAAGGAAGAATATGACAAGGCGAAAACCATTGTTTTGTCAGAGCCTAATGCCGATGTAATCTATGAAGAAACTCTCCCCGTTGAGGACGGCTGGAAGGTATTCGCAATGGAGTATCTCCCCGGTCAGTACGATCAGCGTGGTGACTCTGCCGAGCAGTGTGTTCAGCTCCTTACTCAGGGTGAGCGTTGCAAGGTTCTTACAGCAAGAGTAATTGCTCTCAAGGGCAATATTACAGATGAAGAGCTTGTAAAGGTTGAGGAGTACCTCATCAACCCTGTTGAAAGCCGTCTTGCATCTCTTGAAAAGCCAAAGACTCTTGATATGGAAATTCCCGTTCCCGAAAATGTTAAGAGGGTAGAGGGCTTCAACGGCTGGAATGACGATGAGATGCAGAAGTATTACGATTCAATGGGCTTTGCAATGACACTTGCAGACCTCAAGTTCTGCCGTGATTACTTCAGAGATACAGAGCATCGTGATCCGTCGGTTACAGAACTTCGTGTAATTGACACATACTGGTCGGACCATTGCCGTCACACAACATTCCTTACAAGACTTGAAGAGATTGAGATTGAAAAGTCTGCTCTCGGCAAGGTTATCGAGGATGCACTCAGCGAGTATTATGCAACCCGTGACGAGGTTTACGGCAAGGATACAAAGAGAATCGTTTCACTTATGGATATGGCTCTCATCGGTATGAAGTCACTCAAGAAAAAGGGACTCATTCCCGACCTTGACGAAAGTGAAGAAATCAATGCCTGCTCAATTCAGGTTCCCGTTACTATAGATGGAAAAACAGAACAGTGGCTCGTTCAGTTCAAGAACGAAACTCACAACCACCCGACAGAAATCGAGCCTTTCGGCGGTGCCGCAACCTGTCTTGGCGGTGCAATCCGTGATCCGCTTTCAGGCCGTTCATATGTATATCAGGCTATGCGTGTTACAGGCTCGGGCGATCCGACAATTCCTTTTAAGGATACAATGCACGGCAAGCTCCCTTCACGCAAAATTACAACAGGTGCCGCTCAGGGTTACAGCTCATACGGTAACCAGATCGGTCTTGCAACAGGTCAGGTAACCGAGCTTTACGATCAGGGCTATGTTGCAAAGAGAATGGAAATCGGTGCTGTTATCGGCGCATCTCCAAAGGAAAATGTTATCCGTGAAACTCCTCTCCCCGATGATGTAATCGTACTTCTCGGCGGAAGAACAGGCCGTGACGGCTGCGGCGGTGCAACAGGTTCTTCAAAGGCTCACGATGAAAGCTCAATCGAAACCTGCGGTGCAGAGGTTCAGAAGGGTAATCCTCCGACAGAAAGAAAAATTCAGCGTTTGTTCCGCAATTCCGAAGTTGCAAAGCTCATCAAGAGATGTAACGACTTCGGTGCAGGCGGTGTTTGCGTTGCTATCGGTGAACTTGCCGACGGTCTTACGGTTGACCTCGACAAGGTAACAAAGAAATATGACGGCCTTGACGGTACTGAGCTTGCTATATCCGAAAGTCAGGAAAGAATGGCTGTTGTTCTCGATAAAAAAGATGTTGACAAGTTTATTTCACTTGCATCAAAAGAAAACCTTGAGGCTACAGCCGTTGCGGTTGTAACCGAAAGTCCTCGTCTTACAATGAACTGGAGAGGCGACACAATCGTTGACCTCAGCCGTGAGTTTCTCAACACAAACGGTGTTACTCAGGTTGCCAAGGCTTATATCGAGGCTCCGAAGTGGGAAGGCTGCTACCGTAAGGTTGCTCCCGCAAAGCTTAAAGATATGCCTGCTGACGAGGCATTCCTTGAAAATATGTCAAGACTTGAAGTTTGCTCACAGATTGGTCTTGCAGAAAGATTTGACGCATCAATCGGTGCGGCTACGGTAATTATGCCGTTCGGCGGTAAGAATCAGCTCACTCCTCAGGAGGCTATGGCTGCAAAGATTCCGCTTGAGAAGGGCGAAACAGACGATGCAACAGCAATGAGTTACGGCTATATCCCCGGCGTTTCACGCTGGAGTCCGTTCCACGGCTCGGCTTATGCAGTTGTTGAGTCGCTTTCAAAGCTGCTTGCAATCGGCGCAAACCCGATGACAGCAAGACTTACATTCCAGGAATATTTTGAAAGACTTAAAGATGTTCCTTCCCGTTGGGGTAAACCTGCCGCAGCACTCCTCGGTGCTATGCAGGCTCAACTCAAGCTCGGACTTCCGTCAATCGGCGGTAAGGACAGTATGTCGGGTACATTTGAGGATATTGATGTTCCGCCTACACTCGTAAGTTTTGCCGTTGCAATGACAAAGGCCTCAAAGACAATATCAACAGAATTCAAGAACGCAGGTTCAAAGGTTATCTTTGTTCCCGTTCCCGAAAATAAAGAAACACTTATGCCTGTATGGGATAAGCTTATCGAAATGTACAACGCTGTTTATGCTCTCTGCGAGGACGGCAAGGTGCTTTCTGCATCGGTTGTTAAAGAGGGCGGTACTGCCGCAAGCGTATGTAAGGCTTGCTTCGGTAACGGCTTTGGCTTTAAGTTTGCAAACGAACTCACAAATGACGAGCTTTTCGCTCCGCTTTCGGGTTCGCTTGTTATCGAACTTGCAGACGGTGCAGAGCTTTCAAACGATGTTCTTCACTATGACCTCGGTACTGTTACAAACGATGCAAAGATTACGGTAAACGGCAAGGAAATCGAACTTTCTGCACTCCTCGAAAAGTGGACTGCTCCGCTTGAAAAGGTATTCCCGACAAAGGCTGAAGTGCCTGAAATCGAAGTTGATGTTCCGCTTTACAGCGAGAGAAATACATCTTCACCTGCAATCAAGGTTGCAAAGCCTACTGTATTTATCCCTGTATTCCCGGGTACAAACTGCGAGGTTGATACGGCAAGAGCATTTGAAAAAGCAGGTGCAAATGTTGAAATGCTCATCGTCAAGAACCTTTCTTCAAACGATATCGAGGAAACAATTGACGAAATGGAAAAGCTCATTGCAAAGTCACAGATGATTATGCTTCCGGGCGGTTTCTCAGGCGGTGACGAGCCTGACGGTTCAGGCAAGTTCATTGCAACAACATTCCGCAACCCGAGAATTGCAGAGCAGGTTAACAACCTTCTCAAGAATCGTGACGGTCTTATGCTCGGTATCTGTAACGGATTCCAGGCTCTTATCAAGCTCGGACTTGTTCCTTACGGCGAAATCAGAGAGCTTAAAGCAAATGATCCGACGCTCACATTCAACACAATCGGCAGACATATTTCACATATGGCTTATACAAGAGTTACTTCCGTTAAGTCACCGTGGTTTGCAAATGTCAACGCAGGCGATGTGTTTGCTGTTCCCGTGTCACACGGTGAGGGCAGATTTATGGCTGATGTTGAAACTGTAAAAGAACTTGCAAAGAACGGTCAGATTGCAACACAGTATGTTGACCTTGCCGGCAACCCAAGCAGCGACATTGAGTTCAACCTCAACGGTTCTGTTTGCGCAATTGAGGGTATCACATCACCTGACGGCAGAGTCCTCGGTAAAATGGGACACAGCGAGAGAAAGGGCGAAAACCTTTACAAAAATGTTCCTTTTGCAAAAGACCAGCAGATTTTTGAAAGCGGCGTAAAATACTTCAAGTAATTTATAACCGAATATTTTATATAAAAACTAAGGACATCCGTTTTTCGGATGTCCTTGTTGTTTGTGCGGTGTCAAATTATATCGGTTATCGGTGACTGTTAAACTTGCATTTCTGTTGTTTTTAACATATAATAATGTAAACGGGTTATTATTTAAAGTAGAGTGAAAGGAGTTATTTATGAAAAAAGTAGATTATCTTGTAACGGCTAAATGTGAAGCTTTGTATGAATACGCAAATTCTGTTATGGCAAAGTATGAAGATTATCTTGATTCGGAATCGGCTTTGGATTGCATAAAAAATATTTATGACGATTTGTGTGATTATAATACTAAAATTTTACTCTGCGACAGTATTGAACAATATGAGTTATTACTAAAAAATATAAAGGAATTTGATTCAATAATTAAACATATTTCAGATTCTGTAATGTCGGGTGTTTGATTATGAACTATTCGGAAGCTGAGTTCGACAAAGCTTATAAAAAAATAATTCGCAGAATTATTAAATCTAAATCACCTGTCAGCAACCCTATGGCATATATTCTCGGTGGTCAGCCCGGAGCAGGAAAGACAGGCTTGCAGAGAAATTTGATGGTTGAAAATTCTAATATTATAATCATAAATGCAGATGCTTATCGTAATTCTCATCCACGATTCAATGAAATACAAGCTGAATTCGGAACTTTAGCTCAAAGACATACACAGCCGTTTATAAACGAAGTTGTGGAAAAGCTTATATCTGATTTAAGCGATATGAAATACAGTCTGGTTATAGAGGGAACATTGAGAACTGCCGAAATTCCTTTAAATACTTGCCGAATGTTGAAAAATAAAGGATATAGCGTGGAGTTGCATATAATATCAGTAAAAAAAGAAATTTCATACGAAAGTACTATATACAGATATGAAAATAATTTGGAACTTGGAATGGTTCCCCGTGCAACAGCGAAAGAAGATCATGATAATGTTGTTGATGCTATTTGTGATAACCTTGATATGATTTATGAACAGAATGCTTTTGATGATATAAAGCTTTTTGACAGGGAAGGAAATAATTTGTATACCGCAAAGTGCGGTGTAGCTCCTTCTTTAGTTGAAAAAGACAAGTTATTTGGATATTGGTCTGATTCTGAAATTACTTCGTACAGAAAAATAATTGATGATATAATTGCTCTTAAACGGTCAAGAAATGCCCCCGATTTAGCCAAATACATATTGGAATCTTCAATTAAATTTGCTTATGCAAAATCACGGATTAAAAAATAAAATAAAGAATAAAAACGGTCGGAAAGATATGACTTTGCATTATGCAAGCTGTCTTTCCGACCGTAATTTTACATTTTCAATTTTCAACTTTCAATTTAATAGATTCCCTGAACGGTGACTTCGCCTGAATTGATAAGCTTGGTGGTTGTGTCGGGAAGCTCTGCAATAAGCTCGCCGTCAGGGTTTACCCCCACAGCTTTTGCGGTGACGGACTTTCCGTCTTTGGTGAATGTTATATCTCTGCCGACTGTTGCGCAAAGGCTTATGTATTCCTTTAATGCGACAGGGGAAAGCTTTAAATCGTTTTTGATGAATTCCTCTTCAATGTGGTTAAGCACACAGGCAAAGAATTTGTTCTTGTCAAAATGACCGCCTGTTGCAAGATAAATTGAAGTTGCCTTTTCCTTTATGTCATCGGGGAAATCCTGAGTATCGGCATTGATTCCGATGCCTGTAATTACATATTCTACGGCGTCAAATTCGGCACTCATTTCGGTTAAAATACCGACAAGCTTTTTCTTTCCGATGATGATATCGTTCGGCCATTTTATACGGCAGTCAAGTCCCGTGAATTCTCTGATTGCCTTGCAGACTGCAAGACCTGCAAGAGGGGTGATTGATGATACCTCTGACGGGGCAATCTTTGGTCTTAACAAAAAAGAAAAGGTGATGCTGTCATCCTTTTTTGCTTTCCAAACTCTGCCGAGTCTGCCCTTGCCCTGAGTTTGTTCTCTGGCAACGGCGACCGTGCCGTTTTCGCAACCGTCTGCACCCAGCTTTTTGAGGTAATCGTTTGTTGAACCAACCTCGTCAAGGACGATGAGATTTTTGCCGATTACGGAGGTTTTCAGGTATTTTTCGATTGCAGGCTCGTTGAGGTGTGGGGGATAGGCAACAAGGCGGTATCCACGGTTTGTTACAGAGTCAATCTTGTAGCCCTGTTCCTTGAGATTGTTAATCGCTTTCCACACTGCCTGTCTTGACACACCAAGCTGTTCGGAAATTTCACTGCCTGAAACATAGCCGTCTGTTTTTGTTAAAAGTTCAATAATTTTCTTTTGCATAACATCACCGATTTTAAAATTTAATGTAAAAAATTACGGACGATTCTAAACAAAATCGCCCGTTTTTGAATGTTAATTATTTACTTTTGTTTGCCGCAACAATTTTCTTGACTGCAATGCTTACTGCCGAACCGACAACAAAGCAAGCAATGATTTCAAGAATGCAGTTGATTGAAAGAGCAGGGATAACCACGGCTGTGATTACATTAAGTCCCATAACTTCGATACTGCCGAAAAGGATTGCCATAAAGCCAAGGAAGAAGGCTGTGTTCATAACAGGGCAGAGTATAGTAGCAATAAGGTCGTTAAGATTGAACTTGCCTACAGTTTTACCTTCAAACACCTTGCCCAGACCTTTTGCGATAAGTCCTGTGAACCAACCCATAAGAGCTCGTGCAACAACACAAATTATAAAGGTGTAAAACCAGTTGATTGAAAGCATTGCCGTGCCGAATGCGTCCATACCAAAGCATTGTACAAAGCTTGTGATACCAAAGAGTGTGCCGAGAATCAATCCTGCTGTAGGACCGAGAACGGTTGCACCGATTGCAATCGGAATGCAAAGGAATGAAATGGAGAGCGCACCGATCTTCAGATATCCGAGCGGTGTGAGCGCCATTACAAGCGTCAATGCGATAAGCACTGCAAGAATAACCATTCTTTGCACCTTTGAAAAGTTTCCTGTCTTGTTCATAAAAAAATTCCTCCTGCTGTTTCCCTGCTCATTTTCCGCAGGTGAAACGCAAATAATATTTACAAGGGGAGAACCCCGTTGCATCAAATTAATAATTCAAAAACAAGTTGTATATTAAATTGTCTTTATTTTTTATTTCTCTCGTAAATAATTTTGAGTCCGTCAAGAATAATATTCTCATCAAAGATAATATCGTGACGGCAGTTTTTGATTGCAAGCGGAGCAAGACCGCCTGTTGCAATAACCTTGCATTCTGTCTTGCATTCCTCGTTAAACATATCAACCATTCCGTCAAGCATACAGGCTGTTCCGAACATAATTCCCGAACGAATGCAGTCGGATGTGTTTGACGAAATTACCTTCTTTGGAGCTTTCATATCAACCGATGAAAGCAATGCGCCGTGATTTGTGAGTGCGTCAAGCGAAATTCCCATACCGGGGGCGATTGCACCGCCGTGATACGCGTTGCTTGCGTCAACATAGACAATTGCGGTTGCAGTTCCCATAAAAATCATAATGAGAGGACCGCCGTATTTTTCACACGCTCCCACACAGCCGGCAACGATATCTGCACCCAAGGTTTCGGGATGTTCTATCTTGATGTCAAGACCTGTCTTGAGTCCCGGACCGATGAGCAGACTTTTTCTGTCTGTAACGGTCATAATCGCACGTCTGAGATTATATGTAAATTTCGGAACAACAGAGCTTATAATAGCGCCGTCAATGTTTTTTGCGTCGATGTTGTAAATCTGCAAAAAAGTGTAAAGTTCAACGGCAAGCTCGTCGCTTGTTTTGTTTTCATCGGTTGAAAAACGGAGTTTGAATTTTAAATTATCTCCGTCAAAAATGCCGAGCTTGACATTGGTGTTTCCGACATCGGCCGCAAGCAGCATTGCTGTTCCCTCCAAACGGTTTTTATAAATAAGCTTTTACAAAAGTTTAGATTTAATCGTATTTTACTTTGCTTATTATATCATAAAAAATTATTTTTTCAAGGGCGAATTTAAGGAATTTATCCGATTTTTGGAAAATCCTAAAAAATTGTTGAAATTTGCGTTGGATTGTGTATAATTAAAATAGGTGTGTATAACACGGTCATGTATTACGCAAAATTCTGAAAGGAATGGTTTATTAAATGGACAGTTCAGAAATCAAGCAGCTCCGAATTCTTGCCGCAAGGTCAAGAATGGGCGCAATTCTCGGCACTTACCACGCCAAATCAGGTCATCCCGGCGGATCACTTTCGGCAGCAGATATTTTCACATATCTCTACTTTAAGGAAATGAATGTTGATCCTAAAAATCCCGATATGCAGGACAGAGATCGTTTTGTTCTTTCAAAAGGTCACTGCTGTCCGGCTCTTTATGCAACACTTGCACTCAAGGGCTTTTTTGAATGGGACGAGCTTACAAAGCTCCGTCATGTAGGCGCTATGCTTCAGGGACATCCCGATATGAAGGGTACTCCGGGTATTGATATGAGTACAGGCTCACTCGGTCAGGGTATTTCGGCTGCCTGCGGTATGGCACTTGCGGCTAAGCTTGATAACAAGAGCTATCGCACATATACAGTTCTCGGTGACGGTGAAGTTGAAGAAGGTCAGGTTTGGGAGGCTGCAATGTTTGCCGCTCACAACAAGCTTGACAATCTCGTTGTAATTGTTGACCAGAACGGACTTCAGATTGACGGTACTGTTGAAGAGGTTGCAGGCATTGAACCTCTTGATAAAAAGTTTGAAAGCTTTGGCTTTGAAGTAATCAAAATTGACGGTCACGACTTCAATCAGATTGAATCGGCTCTCGAAAAGGCTAAGACAGTAAAGGGCAAGCCTACTGCAATTCTTGCCAAGACAATCAAGGGCAAGGGCGTTTCATTTATGGAAAATCAGGTTGGCTGGCACGGCACTGCTCCCAACAAGGAACAGTATGAACAGGCTACTGCCGAGCTTCAGGCTGAAATTGACAGATTGGAGGGCAACTGCTGATGGCACAGGTAATTAAAAAGGCTACAAGAGAAAGCTTTGGCATGGCTCTTTGTGAGCTTGCAAAGACAAATAAGGACATTATTGTTTTTGATGCAGACCTCGCAGCTGCTACAAAGACAGGAATTTTTAAAAAAGAGTTTCCCGAAAGATTTTTTGACTGCGGTATTGCCGAGGGCAATATGGTAGGCGTTGCGGCAGGTATGGCAGCGGCAGGCAAAATTCCGGTTGCCGCATCATTTGCAATGTTTGCAACAGGCAGAGCATTTGAGCAGATTCGTAACTCGGTTGCTTACCCTCATCTTAATGTTAAAATTGCCGGCAGCCACGCAGGTATTTCAACAGGTGAAGACGGTGCTACTCATCAGTGTCTTGAAGATATCGGTATTATGCGTACAATTCCGGGTATGGTTGTCCTTAACCCTGCCGATCACTACGAAATGATGGCCGCTACAAAGGCTGCAATTGAGTACAACGGTCCTGTTTATATCCGTCTCGGCAGACTTGCTGTTGACAGTTTTAATGATCCCGATACCTATACATTTGAGCTTGGCAAGGGTATTACTCTCCATGAGGGCAACGATGTGGCTGTTATTGCAACAGGACTTGTTGTAAACGAGGCTTTAAAGGCTGTTAAGGAACTTGAGGCTGAGGGCATCAACGCTCGTCTTATCAATATTCACACAATAAAGCCTATCGACAGAGATATCATCATTAAGGCTGCAAAGGAAACAGGCAGAATCATCACCGTTGAGGAACACAATGTTATCGGCGGTCTCGGTGACGCTGTTTGTGATGTTGTAAGCGCAGAGTGTCCTGTTAAGGTTACAAAGATCGGTGTGAACGATCGTTTCGGTTACAGCGGTCCGGCTCTTGAGCTTCTTGACAAGTTCGGTCTGACACAGCCGCACCTTGCAAAGGTTGTCAGAGATGTTGTTAAAGAGGACAAATAATTTCTGAATTAATTTAATAATTGCAAAATATTAACGGTCGGTTTGTTCAAGCCGACCGTTTTTTGTATGTACCATTCAAGAATAAAAAGCAAAGGGCGGATACCGCAAAAAACGGCAGCCGCCCTTTTTATATTAAAACATCCTCAGCAATAAGCCGAATGGGGCTTTAGTCAGCGTGCTTTATCAGCAGCCGCAGCCACAGCTGTTGTTGTCACAACCACAGCCGCCGTTGTTTCCGCCGCAACAGCAGAGAACGATGATAAGAAGAATAATCCATGAGCAGCAACCGTTGCCGTTACCAAAGTTACACATACGCTTACCTCCTTTCGTTTACACTACATATTATTGCAAAAGGAGAAATGTGTGACATCAAAAAATGACGGCTGCGAAAATCTTCGTAACCGTCATCAACTGTAATGATTTAATTAAACATTGAACCTGAAAAGAACAACATCGCCGTCTTTCATAACATAGTCCTTGCCCTCACTGCGGACAAGACCTTTTTCTTTTGCGGCTGTCATACTTCCGCAGGCGATAAGGTCGTCATATGCGATAACCTCGGCTCTGATAAATCCACGCTCAAAATCCGAGTGAATTTTGCCTGCTGCCTGAGGTGCTTTTGTTCCTTTTTTGATTGTCCATGCACGAACCTCCTGTTTGCCGGCTGTAAGGTAGGAGATAAGTCCGAGAAGTGCGTAACATTCCTTGATAAGTCTGTCAAGACCGCTTTCTTCAAGTCCCATATCGGCAAGGAACATTTCCTTTTCTTCCTTGTCCATCTCAACGATTTCTTCCTCAATCTGAGCACAGATTGGAAGAACGCCGGCGTGTTCCTCGGCGGCAATCTTCTGAACAGCCTTGTAGCCCTCGTTTGAGTCGATGCCGTTTGAGAAATCCTCGTCACTCATATTTGCGGCATAGATAACAGGCTTGTTTGTGAGAAGCGCAACCTCTGAAAGAATTGCCTTTTCGTCATCGTCACATTCAACACTTCTTGCAGGCTTGCCCTCGTTGAGTGCGTCAAGAACTCTTTCAAAAAGGTCGATGTCTTTCTGATACTTTTTATCGCCCTTGAGCATTTTCTTTGTCTTGTCAATTCTGCGTTCGAGCATTTCAACATCGGAGAGAATAAGCTCAAGATTAATTGTTTCAATGTCACGGGCAGGGTTGATGTTGCCTTCAACATGGATAATGTCATCGTTTTCAAAGCAACGGACAACATGAACGATAGCGTCACATTCACGGATGTTTGAAAGGAACTTGTTGCCGAGTCCCTCGCCCTTTGATGCACCCTTTACAAGACCTGCAATATCCACAAATTCAATTGATGCAGGAGTATATTTGTCAGGATCATACATTTCCGCAAGTTTATCAAGTCTTTTGTCCGGAACTGCAACAACACCGATATTCGGTTCAATTGTGCAGAAAGGATAGTTTGCACTCTGAGCACCTGCATCTGTAATTGCGTTAAAAAGTGTACTTTTGCCGACATTTGGAAGTCCGACGATTCCGAGTTTCATTTATTTTCACCTCAAATAATATTCGGGCAATGCTTGCCTATTTTCACTGAATATTGTATTATTATATCGTATGGATACTTACTCTGTCAATTCACAGACGAGTAATGCACACTTTGTTAAGTATATCACATAAAATTGCTTTAAACAATAAGAAAGGAAATTTTTATGAGCGAAATAAATACATATTCTGTAACAATTAAGGTGGAAGAAGAAAATCTTGCCGTTTCAATGGGCAGCGGCAGTCTTTGCGTGCTTGCAACTCCGTGTGTTGTGGCTCTTATGGAAAATGCCGCCGCAGCTCTTGCAGACAAGGTTCTTGACAACGAAGAACTTACAACAGTAGGTACAATGATTTCAATTGAACACACAAGCCCTACTCCTCTCGGTGCTGAGGTTACGGCAACAGCCGTTCTCAAAAGCGTTGACGGCAGAATGTTTAATTTTGAAGTTTTTGCCGAAGATAAAAAGGGTGAAATTGCAAGAGGCACTCACACAAGAGTAAGCGTAAAATCAGAAAAATTCCAGATGAAGGCGGACAGCAAGTTTGATGAATAAGTACAAATATTATCTGTTTGACCTTGACGGCACAATCAGCGAGAGCGCATTGGGCATAAGAGAGTCACTTGAAAACGCAATTAAAAGTATGGGCAAGCCGTTGCCAAATCTTGACGATTACACATTATACATCGGACCGCCGTTGCTCGATACATTCCGCAATATCTGCCGTTTCAATGAGGAAGAATCGGCAAGAGGCGTTGAGATTTATCGTGAATACTACAACACAAAAGGCAAGCTTGTGAACAAGCTTTATGACGGCATTGACAGGGTTCTTGCAGAGCTTAAAAACAGCGGAGCAAAGCTTGCCGTGTGTTCGTCAAAGTATGAAAAGTTTGCCGAAGAAATTACAGAACTTCTCGGTGTGCATGATATGTTTGACGCAATCTGCGGTTCAACACTTGACGGCAGTCGAAAAGATAAAAAAGACCTTATTCCGTATGCAGTTGAAAGACTTGGCGGCAGCCTTGAAAATGACAGAGAAAATATCGTCATGATAGGTGACACTTGGTTTGACACAAAGGGCGCAAGACTTTGCGGTGTTGATTTTGTCGGTGTTGAATATGGCTACGGCGACCTTGAAAGCATGAAAAAAGAGGGCGGCAGGGTGTTTGTGAAAACCACGGCTGAACTCTTGGATGTTCTTACAAAGTAAATAATTTGAAATCGGACAAACGGAATTATCCGAAGATTTTTCGCATACATTTTATCAGAGAATAAAATGTGCGGAGGATTTAAAATGTTCGTTTTCAATTTAAAAATTAAGGCTAAAAAAACAGTAATTTTGGCGGCGGTGCTGTCCGTAACAGCGGCAATAATATGTACAGCCGTCACGGTTGCAATAAATTCACGGTTGCCCGATACAGCCGTAAGTGATAAAACAGGGGAGTATTCTCTTGTGCTTAATGACGGTGAGGAGAAAAAATTCCTTGAACAGTTCGGAGTTGAAACCGCCGACGCAAAGCCTGAGAAAAGGTCGGTTGTAATTCCGTCGGATTTTAATAAATATTATGAGGAATACAACGAACTTCAGAAGAAAATCGGACTTGACCTCGGAAAATTCAAGGGCAAAGAGGTTACGGAGATTATCGTTCCCCTGGAAAAGCCAAAGGATAACAATGCCGTTTTGCTTGTTTACAAAAACAGGGTAATCGGCGGACACATTACAAACGGAGAATACGGCAGTAAAAATCTGCCGCTTGTTGATTAAGATGGAAAGACTCGATAAAATTATTTCGTCACAAAGAGCCGACGGCAGAAAAGAGGTTCAAAAGCTGATTAAAAGCGGTGCGGTTCTTGTGAACGGAAAAATCTGTAAAAAGCCTGATACAAAGGTTGACCCCGAAAAGGATGAAATTGTTGTGGACGGACAGGCTTTGAATTACAGCAAATACATATATATAATGATGAACAAGCCTGCGGGAGTTGTGTCGGCAACCGAGGACAGGCAGTTTAAGACTGTTATTGATATTATCCCCGAAGATATGAAACGAAAGGGACTTTTTCCCGTCGGCAGACTTGACCGTGATACGGAGGGACTGCTTCTTATTACAGATGACGGTGACTTTGCGCACAGCATAACCTCGCCTAAAAAGCATGTGGACAAGAAGTATGTTGCAAAGCTTGACGGAGAAATCACAGAAGATACCGTAAAGGCTTTTTCTGACGGAATTGAGTTCTCTGACGGTACGAAGTGTCGCAGTGCCGTGCTTGAATGTGACAAAAATGATAAAAAAACAGGAATTGTCACAATTTGTGAGGGTAAATATCATCAGGTTAAAAAAATGTTTTTGTGTTGTGGATTAAAAGTTGTGCATCTTCAACGAATTTCAATAGGCGGTTTGTACCTTGATAGCAATTTGCACATAGGCGAGTGCAAATTGTTAACAGATTTGGATAAAAAGTCGGTTTTTATCGGCAATATACACTAAAAAATGCATCTGAATTTTATCCTGTGTCGGTTTTAAATAAAATAATGCATATATCTTTGGTCAATTTCGGTATGGTCAAATTGTGCAAAAAGTGGTATATTATTGTATGTAATAAAGCTAAGGACTTTATCGTTATCGACTAATTGGAGGTTTATACACAATGGCAAATGTTTCATTAAGACATGTTTACAAGATTTATGACGGCGGTGTAACTGCTGTTACAGACTTCAATCTTGAAATTGCCGACAAAGAATTCATCATTCTCGTTGGCCCTTCAGGTTGCGGTAAATCAACAACCCTCAGAATGATTGCAGGTCTTGAGGATATTTCAAAGGGTGAGCTTTACATCGGCGATACACTCGCAAACGATGTTGCTCCTAAGGACAGAGATATCGCAATGGTATTCCAGAACTATGCTCTTTATCCTCATATGACTGTATATGATAATATGGCATTCGGTCTTAAACTCCGTAAGTTCTCTAAGGAAGAGATTAAGAGAAGAGTTGAAGAGGCTGCAAGAATCCTTGGTATCGAGCAGTATCTTGACAGAAAGCCAAAGGCTCTTTCAGGCGGTCAGAGACAGCGTGTTGCTCTCGGTCGTGCTATCGTTCGTAACCCGAAGGTATTCCTTCTTGACGAACCGCTTTCAAACCTTGATGCTAAGCTCCGTGCTCAGATGAGAACAGAGATTTCAAAAATTTATCAGCGTCTCGGCACAACATTTATCTATGTAACCCATGACCAGACAGAGGCTATGACAATGGGTACAAGAATTGTTGTTATGAAAGACGGTTTCATTCAGCAGGTTGATACTCCTCAGCATCTTTATGATATGCCTTGCAATATGTTTGTTGCCGGATTTATCGGTTCACCTCAGATGAACTTCATCAACGCCGTTCTCTCTAAGAACGGCGGCAAGTATACTCTTGATTTTGACAAGTATCACGTTCCTGTTCCGGAGTCAAAGGTCAATGCTGACCTCGACAACTATGTTGGCAAGGAAGTTGTTTTGGGTATCCGTCCTGAGCATGTTCACGATGAGCCTGAAGAAATTGCTAAGGCTGAGTGTCTTCTCAAAGCTAATGTTGATGTTACCGAGCTTATGGGCGCTGAAATTTATCTCTATGTAAATATCAACGGTACACCTATCACAGCTCGTGTTGAACCTACTTCAACAGCTAAGCCGGGCGACGAAATTGAGATTGCTTTCGACCTCAGCAAGATTCACATCTTTGATAAGGATACTGAGAAAACAATCACAAACTGATTATAATTTAATTTGGTTTTTACGGCGGAGCATTATGCTCCGCCGTCTTTGCGTTTGCAGAAAGAAAACGATTGTTGCCGTAAGCGCAATAACTTTCAAAACCCATTTGCATTTAAATTTTATAATTGATTAACCGTGATGAATAGATATTTTTCGTATTTTGTCACAAAATCAACACAATGTTGTGATATATTAAAAAACAAATAAGATTCTGTAACAATTGTTTAATTTTGCTTTCAAAACTGTAACTTGTTGCTGATTATGCAAATTCTCTAAAAAAATTCAAGAAAAATTGTAAATAGAGGTTGATTTTTTTCTCGTTTTTGTGTAATATGTATATGAGCCAGATTGTATTTTATTGAACTCTTTTACAATCACAATATATAACTGCGGAGAAAACGAGGTAAAAATTTATGTCAAACAGATTATTTCAAGGTATTGTACACCAGATGAAAGACGCAATCGACAGAACGATTGGCGTAATTGACGAGACTTCGGTTGTTATTGCCTGCTCCGAGCTTGGAAAAATCGGCGAGGTAAACGAGAGCGTTAATTCCGAAACACTCAGCTCGACAGCACCGTTTGTTGTGAACGGCTATACATACAGATCTTTCGGCAGCAATGCAAAGTATGATTATGCAGTATTTGTTCAGGGTACCGATGAGTATGCTCAGAAGTATGCTCAGCTTTTGTCGGTTTCTTTTGCAAGCATCAAGCAGTATTATGACGAAAAGTATGATCGTTCAAACTTTATTAAGAATGTTATTCTTGACAACATTCTTCCGGGTGACATTTACCTTAAAGCAAGAGAGCTTCACTTTAACAGCGAGGTTTCCCGTGTGTGTCTGCTTATTAAAATTGTTTCAAAAACAGATGTTTCCGCTTATGATATAGTTCAGAATCTTTTCCCGGACAAGTCAAAGGACTTTGTTATAAACATTAACGAGGTTGAAATTGCACTTGTTAAGGAAATTAAACCCGACACAGAGAGCCGTGACCTTGAAAAGCTTGCAAGCTCGATTTCAGACACACTTTCGAGCGAGTTCTACACACACTGTGTTGTCGGCATTGGTACAACGGTTACAGGCATCAAGGATCTTGCAAGAAGCTTTAAGGAGGCTCAGTCGGCTCTTGAGGTTGCAAAAGTATTTGACACAGACCGTACAATCGTAAGCTATGATAACCTCGGCATTGCCCGTCTTATCTATCAGCTTCCCACGACATTGTGTGAAATGTTCCTCAAAGAAGTTTTCAAGCGTGGTTCAATTGAGAGCCTTGATCAGGAAACTCTATTTACAATCCAGCGTTTCTTTGAAAACAACCTCAATGTTTCCGAAACATCAAGAAAGCTTTTTGTACACAGAAACACTCTTGTGTACAGACTTGAAAAAATTAAAAAGCTCACAGGTCTTGACCTCCGTGAGTTTGAGGACGCAATCGTGTTCAAGGTAGCTCTTATGGTTAAGAAATACCTCAACGCAAGTCCTACAAAATACTGATTTGGTTAAAGTGTGCCCGAGCACAGTGTCTTGCTGTGCTTTGGGCGTTTTGACTTTTTTGTGAGTATTTGTATAATAACTACAAAACAAAGGTGACTTTATGATTGATTTTATAAATGTGTCTAAAACATACCCTAATGGCACTCATGCTCTCTACGGTATTACGCTGAGTATTGATAAGGGCGAGTTTGTATTTATTGTCGGTGCATCGGGCGCAGGCAAGAGTACATTTCTTAAACTCATTATGCATGAGGAGACTCCGACATCGGGCAAAATCGTTATCAACGACACTGATGTTACAAAGCTGAGAAGGAGCAAGGTTCCTTATATGCGCCGTCATATGGGCATTGTTTTTCAGGATTTCAGACTTATTGACAAGATGAATGTTTTCGACAATGTTGCATTTGCGATGCGTGCTGTCGGAAAACCTTCGGCAGTAATCAAAAAGCGTGTTCCGTATGTGCTTGAGCTTGTCGGTCTTAAAGATAAGATGAAAAACAGACCGAGTGAACTCTCGGGCGGTGAGCAACAGCGTGTAAGCCTTGCAAGAGCCCTTGTGAATAACCCCGAAATTATTATTGCCGATGAGCCGACAGGTAATGTTGACCCCGAGATGTCACACGAAATCATTGAGCTTCTCAATGAAATTAACGCAACAGGCACAACCGTTATTGTTGTAACGCATGAACATGACCTTGTTCGTGAGTTTGACAGACGAGTTGTTGTTCTTGACCACGGAAAAATTAAGAGCGACACCAAGGATTTGTTTGTTAAAGATGACTATACTGACGATTACGGTGATGACAGCGGTGAAGAAGAAAACACACCGGATTATCCCGATAATGCAGTGGTTGTTCCGGAATAATGCGTTTGCGCAAATAGGATTTTGAAAGGATTTTTGATATGACCGGATTTGGTTATTTAGCAAAAGAAGGTTTCAAAAATGTGTGGAACAACCGTATTATGAGTATCGCTTCTGTCTGCGTACTTATAAGCTGTCTTGTTCTCACAGGTGCGGCGGCACTTTTTTCGATGAATGTTGACAATGTTGTTGAATCTGTCGGCAAGTCAAACGAAACCTCAGTTTATGTTAAAGACGGATATTCACAGCTTGAGGCTGTTTATGTAGGAAAAGCAATTGAAAAGCTTGACAATGTTGAGTCGGCAACCTTTCTTTCAAAGGAAGATGCGATAAAGCAGTATAAATCTACTCTCGGTGATGATCTTTTTGCCGAGATGCAGGGCAGAAACAAACTCCCCGATTCTTTCATTGTAGTTATGAAGGATTTGTCGAAGTATGACGATACTGTTGCTCAGATTAAAAAAATTGACGGTGTTGACAGCATAAGCAACCACCGTGAGCTTGCAAAGAAGCTTACGGACATCAGCAATCTTGTCAATATGATTTGTATTGCGGTTGTTTGTGCGCTGACAATCATTTCAATCTTCATCATTGCCAACACAATTCGTGCAACGATGTATTCACGAAGATTTGAAATCAGCATTATGAAATCGGTTGGTGCAACGAACTCGTTTGTCCGCTGGCCGTTTCTTATTGAAGGTATGATAATCGGACTTATTTCCGCAATTGTTTCAACAGGCGCAATTGCAATCCTCTATGAGACTGCACAGGCTCTTGTTTATCAGATTGTTCCGATTGATTTCATTCCGATTAACAATGTCATCTGGATTACAGGCGGCTTGTTTGCAATTGCAGGTATTGTTATCGGCTTCTTCGGCAGCTTTATTTCAATCAGAAAGTACCTTAAAATGGAAGGTAACGAAATACTCGGTTGGTAATCCCGACAGAAATCTTAAAGGAGGAGATTACAATGAACAAATTAAAAAGAATTTTATGTGCAATGCTCTGCGTATGCATGATTTCAATTCCAATGGCAATACCGACTACTGTTTCTGCTGAGGACAGCATCTCAGACCTTGAACAACAGCTTCAGCAGCTTGAACAGGAAAATCAGAAGTATCAGAAGATTCTTGATGATACAAAGTCTGATATCGCAGAAAAGGAAGAATACAAGAGCGCACTTGTAAGCAAGGTTCAGGTTCTTGATGAAAAAATTGCAGTAACCCGTGAGAAAATTTCAAGCCTTAACGATGATATTAAGGAAAAGCAGGACGCTTATGATAAGGGACTTTCGGAAGTTGAGGATCAGTTTGACGCACTTGCAAACAGACTCAGAATTCTCTATATGTCAGGCAATGCAACCGACCTTGAAATCATTTTCGGTGCAAAGGATTTTTCTGACCTTATTGATAAGATGGAGCTTGTAAAGAGCCTTGCAAACAGCGACAAGGAGCTTATCAGCGAAATCCAGACAAAGCTGGACGAGCTCAGCACCAAGAAGGAATCCCTTGAGGCCGACAAGAAAGACCTTGAAACTCAGCAGGCGTCATTGAAGTCGGATCAGGACGAGTTTAATAAACTCATTTCCGATAATGACGAGATTCTTAAAAATCTTTACGCATCAAATTCCGAGGCGCAGAATTCCTTGGAAAGTGCGGCTTTGCAGAGTGATGAGATTGAAGCTAAAATCAGCGAGTACTATGCCGCTCAGAAGGCGGCTGCGGAACACGCTGCTCAGGCTTCACAGAGCTCAAGCTCAAGCAGTTCATCAAGCAACTCTTCAAGCAGTTCATCAAGCGGCTCAAGCAGTTCGGGTTCATCAAGCTCAGGTTCATCATCTGTAATTGTTCCGTCGGGTTCGGGCTTTGCATGGCCGACACCGGGCTTTACATATCTTTCCTCGGAGTGGTATGAGGACAGAGAGGTTTATAACCACGGCGGAATTGATATTGCCGGCGCAGGCATTATGGGAACTCCCGTTGTTGCGGCTGCCGACGGTACTGTTGTTGCAACCAACAGCAGTTGTACACACAACTGGGGCAAGAGCTACAGCTGTGGCTGCGGCGGCGGTTACGGTAACTATGTAATGATCAGCCACGCGGGCGGTAAGATGACAGTTTACGGTCACCTTACAAGTCTTACAGTAAGTACAGGTCAGACCGTTTCAAGAGGACAGGTTATCGGCTATGTCGGTTCAACAGGTAACTCAACAGGACCTCATCTCCACTACGAATGCCGTCTTAACGGTGTAAGATACAACCCGATGTCAGAATATTAATCTGTACATACACAATTTGATAATTAATTTAAAAGCCTTCGCATATACTTAAATAAGTAAATATGCGGAGGTTTTTGTTTTGATTACTTCATTGAATGTTGTGTTTCCCGAAAAGTGCGGGAAAATAAGGGGATTTTTTAACAGGCTGAGAGGGGACAAGGTGTGCGTTGAAATCAAGAGAGCAAGGGGCGTAAGCGTAAAACAGCTTACATACATCTGTCGCAGACAAAAGGTCAATCTCAATAAAATTGACAGGGCAATCGGCAGTCAGCGCACAAGACTTTTGTGTTGCGAAGAAATGACTTTCCCAAATGACAGCGGTTACAAGCGTTTTTACTCGCCGCTTTTTTCGGCAAGACTTTGTACTAATATGGCACTTTATGCCCTCAGCAAATTTGATACTCCCGAAAGGCTGACGGTCGGAATTTATGATCCCGACGCTCAATGCACCGACCTTGTTTCATTTGTGTTGAAATATACGGGCAATGTCTGTATTATCACAGACAACGAAGATGTGTTCTATGATGAGCTGAATACCATTGCCGAAGAAACAGGTGCGTGTGCCGTTGTTACTCACCACCGTGAACAGCTTTCAAATTGTGACCTTGTCATTGCACCGTTTGAAATTGAAGAAAATCTGCCTGTAAGAAATGATGCGGTCATCCTCACAAACGGCAGACCTAAGGAAAATATAAAGGGCTTTGTGTATTTTCGCTATTGCTTTAAAATGCCGAACGGTTTCGCACTTTTGCGCCCTGAGGGATTGTCGGAGGAATACTTCTGCTCAGCACTCTACACACTCGGTTCACAGTACGAACTTGGTTCAATTGTTCCCGATTTGTGCCGTAATGATACAGAGGCGCAGACAGTGAAATCTCTTTGCAGTTATCTTGCCCGTTTTGCTTGACAATCGGTGTGAAAAAAATTATAATAAATCTATATGCAGTTTTTTGCTGATATGAAAGAATTTTATACCGTATGCACGCTTGTGCAGGTGCGGTATTAACTGAAAGGAACGATATAAAATGGCAGCTAAACCAACAATGCTTACTGCGGAAGGTCTTAAAAATCTTGAAGAGGAACTTGCAGAATTACAAAATGTCAAGCGTAAAGAAATTGCAGAGAAAATCAAGGTAGCCCGTTCCTACGGCGACTTGTCCGAGAACAGTGAATATGATGACGCAAAGAACGAGCAGGCTATTATGGAGGCAAGAATCGCTACTATCGAGTCTATCCTCAAAACTGCTCAGATTATTGATGAGTCCGAAACATCTAACGATAAGGTACACCTCACTTCTGTTGTTACAATCGAAATGGTTGGCACAGACAGACAGATGACATACAAAATCGTTGGTTCGGGTTCTAACGAAACAAATCCCGCACAGGGCAAAATTTCAGACGAATCACCTGTGGGCAAGGCTCTCATGGACAGATGTGTCGGTGATGTTGTTGAGGTTGAAACTCCCGGCGGCGTAAAGGCATTTAAGATTCTTGAAATCTCAAAGTAATTTGTTTATCTATTGAATTTTTGCTGACGGATTCTGCTTTTGCAATCCGTCAGATTTATTGATGTTGAAAAGAGAGGAATGATTGGAAATGAGTCAGAAGCCACAGCAGACCGGCACAAGCGATGTTATCAAGGTCAGATACGAAAAGCTTGACGCCCTCAAAAAAGCAGGCAGAGATCCGTTTGTAATTACAACAAGTGCCCGTGATGTTCTCACGGAAACAATTAAAAACAATTTTGAAGAGTACGAAAACAAAGATGTATGCGTTGCAGGCCGTTTGCTTTCAAAAAGGGGCAAGGGCAAGGTTTCGTTTATGGACCTTTGGGATCGTTCGGGCAAAATCCAGATTTTTGCAAAATTTGACGATCTCGGTGAAGAAGAATACGGTTTCCTTAAAAAGTGGGATATCGGTGATATCGTTGAAGTAAAGGGCTTTGTTTTCAAAACGCAAATGGGCGAAATTTCTGTTCATGCAAAAGAGGTTAAGCTCCTTTCCAAATCACTCAAACCCCTCCCCGAAAAGTATCACGGTCTTACAAATACAGACCTTCGTTACCGTCAGCGTTATGTTGACCTTATTATGAATCCCGAGGTAAAGGATACCTTTGTAAAGCGTTCAAAAATTATCGGTAGTATCCGCCGTTACCTTGACAATCAGGGCTTTATGGAGGTTGAAACTCCTATGCTCGTTGCGAATGCCGGCGGTGCGTCGGCTCGTCCGTTCCTTACTCACTTCAACGCTCTTGACGAGGATTTAAAGCTCAGAATTTCTCTTGAACTTTACCTCAAAAGACTTATCGTAGGCGGACTTGAAAAGGTTTACGAAATCGGCAGAGTATTCCGTAACGAGGGTGTTGACACCCGTCATAACCCTGAGTTTACTCTTATGGAGCTTTATCAGGCATATACCGACTACAACGGTATGATGGATCTTACCGAAAACCTCTATCGCCATGTTGCACAGGAGGTTCTCGGCACAACAACAATCACATACAACGGCATTGAAATGGATCTTGGCAAGCCGTTTGAGAGAATTACAATGCTTGACGCTGTTAAAAAGTATTCAGGCGTTGATTTCAACGAAATTCATTCTGATGAAGAGGCTAAGGCAATTGCTAAGGAAAAGGGTGTTGAGTTTGAAGAACGCCACAAGAAGGGCGACATCCTCAACCTTTTCTTTGAAGAATTTGCAGAAGAGCATATGATTCAGCCTACTTTCGTTATGGACCATCCGATTGAGATTTCTCCGCTTACAAAGAAGAAACCCGAAAATCCAGATTATGTTGAGAGATTTGAGTTCTTTATGAACGGCTGGGAAATGGCTAATGCATATTCAGAGCTTAACGATCCGATTGACCAGAGAGAGCGTTTTAAGGCTCAGGAGGCACTTCTCGCACAGGGCGATGATGAGGCTAACACAACCGATGAGGATTTCCTCAACGCACTTGAAATCGGTATGCCTCCGACAGGCGGTATCGGCTTTGGTATCGACAGAATGTGTATGCTCCTCACAGATTCAGCCGCAATCCGTGATGTTCTCCTCTTCCCGACAATGAAGTCCTTAGATGGTGTAAATAAGAAAAATGATGTAAATAATACAGCTTCTGAAGCACCTGAAAAAAATGTAAAAATTGAATCTGAAAAGATTGATTTCTCCAACGTAAAGATTGAGCCAATCTTTGAAGAAATGGTAGATTTCGATACATTCAGTAAGTCTGATTTCCGTGCAGTTAAGATTTTAGCTTGTGAAGCAGTACCGAAGTCAAAGAAGCTTCTGAAGTTTACATTAGATGACGGAGAACGCAAAGACCGTGTGATTTTAAGCGGTATTCACGAGTATTACGAGCCGGAAGAACTGGTTGGTAAGACAGCAATTGCTATCGTGAACCTGCCACCAAGAAAGATGATGGGAATTGATTCCGAAGGTATGCTGATTTCAGCAGTACACGAGGAAGACGGAAGAGAGGGATTACATTTACTGATGGTAGATGAACATATTCCGGCTGGTGCAAAGCTGTATTAAAAATCCGATAAAGGATTAAAAAATGTAGGCTTTTTGATGTAGAGTACGACAAAGGTACGACAAATAAAACCTCCTTAATGGGCTATAATAAATGATTTTAAATAGTCCATGCAAAATGAAATCAATATTTTTACATTATGAGGACACTTTTCTAAGAGAAATTTTAGAAGAGTGTCTTTTTTGTTACGGTCATGTACAAAAAAACAGGAGGAAATTAAAATGGCAAATAACACAGCGTTAAGAGCAGGTAAAGATACTACTCGCACAATTACTTTCAAAAATAAGGAGCACGAAAAATTTTATTACACCTATCTGCCAAAGTGCAGATATCAGGATGTATACCACAAGGCATTGGTGTATTGTCTTGGAATTGACCGGGATACAAGAGAAAACGCAGAACAGATATACGATTTTAAGACAGGATACGTGAAAACGGAATGCCTGCATGAAGGCTGGCAGACAAGCGGCAGCGTAAGGATTATACGGCTGGCATTTAACCTATATTGTGACGGTACTCCCAGTGTTTATGATTATGAAGGAGACAGTGACAGACAGGTAGATGAATGCAGGGAATATTCGGTCAGTGATTTATTCTGCTGTGGCTATGCAAGGTACTTTTGGGAGGCAGTCAAAATCCGTTATCCGGAGTATTGTTTTTATCGGGATTGGGAGGATTCATATGCTGAAGGTTAGATTACAGGGAACAGTTAAGGATATACAGTGGTTTGGGAAACTTTTGGAACAGCACCCGAAAATCCGGGTGCTTGGAGTATCGAAACCGTTTGCAAATAAAGGAACAAACAAATATTTTCGTGTATACGCAGAAATAGAGAAAAGAGAAAATACCATGCAGTAAAGCATGACAGGAGAAAGGCAGGAAGAAAGTATGTGTAGAGTAATCGCAGTCGCAAACCAAAAAGGTGGTGTCGGAAAGACAACTACCTGTGTGAATTTAGGAATCGGTCTTGCAAGGGAAGGGAAAAAAGTGCTTCTGATTGAAGCAGATGCACAGGGAAGCATGGCGGTCAGTCTTGGGATTCAGGAACCGGACGAGCTGGATGAGACACTGGTCAATATTATGGAAAAACTTATCAATGACAAGGAACCGGAGCCGGGAGAAGGAATTATCCATCATGAAGAAGGGGTGGATTTTATCCCTGCCAATATTGAACGTGCAGGATTGGAGACTTCCCTTGTGAATGTCATGAGTCGGGAAATGGTATTGCGGCAGTATATATGTGGGATAAAAAAACAGTATGATTATATCCTGATTGACTGTATGCCGTCACTTGGTATGATTACCATTAACGCATTGGTGGCGGCTGACAGGGTATTGATTCCGGTAGAAGCGGCTTATCTTCCGGTTAAAGGGTTACAGCAGCTTATTAAGACAATAGGGCGGGTACACAGAAAACTGAATCCGGAGCTTTCTATCATGGGGATTTTGTTCACAAAAGTAGACCGCAGGACAAATTTCGCAAAGGATATTGCGGCTCAGATTCGAGAGGTGTACGGAAACAAAATACATATTTTTGCAAATTGCATACCGATGTCTGTAAGGGCGGCTGAAACTACCGCAGAGGGAAAAAGCATCTATATGCACTGTCCAAAAGGAAAGGTTGCAGAGGCATATAAGAACTTAACACAGGAGGTTTTGAAAAATGAAAAATAGAAGTGGCGAAAAGATTAAACTGGCAAGCATTGATGAACTGCTGGGTGTGGTAAATGAAGAATCTGCAATGGAGATAGAGATCAGTAAGATTCATCCGTTTAAAAATCATCCGTTCAAGGTGCTGGATGATGAAAAGATGCAGGATCTGGTTGAAAGTGTAAGGATCAATGGAGTACTGACACCGGTACTGCTTCGAATGGATGATAATGAAGAATATGAAATGGTATCCGGTCACAGAAGAATGCATGCAGCACAGCTTGCAGGACTTACAACTATTCCGGCAATCGTAAGAGAATTATCGGATGATGATGCCATTGTGGCTATGGTGGATGCTAACATTCAGCGAGAGGAATTGTTGCCGAGTGAGAAAGCATTTGCTTATAAGATGAAACTAGAGGCAATGAAAAGACAGGGAGTTAGAACAGATTTAACTTTGTCTCAAAATGAGACGAAGTTGAGATCTGATGAAGTCTTGAGCAAGCAAGTTGGGGAAAGTAGAGCTCAGGTTCAAAGATTTGTACGATTAACAGAACTTATTCCGGAACTTCTTGATCTGGTAGATAACAAGAAGCTTCAGTTTACGGTTGCTGTCAATATCTCCTACATCGATAAGGAAGTACAGGGATGGATCTACGAATATATCAGCGACACCGGATTCATCAAACCAAAACAGATTGCAGCACTCAGAAATCAGCTGAATGATGGACCAATCAATCAGATTCAGATGTTATCGATTTTCAATAACTGTGTGATGGCAAAGAAAGTATCCCGGTCTCTTACTTTCTCAGAAAAGAAACTGACAAAGTATTTTCCGGATGATTATACAGCCAAAGATATGGAGCAGGTGATTGAATCATTATTAGAAAAGTGGATGCAGGAACAGTCCTGTTAAGGAGAGAAAAAGCTAAGAAAACAATGTCAAAGAAGTTTAAAAAGAGGACTTCTTAGCAGAAAATGAAAGGAGGAAATTATGGAGAAAAAAATGACATTTAATTATTTTTACGGTACCGAAGCTGATCAGTTCAGCTTCTACCGCATACCAAAAGCATTATTTACAGACAGCTATTTTAAAGATTTATCAAGCGATGCTAAAATTTTATATGGACTGATGTTGGATCGAATGTCTCTTTCCATCAAAAATCAGTGGTTTGACGACAAAAACAGAGCATATATCTACTTTTCCATCGAAGATATCATGGAATTACTGAACTGTGGCAGAAATAAAGCCATCAAATCCATGAGAGAGCTGGATGACGAAACAGGAATTGGTCTGATTGAGAAACGCAGGCAGGGATTTGGAAAGGTGAATGTTATCTACGTAAAAACCTTTATGCCTGAGAAAACAGATGAGAAAAAATTTGGAGAGGAATTAGAGAAGTTTAAAAAACAAACTTCTGTGGAAAATGAAGAGCCTGCAGAAGTTTACAATTTAAACTTCATGAAGTCCCAAAATCAAACTTCTAGAAGTCCCGAAAACAAACTTCAA
>ERZ837910.147-NODE-147-length-107910-cov-7.218673_pt1 | contig 107910 bp, 76 predicted proteins | sample MGYA00519940_ERZ837910 | MGnify/ENA primary metagenome ERZ837910 (study PRJEB31850, sample SAMEA3708825) | human gut metagenome | biome: human gut; feature: human-associated habitat; material: faeces | place: China | collected 2014 ... | reverse complement strand
GCGCCTTGGCGGGACCTCCGTCCCAAAAGCGAGTGCAAAGTTACACCTTTCCCCCGTTCCCTCCAAATATTTTCCCGAAAAAGTTCATCAAAACTATGTTTTCAAGCATATATTTAACATCCGTTTACAATTACACCCCTCAAAAACGGCTCCAGACGCTCCCAAACCACATCGGGCGTCACCGCACTATAGCGATCTTCATAGGACATCTGTGCACTCATTTCGGGCGAAAGAACATCGGACGGCGAGATGCCGATGGCAGGCACATCCGTTTGCGGAAGCCAATTTTCTTTCCTCACATCCGGAGAGAACACCACCAACGAAGGGCGTCCGACGGCCTGAACGATGTGGCGCGCCCCACCCTCATTGCCGAAATATGCACTGCAATGCGAGGCCAACGCCACCAATGAACGCATGCTGGGAGCCTGCACATCGATAAACACACCCGACGGTCCACCCAGTTCCTTATATATATTGTGTGCCGCCTCAGCCTCGACACCCGGTGCATAATTGAACACAAGCTGCAGCGAGGGGAATGAGGTTCTGATGCGGCGCAGAATCTCCACCATGAAATCCTGCGGCCAACATTTGAACGCAAGTTTCGACACGACGCCACACAATAGAATCGGCTTGGAAGTATCCACCCCCTGCGCACCGAGATAGGAACGGTATTCGGCCAGTTCGGCAGGCGTGACGTTCAATGAAAATGTGGCATCGAAATTCAGCGGCTTCACCTTCCCGAGGGGCGCGAGCATATGGACGTCATGGTCGACAACTGAGGTAAACGGGTCACACGGTTCGACACGGTGATTGAACACGAACCGTGTATATGGCTTTTTCAGGCCGATACGGAATGGCGAGCGCAATGAGAAAAGCGAGAACGGAAGTGTGTTGACGGTGGAACGCATGTCAATGACCACATCGTAGCGTTCACTGCGCATCAGCCGCCAGATCTTGGCCAGATACACCAATGCGGAATGGCGTTCGTCGTTAGTAAACCGCACTACACGGTTGATTGACGGATGTCCCTCGAACAACGGGGCTATGGCGTCGTTGAGCACCATATGCACTTCGGCGTCGGGGAAATTGGCCTTGATGGCATTGCACAACGAGGTGGCCAGAACGGCATCGCCCATCTGGCGGAACCGAATCACAAGGAATTTAGCAGGTTTCTCACCTTTTTTCATACGGCAGACTACCAAACTGTTTTACATTTAAACCCGCGCAATAATACATGCACCGAAGTTTGTCACGGCACGCATGGTAATTGCATTCTTATTTTGCATCCTGCAAAAATAATAATTATTTCCCTTACTCCAAGTGTGTCAATAATATTAATGCTCCGGGCATTCCGGACCGGTTGTTTTTTTGCCGGATTTGCGTTAAATTTGTCTCTTCATTGCCGCGGGAGAACCAACACGTTGCCCCGGCATCCATCACCCACTCAGACACTAATATGCAGCCATTCGTTCACCTCCACGTCCACACACAATACTCCATCCTTGACGGTCAGGCATCAATAGATGCGCTGGTCGACAAGGCCATGGCCGACGGCATGCCTGCCCTGGCCATCACTGACCACGGCAACATGTTCGGCATCAAGGAGTTTTTCAACTATGTGGCGAAAAAGAATTCCAAGACCAAAGGCGCCATTAAGGATGCCGAGGCTGCCGCAAAGGAAGCGGAGCAGAACGGCGATGCCGCACTGGCCGCACAAAAACGCGATGAAGCGGAAAGCCTAAGGAAAAAGATATTCAAACCCATTTTCGGCTGCGAGGTGTATGTGGCAAACGAAACGCTCGACATCCACACCGACAAACACGACACCGGACGCCATCTCATCCTCCTCGCCAAAAACGAGAAGGGCTACCACAACCTTGTCAAAATTGTGTCGAAGGCATGGACCGACGGCTTCTATTCTCACCCACGAACCGACAAACAGGAGATTGCGGCACACCGCGAAGGCATCATCGTATGTTCGGCCTGCCTCGGCGGCGAAATCCCGAAACTGATCACCGCCGGAGAAATCGAGGAGGCTGAAAAACGCGTGATGTGGTGGAAAGAGACCTTCGGCGACGACTACTATCTGGAACTGCAGCGCCACAAAGCCACCTCGCCGAATGCCAATCAGGAGACCTATCCCTTGCAGCAGCGTGTCAATGTGGAGCTTATCCGCATTGCCGAAAAATACGGCATAAAGCTTATTGCCTCGAACGACGTGCACTTCACCAACGAAGAGGATGCCGAGGCACACGAACGGCTGATATGCCTTAGCACCAACAAGCGCATCACCGACGAAAACCGCATGCTCTATTCCAAACAGGAATGGCTGAAATCCACCGAGGAGATGAACGGGGTGTTCGCCGATCTGCCCCAGGCGCTGTCGAACACGCTCGAGATAGCCGACAAAGTGGAATTCTACGACATAGACCACGCCCCCATCATGCCGTTCTTCGCCATTCCCGAGGAGTTCGGCACCGAAGAGGAATACCGCTCACGCATCACCGAGCAGGAACTGTTCGACGAGTTCACACGCGACGAGAACGGCAATGTGGTGCTATCGCAGGAAGAGGCTGAGAAAAAAATCAAGAAACTCGGCGGCTACGACAAGCTTTACCGCATCAAGTTCGAAGCCGACTATCTGAAGAAACTCGCCTATGAAGGTGCAGCCAAGCGTTACGGCACTCCCCTGTCGCCCGAGCTGGAAGAACGCATAAAATTTGAGCTGCACATCATGAAGACAATGGGCTTCCCCGGCTACTTCCTTATTGTGCAAGACTTTATAAACGTATCGCGTGAGCGTCTCGGCGTCAGCGTAGGCCCGGGCCGTGGTTCAGCCGCAGGTTCGTGTGTGGCCTACTGCCTGGGTATCACCCAGATCGACCCCATAAAATACGACCTTCTGTTCGAGCGTTTTCTCAACCCCGACCGTATCTCCCTCCCCGATATCGACGTCGACTTCGACGATGACGGCCGCGCACGCGTGCTCCAATACGTGACCGAGAAATATGGTGCCGACAACGTGGCCCATATCATCACCTACGGCACCATGGCCACAAAGATGGCGCTAAAGGACGTGGCACGCGTCGAAGGGCTTCCCATCCCGGAAAGCGACCGACTGGTGAAACTCATCCCCCGCCACATGCCCGAAGTGAACGGCAAGGAGGCGAAACTAAATCTCACCAACTGCTACAAACTCGTGCCGGAGTTCAAGACGGAGCTTCAGAACCCCGACCCCCTCGTGCGCGAGACCCTTAAATATGCCGAACAGCTCGAAGGCAACGTTCGCGGCACTGGCGTGCATGCATGCGGCGTGATTATCTGCCGCGACAAAATCAGCGACTGGGTGCCGGTGAGCACCGCTGTCGACAAACTTGAAGGCAAACTTCTTGTAACCCAGTACGAAGGACGTGTTATCGAGGAAACCGGACTTATAAAGATGGACTTCCTCGGCCTCAAAACACTCTCCATCATCATGGATGCTGTGCGCAACATCAAGCTCACGCGCGGCATCGACATTGACATGGAGAAGATTCCCATCGACGACAAGGCCACCTATCAACTTTACTGCGAAGGCCGCACGGTGGGTACATTCCAGTTCGAGTCGGCGGGAATGCAGAAATACCTGCGCGAGCTGCAGCCCTCCACGTTCGAGGACCTCATAGCCATGAACGCCCTGTATCGCCCCGGGCCTATGGACTATATCCCCGACTTCATCGCCCGCAAGCACGGCGACGCACCCATTGTCTACGACATTCCTGAGATGGAGAAATACCTCAAGGACACTTACGGCGTCACGGTGTATCAGGAGCAGGTCATGCTCCTGTCGCGCCTGCTTGCCAACTTCACCCGAGGCGAGAGCGACACCCTGCGCAAAGCCATGGGTAAAAAGCTCATTGACAAGATGAACCACCTGAAAGGGAAATTCCTCGAAGGCGGCCAGGCCAACGGCCACGACCCCAAAGTGCTCGAAAAAATATGGGCCGACTGGGAAAAATTCGCGTCGTACGCGTTCAACAAGAGTCACGCCACCTGCTACAGTTGGGTGGCCTTCCAGACCGCATACCTCAAGGCCAACTATCCTGCGGAATATATGGCCGCGGTGCTCAGCCGCAACCGGTCGGATATCACCAAACTCACCACCTTCATGGATGAGTGCAAGGCCATGCGCATCCCCGTGAAGGTGCCCGACGTAAACGAATCGTTCGGCGACTTCGGTGTGAACTCCAACGGCGACATCCGCTTCGGCCTCGGAGCCGTTAAAGGCGTGGGCGACAACGTCGTGGCTGAAATAATCAAGGCGCGCAACCAAGGGGGACGTTTTGAAAGCCCGTTCGACTTTGTGGAACGCGTGCCTTCCGGCGTAATCAACCGCCGCACCCTCGATGCGCTTGTCCTGGCCGGAGCCTTCGACTGCTTCACCAACATGAAACGTGAGGATTACTTTGAAAAGAACTCACGCGACGAGACATTCAACGAGCAGCTCCTGCGCTACGGACAGCAATACCAGCGCGCAGCTCTGGAGCAGACGGCATCGCTGTTCGGCGATATGGGCGAACTCAACACTGCCGGTCGCCCATTCATCAAGTCGGCGCCTCCCATGCCATCGGCCGTGCTGCTTGAAAAAGAGCGCGAACTGATCGGGATGTACCTCTCGGCCCATCCGCTCGACGACTATTACATGGAACTCCATTACGGCCTGAGCGGCATAAAGACATTCAACGAGATGCAGCCTGAGGAGGGACGCGAGATAAGTTTCGGCGGCATGGTCACCAAATTCGAATCGCGCCCGGCACGCCGCGGCGGCAACTTCGGCATCATGGCACTTGAGGACCACACCGGCTCGTGTGAAATCCGCCTCTTCGGGCAGAAATACATCGACTTCGCCAACTTCGGCAAACCCGGCACGGCCATAACCGTGACCGGCCGCTATGAACGCCGTTATAACGGCGAACTGAGTTTCGAGATTCAGCGCATTGCCCTGCTCGACACCCTCAAAGGCCACATGCTAAAAGGCATCACCCTCGACCTCGAACCGCACGAAATCACCTCGACACTGAGCGGACTGCTTCAGGAACAGATAACTTCGGGCGGAGAAAACCGAGGAGATCTGAGCATACGCGTGTTCGACAAGACAAGCAACCGCTATCTGCGGCTCACCTCGCAACTGCGCCTTCCGCTCACGCGCGAGCTGACCCGAATGCTCGATTCGCTCGACATCAAATATGATTTCTCACTTAATTAACCCATAAATCAAACCAAACAACATCAAAAACAATGGCACTTCAAATCACCGACGAAAATGCCCGCGAAATCATCGAATCAGGCAAACCCGTAATCATCGACTTCTGGGCCACCTGGTGCGGCCCCTGCATGGCAATGTCGCCACTGATCGACGAACTTGCAAAAGAATATGACGGACAGGTTGTAATCGGCAAATACAACGTTGACGAAGAAGGCGACCTCAGCTCAGAGTTCCGCATCATGTCCATCCCCACCCTCCTGTTCTTCAAGAACGGCAAGAAAACCGACATCCGTCTGGCCGGCTCACAGAACCGCGCCACCCTCGAGGCCAAAATCAAAGAGCTCCTCGCCCTCTGATTCTATCCCAATACAATAAAAAACATCACGCAGACAAATGAGCCAAAGGCTTTGTGTTTCCAACACTATCCAGTGTTGACACAAAGCCTTTGGCATTATTATCGCGAGTAATAATTATCATAGCAGGCGGGTGAGCCCGGAGAGGATGAGGTAGACCAAGCGGGTGCGCTGGGAGAGGGCGGCGCGCAGACGAGCGGCATCGTGAGGTGCAACAAGCTTGATGTCGGCATAGCGATCCTCGCCGTCAAGGAATGCGTTCAGACGTTCTGCCGGGAACAGCGTGGCGATACCCGACTGCTGAGCCGTAGCGGCAAGCCCCGGAGTGGTCGCAGCGGGCTGGGGTACGGACTGCTCCTCGGGATAGTCAACGGTCAGCATGGTGGTCTCATCAGAAACCTTGACCCACGGACCCTCGCCAGCGGCAGCCTTGTCGGAAGTCTCGGCGGCAGATGGTGTTGCGCCCAACGGCAATCCATCGGGAACAGCCGGACCTTCTGCTGCCACATCATCAGCCACATAAGGCGACAGATGTTGCTCGACGAGCATCGGGTTATAACGGTAAATGGGCCAGTACCCGGCCTCAACCGCCTTGCGTTCCTCAATTATCGACTGCCCCATACCTGCCTGGATGCCGTGGTTGATACACGGACAATATGCAATGATAATCGACGGCCCGGGATAAGCCTCCGCCTCGCGGAAGGCATCAATCGTCTGCTGGAAATTTGCGCCCAGTGCCACCGACGCCACATAGACTGTGCCATAGGTCATCATCATGCGACCGAGGTCCTTTTTGAATGTACGCTTGCCGTCGACCGAATATTTAGTAACGGCTCCAAGCGGAGTGGCTTTCGAGGTCTGACCGCCTGTGTTGGAATAGCATTCGGTGTCCATGACAAGGATGTTGATATCCTCGCCGCTTGCCAACACATGATCAAGTCCGGCGAAACCTATGTCGTAGGCCCAGCCGTCGCCGCCGATGGCCCAAACCGACTTTTTGCCGAGCATATCGGCATTGGCGAGAATCACCCCGAACTGCGCCGGGCGTGTGGCCTCATCCGTCTTTTCAATCAGCGCCACAAGTTCCTGTCCGGCCTGCTGCGAGATATTAACATCCTCCATACCGGCAATCCATTTGCGCATGGCGTTCTTTATGTCATCTGAAACCTCAGGTGCAAACAGACATTCATTCATCGCCTCTTTCAGCGTGGCTCTCCGCTGACGGCAACTAACAGCCATGCCATACCCGTATTCGGCGTTATCCTCGAACAATGAATTTCCCCACGCCGGTCCTCGCCCATCGGTGCAACGGGAGCAGTAAGCGTTGCTGGGATAGTTGGCCCCCCAGATGGACGAGCAACCCGTGGCATTGGCAATGAGCATGCGTTCGCCGAACAGCTGAGTAAGGAGTTTCACATACGGAGTCTCACCGCAGCCGGCACATGCACCTGAAAATTGCAGCAAAGGCTGATGGAACTGCGACCCGTTGATGGTGAAGCGCGGTACAGCCGGCTGCTTCCATGCCACTTTTTTCTCACAGAATTCAAGCATCGGAATCTGCGTCGGCAACTGTGATGCTATCGGTTGCAGACTCAGCGCATGCCCGGGACAGACGGCCACACACGAACCGCACCCGGTGCAATCCTCCGCATAAACCTGAATTCTGAAATTAAGCCCCTTGAGGGCATCCACACCCGTAGCTTTCCGGCTGGCAAACCCTTCAGGCGCACCGGCAAGCTCACTGTCTGTAAGCAGATACGGACGTATGGCCGCATGCGCACAAACCAGCGAGCAATGGGTGCATTCAACGCATTTCGTGGCATCCCACAAAGGCACATCTATGGCTATGCGCCGTTTTTCAAACGCCGTAGTACCCATGGGCATAGCCCCGTCGGCGGCAAATGCCGACACCGGCAGCGCGTCGCCCTCAAGCCGCAGGCAAGGTCTCGATATCTTCCGGAAAAATTCAGCAGCTGTCAGCTTTATGCCAACCGCGGCAATGGCCGGTTCGGCCTTTGCGGAACCGCCTTCGGAGACGGAGGCCCATGCGGCAGGCACCTCCACCTTGCGCAGAGCTGCCACGGCGGCATCGATGGCCTGCATATTGGCCTGAACAGCAGCCTGGCCTTCATGCATATATGCGGCCTTCACTTCATCTTTCAATGCCTTCACAGCCGTTTCAAAATCGAAGATTCCGCTCAGATGGAAGAACACAGTCTCCATCACCATGTTGACGCGAACGCCCAGACCATATTTGCGGGCAATGGCCTCGGCATCAATGGCGTAGAAACTCACCTGCTTCTCTGCCAAGGCTTTCCTAAGTGTGACGGGAAGCTTCACCGCCAGCTTATCGTCAGTCCATTTGCAGTTAAGCACAAAAGTGCCACCCGCGCGCAGACGGTCCACCAGTCTGAAACGGTTCACGTACGTATCCTTGTTGCACACCACATAGTCGGCATCTGAAATGGCATACTCAGCCTTGATAGGATGGCCGGAAAATCTGAGTTCCGATGTAGTATAGCCTCCGGACTTCTTGGCTGAATAGGTGAAATAGGCCTGCGCGTACAGGCCGCCGGTATCGCCGATGATTCTGGCTGCCTGTTTGGTGGCTCCGACAGTTCCGTCGGAGCCCATGCCGTAGAACACAGCTTGAGTCATCCCCTCTGCAGGCAGCCTGAAAGCGTTGTCGACCTTCAGTGAGAGATGGGTCACATCATCGTCGATACCCACGGTAAAGAATTGTTTCGGTGCGGCAGACAAACCTTCGTCGAACACTGCTTTCACCATCGGAGGATCAAAATTCTTGCTCGACAGGCCATAGCGGCCACCGATTACGCGGACATTGCCGCGTCCGTTGACCATCAGCGCTGTGGCAACATCCTTGAACAGCGGTTCTCCGTCAGCGCCAGCCTCCTTCGTGCGGTCAAGCACCACCACTGTCTTTGCCGATGCAGGAATCGCATTGCAGAGAGCCTTTCCGGAGAACGGTCGGAACAGGCGCACTTTCACCTGCCCTACCTTGTAGCCCCCGGCATTAAGCTGTGCGGCCGTCTGCTCTATCACCTCGCAGCCCGAACCCATGGACACCACAACCACCTCAGGTTCCGGCACGCCTACATAATCGAACAGGCTGTAGCGACGCCCTGTCACGGCCGCAACGCGGTCCATCGTGGCCTGCACAATTGTCGGAAATGCATCATACGCCTTGTTCGAAGCCTCGGCATTCTGGAAATACACGTCGGGGTTCTGCGCCGACCCACGCAGCGACGGATGTTCCGGATTCAGCGCTCTCGCCCGGAAGTCGGCTATGGCCTTGCGGTTGACAAGCGGCCAGATACGTTCATAATCTATCACATCGATTGTGGCCATCTGATTCGAAGTGCGCCAGCCGTCGAAGAAATGGCATACCGGCATGCTCCCCTCCACAGCCGCCAGATGCGCCACCAGAGCCAGATCCATGGTTTCCTGTACCGTGGCTGAACACAGGAATGCGAACCCGGTGGAACGGGCTGCCATTATGTCGCTGTGGTCGCCGAAAATACTCAGGGCATGTGTTGCAAGCGAACGCGAGCCCACATGAAACACAGCCGGCACACGGTTGCCGGCCATCTTGTACATGTTCGACAACATCAGCATCAACCCCTGCGAGTTGGTGAACGTTGTTGCCAGTGAGCCTGCGGCCAAAGCGCCGTGCGTTGCGCCGGCAGCACCAAGTTCACTCTCGAGTTCCTCAACCCTCATCGGCATGCCGTCATAATTCCTGCGCCCCTGCGCCCCCCACTTCTGGGCGGTCTCACCCATCGACGCCACGGGAGTAATAGGGTAAATGGTGGCCACATCGCTGAGTGCAAATGCTATATGAGTGGCTGCCGTGCAGCCGTCCATTATCTGTTTTTTCATACACAGGTAATTTTTAAAAGAGTGACAGACAACGACAAAGGGGACGGGACACCTCCCATCCCCTTTGCCATGAAGTGAGAACCGTATCAGAAGCCCACTGTGTGTGTGCACAGGTCAGTAATCCAAAGCCATAGCGGGCAGAACCCTACAAAGAGGATTACGGACAATGTCAGCGACGTTGTGCCGGTGGCCACATAAGTGTCATATTCGTCGGCGATGATAATACCCGAGAATGCCGGCGGAAGGGCAGCTGCCACAACAAGCATCTTGAGGTTGAGCGGATCCATGTGGAAGATAAGCCCCATGATAAGAATCACGGCAGGCATCATGATCATCTTCATGATTGATCCGAGCACAGCCTGGAAATTGATATCGATCTTAACTGCCGAAAGAGTGATACCTGCGGAGAATACGGCCAATGAGGCGTTGGCGCCCTTGATAAGGTCGAACGACGGGCTGAGATACTTAGGCCAGGGTATCCCCACAACCACCCATATAACAGCAAGGATAGGAGCCCATGCCACAGGCTGCTCGAGGGCATGGATCACGGGTCCCCAGGCACTCTCTATCTTGGTGGAGCCGGGATTCTGTTTCTCCAGAGAGGCATTCATAAGAGAAAGCCCCACGGGGATACCTACGGCGTTGACCACGATACCCACGATTGCCACAACCAGTGCCACGGCAGGAGTGGTACCGAAGATAGGCTCCAGCACGGCAAAGCCGAGAAACCCGATGGTGGGAGAACCGCTGATCAAAGCCGAAACCGCAGCGTCGGCGCCGGAGTTCGATTTGAAAAGGCGGAACACATAGTAAACCGCCATGAAGCAGGCCATGATGCCTACAAGCGAGATGAGCGACAACTTGATATCAGCGGCCAGCATTTCACGGTCGGCCTGTACGATTGAGACAAAGAGGGCGGCGGGAAGTGCATAGTCAAGCACAACCTTGTTGAATTTCTTGGCGTCTTCGCCATTGAAGATCCCTACTTTTCCCGAAATATAACCTGCGAGCATGACCACGATGATAGGCACGATCGCATATAGTATGACGTGTAGCATAACTTACGGGATTTAAATAGTTGTACAAAAAATTTAGTTAAACGTTGAAACAAGTGGATTCTGCGGCCGTAAACCTTGACAGTACCCGCGATAACGGTGTAATGCGGGTACTGCCCCACAAGGTTCACATGCAGAGAAGTTATACCGTGATCGGAATAAGAGGAGCGGGATTAAGATATCCTATATGGCCGCTCTCCTTGCCGGAGTCGGCCGCAAGCTGCACGTCAATCAGGCACGGCTTCTTTGAAGCAATGGCCTCGGTGAGCGCCGACGACAATTCGGCGGGAGTAGTGACATAGTATGTCTGCGCACCGAATGCATCCCCAAGTTTGTCGTAGCGGGCGTGAATATCCAGCGTGGTAGGCGCGGGATCTGTGGTCTTGTCAAGCGGCACACCCACACCGTTGTAAATGCCGCCATTGTTGAAAATCACTACGGACACAGGCAGATTGAACCTGCATATGGTTGAGAAATCCATACCGGAGAACCCGAATGCCGAATCGCCTTCCACAGCGACCACCGACTTGCCTGTTGCCACGGCAGCGCCTATGGCCGAACCCATGCCCATACCCATGATGGCCCATGTGGCGCAATCCACACGGTGACGCGGGAGCGACATGTTCACTGCATCGCGCGTGTCATCAAGAGTGTTGGCACCTTCATTCACGAGGATTACATCGGGATTGGATTCAAGGATAGGCTTGATAGCCCCGAGTGCTGTCCAGTGATTCATCGGCATGGCGTTTTTGTTCTCATCCAGACGCTGTGCGAATTTCACGTTCTTGGCCTTTGCCTCTTCCTGAAGCGAAGCCACCCATGCCGGATCGGCATTCATTTTCGCTTCGGCCAGCCCTGCGAGAATGGCATCGAGTGCCAGCCCCATATCGCCGACTACAGGAGCTGCTATCGGGACATTGACATCAATCTCCTGCGGCTCCACATCAAGCTGCACGAACTTGATGGCCGGATTCCATTTGCCACGGCCGAACGAAAGCATCCAGTTGAGACGTGCGCCCGCCACAATCACCACATCGGCCTTTTCCATAATGGTGGAGCGGCACGACAGCGCACTCAGCGGCCCGTCGTCGGGCATCAGCCCCTTGGCCATTGACATGGGCAGATACGGGATGTTGTACTTCTCTATGAGGGTCTTGATCTTATCGTCGACCTGCGCGTATGCCGCCCCTTTGCCAAGCAGAATGGCCGGCCGGCGTGCAGCCGCGATTGTTGCCACAGCACGGTCAACGGCATCCTTGTTCGGAGCTACAGGAGCATAGACATCGACAGGTGTGTAGAACAGTTTTTCGGCATCCTCGCGGTTCATCACCTGACCGAGTGCCGGAGTTGTCATATCGATATACACCCCGCCGGGACGCCCTGAAACGGCAGCCCTGTAGGCACGTGCCACGGCCGACGGGATATCCTCGGCCTTACTGCAGCGGAATGCTGCCTTTACAAGCGGTTTGGCCGTGTTGAACTGGTCGAGCTGCTCATAAGTGCCCATATTCATGTCCACCATCGTGGGATCCGAAGCGCCCGAAATCTGAATCATCGGGTAACAGTTGACCGTTGCATTGGCAGTAGCCGTCAAGCCGTTCATGAAGCCCAGCGACGATACGGTCAGAAGGACGCCCGGAGTGCGTGTGAGATAACCGTGGGTGGCAGCAGCCATGCCGGCCTGCTGTTCGTGACGGAAACCTACAAAACGGATACCTTCGCCCTGAATCATATAGCCGGCTTCGGTGACGGGGATACCCACCAGACCGTAGACGGCATCAATGCCGATATTCTTTAAGGCGCGTGCAAGGATATGCATGCCTGTCACCTGCTCCGGAAACCGGGGGCCGGCCGAGGCGGCGCCTGTTGTTGTGTTAGTTTTAGTTGTGTCTTGCATAAGTTCAATCAGATGAATTATGAGTAAGATATGAGAGAGAAATATATAGAATCGAACTACCGGTCGCCAATATTGAAGGATACAAAAGGAGAGTCCGGCAGGGATAATAATAACCGTTAGTTTTTAGTTGTCAGGCCTCGGTAACTCGGAACCGAGTTACCTCGGCCGACAACCAAAAACTAACAACTAAAAACTATATTTGAAGATTTATGAATCAGCTGTGCTCCCGTCCTCGGGCGGTTGCTGCCGGTTCAACAGGATCGGTTCATCTCGATTGGGGATTTATGATATACCGGAATCTGTCAATGCTCATTCCGGCAGGAATATCACATCTGACCGTTGGCCAGTGGCGCCGTGGTGCCGTTCTTGGCAAACGAAGCAATCTGGTCGTCGGTGTAGCCGAGAGCCTTGAGCACTTCGTCGGTATTTCCGCCGAGGGTCGGGCACGGACCATATGTAGGCTGATAGCCGGAGATGGTGAACGGAACGCCCACGGTGACGAATTCGCCTACCTTGCCGCCCTGATTGATGCGGACAAGTGTGTTGCCGTCGTAGAGCGATTCATCGGTCATGATTTCCTTGGTGTTCAGCACAGGGGCGCAAGGCACACCGAACGGGGCGAGTTTCTGTACCACCTCGAATTTGGTGTACTGCTGAGTCCACTGTTCTACACGGGCAATGATTTCAGCTTTGTGGCGGTCGCGTGCATCGGCAGTGTTGAAATCGGGATTGGTGAGCCAGTCCTCAAAACCGAATGCCTTGCAGGCTTTCTCGAAGTCCTTGGCACCGCGCTGGAAAATTACATATACGTAATCGTTGGGATCAGTCTGCCAGCCCTTGCATTTATAGGTCCAGCCGAGCACACCCGAGCCTTCTGTGTTGCCCGAACGGGGAACGTAGTCGGGGAATTTCTCGTTAGGATACTGCGGGAACTGGGTAAGATAACCGATTTTGTCGAGTGTAAGCTGGTCGCGGGTCTTGATACGGCAGAGGTTAAGGCAGGCATTGTGCATCGACTGGTAAACGTAGGTGCCTTCGCCGGTCTTGTTGCGCAGCTGCAGGGCTGCCAGCAGGCCGATAAGCATATGCATACCCGTGTTCGAGTCGCCCAATGCGGCACCACTCTGTGTCGGGATGTTGTATTCGCCTTCGTACCATCCGGTGGTGGTTGCAGCTGCAGCCGTCACCTGTGCGATAGGCTCGTATGCCTTGAGGTCCTTGTACTGCGATGTGGGAGGGAATCCCTTGATTGTACCGTAGATACATTTAGGGTTCAGCTTGTGCACCTCATCCCAGCTGAAGCCGAGTTTGTCCATGGCTCCGGGGTGGAGGTTCTCGATAAAGATATCTGCGCCCTGAATCAGTTTTGTAAGGATGGCCTTACCGTCCGGGGTGGCGGCATCGAGTGTGAGCGATTTCTTGTCGCTGTTGAGCTGAAGGAAATAATAGCTTGGGCAATCGGGATCGAACTGAAGCTCGTTTCTGGTTGCATCGCCCGAGCCGGGACGTTCAATTTTGATAACTTCTGCACCAAGCCATGCAAGCATCTGTGTGCAAGAAGGGCCGGACTGCACATTGGTGAAGTCGACCACTTTGATTCCTTGAAGAGGAGCGGTGTTCATAGTAATAATATAATTTTTAGTTGACAATAATTCAAAGCATTCGTATCTTTCATTGCTACATCTCTAAAACAACCGGCATCGGGAATTTGTTAGCCATGGCTCAATTTATTTTCTCCACATCGCTCTCCATGCGGCCACACCTGCAAGCATAAGCCTCAGTTCCGGCAATCAACAGAGAAGGCGCTGCATCCTGTCGTTCTGGATGCAGCGCCTTCCGTAAAAAAAGCGGCCGGGCTATAAGCCGGGTTATGTCGGCACTATTTCAATGAGGCTCCGACTGCCGCGAAGGCTGTCGCGCCGTGCCGCCCCGTCATTTATCTACGCCGCGCGGTTGCCCGCGGGCTCAAGCGGTCTACCCCCCGGCAATGAGCGAGCAGCCCATTTGGACGGCTTACGCCGACCGTTGCCGGTATACTTGACCTTGCAACCCATCAGACGTGCGGCACGCCATCTCGCAATGGCGTCGGTGGGCTCTTACCCCGCCTTTTCACCCTTACCCCGGTGGGGTGGTGGCGCTCAACCCTTTCGGGGAGCTCCCCCGCCATAAATGGGGCGGTTGTTTTCTGTCACGTTGTCTGTGCGGTTACCCGCACCTTCCCGTTAGGAAGCATGGTGCTCTTTGTTGCCCGGACTTTCCTCACGCGTGGCTCCTCTCAAAAGGGAACCCGCCCGCGACGGGGCGCCCGGCCGCAATTATATTTTTTCAGTTCGGCTATATTGTTCAGTATCGCCAATCAGTCCACCTGATGGAGGTCGTGGCCCATGCGGTGTTTCTTGGTCGACATATAGAAACGGTCGTACTCGTTGGGTGCAATCTCAATGGGCACATTCTCCACAATCTCCAGACCGTAACCGCTAAGCCCAACACGCTTCATGGGGTTGTTGGTCATAAGCCGCATCTTGCGGATGCCGAGGCGGTTGAGAATCTGTGCACCCACGCCGTAATCGCGCTCGTCGGCCTTGTGGCCGAGATGCAGATTGGCCTCTACAGTGTCCATCCCCTGCTCCTGAAGCTTGTAGGCGCGGATTTTATCCATCAGGCCGATGCCACGTCCCTCCTGACTCAGATAGACTACGGCGCCGCGGCCTTCACGCTCGATCATGCGCAACGCTTCATGCAGCTGCTCGCCGCAGTCGCAACGCATGGAGCCGAAGATGTCGCCCGTTGCGCACGACGAATGCACACGCACCAGCACAGGCTCGTCGGTGTTCACATCCCCCTTGATTATGGCGATGTGTTCCAGCCCGTTGCTTTTCTGACGGAAAGGTATGAGTTGGAAATCGCCGTATTCGGTGGGAAGGTGCACCTTCTCCCCCTCCTCTACCAGCGATTCTTTCTGCATACGGTAGGCAATGAGGTCGCGGATGGAAATGAGTTTCAGCCCCCACTCGTCTGCACGGCGGCGCAGCTCCGGCAGGCGTGCCATCGAGCCGTCGTCGCTCATGATCTCCATGAGGGCAGCAGCCGGACGCAATCCTGCCAGACGGGCAAGGTCGACAGCGGCCTCGGTATGCCCCGTGCGGCGGAGCACACCCTGGTTCTGGGCATAAAGGGGATTGATGTGGCCGGGACGGCCAAATGTTTCGGGAGTGGATGCCGGATCGGCCAAAGCTCGGATGGTGGCGCAGCGATCGTGGATTGACACTCCGGTGGTGCATCCTTCGAGCTTGTCGACACTCACGGTGAAAGGGGTGCCGAGCATCGATGTGTTGTTCTCCACCATGGGGAGAAGATCAAGCTCCTTGCAACGCTCCAGAGTGACAGGGGCGCACAGCACGCCTCTGGCGTTCTTGAGCATGAAATTCACCTGTTCGGGCGTGATTTTCTCGGCGGCCACTATGAGGTCGCCTTCGTTCTCGCGGTCTTCATCATCGACCACAATCACCATCTTGCCCTCGCGGAAATCGGCAAGAGCGCTTTCGATAGAATCGAGTTTTATTTCGTTTTCAGCCATTATCGGTTGCTGTTGAATTCTGTTTTTCCTGTTCAAACAATTTTATAAGATGGGAGTTCACGCGCATTGCCTCCCCTACCGTGCGGACGGTGAGCTGGAAAGGATACATGTTGACTGCCGAAATTATCTGCTTGCGGCGGGTGTTCGACAGATAGTCAACCGTGTCGTTGAGCACTGTCTGAGCATCGTCGCGTTCCGGGAATTTCCTTATGAGGTAATAAAGCCGCCGGCCCAGGTTCATGCCACGGTAGGCCTTACGCAACTGCAGGCATGCATCCTGCAGACGCCTTAACAGCTCTATGGCGCGGTCGGGGTCCACCTCTGTCATGGTGAACTCCTTGACCTCAAGCTCACGCTTCATCTTACCGGTGAGACGGCGGAAGAAGTTCTTGTAGGCGTCGATGTCGAACACCGCCGAATCGTTCATGGCCTTGTAGGTGAAGAACACGCCCAGCGGAAGGAGCACGGCCGAACTCAGCCATATGCCCATCCACACCTCTACCTTGCCGTCGCGGGCCATCTTGTAGCCGGTGTTGTCAATGATGTAATACACAATAAAGAGGAATACCGAGATGACAAGCGGTGTGCCCAGTCCGCCCTTGCGGATAATGGCCCCGAGCGGCGCGCCTATAAAGAAGAAAATCAGACAGGCGAACGAGAGGGTGAATTTTTTCTGCTTCTCTATCTCGTGGCGTCGGATGGTCTCGCGGTCAGCCTCCATGGAATAGCTTTTGAACTCGTAGTCCTGCTTTACCCGCTGCGCTTTCAGCAGGGCCTGCGCCATGTAGGAACCGGCCATGTTAGGACGCTCGCGGTAGAACAGCGAATCCACATCGATAGCCTCGGTCATTACCACCGGACGCTGAACCTCACGCACAGGCTCGCCCCCTTCGTAACGGGTGGAGTAGTAAGGCACACGCATATAGTCACGTTCCTTTATGTCGCGGGCATAGACCGCTCCGATGGAGTCAACGCGCAGATTCACGGAATCAATTGTCGCATCGAGCTCCTTGATGTTCTTTCCAACATACTGGTTGCGCATGCCGCTTTCGTCCATACGGTTGAAGTTGGCATCGAATTTCATGAGAATCTCCTTGAGCTTGAACGATTCGCGCCTGTAGGGCTGATTCTGCGAATTGCCCCCTGCGTTGTTCTCGCGCAGGTTCTCGAACTGCTCGCCGCTGTGGAGCTGCAGGAACAGGTGCTCCTTGTCGTCGGCAAGTTTCAGATGTCCGGAATCGGCAAGGATGATTCGCGCGTTCTCGAATCCGCGGCTCACATCGTAGATCATCAGATCGTAGAGAGCACCCGTCTCGCGGTTCTTATGCTCCACAAAGAAGTTGTAGCCGGGAATCTGGTCGTAGAACACCCCTTCGGGAATCTCCAGTTCGGGCGATTTCTGGCGCACGGAGTAAAGCAGCGTCCACATCTTGGCCTGAGCCACCGGAAGCACATAATTCTGGAAGAAGAACGCACCTATGGCCACCAGTCCGATGAATACAATGAGCGGACGCATCACCTTCATCAGCGAAATGCCCGACGCCTTCATGGCCGTAAGCTCGAACCGTTCGCCAAGGTTGCCGAACGTCATAAGGGATGCAAGCAGGATGGCCAGCGGGAGCGCCATAGGTACCATTGTGAGGGCCGCGTAGAAGAACAACTCGCCTATCACGTGCATCTCCAGCCCTTTGCCCACAAGCTCGTCGATATAGCGCCAGAGGAACTGCATCAGCACGATGAACAGACAGATAAGAAACGTCATCAGGAACAGCGGCAGGAAACTGCGCAGCATGAATCGGTAGAGACGTTTGAGTATCATTATCTAAGTTTCTGTTACTGTCGTGGATGCATTTATCTGAGGCGGGAAAGCCGCGCCGGCCTCCACACCGCCTGCAAAGGTACGAAAACTTTTTCAGCATACAAAAATGAGAGCGGTCCCGGGGGATGCTTGATGCACGATGCACGATGTACAATGCACAATGCACGATGCACGATGTACAATGCACAATGCACAATGCACAATGCACAATGCACGATGTGGGCTATTTGGTTGGGAGGGGGAAGGTCGGGTGAGGATGGAAAACAGTTCAGGGGATGGGAACCGGTGGATTCCCATCCCCTGAACGTATATGGGGAATTTCCCCGATATTATGGGGAATTAATCGTTTCAGCGCGTGCTGACGATTACATCATGCCGCCCATTCCACCCATTCCGGCGGGTGCTGCAGGCATGGGAGGATTATCCTCTTTCTTTTCTGCAATCACACACTCGGTGGTGAGGAACATGCCGGCAATCGAAGCGGCATTCTCGAGGGCTACACGTGTCACCTTGGCGGGGTCGATAACGCCTGCTGCCATGAGGTTCTCATATGTGTCGGTACGTGCGTTGTAACCGAAGTCGGCGTTGCCTTCCTTCACTTTCTGCACAACCACGGCGCCTTCAACACCTGCATTGGCCACAATCTGACGCAGCGGCTCTTCAACGGCACGGAGCACGATGTGGATACCGGTGTCCTCGTCGTCGTTGGCGCCACGGAGACCTTCGGCATTCTTGATGGCACGGATGTAGGCCACACCTCCGCCGGGCACGATGCCCTCGGCGATGGCTGCGCGGGTTGCGCTCAGGGCGTCGTCCACACGGTCTTTCTTCTCCTTCATCTCAACTTCAGAGGGTGCGCCGATGTGGAGCACAGCCACGCCGCCTGCCAGTTTGGCCAGACGTTCCTGAAGTTTCTCGCGGTCGTAGTCGCTCTTGGTTTGCTCAATCTGAGCCTTGATCTGGGCCACACGGGCTGCGATGGCGTCCTTATTGCCTGCGCCGTTCACAATGGTGGTGTTCTCCTTGTTGACCGAAACCTTTTCGGCGGTACCGAGAACATCAATCGACGCGCCTTCGAGCTTCATACCCTTCTCTTCCGATACAACTGTGCCGCCTGTGAGGATGGCGATATCCTCAAGCATCTCCTTGCGGCGGTCGCCGAAGCCGGGAGCCTTGACGGCGCACACTTTCAGCGAGCCACGCAGACGGTTCACAACCAGAGTGGCCAGAGCTTCCTGATCCACATCCTCGGCGATGATGAGCAGTCCGCGGCCGCTCTGTGCGGTGGCTTCCAGAATTGGAAGCATATCCTTGAGGTTCGAAATCTTCTTGTCATAGAGCAGAATGTAGGGCGAATCCATCTCGCACTCCATCTTCTCTGTATTGGTGACGAAGTAGGGCGAGATGTAGCCGCGGTCGAACTGCATGCCTTCCACAATGTCGACTGTAGTCTCGGTGCCTTTGGCCTCGTCGACGGTGATCACACCCTCTTTCTTCACTTTCTTCATGGCCTCGGCGATGAGATGGCCGATAGCCTCGTCGTTGTTGGCCGAGATGCGGGCAACGTCCTCGATTTTCTTGAAATCGTCGCCGACCTCCTCAGCCTGCGCGCGCACGCCTTCCACGATGGCGGCAACGGCCTTGTCGATACCGCGCTTCACATCCATGGGATTCGCGCCGGCAGCCACGTTCTTGAGTCCGTGGGTGATGATGGCCTGTGCGAGCACGGTTGCGGTGGTTGTACCGTCGCCGGCATCGTCACCGGTTTTCGAAGCCACCTCCTTCACCAGCTGTGCGCCCATGTTCTGGAAAGCGTCCTCAAGTTCCACCTCACGAGCCACGCTCACACCGTCCTTGGTGATGTGGGGTGCGCCGTATTTCTTCTCGATAATGACATTGCGGCCTTTGGGGCCAAGTGTCACTTTCACTGCGTCGGCCAGTGCGTCAACGCCTTTTTTCAGCTCTTCGCGGGCCTTGATATCGAATTTTATCTCTTTTGCCATTTCAGTATGTCAGTTTAGTAGTTGTTGTTATTATTTTTCAAAGATGCCGAGCACGTCGCTCTGACGCATGATCATAAGTTTCTCGCCGTCGAGTTCCACTTCGGTGCCGGCATATTTACCGTAAAGCACTTCGTCGCCGGGTTTTACAACCATTTTCTCGTCGGCAGTGCCGTCGCCGGTGGCGAGCACGGTGCCGCGCAGAGGTTTCTCTTTTGCTGAATCGGGAATGATGATACCTGCAATTGTTGTTTCTTCGGCCGGGGTGGGCTTGATCAGCACACGGTCGGCAAGAGGTTTGATTGTCATGATTCTATGATATTATTTTAAAAGTTTTCAGGTCGGGACATTAACCATTTTCAGGTCGGGAATGCAGAGAGGCCGTTCAGCTTTCTGACGCACTACAACTGCATTATGTCCGAATGGTGAGGGCGATTTCAGAGTCGCGCTCACAATGGTCTGTTGCAACATCCGTGCCAAACTGCGCTCCGCGCGCAGATACTGACACGTGGCGATAAAAAAGGTGACAAACTGACACCACGCCCACCTCCGGCCGCTCCTCAGTTTGTCACCCTATATAACAATTCTGTCAGCCCCTTTGTTCGGAATCTCGTTTCATACGCATGCGAGCAATGTGCATGAAAATTGTCAGTCCTGGGGAAACCAACCGATGCTCGTTAAACTGAACCATGATGTGACCGATGCGTCGGCGGGGACTTTTTGTACAAGTATCGCAAATCTTGTAAAACATAAATCTTGGGTCTCAATATCTGTATCAGATGCCGTGCCTATATTGACAACCCAATTGTAACTATTTTCTTGTGTATTACGATAATATCTGTTGGAATATGTATCTATGGTATAATCATGCAATACATACTTAACAAGCAAAGTATTGTCATTGAAATTAATTTTATGATATGCCTCGCTGAAACCAATGGGATCATTTGGCAGTTCGGCCTCATGATTTATGATATGCTCATTATTCACCAAATACATAAGGTCACGCTTCTGCTTTTCCTCCATATTGTTTATATCAAATTCAATCGATACAGGAATATAAGTTGCATAAACCGGCAATGTCACTTCCAAATCGGGTTCATCATTGTTGTTGCACGAGCACAGGATAAGGCATAAAGCAAGAAAGAGAAAATGTAACGGTTTCATTATGATATGATTTATGATATGATTTCAAGCAAAATTATAACAAAATCATAACGGTGTAATCCCATCAGATATTGCCTATTCAGCCGCCTAACTATAAAGAACACCTTCGCGGCAAATTGAATAACAGCTTCGTGTGCTGCGTCCAACATCTTTCGCCAATCCTTGATATCAAATGAAATTTCCATTCGCTCAATATTTACAATCGCGATATGTTATTATCGTCCATCAGATCTAATACATTCGGGACGTTGAGAACGGATGAGTCTACTCCCGAAATAGCACCATTGGAGAATACTGTATGCCCGATTGATACAATCCCATGTTGACTATGTATATGGCCGAAAAGATGAATCTGGGGATTTATCTTTGATACAGCCTTCAATAATTCCTCAGAGCCATAGTTGATGCCATTGTCTAAGTCAAGGATTCCAAATGCAGGAGAATGTGTAATGAGAATGTCGGTATCTGCAGGGATATTGGCATAGTTACGACTTTGACGGCCGGTAATGCCACTCATAAACATTGGCACGCCGTAGAATTTAACACCGTCAATCTCAATAGCGGAGTTGCACAGGTAATGCACATTGCTGTCAAGACCGACGATATTTGCTCCATAAAGACAATTGTCGTGGTTACCGCAGATAAAAATTTTGTGGCGATACGGAATGCCGCAGAACCAGTTCAGAAAGTCGATTGCCTCGGCTTCGCTTCCGGTCAAGGTAAAGTCACCGGAATGTACCAAAACATCAGCATCGGGCAAATCATATAGCCGATGATGGCAACCATGCGTGTCCGAAAGATGGAGTAGTTTCACAGACCTATCAATCTATAGAATGTTGCCACCTTATGGCATATGGAATTTCGATTGGTCTGACTTTCAAAAACTTCTTGATAAGTAATCGGACGAGTAAGGACTTTTATATCTGTTCTACGGGCTGTAATAGATGAATCTGCCAGATTCGTTATCGTCTTTATAATTTTTCTGACATTACTTTCTGTAAAGACGCAAGAATACAATGAAACATAATCTTGGTATGCTGATTTGAAATTCCCCTCAGAGAAATTAAAAAGAATAGTTCCGAGAATTAATTTCGTTGACCGGTCTTTGTAATATGAGCTGTGGGGGATTCGCTCGCTTTTACTCACCGTATTGGGTCCCTGCAAAAGTCCGAGTAAGTGGGAAATCATTTGTTTGATACCGCCGAAGTAGTGTTTCCCACCATCAGGAGAATTGATGACAAACTCATTTTGCACCCCTGACTTGCGTGTTTTGGTCTCAATGTTTCCAATCGATATTTCAGGCGCCAATAAGCTTTCTATCGCTTTATAGACCTGATAGTATTTTTCCGATAACCAATATCCCCGCCTCGGATTGAGTGTCTCTGTAAACTTCGATTCGAGAAAAAGCAATGTGTTGCTATCTTCCGACACCAAAAGAAGGTCTATAGATGAATTATTGTCAAAAACCATATTCTCGACTTCAAAGAACACCTTAGTGTATTTGATGCCTTCTATGGTAATAGGAAACTTCTCGGATACGCGCCAAAAGCATAGAAGTGCAAGCAGACTGGACGAGTTTAGCTGAGTAATCCGGCGCTCCTCAAATCCCTTGCCAGACGTGGCTTCGTTGTAGGATTCTATAAATGGCTTAGGCGGAATTCCACCAGTCCCGAAGAGTTCCCAAAGTCTTTCGCATTTTCGCCGTAGCATAGACCTGAAAGCTCTGGCTCCATTATTTCCAATCAGCAAAGTATCATCATCTAAAGCAGCCCCTATAGATTTGATATTCAAAATATTTTCATATAATTCTTGGTAATTCATATTTCAAACTCTTTATACGGGAACAGATAAACACGGTTGATAATCACAGTTTCGCCCATTTCCTCCCAATCATTTCTGAGATGGACAAGTGGACGTACAATCACGGAATCCCAGTTCCAGTCAAGCCACGAATCTATAAATTCTTCACGGCTCTGTGCCGAGCCTGCAGATCGTTGTCTATAAAGTTCTTCAAGATATTCACATGTCAATGGACCGACCACGATGCCGGGAAAAACGGCATCGTATCCTTCGTGAATCACGCAAAGCACTTTTTCTCCGACTTGAAACCTACAAGGCTCAGAATGACTGCTACCGTCAGGTTGATGCTCGCCATAGCCATATTTAGCATTAAGTGTCTTGTCGGATGTGTAAGTTTCAAGAGAGAACGGAACAAAGTCACATTCCAAGTCAATTTCGAACCCCAAGGTGTTAGACATCGCAGCAATGTCTTTGAGTTTCGATTGACACTCTTTCATAGTCGAGCAAGTTCCATGGTTGACAGATTCAAGGGCGAATGCTTCTTCAGAACCTTCAGTGTGAACAATGTTATTCTTTGAAATATGAGTAACACGATATTCGGTTAAAATGGGGTCTTCAATCATAATTGCAAATTTAGAGGTTTCCAGTTTGTTTACAAAGCATTCTATCATAGTTGACTTTACCGAGAATTGCTTTAAGCTCATCTTCGGTGAGGAAATTTCCCGAATCATCAGCATAGGCATTCCATCGCGAAGTAATCGAAGCAATTTTATTGTCAGGAGTAACTTCAACTGCAATGAGGGAATATCCATAGTGATCACGGGGAAAGCCCATGCCGGGCATACAAGGAACGTCCCACCAATCTCCATTGCCACAGAAGTAGAATCGATTGCCATTTGAGGTATACTCCATGAATGATTCTTCAGAAATTACGATACTCCATGAGACCATTTCAAAATATGAATGAGCATCATCAAAGTTTTTAATCTCATTAACCCAATAGTCAAAATCGATCTCTCCTTCTTCTATGGGAGTTACCGGCGACATTCCGATTATCTGACATACGGTATCAGGCTCGGCTTCGTTAAATACGTTATCGAAGAAGTCATAGCCTGGTGTTTGATTAAGGATTTGTAGAATTAAACGTACTTTGCTGACATCATCGGGATTGTTTATGTCAATCAATCCTTTCATGTTCCACAAAAATATCCCTACAGCAAACTTGGCAAGACGAGAGTCAAGCTCCGGAAACAGTTCGACGTAATAGTCGACTTGGTCGCCAGCGGAAAACTCATCCAGCCACCACTTCATGTGTTTTCGATATTTATCCTGCATTTCTTTTCTACCTCGTAGCTTTAACTTCTCCTCGTTCTCCACATATATATGTGGTTGAACCATGCTTGATGGTTACCGTATTGGATGTATAACCTAACAGAGTGCCTACCCTATGCCAGATATATCCTCCGTTCGGGCCATATACATATACGGTAGAACCTTTTTGTTCAGCATAACCTACCATTGTTTTATACACTGCGTTCGTGCCGTGCGCAACTTTTAAGTCATATGATTTTCTATGTATAATAATCGTGATTCATTAGTTTTTCGGATAATCTTTATGTCTGTTAGCCATTCCTAAGTTCATTATCAGGATTTGTCACGTCAAGGTATCGGCAAAGTTCCTCGAAAGACATGCCGTTGAAATTTGAATCTATGACGTCTCTACGTGGATTCTCAATCAGGCAAGACAGTACATTATAGGCTTTCTTACCTTCACGCATGTCGCCCATCGAGATTTCACCGGATTCCATCCAACGCATGAGTCCTTCGCCATAAGCCTGAACTTGTTTTAATGTCAATTTCTTCATAACCGTTTTACTGTTTAGATATTATTGTTTTAATAACCACATACTTTATGGTACGATGAACTGATTTTATCAAATGTTAATCAATGTAAATTTCAGTCGTTTTTTTATATCAAAACCGTTCCAATAATCCAACATTAGCACAGAGCCATAAGCAATTACATCTTCACGTCTTTTAACAAAATTAACACTTGTGCGGAATTTTGATTGAGCCATAATATATGTACAGTCCAATTACAGTTAAAACCCGCTGAAACTTATGGCTATTAATCTTCTTGAATCAGTTAAATGCTCTTGGTTGGACAAATAATGCCGCAGACTTTTAACTATCTATGAATCATTCATCCGACATTATGATTCCGCATGATCAGATCTGTAACCTCCGGTGTCAGGCCAGCGGTCTTGGCGTGCTCTGCGAAGTTCTCAACAGCTTCGTGTGCTGCGTCCAACATCTTTCGCCCACCCTTGATATCAAAGGAAATAGCCAGTTCAAGCAAGTCTTTGTCCGACACATCATGATCCTTTCCATTAAGAGTTAGGGAATGTCTATTGACATACGACGGAGCTGAAGGGTCGACTGTGAAAGTGAAATCGTATGCGGGTGCCAGACGCCACGTGCTGTGGCAATCCATTACAAAACTGAAATTCTTATTATGGTCATCAACATTAGCCGCCATAAAATTCAATGCTGTCTGGAGAAATAACTGCTTCAGGTCCTCTTGCGGCAACTCCAGCTTATGGGCAACAACAAACAGTTCCTCATATGAGGTTGAGTAGGGATCCATGGCTGCAAGCGTCTGTACATGCAGCTTTTCGTTTCCATTGCGGTCGAATCGCTGTGTAAGGAAATGAACCTCATCTTTACCCACAAGCAGACGCGAAGGCATCATACGCAAGCCGGCCTGTTGTGCCATGAGATAATAAGCATATTCCATTCGGGTTGTAGGCAAATCAATATGCTCATCAAACTTTATAATCATGGGGATAAACCCCGGCAGTTCAGTTGCAACCTGTCCTGAATAACATTCCCCCGATTCTGGATTGACGTTGATTAAAGCTTTGGGCCTCCGACCTCCGGCCGAAGTTCCGACTCTGAAAAGGCTTTCCACTATCAAGTCGGGGCTTAACTGAGCCTTGAAATCCTTGGCTTGCGTCAGCATGGTCTGCGCAAGATTGGATAGCTGATCTATTTCAACTTTAAAGGATGTCTCCATTTCCGCAAATGTGGGCGGTATGAATTCCAATGCACCCATTCCACGACGACCTATGTAAGCCAATCGGTCAAGAGCAGTGATATTCTTCATGTTGATATTATGTGCTTTGGCCCATTGACTGAATACTAAATGTCCCCACTTGTCAGGCATGGAATCAGCTATAAAAGAGGGTAAGCCACCGTACAACCTGTCCTTTTCAGGATAAATCGGCATCCCTTTTTGAGCAACAATTCCATTTATGGACGCCCTTAAAGGAGCAATGTCGAGTCCGCTGCGGACAAAGATCGGATCAAAATAAAAACAGATCTGACGATTGCGTCCGCTTCCTGTCTCTACGAGTGAGCCGACAGGTTTGCCCCATATAGTTACATTAATCGACGGTATCATGGCGACGTACTCTTTTAGGTATGAGTTTGTTTATTTCACGCAGGGTCATTGGCGTCACTGGCAATTCCGGCAGCACTTCAGCCATACGGGATTCCATCCCCACTTGCCGCAGTAGTGCTATGAAATTGCTCAGCGATATATTTGGATGCTTGCCTTGCTCAAAACGGCAGATGGTGGTATAACTGACACCTGACTTCCCGGCTAATTCTCGTTGGCTTAATCTCGCGGCCAGACGATATTCCTTCATCCGCCTGGCAAGCATCTGGAGAATGTCATAATTTGATTTATAATCCAAGTCAATCATATTTCTTTATATGGGTACTTATACCGCAAATATATATACAAATACCCATATATGCAAATATTATTAGCTTGCATTCGGGGCAATCGCAATCAAATATATCGAGCAAACAAAGGACTCCCAAATAAGCGCTACACATTCCGCATAGCAAAAGGCCGCTTGACCCTACAATGGGTCAAGCGGCCTTGTTGGTACAATCAGAGTGTGTGCGCTGTCAGCGGCAGGCGGGAGGCAGGGCGGACTGCACAGCCTCGAACGAGCGGGCTATCACGCGGTTGCGGTCGGCTTCGTCGCGGGGTGCTTCGATGGGACGGTGAATCGTTAGCCGTATCACACCCGGACGGGGTATGAACGTGGTGCGCGGCATCACAAAGAAAGCACCATCGATTGTGACCGGCACAACAGGAAGCCCGAATTCCAGCGACAGCTGATACGCCCCCTTATGGAACGCCCCCATACGCCCGGTGAATGTGCGCGAGCCTTCAGGGAACACCACCAGCGACATCCCCCCTTTCAGCGTATGCTCGGCATGCTCCATGGTACGGCGCACGGCCGAGGGACTTGAATTGTCGACAAAGATATGTCCGGCCGCCGCACACGCGGGTCCGATCACCGGGAACCGCCGCAACCCTTTTTTCATCATCCACTTGAAGTTGTGGTTCAGATAGCCGTAGATTGCGAAAATGTCGAAGGCTCCCTGATGATTGGCCACGAACACATAGCTCGTGGTGGCCGAGATATTTTCCCGTCCGCTCACCGTCACCTTCACCAGCGTAAGGGCGAGGCACACGCGCGCCCAGATATGCGCAGGCCAGTAGCCCCAGCGTCGGCCTCCGTCCACCATACTGCCCAGCATCGTCAGGACGCCGGCGAGCACAGTTGCCACCACCACCAGAGGGGCGGCTATGAAGAGAAGGTACAATCGGTAGAGAGCGGTAAGAATCATTTTGTCAGGAGGGGGTCAAGAGGTAACAGTATAATGTCGGGAAAATCCCATAGGATTATGAAATCCTATGGGATAATGTCTGGAAGAAGGTAATTGTTCAAAGGAATATGGATGATTCCGGCAGCTTACCATGCGAACATGGGGCGCTCCGACATCATTTCGTTCACTTTCTCGCGTACGGAAGCGATCACCGCAGGATTCTCGGGACTGGAGAGCACGGTGTCGATCATCTCTACGATGGGACCCATCTCGTCCTCTTTCAGGCCGCGGGTAGTGATGGCGGGGGTGCCGAGACGGATACCGGAGGTGAGGAAAGGCGAACGGCTGTCGAAGGGAACCATGTTTTTGTTGGCAGTGATGTCGGCCTCCACAAGCACGCGTTCAGCCACCTTACCTGTAAGTTCGGGGAACTTGGTGCGAAGGTCAATGAGCATGCAGTGGTTGTCTGTGCCGCCCGAAATCACCTTGTAGCCCTTGTCGGCCATAGCCTTGGCCATGGCTGCGGAGTTTTTCTTCACCTGTGTCTGATATTCCTTGTACTCCGGAGTGAGAGCTTCGCCGAAAGCCACTGCCTTGGCCGCAATCACATGCTCCAGCGGGCCGCCCTGAACGCCGGGGAACACGGCGGAATCGAGCAGCGACGACATTTTGCGCACTTCGCCCTTCTTGGTTGTCTTACCCCAGGGATTGTCGAAGTCCTTGCCCATGAGAATCACGCCGCCGCGCGGACCGCGGAGGGTCTTGTGGGTTGTGGAGGTGACGATATGCGCGTATTTCAGAGGATTGTCGAGCAGTCCGGCGGCAATCAGACCGGCGGGGTGAGCCATGTCGACCATGAAGATGGCGCCTACCTCATCGGCAATCTGACGCATGCGGGCATAATCCCATTCACGCGAATAGGCGCTCGCGCCGCCCACAATCAGCTTGGGATGTGTGCGGTGGGCTATTTCGGCCATCTCGTCGTAATCAACGAGGCCGGTGTCCTCCTTCACATTGTAACCTACGGCATTGAACACAAGGCCCGAGAAATTAACAGGGCTTCCGTGGCTCAGGTGACCGCCGTGATCCAGGTTCATACCCATGAAGGTGTCGCCCGGACGGAGCACCGACATGAACACCGACATGTTGGCCTGCGCGCCCGAGTGGGGCTGCACATTGGCATACTCGGCATTGAAGATAGCCTTCAGGCGGTCGATGGCGAGGTTTTCGGCCTCGTCCACAACCTGGCAGCCGCCGTAGTAGCGGTGGCCGGGATAGCCTTCGGCATACTTGTTGGTAAGGCATGAGCCCATGGCTTCCATCACCTGCGGAGAAACGAAGTTCTCCGAGGCAATGAGTTCGATACCTTTCTGCTGGCGCTGATGTTCACGCTCGATGATGTCGAAAATTTTTTGGTCGCGTTGCATGAATGAAAAAATATGTTTGTGATAAAAACTGATTTTAACTGCTATGGAAAGGCAACAACTGTCAACGGAGCATGCCTCCGAGGGTATCCCCGTCAGTCCTTGGCGCCCGGCTTTTTCATTACTGAAAACCCGAAACGCCCGATGGCATCGCCTTGGGTATAATAGTGCCCGTGGGTATAGTTCAGCAGGCCCGCGTCCTCCAGATGGAAAGCATCGGTCTCCGCATCGAACAGAGCCTCGTCGGCAAGCACGTTCACAACTTCAGCAAGAAACATGTGGTGGCTTCCCAACGGTATCACCTGACGCACCACACACTCAAGCGACAGAGGAGACTCCTCGACATAGGGGCATTCCACCGCCACACCTGCATGAGGCGTGAGGCCTGTATCCTTCCATTTGTCGTAATCACGACCGGAGCGCACCCCCACCCAGTCGGTGGCACGCGCCATGGCCGCTGTAGTGAGATTGATGGTGAACTGCATGTTGGCCCTGATGAAGTCGTAGGAATACCGTTCGGGGCGTACGGAGATGTAGACCATGGCCGGATTGGTGCACGTCACTCCCGTCCATGCCACGGTGAGCATGTTGGAGTGTTCGGGCGAATCGCCGCAGGTCACAATCACCGCCGGAAGCGGATAGACCATCGTGCCCGGTTTGAGATTTCTCTTCTCTTTGGCCATGATTCAGGAATTTGGTGTCGGGATTATCTGGAACGGAGATTTATCGGTGTGAGACACAGGTGGCACGATGCGGTTCAGAGATTGGCCTTGTCGTTTGCCACAGTGTGGTTGCAGTAATGGCATCGGATATAGCCCGGCTTGTCATCAACAGCCTCGAACACCGTCTCCATCGGTTCGTTGTTGGTGATGCACTTGGGATTGCCGCACTTCACGATGCCGCGGATTGAACGCGGCAACTCCACCTGCCGCTTCTCCACCACCTCATAGTCGCGGATAATATTCACCACGGCTGTGGGGGCGATGAGGGCAATGCGGTTGAGATCGGCCTCGGGGAAAAAGGTGTCGGCAACCTTGATTATCCCCTTTTTGCCCAGTTTGCCGCTTTTGAGATTGTTACCGATGGTGAGCTGATGCTGCATGTCGGCAAGGCCGAGAATCTTGACGCACTTGAACAGCGCGTCCGACGGTATATGGTCTATCACGGTGCCGTTGCAGAGGGCAGCCACGGCCAGTTCTGTATGATTCTGTTGCATGATGTTCGGATGCAGGAGATTGTTGTTGTGATAACGTTGGATGGCGATCAGCACTTGCGCGGATCTATTCCGAGAGCGCGACAGATGAGTGCCTGACGTGCGAAAAGACCATTGCGTGCCTGCTCATAATAGTAGGCTTTGGGGTTGTCGTCTACATCGGTGGAGATTTCGTTGACGCGGGGCAGCGGATGGAGCACCCTCAGATTGGGGCGCGATGTCTCAAGCATGGCGTTGTGAAGCGTATAGAGGTCCTTCACCCGCTCATATTCCATTATGTCGCTAAAACGCTCGCGCTGCACGCGGGTCATGTACAGGATGTCGGTCGTGTCAATGACTTCACGGGAGAAGTCGGTGTGCTCCTCGAACTCAATGCCCTGCTCGCGGCAGAAATCGATGTATTCACGCGGCATGCGCAGTTCGTCACAGGCCACGAAGCGGAACTTCGGCTTGAAAAATTTCATGGCCATGAGCAGCGAGTGCACCGTGCGGCCGTACTTGAGGTCGCCCACCATGGTGATGGTCAGATTTTCCAGTGTGCCCTGCGTTTTCAGAATCGAATAGAGGTCGAGCATGGTCTGCGACGGATGCTGGTTGGCACCGTCGCCGGCATTGATAACCGGCACTTCCGTCACCTCCGTGGCATAGCGTGCCGCGCCTTCCAGATAATGGCGCATGATGATGAGGTCAACATAGTTGCTCACCATCTTTATGGTGTCCTTAAGGGTCTCCCCTTTCGACGAGGAAGATGTGGCCGCGTCGGAGAAGCCTATTATACGGCCTCCAAGGCGATTGACCGCCGTTTCAAAACTAAGCCTCGTGCGGGTGGAGGGTTCAAAAAAGAGCGTCGCCACCACCTTCCCGTCAAGGAACTTGTGATTGGGATGCTCTTCAAAATAACGCGCGGTCTCAAGCAGTTGCAAAATCTGCTCTTTCGAAAGTTCATCGATTGAAACCAAACTGTTCGGGTTCATCTGCCGGAAATGTTTTGATTGTTTTTACTCGTAGCGCAAAGTTAATTAAAAACTTCGGCACGCGCAACACATTTTTCCTACAGATTCGCATAGCTTTTTTCATCAGTTTTCGGGCGGCACCACAACTGCCATGCGGTTTCACGACATCAGCCGCCTCCCCACCCGGTATTAACCTTAGGAAAGCGGCTGACATGATGTTTTATGATATATGTTCTTACCGATACGTCGTCAGATCACTGATTGAACACCACGCGCAGGCCATTGTTCTCCTGTGCGAGTGTAGCGCGCTGATACCAGCGTGCGGCCGAGCGGAGTTCGCGGCCGGAATTCAGCCATCCGCCACCACGAACCACTTTGCGCGAACCATCGGTGCACACATAGTCCACTGTGGGTTCGGTGGGATAATTGGCATACCAGTCGGCCACCCATTCATAAACGTTTCCGTGCATATCATAAAGCCCAAAACCGTTAGGCTCGAACGAACCGACAGGATAGGTGCTTGCCACATAGCCTTCAAGATCGGGGTTCACCTTGCGGCCACCTTCAGCCAAGTCATAGTAATCATAGATATAGAAGGATGCCATACCCTGCACCATCTTTGTTCCGTCGCCGATTCCAAACGGCAAGCTCTCTGTCTGCGTGCCGCGGCATGCATATTCCCACTGTGCCTCGGTGGGAAGCGAGCCGCCTGCCCATCTAGCATATGCATCAGCACCATACCATGTCACATAAATCACGGGGTTATTCTCAAAGCCTTCTGCGGGAGCCCACTCGGAGCCGTTCCATGTAACACCGAAATTGAATTTACCGGAATCGCGCAAAGCGGAATCGTGGCACATCAGTTCAGGTTCAGCACCGTCGCCTTCGGCATAGTTGCCGTCGCTCCCCACACCAACAGCATTGAGGAACATGGCGAACTGGGCATTGGTAACCGGATATTTTCCCATATAGAAATCTTTCGAAATGGTGACAATGTGCAGGGTCTCATCCTTATAGTGCGACGGTTCAGCGTCGGGAGAACCGAGTTCACGTGTACCGGCTGGGATAAGCACGAGTTCGAGACCATGATGGACACCGCTGCCGACAATAAATTTAGCAGATACTTTCACATCTGCCTCAGGCATAACGAAAGTTGTAGGATTGGCCGAAGGGTCTGTAAGATCAACAGCGTCGCCATTGTCGGCACGCACAACACTCCATGCATCAAATCCCCAGCCTTCAAGAGGAGTGGCCGTCACAGTAACCACATCGCCAGGCTTAGCCTCTGCGGCACTTACAGTCACCGAACCGCCTTCCAGAGCGGCCGCAACCTCCACATCAAAGACTTGTTCATCAGGAGCAACAGGATCATTGTCATCGTCACAAGCCACAAAGCCCATGGCAAGCGCAATAGTCGCTGCAAAAAAGATTGATTTCCTCATTTAAATGTAATAAATTGGTTAATAAAAAATGGATTAAACGATTTCAAACAGAAACACAAATAAAACTTCACGACCGAGTTTCCGTAATCGTAGCGTGATGTGTGTCTTTGGAAAAAATCCCCGAATCTGCAGGGTTATTCACCCATTAGGCCTCAAATATAGCCATTCCTTTGTATAATCATACTTGTCTAATTTTTATTTAAACTTTATTAACATCACATTTCTGCAATTTTACTCAAATATTCATTCACAATGGCACAATAATTGCATAAAATTTATCAAACCGTAAAAACAAACCATATTTCTCTCATATAAAAAAACTCCCATCTCATTTTTTAACAACTATCTCCTGCGCTCAAATCCTCAGGTTGTTTTTCTATCAGTACGGAGGGACCGAGGAATTAAAAGATGTGTATTTAGATGAAGTAATAGTTGGGCCTTATATTATGCCCAAAGTAGCCGGTGCATTTTCCCCCCTCACCTCAGGGATGCCGAGCAAAGGGGACATAGACGGCATGATAGGCAATAATTTCCTCAAACGATTCAATATGCTCATTGATTTCAAGAACAATAAAATCTATCTGCAGCCCAACAACTTTTACTACACCCCGTTTTACGATTCCTTCATAAAATAACACTTTTTTTACATAACAACCGTCAACAATCAACCCGACAAAACACTTGCTTGGGATTCCTGCAACAACTTTGTGGTTGCTGTCGGTTATTTACATAAAAACGTTTTTGCTTGCTCGGTAAATATCTCATTTCAATAATCTTCTATTACCGTTTTCACCACTTTCCAACACTCTCATCTGGTGAATGGCAATGTGATTGAGTTTGATTAGCCTTTCTGACTGAGATAACTCCTGTTCAATGAATACAGCATTGAGGTTTTCCATATTCGAAAGGCATATAAGTTCGTTGATTGTGGCATAGTCGCGTATGTTTCCTTTGAGGTCCGGATTAGCCTCACGCATTGCTTTGCCGTCATACCGAACATCGCCACGTTCAGCACATCGGCTTCATTGGCATAAATGATAGCCGCCTGCGCAGCAGTAACTTCCGTCGGGATAAGGTTCTGCTTTATGGCATCGGTATGTATGCGGTAGTTGATTTTCGACAACTCGCATTTCGCCGACCAACCCAACAACCGTTGTTCCGCTTCTTTAAGCCGCTGAAATTCTTTTACAAGATATAGTTCAAACTCTACAGACACCCAACTTGCAAATTTAAAAGCTATGTCCCGTTGTGCATACGTACCACCCTCTCTGCCCAACTTATTGATGATTCCTATCGCTCCGGTAAGCTCGACCCAACGGCTTGGACTCATCGTAAACGAGTTAGATCCGGCCTCTTTCAAAATAGGGTCGAATTCGACCCCTTTAAAGGCTGGATTATTCAACGACTCCCACAATCCGAGGTATTCAAGCGTGTTTTTCACTCTCATCCAGTTTTTTACCACGTCTTTGGGCTCGACAGGATTTTTCTGACGGGCAATATCGGTGATACAGATATAATCTACTATAATCTACGCCATTTTTTGTAAGCGTTCTGATTGTGGTGCCTTTTACAACTAATTGTGCCATTTGCGTTCGGATAACAGGAGATGATTACTTTACTTTTCCCAGCGGATAAAACAATGCAGATGCATTTAGATATTCCAAAATTACACATTTTTCGCTTACATACAACTCAATCAACTGAAAATCCGCATTTTTCACCAAATACATGTTAGGGCCTCAGGATTACAAAGATAATGGTGCATAATTAAAGCGCAGACCCATGTGTGAATCTGCGCTTTCTGTAGTTTACACCTTGAAATTATGTTCCAGGGGATTATTTGGCTTTCTTGAGGACTTTCTTGTTGATTTTAGCTGGATATTGCTTCTTGAGCTCAGCCACCCACTGCTCCTCCAGATAGTTCTGATAGTCGCCGGTCACGGCTCCGCGCACATCGGCAGCCTCCTCCGGGTTGTCAAGAATCTTGGCAAGGTAGGGGAAATAGAATGCCCATTTGGTTTTGGGCTGGGGTTTCTCTCCTCCGAAAGCAAGATAGTCGGTGATGGGGTTGTCGCCCTTGGCGGCAATCACGCGCTCCACTTTGATGTCCTTGCCGAACTGTCGGCGCAATGCGGTGACCACTGAATCGGCCGGCTGCGGATTTGCATCGAGATAAGCCTTGGCGGCCTGGCTTACCGAGTCGCTGTTGGCAAACACGATGAAGCTTTTGAAGCGGGGTTTGTCCCATGCATATGCATCGCGGTGCGTGCGGAAGTAGTTTTCAAGTCCCTCCTTGTCCTGCTTTGCGCGTGTCCATACATTGCGGTCGCTCACCTCGAAAAGGAGCATGCCGTCGCGGTATTCGTTCAGCAGGTTACGGTAGTCGGCGTTGGTGGCGGCAAGATTGTTGCGCTCTGCCTCGATTACGGCTGCATCCAGGGCATTCATCACATTCTGGCGGAAGGCTGCTGCCTGATTGGTTGCCGAACCGACATAGGGGGCAGTGGTTTCGCTCACGATTTCCGAAAGAGGAATCTCCTGCTTGTCCACCACGGCCACTGTACGGTTGTCTGTGATGTAACGTGCCATCAAGGTTGAATCGAGGCCTCCGTTATTCACAATCTCCGATTCAATCACATCGAGATTACGGATATCGGGCTTGGCGCCGTAGAGGGCCTTGAGCTGTTCGAGCTTGCGTTTGCGGGGCCATGTGGAACGTTCGTCGGAAGCTATCACCTTCTTGATATTGGGGGTCAACGCCTCCTTGGTGTCGATGCCGCGGCTGTCAAGCTTATGTATGATGTGATAACCATAGGCGGTTTTCACCGGCTCGGAGATTTCACCCTTTTTAAGTGCATAGGCCGCATGCTCGAATTCGGGCACCATCTGATTGATGCCGAACCAGGGGAGTTTTCCGCCGTTGCGTTTCGAACCGGGATCTTCCGATTCACGTGCAGCCATCTCGGCAAAATCAGCGCCTGCCACAAGCAGCGTGCGCAGCGAGTCGGTGTGCATGCGCTTGTGTTCGGCCGCCTCAGGCGAAAGGCCCTGAGTGAGTTTGAGAATATGCTCCACAAGCACCTGGCCGCTGGCCGGACGCACATTGTGCACCTTCACGATGTGGAAGCCGAACGGGGTCTCGATTACGGGAGAAATCTGCCCCACGGGAGTGGTGTATGCTGCATCCTCGAACACATAAGGATAGACACCGGCGGTGATGTAGCCCATGTGTCCGCTGTTGCGGCTCACACCCGGATCAATGGAAAAGCGCTGCGCGAGCTGTCCGAAATCGGCACCTGCAAGCAGGGCTGTGCGGATGGAGTCGAGACGCTGGCGCTGTGTCTGGGGGTCAACACCTTTGCCGCGCGATGCAAGCATGATGTGGCTCACATCCACCTCTGTTTTCATACGTTCATAGATGGCGTTCACCAGACTGTCCTCCACCTCTTTCACCTCGAGATAGGGCTCGGACAGGTCACGGCGGTAGCCGTCAAATTCGTTGCGGAACGCCTCCGTGCGGTCAATTCCCTCTGCCTCGGCGGCAGCCACCTTCTGTTTGTAGGTCACAAACATGTCAAGATATTCCTCAATGGACTGAGGAGCCACCTGCTGCGACTGGTTCTTGTGATAGAGATACTCGAATTCACCGAGCGTCACAGGCTTCTTATTGATGGTCATCAGCACTTCGTCGCCGGCATTTCCCTTACCGGCCACCGCCATTGCAGTCGCTACGGCAACTGCGAGCAGCATCATGGATTTATTCATGAGTCGTAGATGAAAATATTATATTCCTAACAAACATAACGTGGCGCCGCTCTTTTTATTGCGTATATGGCACGCGGGTGCTTCACATGTGAAATTTTTTTGTAATTTTGCCATATCATGCTACGGAAACTCGTAATAGCCGGCATCATGGCATGCCTTCTGGCAGCTCATGCGAGCGCCGCATCATCTGCCCACACAATTGATTCGCTAATGAATCAGTTGGATAAAGTGCTGTCTGAACGACAGAAATACATTGACCGCAAAGAAGCCCGTCTGGCACAGCTGCGCCTCAAGGCCGACTCAATCCCCGACGCCCGCGATCGGTTTGACGCCCTCGGAGCACTCATGGACGAATATCTCCCGTTCAACACCGACTCGGCATTCACCCTTAGTCTCGAACGCGAACGGATAGCCACAGCCCTCGCCGACTCCGTGCTGCTGATGAACGCACGCATGAACCAGGCCAACATACTCAACGCCACGGCTATGTACAAAGAGTGCGCCGACCTCATGAAACCCATCCGGCTCGAGCAGCTTCCCGATTATTTGCACCCGTTTTATTTCCATATAAAACGTACCGTCTACGGACGTCTGGCCGACTATGCCGCCTTCGAGCCTGAGCGACAACGCTACAGAAGGCTCACCGACATGTACCGCGATTCGCTCCTGGCTGTCAACGATCCTGATTCGCTCACATGGGCCATCATCAAGGCCGACAAGCTCAACGCCAACGGGCATCCGGCCGATGCCGTGGCAATCCTCAAGAAATACCGGGAAGACCATAATCTGGCAGTACACGACCTGGCCATATGCGCATGGACCCTGTCGGAATCCTACTCCCTTCTGGGTGACACTGAAAATCAGAAAAAGGAGCTGCTCATATCGTCGATAGCCGACATGAAGTCGGCCGTGCGCGAATATGTGGCGCTCCGCCAACTGGCCTTCCTTCTATATAAGGAAGGCGACCTGGAGCGCTCCTACAGATTCCTTACAATTGCCGTGGACGACGCCACCAAATGCAACGCCCGCCAGCGCATCATCGAACTGAACGCATTTTATCCCGTCATCAATAATATTTATGTAGACAAAATCCAGTCGCAGAAACGGATGCTCACATGGGCCATCCTTATCATCACCGTGCTGACCCTGGTGTTGCTGGCGCTGCTCACCTACACCCGCAAGCAGATGAAGAAGGTGGCCGAAGCGCGCAAAACCATACAGGAAGCCTACGAACGGCTCAACGAACTCAACGCCGAACTGCAGAAATCCAACCGCAAGCTGCACGACGCCAACCGCGACATAGCAGAAATTTCCGAGTTGAAAGAGGTTTACATCGGCCGCTACATGGACCAGTGTCTGGAGTATATCGACAAGCTTGACCTCTACCGCAAATCGCTGGGCAAACTCTATAATACCGGAAAGACAGCCGAACTTGTCAAAGCCCTTAAATCCACCACACCCATCGACAACGAGCTGAAAGCGTTCTACGACCAGTTCGACCAGACGTTCCTCAGCCTTTTCCCTACATTTGTGGAAGATTTCAACCAGTTGCTGCAACCGCAGGAAGCCATTATCCCCAAGAAAGAGGGCACACTCAACACCGAACTGCGCATCTTCGCGCTGATACGCCTCGGCATCACCGACAGCGACAGCATAGCCAAGTTCCTGCGTTATTCGCTCACCACAATCTATAATTACCGGACCAAAGTGCGCAACAAAGCCAAAGGCGACCGCAACCAACTCGAACAGGAAGTGATAAAACTCGGCCGCCGCAACGATGCCTGATTTAATTTCCGTTCACACTCCATGACACTTCCGGAGTGCCTCATCAACCGGACACGCCGGCGCATTTTCTTGCAGGATATGCGCCTTTTTTTGTATTTTCCACTCCATGAGCACTACTTATTATCGACCCTTTACAAAACGTAATCACCTACAAACAAAGCAACTAAGCATTCAACATCACTATATTTTCAATACATGGCGTTGACATGGGCTGTTTCAACTTATAACTTTGCGATACAAACACCAAATTAAATCTAATTACCATCAATAAATCTAAATATCATTTAATCACAATAATTAAATCCTAATATCAAAAACATGGCAACCAAAAACAACAGATTTCACCATCTGTTCCTGTTGCTGCTGTTTGTTGTCGGCACACAACTGCTGTCGGCGCAACAGATAAGCATAACGGGAACGGTAACGGACCAGAACGGCGACCCGATCATAGGCGCCAGTGTTATCGCAGACAACTCCGGCAACGGCACGGCCACCGACATCGACGGCCAGTACACCATCAAAGCCGATCCCCTGGGGCAGCTGCGCTTCTCCTACATCGGCTACTCCTCGCAGACCGTCAACATTGAAGGCCGCAGCACCATTAACGTGACCATGACCGAAAACGAAGCGATGCTCGACGAAGTGGTGGTGATCGGTTATGGTACATTAAAGAAAAGCGACCTCACCGGAGCCGTATCGTCGCTCGGTGCCAAGGACATCAAGGACGTGCCTGTAAACAACGTTGGTCAGGCCATCCAGGGTAAGATTGCCGGTGTCAACATCGTGGGCGGCAACAAACCCGGCGACAACGTCACCATCAAAGTGCGCGGCCTCGGTTCAATCATGAACTGCGACCCCCTTGTAGTAATCGACGGTGTGCCCACCGACCTTGGTCTGAACAACCTCAACCCGCAGGACATAGAGCGCCTCGATGTGCTCAAGGACGCCTCGGCCACAGCCATCTACGGTTCGCGCGGCGCCAACGGCGTGGTCATGATCACCACCCGCAAGGGCGTCACCGGCACCTCGCGCCTGTCCGTATCGGTCAACGCCGCATTCTCCAACGCCTCCAAGAAGATGAACCTGCTCGACGCCGCAGGCTACGCGGCACTGAGCAACGACATGCTTTCGCAGGCCGGACACAACACCAACCCCGACTGGGCCGACCCCTCCACTCTCACACGGTCGACAAACTGGGTTGACGAACTGCTGCAGACCGGCGTGATGCAGAACTACAACGTAAGCTATTCGGGAGGAAACGACAAGGCACACTACTATTTCTCGGCCGGATTCCTCGACCAAAGCGGCATTGTACGCAACGTTGACTACCGCCGCTTCACCATCCAGAGCAACAACGACGTGAAGCTCAAAAGCTGGCTCAAACTCTCCAACAACCTCCTTTTCAGCGCCGACGTGAAAAAATCCGGTTCCTACAGCATGTGGGACGCCATGCAGGCACTCCCCACCTTCCCTGTGAAGACCGACGACGGCCAGTGGAGCGGCCCCTCGGGCAACTCCGAATGGTACGGCAGCGTGCGCAACCCGATAGGCACAAACGAAATGAACCGCAGCAAAACCAACGGCTACAACCTCCTTGCCAACGTGGCAGCCGACATCACTTTCACCCCCTGGCTTCAATTCCGCTCGCTGTTCGGTTTCGACGGCAAATTCTTCTTCGACGAATCGTTCACACCGAAATATGACTGGAAGCCCACTCCCGTTGAGGAGAGCACTCAGTACCAGTCGTCGAACCGCAACTTCACCTACCTGTGGGACAACTATTTCACATTCGACTACACCTTCGCAAAGAAGCACTCGCTCAACGTGATGGCCGGTATGTCGGCACAGTGGAACCACGCTTATTGGATGAACGGCCAGATGAACGGCTTCCTGTTCGACAACGTGCACCAGCTTGAGAACGGCGAAAAAATCAACGACCTCGCAGGCTCGCAGAACGAATGGGCACTCCTCTCCTACATGGCGCGTGCCAACTACTCTTACGACAACAAATACCTCCTCACCGCCACCGTGCGCCGCGACGGCTCAAGCCGCTTCGGCAAGAACCACCGCTGGGGCACATTCCCCTCGGCATCGGCAGCATGGCGCATCTCGGCCGAGGATTTCTTCCCTGAGGATATCGCGGTGAACGACCTCAAACTCCGCCTGGGCTACGGTAAGACCGGTTCGCAGGCATCGGTAGGCAACTACGACCACATCCAGACACTCGTCACCCTGCTCTACCCCTTCGGCACATCGCTCGACAACGCCGAACAGTCAGCCCTCTATTCGCAGGTGCTCGCCAACTCGTCGATACACTGGGAGGAAATCGAGCAGTTCAACGCCGGTGTTGACGTATCGCTGCTCAATTCCCGCATCAACGTGTCGCTCGACGGCTATATCAAGAACACCAACTCCATGCTTGTAAAGGCAGCATTCCCCATCACCACCGGTTTTGAGGACACCTTCGACACCTATATCAACGCCGGCAAGGTGCGCAACATCGGATGGGAACTCACCGCCAACTCCGTAAACCTCACAGGCGAACTGGGCTGGGAAACCAACCTCACCGTAACCTACAACAAGAATAAAATCAAGGACCTCAACAGTGACACACCGCTGTGGCGCAACCAGTTCGGCGGTGCCTACGCCACCATGCTGGCCGCCGACTTCCCCATGAACGTGTTCTACGGCTATGTAACCGACGGCGTGTTCCAGACTGCCGACGAGATCCGTGCACACGCCGTGCAGCCCGGTGCCGAACCCGGTGACATCCGTTTCCGCGACCTCAACAACGACGGTGTCATCAACGACGACGACCGCACGGTAATCGGCAACCCCAACCCCACATGGCTCTTCTCCATGAACAACCGCTTCACCTACAAAGGCTTCGAGCTGTCGATATTCCTGCAGGGCGTTGCCGGCAACAAAATCTACAACCGCACACGCTCGGCCATGGAAAGCATGTCGGCCGCCTACAACCAGTATGCATCCACAGCCGACCGCTGGACAGGCCCCGGCACATCGTTTGAAATGCCCCGCGCCGTGTGGGCCGACCCCAACGGCAACAACCGCATCAGCGACCGCTGGGTTGAAAACGGAGCCTACCTGCGCCTCAAGAACATCACACTGGCCTACAACTTCCCCGCACGACTGCTCGACCGCATCGGCTTCGAACAGGCACGCGTAATCTTCTCGTGCGAGAACGTGGCAACCATCACAGGCTACAAGGGTCTGGACCCCGAAGTGGGCATCGACGGCATCGACTACTCCAGCTTCCCGCCTGCACGCACATTCAATGTAGGACTTTCATTCAACTTCTAACCGCAATTCCGACTCATGAAAAAACTGATATATCCGCTGACAGCGCTCCTGCTGGCTGCGTCCTTCACCTCCTGTGAAGATTTCCTTGACAAGACACCATACGACCGCGTCGACCCGCAGACCAACGTGACCGACGATGTGGCCGTAGCCATGGCCAACGCCTGCTATATCCCTCTCCGCTCCTCCAATCTCTACAACCAGCGCATATGGTCGCTCGACATCGTTGCCGGCAACTCCAACGTTGGCGCCGGAGGTGGCGACGACGGTATAGAAACCATCCAGGCAGCCAATTTCACCACTCTCAGCGACAATGCCATGGCCCTGTACATGTGGCGCTCACCCTGGATCGGCATCGCACAGTGCAACAACCTCATCAGCGCCCTCAACAGCTCGGACGCCGTGAGCGACGACATCCGTGAACGCTCAATGGGCGAGGCCCTCTTCCTCCGCGCACACTATTACTACCTGCTCGCACGCCTGTACGGCGGTGTGCCTATGCGCCTTGAGCCGTATGACCCCGACACTTCGAGCGCCATTGCACGCACATCGCTCGACGAGACCTACCGCCAGATCATCGACGACTGCTCGCAGGCCATCAACCTGCTTCCCCCCAAGTATGAATACGACGACCATCAGAAAGGCCGCGCATGCCAGGAGGCCGCAATGTACATGCTTGCCGACATTTATCTGACGCTCGCACCCTCCAACCCCTCGCTCTACAATGAGGTGATCGACCTCTGCGACGAAATCACCGCCCTTGGCTACGATCTGGCCAACTGCCCCTATGCCGACAACTTCAACTGCCCCGTGCGCAACGGTGCCGAATCGATTTTCGAGGTACAGTATTCCGGCAGTACCGAATCAGACTTCTGGGGCAATACCCCCTATGCATCATGGCTCTCCACATTCATGGGTCCGCGCGGCTCGGGTCTGGTGGCAGGCTCTTGGGGATGGAACCAGCCCACACAGGAGTTCATGGACCAGTATGAGGAAGGCGACCTGCGCAAACCCATAACCGTGTTCTATGAAGGATGCCCCGACTGGGAAGGCAAAGCCTACCGCCCCCAATGGTCGAACACCGGCTACAACGTGCGCAAATTCCTTGTATCTAAGGACATTTCTCCCGAAACCGACACCAGCCCCGCCAACTTCGTGGTCTACCGCTATGCAGGCGTGCTGCTGATGCAGGCCGAAGCGTTCAACGAGCTCAACCAGACCACCAATGCCCGTGGCCCCATCAACATCGTGCGTCACCGCGCCGGACTGGCACCACTCCCCTCCACAATCTCCAAAACCGACATGCGTGAGGCCATTATCCACGAGCGCCGCATGGAGCTGGCATTCGAAGGACACCGCTGGTTCGACCTCATCCGCATCGACAACGGCAACTACGCCCTCGATTTCCTGCACTCCATCGGCAAGACAAACGCCACCAAGGAGCGTCTGCTCTTCCCCATACCGCAGACTGAAATCGATGCCAACCCCCTCATGACCCAGAATCCCGGTTATTAATTTCTCAAACCACAGACACAGACATGAAACTGAAACATATATATGTCGCCATGTCGGCGACAGTGGCCATGGCTCTCTGCTCGTGCAGCGACAACGATTACACGGAGCTTGACAAGGGCTCGGCCGAACTGGCTCTCAGCGCCAACAAAACCGAGGTGGTCCTCAATGAAAGGGACCATGCCGTAGAAGCCCTGTCACTTGCCTGGACCACAGGCACCAACTTCGGCACCGGAGCGCGTATAAGCTACACCCTTGAACTTGCCGAAGCCGGCACAGGCTTCGCAAATGCCTCCGTCATAAAGGACGCCCAGCAGCAGGTGTACAACTGGAATCCTACCGTCGAGGAGCTCAACGACCTCGTCCGTTCGGAATTCGGCGCACAACCGGGCCAGCCCATCGCTCTCGACGCCCGCCTCACGGCTACAGTTAACGGCATCGACGGCGAACAGGTGGCCGAAAGCCACTTCACGGTGACTCCTTACGAACCCGTAACCACAACGCTCTACCTCATAGGCGACGCCACCCCCAACGGATGGAGTGCAGATAATGCCACTGAAATGAGCCGCACGAACAACGGTGTGTTCACCTGGACGGGCAACCTTACTCCCGGTAATTTCAAATTCATTACCACTCTCGGACAATTCCTCCCCTCCTATAACAATAATGGTGACGGGCAACTCGTTTATAGAACGGCAGATGACCAGCCGGACCTCCAGTTCGCCATCGAAGAGGCTCATTGTTACAAGATTGATGTAAATCTGCTCAACCTCACAGTGACATTCACCCAGACCGAAGGCATCACACCGCCCTACTCGCAGATCTATTTCGTGGGCAATGAGACCGACTGGGGCTTCCGCGAAATGTCGCAGGATCCGCTCGATCCGTTCCTGTTCCGCCTGGGTGTATTCTTCACCAAGGGAGGAGAATTCAAGTTCGGCACAGCCGACGGTTCATGGGAGAACATGTACAAGGCAGCTCATGCCAATGCTCCCTACACCGACCCCGAGGTGGAATTCATCAAGGGCTTCGACCCCGACAACAAGTGGGTTCTCAACGCAGCTGAAACCAATCTGGCCTATAAGATCTGCCTTGACATACGCCCGGGCGCCGAACGTATGCTCATGACACTCTTCACCCCCTACACCGAAATGTACATGGTGGGCGACGCCACTCCCAACGGATGGGACCTCGGCAACGCCACCCCCATGACCCAGGATGCTTCGGACCCCAACATCTTCACCTGGAGCGGACATCTCAACGCAGGTGAAATGAAATTCTCCCCCGACAAGCAGGAGGACTGGAACGGAGCATGGTTCCTTGCCGCATCCGATGGCGAGGCCCCCACGGGCACAACCCAGAAAGTCATCTTCATCAACAAGAGCGACGACGGGTGTCAGGAACAGTACAAGGACATCTCGGTTGGCGGTGTCGACCTCAAATGGCGCATAACCGACGCGGGCAACTACACGGTAACCCTCAACCAGCTTCTGGAAGAAGTGGTGATTGCCCGGAATTAACCTTTATTACACACAATCCAACATGCCAAAAATGAATCTACTTATCGCAGGACTGCTTATTCTCTCCACAGCCTGCAGCAACAGTGACGACACTCCAGAACCCGCACCCTCCCCCGTTCCGGGGGGAGGGCCCTCCGGCGGGGTCGAATCGGTGACTCCCATCCGTTCGAACCTCTCGGTCGAACTAAACACCGACAAAGCATGCTACGCGCCGGGCGAAGCCGTGCGCTTCACAGCTTCCGAAGTTCCCGCCGGCGCACGCATCCGCTACCGCAACGGAGCCGAAGTGGTCAAGGACGAACCTCTCACCGCTTCCTCATGGACATGGACACCCGCCGGGGCCGATTTCACCGGCTACATGGCTGAAGTGTACCGTCAGGAACAGGACAACAGCGAGACCGTTCTCGGAACCATAGCCGTTGACGTGTCGAGCGACTGGACACGTTTCCCCCGCTACGGCTTCGTGGCCACCTTCGACGGTTCGAAACTCTCCGACGGTGTAATCGAAAACGAGATGGCCTACCTCAACCGCTGCCACATCAACGGCGTGCAGTTCCAGGACTGGCACAACAAGCACCACTGGCCTCTTGGCGGCACACGCGACAATCTGCTCGACGTCTACAAGGACATCGCCAACCGCGACGTGTACACTTCGGTGGTGAAAAAGTACATCGACGTGCAGCATGGTCTCGGAATGAAATCCATGTTCTACAACCTCTGCTTCGGTGCTCTCGACGATGCCGCAACGGACGGTGTGAAAGAGGAATGGTACGCCTTCCGCAACACCAGCCGCGGCGACAAGGACATGCACTCGCTCCCCTCATCATGGAAAAGCAGCATCTACCTTGTCGACCCCTCCAACACCGAATGGCAGCAGTACATCGGCGACCGCAACGACGATGTCTATGCCAATTTCGCCTTCGACGGCTACCAGATCGACCAGCTCGGCCAGCGCGCCGACCTCTACGACTGGAACGGCACTAAAATCAACCTCCCCAAAGGGTATGGCTCGTTTATCGATGCAATGAAAACCCGCCATCCGGAGAAACGTCTGGTGATGAACGCCGTGAGCAGCTACGGAGCCTCGCAGATTGCAGGTTCGGGCAAAGTGGACTTCTGCTACAACGAAGTATGGGGCGACGAACCCGATTTCGAGGACCTTCACAGAATCATAAAGGCAAACGACACCTACAGCTCCAACTCGCTGCGCACGGTGTTTGCAGCCTACATGAACTATGACAAGGCCGGAAGCACCAGCGGCGAGTTCAACACCCCCGGTATCCTTATGGCCGATGCCGTGATGATGGCTCTCGGCGGCTCGCACCTCGAGCTGGGCGACCACATGCTCTCGCGCGAATATTTCCCTGCCTCTCCCCTGGCAATGACCGAGGAGCTGCGCACCGCCATGATTCGCTACTACGACTTCATGACCGCTTACCAGAATCTGCTGCGCGGCACTTCCACGCAGTCTGAATTCCAGTCAGGGCTTGCATGCGCCGACGCCTCGAAAAAGGTCTCGGTGGCCGCATGGCCGCCGAAACGCGGCAACGTCACCACGTATGCCCGCAAAGTGGGTAACGCCGATGTGATTCATCTGCTCAACTTCCGCAATATCGACAACCTGAGCTGGCGCGACCTCAACGGCACACGCACCGCACCGCGCCTCACCCTCGACCTCCCGCTCACGGTGGATTATCCCACCAAGGTGAACCGCATCTGGACGGCATCGCCCGACTATCACGGGGGCGCCGTGGTGGAACTCCCCTTCACCCAGACCGACGGGAAAGTGACCTTCACCCTCCCCTCGCTCAAATACTGGGCGATGATTGTAATCGAATAAACGCGACGAGGGTGTTGCATAACCCCGGAATCCGGCAGTTTTGCAACATCCTCTCCATTATCCTCCTTCAAAACTCCCAAACAGCAAAATGACATACCGATTTTTAACAGCAGCACTGGCAGCGATGCCGCTTTTGGCCGCCGCAGTGGATGTGACCTCGCCCGACGGACGGATCATGGTGTCGGTCGACACCCCCGACGGGGTGCCCACCTACTCCATGACCTTCGACGGCAAGACCGTGGTGCGCCCCTCGCATCTCGGGCTCGAACTGGCCGACGCGCCCGACCTCATGAAAGGCTTTGAAATCATCGGCACTAAAACCGGATCCACCGACGAGACATGGCAGCCCGTATGGGGCGAGACACGCGACATCCGCAACCATTACAACGAACTCCTGGTGGAGATGAAACAGCCGGAGACCGACCGATTCATGAACCTCCGGTTCCGCGTGTACGACGACGGCATGGGATTCCGCTATGAATTCCCGCAGCAGAAGAACCTTGTGTACTTCGTGGTGAAAGAGGAGCACTCGCAGTTCGGCATGGACGGCGACCACACCGCATGGTGGATTGCAGGCGACTACGACACACAGGAATACGACTACACGGAATCTCGCCTGTCGGAAATCCGCTCGCTCATGCAGGGCGCCATCACAAGCAACGCCTCGCAGACTCAGTTCTCACCCACCGGCGTGCAGACCTCCCTGCAGCTGAAAACCGACGACGGCATCTACATCAACATCCACGAAGCCGCACTGGTTGACTATTCGTGCATGCACCTCAACCTCGACGACAAGAACATGGTGTTCGAGTCGTGGCTTACACCCGATGCCAAGGGGAACAAGGCCTACATGCAGGCGCCTGCCAAAACACCGTGGCGCACGGTGATGGTGAGCGACGATGCCCGCGACATGCTCGCATCCAACCTCATCCTCAACCTCAACGAACCTTGCGCCTACGAGGACACCTCCTGGATCAAACCCGTGAAATATGTGGGCGTATGGTGGGAAATGATCGGCCACGGCAAGGAATGGAGCTATACTTACGACCTCCCCTCCGTGAAACTCGACACAATCGACTACAGCAAGACCAAGCCTCACGGACGTCATCCGGCCAACACAGAGAACGTGAAGCGCTACATCGACTTCGCCGCGGAGCATGGCTTTGACCAGGTGCTCGTGGAAGGCTGGAATGTGGGTTGGGAGGACTGGTTCGGACACTCCAAGGATTATGTGTTCGACTTCGTAACACCCTACCCCGACTTCGACCTTGAAGGGCTCAACAAATATGCCGCTTCGAAAGGCGTCAAGCTGATGATGCACCACGAAACCTCCGGATCGGTGCGCAATTATGAGCGCCACATGGAGCAGGCCTACAATCTGATGAACAAATACGGCTACAACGCCGTGAAGAGCGGATATGTGGGCGACATGATTCCGCGCGGCGAGCACCACTACGGCCAATGGCTCAACAACCATTACCTCTACGCCGTGAAGGAAGCTGCCAAGCATAAAATAATGGTGAATGCCCATGAGGCAGTGCGTCCCACCGGTCTGTGCCGCACATATCCCAACCTCATCGGCAACGAATCGGCACGCGGCACGGAATACGAGTCGTTCGCCGGCAATAAGCCCTCGCACACCACTGTGCTCCCCTTCACCCGCCTGCAGGGCGGCCCGATGGACTACACTCCCGGCATCTTCGAGATGAACATGCAGAAAGTCAACCCCAACAGCGTGGGACACGTGAACAGCACCCTCGCCCGCCAGCTCGCCCTTTATGTCACCATGTACAGCCCGCTCCAGATGGCGGCCGACGTGCCCGAATCGTATGAGCGTTTCATGGATGCCTTCCAGTTCATCAAAGATGTGGCCGTTGACTGGGACGACAGCAAATACCTTGAGGCCGAACCCGGACGCTACATCGTGGCTGCCCGCAAAGCCAAAGGCACCGACAACTGGTTTGTGGGCTGCACCGCCTCCGAGCATGGCCACACCACCCGCCTGCCGCTCGATTTCCTCGACAAGGGTCGCAAATATGAGGCTGTAATCTACGCCGACGCGCCCGACGCGCATTATCTCACCAATCCGCAGGCCTACACCATCACCCGCAAAGAGGTCACATCCAAAACCAAGCTCGACCTCAAGGCAGCACCCGGTGGAGGTTTCGCAATCTCCATAACCCCTAAACAGTAAATTCCGGGGGAAAGCCTGCAACCATGCTTTACGGCGCTGTGACCATCTTTTTAAACGAAGGCACAGCGCCTTTTCATGTCAAGCACCCGCAAAGGATGCACAGAATGCCGGGGTGCACTCAGGTAAGCATGCCACTGCAGCGTGGACTTATGTTTATTCAGCAGCGTGGCCTTATGTTTATTTATGAGTACAAAGCAACCGGCGTATCATATTTTTTGTTATCTTTGCCCTGAAGATAACATCAAAAATACATCTAAAACCAAAACTTAATATCTTACCTTAAAATGAGCAAACCTTATGTAGTCGGAATCGACATCGGCGGAACAAACACAGTGTTCGGAATTGTCGACGCACGCGGTGCCGTAATCGCAAGTTCTTCAATCAAAACACGCAAACACGCTGCGGTCGAAGATTATATCGATGAACTGCACACCGAGCTTTCAAAACTTATCACAGAACATAATGCCGACGACAAAATTCACGGCATCGGTATAGGCGCGCCCAACGCCAACTACTACACCGGCAACATCGAGGACGGTGTCAACCTCCCCTGGCCCACCCCGATACCTCTGGCTCAGCTTGTGGCCGACAAATTCGGCATTCCCGTATCCGTGACCAACGATGCCAACGCCGCCGCAATCGGCGAAATGACCTATGGCGCGGCACGCGGACTCAAGGATTTCATCATGATCACCCTCGGCACTGGCGTGGGTTCCGGCATCGTGATAAACGGCCAGCTTGTCTACGGACACGACGGTTTTGCCGGCGAGCTCGGCCACGTGACCATGAAGCGCAACAACGGGCGCCTCTGCGGCTGCGGACGCACCGGATGCCTCGAAACTTATTGCTCGGCCACCGGCGTGGCACGCACCGCCCGCGAATTCCTTGAGGCGCGTCCCAGCGACGAGTCGCTGCTGCGCAACATGCAGATTGACGACATAACTTCGAAAGACGTTTACGATGCAGCTGTGGCCGGCGATCAGCTCGCAAAAGATATCTTCAACTTCACCGGCGAAATTCTCGGTCAGGCTCTGGCCGATTTCACCGCTTTCTCAGCTCCCGAAGCGTTCGTTATCTTCGGCGGTCTGGCCAAAAGCGGTGAGATGCTGATGAAACCTTTGAGAAACTCTTTCGAGAATCATGTGATGAATCTCTGGAAAGGTAAAGTGAAAATCCTGGTATCGGAGCTGAAGGAAGCCGATGCGGCAGTGCTCGGAGCAAGCGCTCTGGGTTGGGAAGCCCGCATCCTGCCCACCCCGGCTGCCGCTGCCCCCGTGGCACCTGCTGCTCCCGCCACGCAGGCCTGATCCACTGCACACACCCCAAAACCGACGCAGCGCCGTGTCCCTTAGTCCGGGACACGGCGCTGCGCGGTTTATTATCAAGGCTCAGCCCTGGCGCAAAGCCTCACGCCGTGTCATGTAGTCGCCCAGCCAGAGGCCGCCGATAATGAGGCACGCGCCGAAGCAACCCATCAGCGTGATGGGGTCGTTTGCAAACAGTATGGCCGCAATCACCATTGTGGCTATGGGCTGCACATACAGATAATTGTTGGTGGTTATGGCGCCGAGAACGCCCATAACCGCCGACCAAAGTATGTAGGCCGTCATGGAGCATACAACTCCAAGAAACAGCAGATTGCCCAGGACGTCGGGGCGCAGGAGCACCTGGGGCGACGATGCCGGCTCGGCCGACACCATCCAGAACGGCAACGCCGTAATCAGGCCGTAAAAAAATGTCTTGCGTGTGATGAATTGCGCCGAGTAGGTGACGTTAAGCCTGCGGAGCACCACCGAATAGATGGCCCATGCGAATGCCGCACCCAGCGCCAGGAAATTACCGATCATGGCACTCGCGCCGCCTGAAGTCTGGGCCGAGAAATCCAGACCGTCCTTGAACACGATGCATCCCACGCCGAGGAAGGCTATCACCGAACCTATGTAGGTCCACTTCCCGGGGCGTTCAGATTTGTAGAGCGCCCCCACAAGCAATGTGGTGAGCAGCGGCGACAATGTGGTGATCATGGACACATCGCTCACACGGGTGTAGTTTACGGCAGTATTTTCCGCGATAAAATAAATGGAGCCGCCACACAGGCCGCAGACGGCAAAAAACAGCTCGTCGCGCCAGCTGTCGGCGAGCAGTTTCTTATGGCACGCTATGAGCACCAGCGTATAGGCCAGAACAAAACGGTAGATATAAATCTCCACGGGGCCGAGCCCGTTGTTCGTCAGCACCTTCGTGCTCACGAACGATGCGCCCCACGCCACAACGACAAGCAGCGCACAAAAATGGCTTATAAGACGTGTTTTCCCGGTATTGCCCTTCCAAATTGACGAAGCCATAAAAATTTTATGCTTTTAGTGTCGATTCTTTATTGTTTTCCCTCCCCATTGGCGAAATTAAGCATTTTCCGGCAATCCTCAAAAAAAGATTGTCAGCTGTTAAAAATTTTTTCATGGCCCTCGGAGAATAAGCCGGATTCCACGCAGGCCATCTCCGGCTGACGGATGTGCAAACAAAACAACGGCCGAAGTTGTATTTAATAGAAAAAACGTAACTTTGCAACGAAACACTAACACTAACAACATAACGACATGAAATCATTAAAGACTATCTGCTGCGCTGCCCTGGCAGCCGGAATGCTCCTTTCAGGATGCTCGTCAATGACCAACACCGGTAAAGGCGCCCTCATCGGCGGCGGTGGCGGCGGCGCTCTCGGCGCAGGCATCGGCGCTCTGATCGGCGGCGGCAAAGGCGCAGCCATCGGTTCGGCAATCGGTGCTGCTGTCGGTGCCGGCGCAGGCGCTCTGATCGGCAAGAAAATGGACAAACAGGCTGCCGAACTCCAGCAGCAGCTCAAGGATGCCCAGGTTCAGACTGTAACCGACAACAACGGTCTCCAGGCCATCAAGGTCACTTTCCCCGGCGGCATCCTCTTCCCTACCAACGGCACTTCGCTCAGCGCCAACGCCCAGACCGAACTGGCCCAGTTCGCCAACTCCCTCCGTCAGAACCCCGACACCAACGTGCAGATCTACGGCTTCACCGACAACACCGGCTCTATGGAGGTTAACACACGCGTCAGCAACGGCCGCGCGGCTTCCGTGGAAAGCTTCCTTGCCAACAGCGGCATCTCGCCCACCCGTCTCAGCGCACAGGGCATCCCCATGGCCGACTATGTGGCATCGAACGACACTGCCGCCGGACGCGCACAGAACCGCCGTGTGGAGATCTACATCACCGCCGACCAGAACATGATCAACCAGGCCAACGCAGGCACCCTGCAGTAAGCCGCGGGCATTCAGCCCGTTTGTGCGGGCTAAACGCACCATCACAACATAACCCAACGGGGCGGACCGCAATGCGGTCCGCCCCGTTGGCATCATTCAGCCCTGCGTGAGGGCCTCCAATCAGTCCTTATAATAGTTCTTTATGCCTCTTGATTTGTCCACTGTCGTGGTGCGCGCGTTATATTTGACCGAACCGCCCGACGAGGCGCCCACCGACGCCGTCCCGGCCTTCAGATCCCGGGCGTTGACCGACGCTCCGCTCGACGCTTCGAAATCCACATCCTGAGCCTCACCGGCAAGCTCTATCTCAGCTCCGCTCGAGGCATCGGCCTCCACTTTCACGGCCTTTATACCGCTTATCTTTATCTCTGCGCCACTCGATGCGTCGGCATCCATATCGTTTACTCTGGCGGCCTTCACCTTGATAACCGCTCCACTCGAGGCATCGGCCTCGAATTTTCCGGCCTCAAGACTGCCGATCTCAATCTCGCTTCCGCTTGATGCGGAGAACTCAAGTTCGTAGACATTCGGGAGCGACACGGCCTTGACCGAAGCGCCGCTCGAAGTATCAATCTCCTTAAGCGACGGTGAGGAAAGCTGCACCTTCACTCCATCCTCCGATTTGAGTTTGCGTAACAGGTCGGAAAACGATGCGTCCTGATGTTCTCGCGATTTGAGTATAAGTTTAAGTTCTCCACCCTTCTGCTTCACCTCGAGCCGCTCCATCAGGCAGGCCGGAGCCGTCACCTTCATTTCGCGTGTCGCACCGGGGGTGTAAGTCACGTTTATGCCTGTGGCCACGTCAAGATGGTCGAACTGTTTGACGGGAATAGTCTTGCTCACCACCTTCTTGTCCTGTTCACTCAGGGTGAGTGCGCCGCTGTAGACACATCCCGTACCCATCACTGCCATCACGGCCACCATGGCCGCAACGCCGAGTCTTTGCATTGTCTTTTTCATGTTCAAATATCGGTTTTTGTATATTAGATGCACGTTGCGGCCGAAAGGTTGCAGCATGCAAAAAAAAATAATGCACCGGCACAATCCTGATGCGGAATGATGCCGGTGCATTGTAAGTTCCGAAAATCCAAAAACGGGGGCCGTTGCGCTCCCTGCGGATTTATTTACGGATGCCGAGCTCTTTTTGGGCGATGATGGCACGGTAGCGGGTGATGTCCTTCTTGATCAGATAATCAAGCAGACGGCGGCGCTTACCAACCAGAGCTTTCAGGGCACGTGCAGTTGTATGATCTTTGTGATTTGACTTCAGGTGCTGAGTCAAATGAGCGATACGGACCGAGAATAATGCAATCTGGGCTTCAGGAGAGCCAGTGTCAGTCTTGCCCTTACCGTATTTCTCGAAGATCTCTACTTTTTCGTCAGAATTTAAATGCATTCTTTCAGAGATTTTTAAGAGGTAAAAAAAGAAAAAATTTAATCACGGTCAAACCTGGCTGCCTCGCGGCCGCTGCAGCTTTTTGACGAGCCGGGACCTGCGCATTGCCGGTTTGCAGCCGCAAAGGTACATCTTTTTTGCGTAACCGGCAACATTTCAGCAAAAATATCTTTCTCCTCGCACCTTCAATCATATTTAGACCGTCAACTTCCGGCGCAATTTACTGCATCAACCCTGCCGTCAACTTTAAAGGGCCGCAGCTACCCGGCGGATACCGGCAATACGCTTCATAAACGAAGAATCTTTCCGGATTTTCCATTTATTATAGGTGGCTTGTATTATATAGGTGGCCTGCACACTTTCGCCGGAGGCGATACCTTGCAGAAAAGACGATATCAACGGAAAGGGACACCAACGGAAAGGAGTGAATGCACAGGCTGACGGAAATACTGTCAAGAGAACATTCAAAATCTGCTGACACCTTCCCACATGTTAAAATTGCAGGTTAAAATTGAGGGACGCGGGGAGAATCGGCGGCAAAAAATTTGCGCAATCGAAAAAATATCAGTAATTTTGCCCCGCAAAAGTCCGGAAAGGCAGGCTGTTAAAGCCGCAAAGCCTCGGGCAGCAAAGCCCGCATCCGGCGTTAAGGCTTTGGCTTAAAGCCGCAAACGCATTTGGCCGGACTGCATTGCCATCGGAATTTAAAAACAAAAACGACATAACAAGACTCAACAAAAATGATTATCGTACAAGTTAAAGAAGGCGACAACATCGAAAAAGCTCTCAAAAAATTCAAACGCAAATTCGAAAAAACCGGTATCGTAAAAGAACTCCGCAGCCGTCAGGCATTCGAAAAGCCCTCTGTCACAAACCGCAAGAAAATGATGAAAGCGGTTTACGTGCAGAAGCTCCGCATGGTTGAGGAATAATTTCCGCACTGACAATTTGCTGTTTTTTCATGGCGGCAACTAAAATTTTGTTTGCTTTGACTTGCAAATAAAAAAAGATTGCTATAACTTCGTGAATCGGCCACAAGCTGTGACCCCATCCGCCGGATGCACCGCCATCAGGCAAACCTAACCGCCATCACGAAGCGCCAATGTTGATAAATTCATTTTTGACATATCTGCGGTGTGAGCTGAATCGTTCGGCTCACACCGTTTTGGCATATGCCAACGACATTGAGCAGTTCGCCAGCCACGTCACAGGCGGCAAGCCCTACGAGTTCCAGCCCGAGACCTGCCGTCAGGCCGACATCCGCCAGTGGATTCTGTCGCTGAGCGAGAACGGGGTGAGCCAGCGGTCAATCAAACGTAAACGCTCGTCGCTCAGCGCCCTGTTCCGCTATCTGATGCGCACTGGCGCCATGACCTACAACCCCGCAGCCGAAGTGCCGCTTTCAAAAACTCCACGCAAGCTCCCGGTGTTTGTCCGCCAGGCCGAAATGGCAGAGACCATTGCCGACATGGAGCAGCATCCTCATGCGCACACCGACTTCGAAGCCTGCCGCAACCATCTGATTGTGTTGATGTTCTACTCCACAGGCATGCGTCTGAGCGAACTCATCGGCCTCAAGGACGCCGATGTAGACACCCGGGGCGGCGAACTAAAAGTGCTCGGAAAGCGTAATAAAGAAAGAATAATCCCTTTCGGCACCGAACTGGCGCAGGCCGTAGAGAGCTACAGGCAGCTGCGCGACGCATCGGCCGACCCGTCGCCCGAAGGGATGCTGTTCGTGCTGCCCGACGGCAAGCCGCTCTACCCCATGCTGGTGCGCCGGCTCGTGAAGAACGCACTGACAGGACATACACACGCCACCCGAATGTCGCCACACACGCTGCGACACTCATTCGCATCCGACATGCTAAACAACGGAGCCGACCTCCGCAGCGTGCAGCAGCTTCTGGGTCACGAATCATTGGAAACCACACAGGTCTATACACATATAACCTACCGCGAACTTAAACAAAATTACCAACTCGCGCATCCGCGCGCAAAACAAAATCAAGGAGGATTTTAGATTATGGACGTAAGAATTCAAGCCATCCATTTCGATGCAACCGAAAAGCTCGTTGCCTTCATCAACAAGAAAGCAGAACGTCTGGCACGCCATAACGCCGCAATCACCACCTTCGATGCAAAGCTGTCGGTGGTTAAACCTGAAACGGCAATGAACAAGGAGGCCGTGGTGAAAGTCACAATGCCGCAAGGCGAGATGGTGGCCACCAAAGTGGCCGACTCCTTCGAGGAAGCCATCGACCTCTGCCTCGAGGCTCTGGAGCGCCAGCTCGAAAAGCGCAAGAACGCCTGATGCCTGCACCTCCTCCCCTCCACCGACATACCATAAAAAGCAACGTGTCGCGCCCCAGTGCCGACACGTAACAACACAACAACTATCATAAAACAGAACAAGCCGCATCGCCCTCCGCAGCGATGCGGCATTATTTCATAAATCCCATAACGGAACGCCCCGAAAATCCGGCGGATTTTGGAGACAAACCGAAAATCCGTGCATTTGTTTCTTGCAAACCGAAATCACATTCACCGAATTGTAGGGTCGCGACCTGTCGCGACTGCAACCCTGTGTGACACACCGTACATACGGCCCCTCTGCCACATCCCGCCTGCAGTCGCGACAGGTCGCGACCCTACAAGCACACGGATACACAGACCGTGCAATGCCACTGTGTTAAGGACTATGGTGCTATGCTTATCCCATTACGAAGCGCCGGCGCAGTGCGTGGAATATTCACAAAAAGCAGGGACATTATGCCCAAGGCATAATGTCCCTGCAATTCGGTAAATTTTCTGCCGGCTGTTAGCGCCGGAGATTAGCGGCGGGGAGGATCAGTAGACGAGTTCGAGGTCGTCGACGTACATCACGGAGGGGCCTCCGGCGAAATAGTCGCCACCCTTCGAGGCCGAGATGGTGAGGATAATGTTGCAGGCCTTCACATCCTCGGTGCGGTAGTCGAGGGTGATCTCAAACGGCACCATGTCGCTGCCGGCGGTTGCGCCCTCGAACACCTTCTCGCCGTAGGCAATCACATTAGGATCATCCTTCTTGAACAGCTCGGCCGTCTTGGTTTTGATGACGCAAGGCCAGCGCTCATTGTTATAGCCCGTTGTAGTGTTGTCTACTATGGCAATATAGATAATGCCTTTATCAGGTTGGCCCTTGACAATATCAGGGACTTTTGGACTGTCATATTCAACTTTTCCGGGGGTATAGTGCACGTAGCCGCGGAGCGCTTTGGGGCGCGAGGTGAACGGACGTCCCCAGCCGAGAACGCCGTCAGTGCCCTGCGTGTCCAGATACTTACCGACAAAGAGGTTGCCTGCGGCAAATTTTCCGATTGTGCCTATACCCACAAACTGGCTTTCCAGTTTTGCGGAATATGTACCTGAATGCTTCTTGTCAGTGGCGGCAACTGTCACGTTCTTGTTCATCGTGGAAGAGCCGTGGTTACCGCTGTCCCAGAACATCGTGCCACCCGAAGCATACACCAGATCTACCTTGCCGCTTGTGTGCCACTCCTCGAATCCGGCGTTGGGTAGCTGGGCGGCCGCCTCGGTGGTGAACGTGTAGGGCTTGGATTCATAGCCGTCGCACACGGCACGATACTCATAGGTGGTGCCTGCGGTCAGGCCGTTCACTGTGGCAGTGATTGTGGTGCCTGCCTCGGCGCGGGCTGCGGGAGCGGCAGTCGTGGCTGTAGCGCGGTTCCACTGCTGCGAACCCAGACGGCGCCATTCAATGGCAGCGTTGGTGACATCCGGATTGAGGATGGTGGCCGTCAGCGTGACGCGGTCGGCCCACACGGCGGGAGATGCCGACGGCACCGGGTCAATCTGCATCTTGGCGCTGGTGAATGTCACATGCGCCACACCGGTGAGGTTGTTGGCATCGTGCACAGTTATGGTCACTGTATGCTCACCCTCGGCGAAGATGCTCAGGAAGTTTTCGTTGAAGCGGAGCTTCATCTCCTCGAACTGCGGGTTCTCGGGATCATTCTTATGGGTTATGAGACTGTAGGAGAATCCATAGCCCTCGAGTTTCTGCCTTACCTCGTCGGACATGCTGAGCACGCCGAATTTGGTCTGCCCTGCACCCAGATAGGCTGTGAATGCCGGGCATTCCACCTCTACATATTCGATGTGCGATGTGCTCTGCACCCACAGGCGGCATTCGTCGAAAGCTCCGTTGGTGCTCACAATGGGCTGGTCAATATTATGGGTAAGCCCCGTAATCACCGGCTCCATCTGAATCTCAATCACCTCCGCAACCTCAATCTCGGTTTCATCCACCTCGATATCGAAAAGCGCGCCGCCGAATTCCGATACGTTCGGGTCGCCCAGACTGATATGTACGGTGTACTTATGTCCGGGCTTGGCATTCTCGATGGCGCCATGCTTTGTCACGGCGCCGTCGGTGAGGTTGTTCTTTGCGGTAAAGGTGTAGGAGATGTTCTTGTCGAACGACGGCATCATGAAGTAGCCGGGCTTGCCGGATGCCTCAAGACCTTCGTAGGTGAGCTTGCCGGCCTTGTGTCCGGCCTCAAATACGCATTCCGACACAAGGTCGCGCACCGATTCGTCGTAGTCCACAACGACAACCACGTTCGCAATCTTGCACTCGAGGTTGAGCTGACGTGTTTCTCCACCCCCGATGGAAAACTCCTCGCGGGCCTTGAAATGCTTGTCCTCGAACGAAGCGGGAACCGAGTCGCCGGCCCATGCCTCGGCCACGTAGTTGTCGGCAAGCAGCCACACACCCTGTGCGGGCACCTCGCCGATGCCGTTGTACTTGCGCACCACGCCCTTGGAGTTCGAGATCCATATGAGGGTCTTGGCGGCCAGCTCATCGTCGGTGACACCGGCACGCGAGCCGCGCGACACCGAACCTTTCACATCATTGCTGATGGATGTCTTTATGATCAGACGCCCCTCGCCGTCGCCGGTGTCGTAGGGGATTTCGTCCGAGCAGCTGCACAGCGCCATAAGCGATGCAGCGAACAATGCTGCCGGAGCGAAAATATTTTTTATCTTTTTCATTTCAATCGGCAGTTTAGGATTTCCGGATAAGGAGGGAAAGTGTTTTGCTCACACCGTTCTCATCCTTCACCGTTATTATGAACTTGTGGTCGCCAGCCATGGCTATCAGCGGCATGAAAGTCGTGATATCGAAATCAAGGTCGGTTTCACCCTTCACCTCGTCGCCCACTTTAAAGCCGAGACCTTTAAGCCCCTCGGTATAGTCTGTGCCGTTCTTCACTGGATTCGCGAGGTCAAATTCCGAAGTCAGACCAACACCTGAAAGCATGCTTTCAGACAGAAAATCCGATTCAATTTTCACATTCAGCGATGCAATCGGGGCTTCCGAGTGGATGTGAATCTTGGCTTCTTTTTTCCCTTCGCCGAAGTCATCGGCATTGTTGGGAGTATCGTCAAGCACATTGCCGTTGTCGTTGGCAAGGGTCTCGCTGGTAAAGGTAATTTTATCCTCGTCGCCGGGCTGCGGGTCCTCGGGTTTCGGTTTCTCCTCCTGATTGGGACGGTCGCCTGATTCCTGAATGTCCTCCTCCTGAATCACGTTGCCGTCAACGTTGACGGTCTTGGTGCTGCAGCTCACCACGATGCCCTGACCTTCAATAGTGCCAACCTCATCGTCGGGCACATTCGGATTATAGTTGAGGCGGAATGTGAGCTTGCGGTGCTGACCGGGGGCAATGTTCTCGAGCACGTGCGAGAAATCCTCGTTCACGCCGTTCACGCGGCCCTGGAAACGGGCCACCATGGTGGTCTGTCCGTTGTAAGCGAAATAGCCCGAACGCGTCTCCTTGCCGGTGTACTGCAGGTAGACTCCGGGGGTTGATGTAACGGTGATGGTGAAGCCCTCGCCGCCGGTGGCCTCAAGAAGCTTCGGCCCGTAGTCGATGGTGACACGCACATTGGCGAGCTTGCAGACTATGGGACCCACGTCGGTCACCTCGCCGTTGCGTATATCGAATGTCTGTGAACCGAGATAATATGGTGCCGACCATTCGGCATCCTTCAGCACACGCGAACGCACCTGCACCTTGTAGCTGCCCACGGCAAATGTGGGGAGCTGCGGCATGGTGGCATATGTCCACGATGCCACGTTGGCGTTGTCGGAAGTGCGGACCACGTCGACAAGGAATGGAGAGAGGTCGATCGACGAGCGTGAGGTCGCCTTCTTCGTGACATCCTCATCCTCCTTCTCGTCCTCAACGGTGTTGACCTCGGCTAATATGGATTGGGTGTTGAGACGCCCTTCGCCTGCGCCCTCCACCTCAGGCACCCAGTTGTCCGAGCACCCTGTGAAAGCAGCCGCCACGGCCGCCCACGCTAATATGGATATGCTTTTAAATTTCATATTTTCAATCTATATTGTGGAGTTGCAAATCAATCGTAATTAAGTGTCACATCGTCGATATACAGCTGCGAACCAACGGTCTGCGTATCTTTCGAAGCAGCCAATGCAGGATATGAAAGATTGGATTCATTGATGGCATAACAGTCCGGATTAGCCGATGAGCGGAAAATCACACAAATTTTGGCTGCTTTCTGTTTGACTGTGTATGGCAGATTCATAACAACCTCTGTATACGCATCAGCCTTTGTCAGATTCCGGGTCTCCTTTGCAATAATTTTGCCATCGGCCGATTTCAGCCAAATCTCAGCATATCCATAGTCATTGGAGTTCTTAGGCTGGTATTTATACCAGAACGACAGCGACGACGGACGCGAAGAGAACGGATAGCCAAAATCAATCACACCATCATACGATTCGCCTGATGTATTTACGAATTGTGTCGGCGAACTGCCCAGATGCAACTGACCCACAGAAGCATGCTTTATCGATGAACGGCTACCCTCTGCACTATTGCCTTGTCCCCAGCCCACAGTTTTGATTAAAGCTGCATTACCGGAACGTGCATCAGTTGTGCGGTCAGTACCGGATGCAGCGCAATAGCCCATACCATTGCGGCTGCCACTTAAATTATAATCATTCGAACCGCCTTCCGACGTTGATACAAGATTCATTGACCCCCAAGGCGTATTCTTATCGCTGCCGCAATAAGATTTCCACCAATATTTTGTCTGACCATTCTCTATGAACCAGTCATCCATCTTGTTATTGGGCAATTGAACTATACTTTCAGTAGTAAATTCAATCGGCTCGGAAACGGCATTGTTGGCCTCCACTTTCAAATAATAGTGAGTGCCATCTGTCAAATTATTAATGGTGGCATTTGCACCGTTGACATCAACCTGTCCACCAGGTATCTGAGTATAATTGGTACCGTCTGTTGAAGCGAACCATTTAGCGGACAGAGCATATTGTGCACCGTGATTGCCAAGGACGCTCACCGTTGCATGCTTTGCATATACATCTGCATCAGAGAATCCTATTGCCACGCCGGTGCGGACCACGGTGACAGGAGCGAGGGACAGGGAATTGTTGCCGAGCACTACTGCACGGAACACCACATCGTTGGCGCTGCGCGGAATGGGTATGCGCACCTTATACTTGTTTGAGCCGGGCACATGCTCCAGACGTTCATGCACCACGCGCTGATATGCACCGTTGTTGTCCACAACCTCGAAGCGCACGAAGTCGCGCAGGTCCTCGTTGTTGAACAGCATGTCGACCACCATCGATTCCTCGTTGACGGCAGGTGTATATACCTTCTCCACAGCCAGCGTGAGCTCCTGCACTATGACGGTGAACGACATCGGCTCCGACACCTTGTTATATTTGTCGGTAACAGTGAGGGTGAATGTAGTGCGGTTGTCGCTGGAGGCGTTGTAGGTGAGTTTGCTCAGACCCTCGCGGAAATCAACGAGCGCCATCTGCGTAGTTGTGCCGCGGAATCCCTGCGGACGGATGCCGAACTCCTCGATTTTTGCCAGGTTCTCGGCATCGGCCGGGAAGTTGACCACCGGCGGCCAGCCCTGGGTGATGAGCGACGCACCCTGAGTGGTGAGCTGCCCGGAGGCAACGCCGGCAATTGCCGTGGCCACCACGCGGAGCGGCCCGGAAGTGGTGGTACCCTCAACTATGGTGATCTCCTCGCCGGGAGTGAATCCCACGGCCGAGAGTGTCGGCGCGGGGGCAAGGAGAATCTGGTCGGAAACATCTATCTCCACCGTCTCCTCCACAAGTTCGGAGTTGAATGTAACCGTAATGGCCGAACCGCCCGATGGAGCTCCCAGCCCCATAGTCACCACATAGTGGTTGCGGGCCTCGGCAGTGAATTCGGCGGCCTTGAGCTTGCCCTTCACCCCGTTGGGTTTCGTCACATCGGCATAGATTGTGATAACGCCCGGCTCAACGTAGGCCGCACGTTCCTCACCGTTGTTGTGAATGATGGAAGCGCCCTTCGAGGTGGCTATCTCCACCGAATACGAGGGGAAATAGTTCTTGAAATCCTCGCCGTAGACGATGCTCACCATCGAGTTGGCCAGCGTGGCCGTGAGCGACACGGGGGTCGCCTCGTTCTCATGGAGCACCACCTCGGTCGACCCTTTATAGTAAGGTGCGGCAAAATCCTCCTTCCCCTCCTCGCCGTAGTAAGCATCGATGGTGTAACGGCCGATGGGGAACGTGGTGGTGGGATCAAAATCAGCGAGTTTGTAGGTGAACACCTTTCCGCTGAGATGAGAGGTCATTTTCAAAGTCAGGTCACCGGCATCGATATGGTCAGCCTCCGTGGCTACACGCGAGGCGGCCGACCGGCCGGAAAGTTTCTGCGGTGCCCTCACGTCGCGGTCAACCCCGACGTTGAGCAGCATGCGGCCGCCGTCGCCCGAATCCCGGGAGGGGTCGAATGTGTCGCTGCAAGCACTGACTGCAAGCAGTGCGGCAACACAACAAGCGCCTTTTAACAGTTGTCTGATCATTTTTGATATGTGTGAATTAATACCTATTTTTCACTGTGTTTTCAAATCCGGGGCAACCACACCCGCATCCTTAATGCTCAAAAAAACATTCAAGAGCTTTTTCGTTGCATGGCTGCGCTCTGATGCAGCGATCCCGAAAAGCAAAATTACCTGCGAAAATACACATTTTTTTTCACTTCGGCCGCACGCACGTTGTTAAAATTTAAAACATGCGGCATTAGTGCCAGAAATTTTACAAAATCCGACAAATTTTACAGCTTTTTCAGCTAATTTGCGTATCTTTGCATGCAATATAGTAGACTCTAAACAAGAATTCGATATGTCATCATTTATTGCAGACAGGGTTAAGATGGACGGCCTCACATTCGACGACGTCCTCCTCATTCCCGCTTACTCAGATGTGCTTCCGCGCGAAGTCGACCTCAGCACCCGCTTCTCGCGCCGTATCAAACTGAACGTGCCCATCGTTTCGGCAGCAATGGACACCGTGACCGAGGCAAAGATGGCCATAGCCATCGCCCGTGAAGGTGGTATAGGGGTTATTCACAAAAACATGTCGATCGAGGAACAGGCCCGTCAGGTACACGCCGTGAAACGCGCCGAGAACGGCATGATCTACGACCCGGTGACCATCCAGCGCGGCTCCACCGTGGGCGACGCCCTGAAAATGATGGAGGAATACCACATAGGCGGCATCCCCGTGGTCGACGCCGACAATTTCCTCGTGGGCATCGTCACCAACCGCGACCTCCGTTTCGAACGCGACCTCAACCGCCCCGTCGACGAGGTTATGACCTCCGAAAACATCGTCACCACCTCGCAGAGCACCAACCTCGAGGAGGCTGCCGAAATCCTGCAACACCATAAAATCGAGAAGCTCCCCGTGGTTGACCAGCATGGCCACCTTGTGGGACTTGTGACATATAAGGACATTACCAAGGCCAAGGACAAACCTTTTGCCTGCAAGGACCATCTGGGCCGCCTGCGCGTGGCAGCCGGCGTGGGTGTGACAGCCGACTCCATGCAGCGCGTGGACGCTCTGGTTGCCGCCGGCGCCGACGCCATCGTGATCGACACCGCTCACGGCCACTCAAAAGGCGTGATCGGCGTGCTCCGTGCCGTCAAGGAGAAATATCCTGAAATCGACGTGGTTGTGGGCAACATCGCCACCGGCGACGCCGCCCGCTACCTCGTGGAGAACGGCGCCGACGGCGTGAAAGTGGGCATCGGCCCCGGCTCCATCTGCACCACCCGCATCATTGCCGGCGTGGGCGTTCCGCAACTCTCGGCCATCTACGACGTGGCCAAGGCTCTGGAAGGCACCGGAGTGCCCCTGATTGCCGACGGCGGTATCCGCTACAGCGGCGACATCGTCAAGGCACTGGCAGCCGGCGGCTACAGCGTGATGCTCGGCGGTATGCTCGCAGGCGTGGAGGAATCGCCCGGCGACACCATCATATTCAACGGACGTAAATACAAGAGCTACCGAGGCATGGGTTCGCTCGAAGCCATGGAAAAAGGCTCGAAGGACCGCTACTTCCAGGCCAACGAAACCGACGCCAAGAAACTCGTGCCCGAAGGCATCGCCGCACGCGTGCCCTACAAAGGCTCGCTCTACGAAGTGGTCTACCAGATGCTGGGCGGCCTCCGCTCCGGCATGGGCTACTGCGGCGCACACAACATCGAGGCACTCCACTCGGCATCGTTCACCCGCATCACCAATGCCGGCATCAACGAGAGCCATCCCCACGATGTGGCCATCACCAGCGAAGCCCCCAACTACTCGGCTTCGGCACGCTGAGCAGCCACTCTCCCCTCTCATCACATAAACAACGAATGACATCCCGACCGGACAATAAGGTTAACCCCACAGGCGGCGATGGCGCGATTCAACGCGCCACCGCCGCTCAACGTAAACTCGCGGCATCGCTGCAGCAGACGCGACACCGCCGCGACACCGGCCTGTTCGCCATAGAAGGCACCCGTGCGGTGACCGACACGCTCGGCCTTTTCCACACCGAAATGATTCTCGCTACCCCCGCGTGGCTCGGCTCCGATGCGGCAAAAGCCATCCGGCACACAGCGGCACCGGTGCTCACAGTGTCGGAAAGCGAGATGGAGCGCATCTCGGCCATGAAAACCCCACAGGGGGTGGTGGCCGTGTGCCGCATCCCGGTGCATGAAACGCCTGCCGACCTCGGGACACACAGCCTGGTACTGGCGCTCGACGACGTGCAGGACCCCGGCAACCTCGGAACTATAATCCGCGTGGCCGACTGGTTCGGCGTGCGCACCATCCTGGCCTCCCGCAACACCGTGGACGCCTTCAACCCCAAAGTGGTGCAGGCCACAATGGGCGCCCTGGCGCGCGTTGAGGTGCATTATGTCGACCTTGCCGACACCCTTGCCAAAGCCGCGGCAGCCGGAACCGCCATCTGCGGCACACTGCTCGACGGCGAGAACATCTACCGCTCGCAGCTCCCGGCCGCAGGCATCGTGGTGATGGGCAACGAAGGCAACGGCCTCTCGCAACAAGTGCAGGCACTGCTCACCCACAGGCTGCTCATACCACCCTATCCTGCTTCCGACGCCGACGGCGTGGAATCGCTCAACGTGGCCATGGCCACAGGCATCGTGCTCAGCGAATTCCGCCGCCGACTGTAAATTCTCTCATAATCTTCCCGGAATTTCATCCGGTTTTCAACTGGAACTTCATCCATATTTCCCACCACCCGATATACACCGATGGCAAAATCAAAAGAAAAGACCATGTGGTTCTGCACCGAATGCGGCGCCGACTCGCCCAAATGGGAGGGGCGCTGCCCGTCGTGCGGAGCATGGAACACCATGGTGGAGGAACGCATCACCCCACGAAAGGGCGAGCTGCTTTCTGGCGCGCCCGGAGCATCGCGTTCCGGCGGCAAAGCCTCGCCGCGCAGCATTCCGCAACCCATAAGCGAGATTCCCCAGGGGAGCGAGATGCGCATCCACATGCCTTCGGAAGAGCTTAACCGCGTGCTCGGCGGAGGCCTCGTGAGCGGCTCCATAGTGCTTGTGGGTGGCGAACCCGGCATCGGCAAGTCTACGCTGGTGCTCCAGAACATCCTCGCCATCAAGTCGCGCCGCATCCTCTATGTGTCGGGCGAGGAGAGCCCGCAGCAGATCAAGATGCGCGCCGACCGCATCGGGCGCCTGAGCGACAACTGCTTCGTGGTGTCGGAAACGTCGCTTGAAAACATCTTCGCACACATCCGTCAGGTGGAGCCGCAGCTGCTCATAGTCGATTCCATACAGACCATCGCCTCCGACACCCTCGACTCGGCCGCCGGAAGCGTGAGCCAGGTGCGCGAATGCGCCGCCGCCCTTCTGCGCTACGCCAAGGAGCAGAACGTGCCGGTGCTGCTCATCGGCCACATCAACAAGGAGGGCTCGCTGGCCGGCCCCAAGGTGCTTGAACACATTGTGGACGCCGTGCTGCAGTTCGAGGGCGACAGTCAGTACATGTACCGCATCCTGCGCGCCACCAAAAACCGCTTCGGCAACACCTCCGAACTGGGCATCTACGAGATGTGCCAGCGCGGACTGCGCGAGGTCAGCAACCCCTCGGAAATGCTCGTGAGCCACGTGGACGGCGAACCCCTCTCGGGCTGCGCCGTGGGCGTGACCATCGAGGGGATACGCCCCTTCCTCATCGAGGCGCAGGCGCTGGTGTCGACCGCCGCCTACGGCACGCCGCAGCGTTCCGTCACCGGCTTCGACTCCAAGCGCATGAACATGCTCCTGGCTGTGCTCGAAAAGCGCGTGGGCTTCAAACTGGCCCAGAAAGACGTGTTTCTCAACATCGCCGGAGGCCTGAAAGTGGCCGACCCGGCGCTCGACCTCGCCGTCATTGCGGCCATACTCTCCTCGAACGTGGACATGACCGTGCCACAGGGCACCTGCCTCACCGGCGAGATCGGCCTGAGCGGTGAAATACGCCCCGTCAACCGCATGGAGCAGCGCGTGCGCGAGGCCGACAAACTCGGCATGTCCACCATCATCGTGCCTGCCGGCTCGCTCAAAGGAGTGGACACCGGCAAACTGAACATCAACGTGGTGGAAGTGGGGAAAGTGGACGAAGCCTTCCGCCACCTGTTCGGCTGAAAGCCTGTCTGAAAAATTTTCAGACAAACCCTGAAAATAAAAAAATTTCGCACCCGGCTGCAACTTTCGCGCCACTGGCGGCGTCAAACCTATATGTGGCCCGACAGCAAGGGCAACATTCCGAAAACACAGACAAATATCACACATTATTACTTATAATATGAAAAAAACCGCTCTTTTTCTGACGGGCTGCATGGCTCTCTTCACCGGACTTTTCGCCGGCGCACAGGAGATGCCTCAGGTGCAGTCGCTCCCCGTCGACACCCTTGTGCGACAAGGTGTGTTACCCAACGGACTTACTTACTTCATCCGTCACAACGAAACGCCCAAAGGACAGGCCGACTTCTACATCGCACAGAAGGTAGGCTCAATCCTCGAGAACGACAGCCAGAGGGGTCTGGCCCACTTCCTGGAGCACATGTGCTTCAACGGCACCCAGAACTTCCCCGGCAACAAACTCATCACATGGCTTGAAAGCGTGGGCGTGAAGTTCGGACAGAACCTCAACGCCTACACCAGCATCGACGAGACAGTCTACAACATCTCGAACGTACCCACCGAACGCGAAAGCGTGCAGGACTCCTGCCTGCTCATCCTTCATGACTGGGCCGACGGCCTTCTGCTCGACGGCAATGAAATCGACAAGGAGCGCGGCGTAATCCACGAGGAATGGCGCTCGACCAACGTGGGCTCGCAGCGCATCATCGAGCAACTGCTTCCCAAGGTGTTCCCCGACTCGAAATACGGCTACCGCCTCCCCATCGGAACGATGGAGGTGGTCGACAACTTCCCCCATCAGGCCCTGCGCGACTACTACGAGACATGGTACCGCCCCGACCAGCAGGGAATCATCGTTGTGGGCGACATCGACGTAGACCGCATCGAGAACAAAATCAAAGAGATGTTCTCACCCATCAAGATGCCCGAGAACGCGCCCGCACGCGAGTATGAGGAAGTTCCCGACACCGAAGGCACAATCTATGCCGTAGGCACCGACCCCGAAATGCAGTATCCCGTGTTCAGCATCTTCTTCAAGAACGAAGTGTTTCCCAAGCAGATGCGCAACTCCATGCCCTACATGGCAGTTGACTATGTGAACACCATGATTGCCAACATGCTCAGCAACCGCCTGCAGGAGATGCAGTCGAACCCCGAAACACCCTTCGCCGCCGCTTCGGCCGGCTACGGCAACTTCATCGTCGCCTCCACCGAGGATGCCCTCAACGTGGACGGCGTGGGAAAAGGCAACGACATCATGCCGGCGTTCAAGAGCGTTTACCGCGAACTGCTCCGCGCTCTCCGCGGCGGATTCACCATCACCGAATACGACCGTGCACGCAGCGAATACCTCTCGCGCCTCGAAAAGGCATACAACAACCGCGACAAGGTGGAGAACGACAAGTATTCCAAAGAGATTGTGCGCTACTTCATCGACAACGTTCCCATGCCCGGCATCGAGACCGAGTACAACCTGATGAACATGGTGGCCAACCAGATTCCTGTCGACGCCATCAACCAGACCCTCAAGCAGTATGTCACCCCCGACAACCGCATAGTCCTCATGATGCTCCCCGCCAAGGATGAAATCCTTGTACCCACTGAGGAACAGCTCGCACAGGCCATGAAAGAAGTTGACGGCGAGACTATCGAGGCTTTCGTTGACGAAGTCAAGGCCGAACCGCTCATCCCGCAGCTCCCCGCTCCCGGCAAGATTGTCAGCGAACAGCCCGTGGAAAAATGGGGTGCCACACGCCTTGTGCTCTCCAATGGTGTGAACGTAATCGTAAAGCACACCGATTTCAAGGCCGACGAAATTCTGTTTGACGCACAGGCTTTGGGCGGAACTTCCGTTATCCCCGACTCATACGCCAACTCCCTGGCCGTGTTCGACGACATGGTATCCGCAGCAGGCGGTCTGGGCGACTACACCAACAAGGACATGCAGAAATATCTGCAGGGCAAACAGGCGTCCGTACAGCTTAAATTCGACGACTACACACGTGATCTCGCCGGTTCGACAACACCCAAGGATCTCCCCACCCTCATGGAACTGGTCTACATGTACTTCACCGGCTTCAACATGAATGCCGATGAGTTCACAGCCACTCAGAAAATGATCGAGGGGATGCTCAAGAATCAGGAGAACACCCCGGAATTCGTGTTCGGCCAGAAGCTGCTTGAAACCCTCTACGCCAACCCGCGCAAACAGGTGCCCACATCGGCCATCGTGAACGGTGCAGACCGCCAGCAGATCATCGACATCGAGCGTCAGCTCACCGCCAACGCCGCCGACTACACCTTCTTCTTCGTGGGCAACATCAACATGGACACATTCCGTCCGCTTGTAGAGCAGTACATCGCCACACTGCCCGCCGACGCAGCCAAGGCCACCAAGGCTCCGCAGTTCAACGAATCGCTCGCCATCAAGCCCGGCGACAAGACCATCACCTACACCACCCCGATGCAGACCCCGCAGACATTTGCCTGCGTGATCGAGTACGGCAAGGAGAACTTCTCAGCCGCCAACCGCGCTCTCGCTTCGGTGGCCGGACAGATTCTGTCGAAACGTCTGCTCGACACCGTACGCGAAGAGATGGGCGCCGTCTACGCCATCTGGGCCAACGGCAACATGGACCGTCTCGATCCCTACCAGAACACCGTGATCCAAAGCGCCTTCCCCATGAAACCGGAGAAGAAGCAGGAAGTGCTCGATTTCATAGCACAGGAATTCAAGAACATGGAATCAGACGTCACAGCCGAGGAGCTGGCCAAGATTATTGAGTTCTCGCTCAAGAACGTGAAGGAGAGCAAGGAGCTCAACAACGCGTGGCTCAACGGCATGGCCGGCGAGGCTCTCAACGGCGTGGACACCTTCACCGATGCCGAGAACACCTACAAGAACATCACCGTGGCCGACGTGCAGAACTTCATGAAAGCCCTCAACAATCAGGGCAACTATCGCGTGATTCTGCTCGAACCCGCCCAGTAAAATTCCCGTAAATCCACAAAAACACCGTCGGGTGTGCAGGCAATGAGACCTGCACACCCGACGGTGCTTTTTCACTTGATGGATCCGATACAGCAATGTGCTTCAGCTGCCGTATCAAAGCTCCATTTTGCGCAGCTTCGACAGATACTGGGGAGTTACATCCAGATAGGATGCAATCACTTTAAGCTGCACCTGATTGAGGATTTCAGGACGGTTTTTAAGGAACGACACGTAGCGCTCCTTGGCCGAGCCTGCAATCAGACGGTTCTTCATTTCGAAAATGAACAGATGGCACTGCGCCATGCTCAGGCACCACTGCGCAAACTCATGCGATGTGGCCACAAGCCTGTCGAACACCTCTTTTTTCACACAAAGGATGCGCGTGGGGCTGCAGGCTTCGATGGTGTAGAACGACCCGCGGCCGAAATAATACGGATGGTAGGAAATCAGCATGGTTCCCGCCTGAGAGAAAAACGCTGTCTTTTCGCGGTTCCCGTTCCAATACCAGTGCCTGGCGATGCCATCGATTATGAAATATATATTGCCGTCAATATCTCCTGCCTTTATTATCGCCTCTCCTCTGGCCAGACGGCGCGTAACCCCGGTGTCGAGCAACGCATCCATGACTTCGTCGCTAAGAGTAAATGTGCACTCCAACCGCAGGAGCTGTTTAAGCGACTCTTTTTCCGATTGCGTGAGCCTGTTCATCTATGGTATTTTTTAGAATATTTATATGTTTTGCAACAAAATTAAGCAAAAAAGCCGAAAACAACAACGAAAACGGCACTAATTACTTGAAACTTCTCCATAAACCTTGTATTTTATTGCGGCCTTTTGCTCCAACACAACAGCTACTTACGGCATTTTTTCAATGAAATCACCTCGGAAACGAGCACAAGAGCAACATCATAACAAGAATACCGTACATTTTGCAACCGGCGCATATATCAAGCCACCATACCGCCCGACGCAGCCATCTCAGCACTTTCATCGCGTTATAAATAACCCCGTCATTACCCCTGTAACAACAAAAGCCGCCCTGCACGGGGCGGCTTTTGTCAAATTCCTTATCGCTATCCTGATCAGATCGACATTACCGATCCGGAGAAATCACATGTCACAGTATGGGGTGTGGAGGCGTTGTCGTAGAGTTTCACGCGCATTTTCACATCGTTCCACGAAACGACATCCTCGAGTATCTCCACTTCACCGCTCACCAGAGGCGCCCTTGTGGAATAATCCAGCGTAAGCCAGCAGCCATAAGTGCCAACGGCCTGATCGCCCATGACTTCGAATGCCGGGCATGCGCCGAATTTCAGTGTCGACAGGCTGCCGTCAGTGCGGCTGAACACTTTGTACGTGCCCTTCGGCAACAGCACATCAGGATATGCCACGCGGTCAACCACAACAGCTACATCAAGGCAGTTATTATAATCTGCATCCTCATACAGCATGAACCGATAATAGTCGAGGTTCGGGAGATCTGCGAACAGCTTCTTGTAGTTAGTCACATAAGCCTCGGAGGCAAGCGGTGTGAACGCATAGTTTTCGGTGATGCCGCTTTCAGGGAGGGGAAGGTCATCGGCCGACGGTTTCTCGTCAGACTGGTTGATCACCACCATCGGGCCATCATACTTGAACTCCAGCACATTGCCGTCGGCAAGCTTCAGCATGCCTGTTAAGGCATACTGCGAGCCCTCACGCTTCACGGTGAACGAGCCGTCGGTGATGAATGTGTAGGTATCGTTCTCGGCAAGCATGTCGGGACGCTGGAAGATCAATGAACCGGCAGGAACCTCCTGACCGCCCGACGATACATGCACGCCGGGATAGAACTTGAACGGCTCGATTTTGTCGGCTGCCCCGAGAGTATAGGTCCCCTCGGCAATCTGGATGTCCTTGATGTCGGTAACCAGCGGTGTGGTCATATCGAGGTACATCATATCGAGCGGCGGGTTCTCGTTCATTATATCCTTTGTGGAGAACTGGATCTGGAAGCTGCCGCAACCGTCGAGCGTACCCAGATACACGGGTGACGCACTGATATAGGTTTTGCTGAGCACCTGGCCTTCGCCGGTGATGTCGGTGACGCCTTCGGGGAGCTTGAATGCCGCATAATCCACATCGGCCACATTGTATTTAGCCACGACCTGATTGCCCTTGATGAGATACATGGTCTCCTGAGCCGATCCGGCCAACGCCACAGCTGCAAGCGCAGTTAAGAGTATATATTTTTTCATTGCGTTTAAATTTCTGTGTTTTTTAGTGTTATTTCTTGATTATCTTGACGGGATATTTGCCAACGCGCACAATCATCATGCCGGGGGCTACATCCGACAGGTCGAGCTGCACGGTGGTGTCGGCGGCGCGGGTCTGCCTTACGAGCACGCCGTTGAGGTCGTACACCGCGATTTCCGTGCCGGCTTCCACACCTTCGATGGTAAGCGGTCCGGGTGTAACCGAAGGATACACGGCAACTTCACCCTTTGCGATGAGATCGGCAATGCCGGATTTTGGCGAACCGATAAGAATGCGGTTGATGTCGTTGTAAGGCATCGCCTTGCTCTGTCCGGCCGTACCGGTGAGCGTTACCTCGGTCGTCCCGAAGTCTATGCGCGAAACCTCGCTCAGAGCCAGCTCGTAGGTCGAGCCGTCCTTGCCAAGCATCACCACCGCTTGCTCCTGGGCGATAGCCGCAGCCGGCATCAAAGCCAGCACCGATGCCATTACCGCCTTTTTCAGAAATTCAGGAATGGGATGTTTCATAATAATAAGACTTTATATGATGATATGATTCTATTTTCCCGGACGATGCACTCAGACTGATGAAGAATGAATACCGAACGCGAAAGGCCTGTTTCACCGAAAATCTTTAATTTTTTCGTGGCCTAAAGTTGTGTTACACTGCCAAAATTAATTGTTGCCCGCGAAAACTTAATTAATGTAGATTAATAAATGCAAACGCGCGAAAAAATTTTTTAACCAGCCGGTCAAAAAGCATACCTCGCCACTGCAGGCAACGTAAACATCGCCGCTCCACAGCAGGCAAATTGTTATGTACCGGGGTCAGAGTTTCATTTTCCGCAATTTGGAGAGATATTGCGGGGTGACATCGAGATATGAAGCTATAATTTTAAGCTGCACCTGATTCAGAATGTCGGGCCGGTTCTTCAGGAATGAGATGTAACGCTCCTTGGCAGTGCCGGCTATGATCCGGTTCTTCATCTCGAAGAAAAAAATCTGGCACTGCGCCATGCTCAGACACCAGTTTGAAAAATCATGATATTCGTTGACAAAACGGTCGTAAATATCCTTTTTTATGCACAGAATTCTGGTAGGGCAGCATGCCTCGATGCTATAGAACGAGCCTTTGTTGAAATAGTATGAATGATAGGAAATCAGCATGGTGCCCGACTGCGAGAAGAAAGCCGTTTTCTCGCGGTCGCCGTTCCAGTACCAGTGCCGCGTGATTCCCTCGATGATGAAATAGATATCGCGGTCCACGTCGCCGGCATTGATCAGCGCCTCGCCTCGTTCCAGATTCCTCACCGTACCGTTGCTGAGGAACTTTTCCATGACCTCCTCGTTGAAAGCATGATTACTTTCATCCTTCAGCAGCCTTATCATCCGGCGTCTCTCCGGTTCAGTGAGTCTGTTCATCCGCGGCACGTTTGGTTTATTCTGCAAATATACGAAAAATATTCGGCTAAACATAATAGGCGGATGCAGTTCACAGCATATGTGAAGTGCACCCGCCTTACGGGGATGAAACGAACTCAGTTGCGCTCAGAAACCCTTTGCCAGAGCCGGACGGCTACGGAATTCAGAATCGCGCAGTTTGGCGAAGGCGCGGAGGTATTTGCGGATGGACGAAACCATCTCCTGCGTTTCCTGAAGCATATTGACATACACATACAGAACCGACAGTGCGGAAGTGTCGCCGTCACGCAGCTGGTCGTGCGCGCGGTGGTACGTGTCCGACACGATGTCCTTGATTTCATCGCAGTGAGCCCGCAGCTCACTGATGGCATCGATATCTCCCGATTTCATCAGCGCCAGCGTGTCGTTGAACAATTGGCATATGCGCGTCCTCATCAGTTCGTACTCCTCGGCGTAACGTGCAGGCAGCGGAAGGAAATTGTTTTCCACATGCTCTTTGCACACTTCGTTGATGCGCCGGAGATTGTAAAGGATGTTCATGCAGAGGTTGTTGCTGAGATAGAACCACGTGCTTTTCTCTATGGCCATCTCACGTGTGAGGTGACGCAGACAAAGCGTCTCTTTCCTGCGGGCATTCTTGAGCACGGTCTTCTGTTTTGCCAGACTTGAATCCACCTTGTTCAGAACGCCTGCATTCTCGGATATGAATGCCGCGGTAATGTCCATGTACTTCTCTTCGGCATAAGTAAAAAACTTGTATTGCTGTTCGGTGATATACATCATCATCAACGGCCAGGTCTGAGTTTTATCCTGAGTGGAGATTATGGTCTGGAACATGGCATCGTCGCTTTCGGCTGTGTTTTTGCTGCTGAAACGCCGGTTGCTGCGAATGATCAGCACAATGGTCAGAACAGCGATGAGCAGCATGACCCATTGTCCGCCGAAATGCATCAGAGCCACAATCACTCCCGCGCCGATGAATGCCGCCCCGGCAGTTATGAACCATCCGCCGATCACGGATATGACTCCGGTGATGCGGAACACCGCACTTTCACGCCCCCACGAGCGGTCGGCCAGCGATGTACCCATAGCCACCATGAATGTGACGAATGTGGTGGAAAGCGGCAGTTTCAGCGATGTGCCGAGCGCTATGAGCGCGGCGGCAAGAACCAGATTCACCGATCCGCGTATGAGGTCGAACGCCGCACCCTGATCCATGATGGTCTCGTCGACATTAAACCGCCGCGCGAACCATTGGCGCACACGCAACGGGGTGACACGGCGCACCCAGGCCAGAACGGACAGTGTCCACCTCACAAGCCTGCGCGCTATGCGGGAGGAGCCGAACATCTCGTCGCCTCCCTGCTGGCTGCCAAGCCCGATCTCAGTCTTGGTGACATTACGCGCTTTCTTGGATGTAGCGAGCGACACAACCATGATGGCACCTGCCCCAATGAGGATATAGAAAGGTGTGTTGGCCGAACTGTTTAGCGAGCCCATAAGGAAACCGTGTGCGTCGCCCCCGCCATTGGCCACGTAATCCTGAAACGAAGCAAGGCCGCTCAACGGCACGCCGATGAAATTCACGAGGTCGTTGCCGGCAAACGCCATTGCGAGTGAGAAAGTGCCCATGAGCACAATCACCTTGAGAACATTCACATGCAGGAAGTGCAACAGCTGCATCAGGATGGTGAAGAATGCGAAACATCCCGCTATTATCACGGCGGTGTGGCCGCTGATCCAGGCCTTGACCTCCGGAGTCATGAACGTGAGGTCCTTGGCACCCTTGATAAGCAGGAAATAAACTATCGCCGTGGCGCATATGCCGCCGAAAATACCCACCTTCCATTTGAGCCGGCTGCGGTAGTTGAAGGAGAAAATCATGCGCGACAGGAACTGCACCACCGTACCGAAAAAGAACGCTATGGCCACCGACAGGAATATGCCGAGAATCACCGACAGGGCTTTTTCAGTGTTGAGCAGATCGTTGAATCCCAAATCGATACCACCGGCCATTTTTATTATGGCCACCACAAACGTGGCGCCAAGCAACTCAAATACCATCGACACGGTGGTGGACGTGGGCATCCCCAGTGTGTTGAACACATCCAGCAGTATGATGTCGGTCACCATCACCGCCATAAAGATGCAGATCAGGTCGTAGAACGAAAAATGCTCCGGCCTGAAAATGCCATGCCTGGCAATATCCATCATCCCGTTGCTCATTGCCGCGCCGATGAACACGCCTATGGACGCAACAATCAGAATTCTCTTCAGCGATGCCGCTTTCGACCCTATAGCCGAATTCAGGAAGTTCACGGCATCGTTGCTAACACCTACCGACAGATCGAACACCGCCAGCAGAAAAAGGAAAATCACTACACAGAGAAACAGTATTTCCATACGTTTTATCAATTACTTCTACTTTGGTAGAACAAAGTAACGGATAAAACATTTCAAAAATGTTTCAAAAATCTTAACCTTTTATTAATGTTCTCACCTCCGCCGCCTGACGCCAGACGCGGTATGGCGCCCATTTGAGGTGTACGCGCAGTCATGCAGTCATATCAACTGCTCTTCAAGTCAGGATGTTTCAACAAGGTTATCCGGAACAGCAGCCCCCCGCCGGGCCGGTTCTCGGCCGTCACCGTCCCGCCATGCATCATCACCGCATTCTTGACTATGGCAAGCCCGAGACCTGTGCCACCGGCTGCGCGGCTCCTCCCTTTATCAATGCGGTAGAACCGCTCGAACAGTCTTGGCAAATGTTCGGGAGGCACCCCGGTGCCGTTGTCGGAGAATGAAAGGACAATCCGGCTGCTGTCCTCGCACTCAAGGCCAATCCTCACAACACTGCCCCCGCTATAAGCCATGGCATTATCCGTCAGGTTATTGAACACGGCCTCAAGCAATGACGGATTACCGGTCATGCTCAAATTGCCCGTGACATTGTTCTCTATGACCATCCCCTTGGCCTGGGCAAGCATCTGCTTCTCCTCTACCACCCCGGCTATGATTCCGGCAAGGCTCAAAGGCACCTTTTCTATTGACCGGCATCCGTCGTCCATACGCGTGATCAGCGACACATCGGCAAGCAGGCGCTGCAGACGCTCGGTGTTCGACAGGCACCTGCGCAGAAACAGATCCCGCTTCTCCTCTCCGAGATTTTTATGATAAAGCATGGTCTCGACGCATATCCTGATTGACGCCACCGGCGTTTTCAGCTCATGGTTGATATTGTTGGTGAGCTGTTTCTTTATCCGTTCTTTCTCAAACTGCTCGCGCAATGCCATGCGGTGCTCCCTGTCCCTGTCGGCATATGCCTGCTGCAGTCGGGCATACAGCCGGACAATGTGATTCGAAATCGCGCCGAACTCATCGTTGGGGAATGGCTCGATATCCGAAATCCGCGTCCCCTCTTCAACTTTTTCGGCGAAACGGTTCAGGCGCAACAGATGCTGTCCGATGCGCCGGGTGGCAAAATATCCGAAAACGCACATGGTGATGGAGATGCACCCCATCACCCACAAAAAGCGGTAATCGGCCCGCAACAGGGCGCTCAACGACACGGAATACGGTAAAGCCGTCCTGACAATGTAGCCGTCGTCGCCTCGGGTTGCCGAATAAAAATAATCATTGCCGGTGCTTTCACTATGCCGACGAAGCGTGTAACCCGACTTGTTAAGCATCGCCTGCCGTATTTCCGTACGGTCAAGATGATTGGTATGCGGCAGAGAATCTATCGAGTTGTCATAGACCACTTCACCACCGACTGTTATGACGCTCACACGCAGATCGCCGGAGGGGACAAAGGCTGTCAGATTGATGTCGGGCACATCATGCCCTTCCTTGAGTTGCTCGAGAATGTAGGTGTTGATGAGCTGCAGCTTCGTGTTCAGTTCCCCGGCCTTGAATTCCTTCTCGCGTCCGTACTGAAACACCACAAAGCACCCGACCAGCAGGACGGAATAGCCGAGAAGCCATAAAAAAAGTCGCTGGGGGTATGTGATCTTATTCAACGAATCCATAACCATAGCCGAAACGGGTAACTATATTCTTACCGTACTCGCCTATTTTCTGACGGATGCGGGTCACGTTCACATCCACCACCCTGTCGAGCACCACCACCTCGTCGGGCCAGATTTCGCTGAGAAGTTCCTCACGTGAATAGACGCGCCCCCGGTTCGAGAGCAATTTCCACAGAATCTCAAACTCTTTGCGGGGCATTTTCACAGATTTTCCGTCGACCACGCACGTGCGGTTGCGCAATGAAAGCACCAGCCCTTTATATGCAACCTCGTCGCAGACGGCAGTCGGCTGATAGCCGGGGGCCGACGTGCGGCGCAACACCGTACGTATTCTTGCCAGCATGGCATTCAATGAATAGGGTTTGGTGATGTAATCGTCCGCGCCGAGGTCAAGGCCTTGTATCATGTCCTCCTCGGCGTCCTTGGCCGTGCAGAATATGATAGGCACAGATGCCGTGGCCGGATTCGCCCTGACTATTTTGGCCAGCTGCAGTCCGGAGATTTCCCCCATCATGATATCCAGAAGAATCAGATCATAATCCGAGAGATTACGTGTGAGTGCCTCTTCGGCGCTGTACGCCGTATCCACCACATATCCCTCACTCTCCAGATTGAATCCGAGAGTGTCGCACAATGTCTCCTCATCATCCACTACAAGAATACGTTTGCCTGTTTCCATTTGGCGCGATAAGTCTGATTAAGAAATTAAAAAAAACGCAACATGCCGAGTCTTAGCACATTGCGTTTTACACATGTACACCCATGGGGAGTCGAACCCCAATCGTTGGAACCGGAATCCAATATTCTATCCATTGAACTATGGGTGCATTTCAACATTGCAAAGGTAAGAAATTTTTTCTTAGAGAGCGCTATTTTTCACCGGAATTTCATTTGGCTCCGTAAGCCGCACTGCGGAATGCCTTTGCATTTGCAAGATGGGCGCCGTAGGAGGCGGTGAAATCGTGATAACCCGATCCGTCAGGGCGGGCACACATGTAGATGTAATCATGGGCGGGTGCCTGGAGAACCTGATCGAGAGTACGCGCCTCGGGATAACGGATTATGCCGGGTGGCAGCCCGTTGCGGCGGTATGTGTTGTAGGGTGATTCCACTTTCAGCATCTCTCCGGTGATGCGGCGGGCGGCAAAATCGCCTGTGGCGAATTTAACCGTGGGATCGGCCTGCAGCGGCATGCCGCGTTTGAGCCGGTTGAGATACAGCCGGGCAATCTTCGGGCGTTCGTCGCGCCGGTTGCTCTCCTCCTCCACTATGGACGCGAGTACGGACACCTGCAATGGCGAGAGGCCGAGAGTGTCGGCCTGCCGTTTGCGTTCGTCGGTCCAGAACTTTCGGTAATTGCTGCGGATTTTGGCGATCAGCTCGGCCGGCGTGGCTGTCCAGTACACTTCGTAGGTGTCGGGGAGGAACTCGGCCTGCAGCTGTTCCTGACTGATATGTTCTTCACCGGCCATGCGCACGCATTCCGCTTTGAATTCATCAGTGGAGAAATCCATGCGCGAGGCAATCAGTTCAGCCAGTTGCGGGGCTGTGCGTACGTTGTTGAACGTAACCCTGACAGGGGTCTGCCGCCCCTGCCCTATCCTCCTGGCCACCTGCCATGCTTTCTCGCCGGGTTCTATGCGGTAGGCGCCATGCGATGCCTCCACGTCGCCGTTCCAAAGGTTGGCCACCGTGGAGCCGAAACCGTTGCCGAGCGCCGCCCGTATTGAATCCTTGGCCTGCTCTACTGTGGCTGAACGGGGAATGCGTACCCACGCGGCCTCCTCGCCGGGGTAGCCTGCCGACATGCGGGTGAAATACCACACCCCCCATGCCATCACGGCCAGGGCAATCACGGTTATTACCTTGCGGCGCGTACGGCCACGCTGCGGTGCCGGCGTATTGTTCTGTTCTGTCATATGCAATAATGGCGGCATATGTTTGAGCCGCATCCGCGGCAAAGTTAATGAAATTTCCCGATTGACGTCTCAGCGGACGGATGAAAAAGCCGGAATCATACGCAGCCATTTCCGATAGCCGAGCAACGATACGATGGTATAGGCCGTGTAAAGGCCGGCATAAAAATATATCCCTTTGTAGATGTAGAGCGCCACGCACACCACGTCCACAATGAACCACACCAGCCATTGCTCGGCAATCTTGCGCGCCATCATCCACATCCCCACAATGCTCAGGGCGGTGGTGAAGGCGTCGGCATAAGGCACTGTTGAGTCGGTGAATGCAATCAGAATCCATGCGAGCAAAGCCCACAGCAAAGCCGCCACCACGGCCAGTGTGATGCCCACACGCAGTGTGAGGCGGCTCACAGGCAGCTCCTGCTTAGTCTTCTTCCGGAAATTGAACGTCCACGCCACATAGCCGTAAACGGCCATCACAAGATAGTAGATGTTTATTCCGAAATCGGCGTAAAGACCCTTGGTGAAATACACCCACATGGAAATCATCGGCATCACTATACCCACCAGCCACACAAGCGGGTTGGCATGATACTCGAACCACAGGTAACACAGTCCGGTGAGAAGTCCGAGCAGCTCTATGCAGCGTGCCGGAGTGAAAAAGTCGATGACAGCTTCCATAAAAGAATCAGAACTGCAGGTTCACCGTGGCCATGACATTGGTTGTGGCCTGGGCTGAGTAACCCGCATAGCGGTAAATCTCAGGCTTACCGGACTCACCGATAGTGTAGCCGGCTCCGGCATACCCGTTGTTGAAGTATTTTTTGTTGAACAGGTTATAGACCGATAAGCCTACGCGCATGGATTTAACCGACAGAATATTGCGGAACGTGTAGCCCAGATGCAGGTTGCTCACGCAATAAGAGGGCAATTCGGCCTCGGCCGAACGGGCATTGTTCATGAACTGGCGCCCCACATACTGGGTTTCAAGCGAAGCATCGAATCCTGCCACATTGAAATTAAACGCATTGTGAAGGGTGAAATCGGGCGAAAAGGCTATGGGAGTGTCGCCGCAGGGAATGGCAATGGGATTGTCCCACTCATCTTCGTAAACCATCTCCACGAAATCCTTGATACGGTTGCGCGACAGGGTGAAATTCAGCTGCCAGTCAAACCATTTCACCGGCTTGAGCATCGACTGGAACTCCACACCCATACGGTAGGAACTGTGCACGTTGGTCGACTGCGGATTGCCCGTATCTGAGAGTTGCCCGGTGAGCACAAGCTGGTTACGGTAGTCCATATAATAGAGGTTCACGCCGAGAGTGAACAGGCGATGGGAGTAGGTGTAGCCCAGTTCATAGTCGAACAGACGCTCGGCAGTGGGATATTCGTGCGGTTTGGCATTAACGAAATTGTCGGCCGTAGGCTCTTTGTGAGCCACACTCCACGACGCGAAAGCCCTGTGGGCGTCGCGCTCGAAGTTTATGCCGGCCTTGGGGTTGAAGAAATTCCAGTTGCGGCAGAATGCCAGTGGTGCCGGTGCGTTAAGTTCATAATCCCAATAATCGGCGCCCCCGTCGATGGTGTAATGTATATGGCGCATCTGGAGGTCGGCAAAAACCGAAAGGTTGCTTGTCAGATCGTAGTTTCCGCGAAGATAGATGTTGGCATCCGTCTTGCGTCCCGTAAAATCATAATAACGCTGTTTGGGATCGATGGGGCCGACATAGTTGCGCACCCAGGTGACGAAACCGTAATGATCGCCGTCAAACCGGTTTATGCCGCCTCCGAGCACAACGTCAAGATTATTTTTGTTGTAATTAAGAGAGAATGTACCCCCACCGAAACGGTTTGCAAGATATTTTTCCCTGACAAGATCGGATTTTTTCACCGTCTGGCCGTCTTCACCCGTGAACGGATGCAGTCCGTACTCCACAAGAGTGCGGTTGGTTTTCAACTGTGTGTAATAACCGAAATCCTTGGTGTAATGAAGCGCAACGTTAAGCCGCAGGGCGTCAGTGAGGCGCTGATAGAGCAACAGCTGGAAATGATGCTGGGTGTAACGGTCCTTCTGGTCTGGATAGAACGCACGGTTGCCGTCAGAGTCGATATAAAGTCCGCAGGGATTGTAGCGGCGCCCGTATTTCTCCATATCCTCCTTTGAGGCGTAATCCCAGGCCATATAGGTTTCCTCCTTACCGCCGAAGGCTACAAGCCTGACGGTGGTGGAAGGCGAAGTATAGGCGGCCTGACCGAAGTAGCTCCACAAGTCTGAAGTGGCGCGGTCTATGTAGCCGTCAGAACCGAGGTGACTGATGCGTGCATCAAAACTCCAGTGGTCCTTTATCAACCCGGAACCCACACGAAGGGCCTCGCGATGTGAATTGTATGAACCGTAGGCACCTGATAGATTTGCATATGCCTCATCGGAGGGGAGATCGGTGAGCATGTTGACACTCGCACCGAAAGCGGCCGAACCATTGGTCGAGGTACCGGCTCCGCGCTGCACCTGAATGTCCTTGAGCGAGGAGGCAAGGTCGGGCATATTGACCCAGTAGACACGGTGACTTTCAGGATTGTTGATAGGCACGCCGTTGACGGTTACATTTATTCGGGTTCCATCGGTGCCGCGCACCCGCATGGATGTGTAGCCCATGCCGCCTCCGGCATCCGATGTGGTTATGAGCGACGGTGTGGCCGCAAGCAGATACGGCACATCGCGCCCGTCGTTGGCCGTGGCCAACTGAGCCTTTGAGATATTGGTAAAAGCGATGGGAGTTTTAGACGTGGCCCTGTTGGCTACAATCTCGACCGAAGGTAGATTGACCACTGCGGCGGAATCCATGCTGTTTCCGACCGGAAGTTCGGCTGACACGGCAGCCGGAGCCGCCTTAGCCACGGCTGCCAGCCCACTTACGGCTGCAACCGCACACACAATGCGAATGTTCATGTTTATTTTCTCTACGCCGGCGTTACCCGGATCAGGTTCAAAGGGTATATTCTCAGCTTCCGCCCGCACGGCCGCCGGCATGCGCCGCAACCATTGCACGGGACGGGGTCGCACCCCTAATAAAAAATAGATATGTTATCTGACTGCAAAGATAAGGATTTTTGGGCGACGCAGCGTCACTCTCGCCATATTTTTTTGCACCGATAATCGCTCACAAGCGTAACCACCGAACGTGCAGGCACCGGGACATTCCCGCAGGCGTATTCACCGACATATTTCAGATCGCAGCGCGATGATGTCTCGTAACATTTGAAGCGTGACAAACAGGAGCCGTCCGGCAGATGCTTCACGTCAACTGCCGCTGTTGCAGGAGATTCGCCGTAGTTGACAATCACGGTTACTAACCTGCCGGTAGCCTTGTCGATATAGGCAGATGACATAAGCCCATAACCATCCTCCCCGCCATGACCTGCAGCCGGAGCCAGACGCACCATGCCGGGACGCACGAAGAAACTATAGTTGCCCAGCGCCCAAAGATACTTCGACGGGAGGAAAGCACCGTCTGTCTTCCCCTCTTCCATGAAATCTGCCGTTGGTTTCTTCCACGGGTGATGAAGTGTGTCCTTGTCACCGATCCATATCAGGGCGTCCTTGTAATTAGCCTCAGACAAGGCAGTCCACGACTGCCAGGAGGACGCTTCGGCAACTGTCAGGTCGTGATGGATTACACGGGCGATATAAAGGGCAAAATCCATCCCTGTATCCCGTTGGGCGCCTCCGTCGGGATTGTCCGGATTCTGTTCCATCGGGCAGTATTCCGTCTGCCAGTAACCGTAGCCCGACGGCAAAGCCTCATGGAGTTGCCGGCGTGTGGTCACAAGGGTGTCGAGCGGCCATGTGCTCCAGTAGGAATGCCCGCTGACAATTTTCGCCACACAGTCACAATCGCCGATGTAATTCTTTCCGGTCGGAGTGAACATGTCGGCTATCTGATTGTCGCGCATCGGTTTGTCAGTGTTCTTTCGGTAAAGGTAACGGATGTCCGCAGCCTCTCCGAAAACTACTTTTGTATGCGCCTTACGCCGCGACAGCTCCTGGTCAAGCATACGTATGAGTGTGGCGCACTCACTGTTGGTGGCCTGCATCCCTTCCTGGCGGCTCACCACCCATTCCCACTGAGGCTCGTTGATGGGGCTGAGATAGTCTATGTCAAGACGGCTGCACACCTCGGCCATGAAAGCGGCATAATCGCGGTACTTATCGGGCCTTATGTTCGCATATGGTGTGTTCTCGCTGGCCCGCGCCATCCCGTTTTTGGTCATAAAGTACGGTGCTGTTATGGAGAATCCGAGAATATAAGGAACACCCCTTTCGCGGGCAGCCTTTATGAACCATTGCTGACCGGCCTGCTTCGTCCAGTCCCATTCACCATCCTGATTGAGGAAACACTCAGTGCGGCGCCAGGGCGAGGCAACTCCGCTCGAATCGCCACGTTCATGGCTCCCGGAACCGATATTGAACCGCCACAGTGTCAACCCTATCCCACGCGGCGAACCGGAGGCATCCGTTTCCGAACTGAACAGAAGGTCGGCTATGGCATTACGCTTTTCTTCAGGCCAGCAGCCCACATACTGCGCGCGCCAGCAGTCGGAGGCACCGAAACTGTGGATGGTCTGACGCGGGGAATCATAGTCGAAAACCAATTTTACGGGCTGGGCAGCGCATAAGTCCACCGTGCAGAACAGAAGCAGCACAATGGAAAGGGTTATTTTTTTCATGGCTCGAAAATAATTAAAGGCATGCGGAATTCCAGGGTATGATGAGTCCCTGACAATACGGTATCCGGGGTTCATGGCTGTTTGCGGCATGAACACGGGGAGTCACTTCAAAGTTACGCATAATCCGAACGATAATCAATTCACTACGCCACCATGTATCCGACAATTCACATTCTGCCCCCAGATGTTTCAACTGCTGAAACATAGGTGAAACATTTCCCCAAATTAGCCAATAAAATGCCCAAAAGCACCAATAAAAACAGCTAAATATTAAGACAAATAACACTTATATAAGATGAAAAACGCTGAAATTAGAGCGTTAAACATCTAAATTTCAGCGTTTTACATTTTGTCGGGGTGACAGGATTCGAACCTGCGACCACCTGGTCCCAAACCAGGTGCGCTACCGGACTGCGCTACGCCCCGAAAACCTGATAACCGGCATGATGCTGCATTAAAGGACGATGCAACCACCACCTCAGTTTCAAGCACTGCAAAGGTAAATATTTTTTTGTAAACGGCAAAATGATAATCCGGCCAAATAATCAAGGCGCCGCATCGGTATCCGATGCGGCGCCTTTGGTTATGTTATGATATATTATCAGTCAACTACTTCTGCATCGGGACTAATCTCCTCTGCAGTGGCGATCACGCCTTCGATGTCGTCCTTCGAGCCGACAACCAGACGCTCATACTGACGCAGACCGGTACCGGCCGGAATCAGGTGACCGCAGATCACGTTCTCCTTCATGCCCTCCAGAGTGTCGGTCTTGCCGTTGATGGCAGCCTCGTTGAGCACTTTGGTGGTTTCCTGGAAGGATGCGGCCGACATGAACGACGAAGTCTGGAGTGCGGCACGTGTGATACCCTGCAGAATCTGCTCGGATGTGGCGGGCAGAGCGTCGCGCACGGTAACGGTGCGGAGGTCGCGGCGTTTGAGAGCCGAGTTCTCGTCGCGCAGCTTGCGTGCGGTGATGATCTGGCCGGGCTTGAGGTTCTCGGAGTCGCCGGCGTCGACAACCACTTTCTTACCCCAGATGCGGTCGTTCTCATCCATGAAGTCACGTTTGTCAACAACCTGCTGCTCGAGGAATGCGGTGTCGCCCGGATCGATGATGTTCACCTTGCGCATCATCTGGCGCACGATTACCTCGAAATGCTTGTCGTTGATCTTCACGCCCTGCATGCGGTAAACGTCCTGAACCTCGTTCACGATGTACTCCTGCACGGCAGTCGGGCCCATGATGTTGAGGATGTCGGTAGGTGTGATGGCACCGTCGGAAAGCGGAGTGCCGGCACGAACGTAGTCGTTTTCCTGAACGAGAATCTGCTTCGACAGGGGCACGAGATATTTCTTCTCCTCGCCGAGTTTGGAGATAACCGAGATTTCACGGTTACCGCGTTTCACGCGGCCGAAGTGAACTTCGCCGTCGATTTCGCTGACGATGGCGGGATTGCTCGGGTTGCGGGCCTCGAAAAGCTCGGTAACTCGGGGCAGACCGCCGGTGATGTCGCCGGCGCCACCGGTGGAGCGGGTAATCTTCACGAATACTTCGCCCGGTTTCACCTCCTGACCCTCCTCAAGCATGAGGTGGGCGTTAACGGGGAGTGCATATGTCTTGAGGATGTTGCCCTGGGCGTCGACAATCGATGCTTCGGGCACCTTGGTACGGTCGCGGCTTTCGATGATGATCTTCTCGCGGAGACCCGACTGCTCGTCGGCATCCACACGGTAGGTGACGTTCTCCACGAGATTCTCGTAGTGAATCTTGCCACCGACCTCGCTGACGATAACGGCGTTGAAGGGGTCCCATTCGCAAATCACGTCGCCCACCTTCACGTTCGCGCCATCCTTGAAGTAAAGTTTCGAGCCATAGGGGATGTTTGCCGAGGTGAGCATCATCTTTGTCTTGGGGTCGATGATACGCATTTCGGTCAGACGGCCGATAACCACTTCGACGGGGTTGCCTTCGGGAGTCTTCTCGTCGGTGACAACGGTGCGGAGTTCCTCGAGTTCGAGGATACCGTCGTAACGCGATGTGATTGTGGAGATGGCGGCGATGTTCGAAGCCACACCACCGACGTGGAACGTACGGAGGGTAAGCTGCGTACCCGGCTCACCGATTGACTGTGCGGCGATGACACCCACAGCCTCGCCCATCTGGACGGGGCGGTTGGTGGCAAGGTTGCGGCCGTAGCACTTGGCGCAGACACCGTGTTTCGACTCGCAGGTGAGCACCGAACGGATCTCTACGGATTCGATGGGGGAAGCGTTGATGCGGTCGGCAGCAGCGTCGTTGATCTCCTCGCCTGCCTTGACGATAGTCTCACCGGTGGTGGGATCGATGATGTCGTGAACCGATACACGACCCAGGATGCGCTCGCCGAGCGATGCCACAACCTCGTCGTTGTTCTTGATTTCACGACATACCAGACCACGCAGGGTTCCGCAGTCCTCCTCGCGAATAATCACGTCGTGGGCCACGTCGACCAGACGGCGGGTAAGATAACCGGCGTCGGCGGTCTTAAGCGCGGTATCGGCAAGACCCTTGCGGGCACCGTGGGTTGAGATGAAGTATTCCAGCACCGACAGACCCTCCTTGAAGTTCGCAAGAATAGGGTTCTCGATGATCTGACCGCCTTCGGCACCGGCCTTCTGCGGTTTGGCCATAAGACCACGCATACCGGCCAGCTGACGGATCTGGTCCTTCGAACCACGGGCACCGGAGTCGAGCATCATGAACACGGAGTTGAAGCCCTGGTCGGCCTCGGTCATCTGCTTCATGAGCACGTCGGTGAGGCGCGAGTTCACGTGTGTCCAGATATCGATAATCTGGTTGTAGCGTTCGTTGTTGGTGATGAAACCCATTGCATAGTTGTTCATCACTTCCTCAACCTGCTCGTAACCTTCCTTGACGATGGCCTCCTTTTCAGGCGGGATAATAACGTCGCCGAGGTTGAACGAAAGGCCGCCGCGGAACGCCATGTAGTAACCCATGTTCTTGATGTCATCGAGGAACTGGGCCGAACGGGGGATACCGCACTTCTTAATCACCTTGCCGATGATGGTACGGAGCGATTTTTTGGAGATAAGCTCGTTGACATAGCCGAGTTCCTTGGGCACGAACTCATTGAAGAGCACACGGCCCACGGAGGTGTTCTCCACCAGACGGCGAACGGGGTTGCCGTTCTCGTCAACGTCATCAACCATCACGCTCACGGGAGCGTGCAGTGTGACGCGGCCTTCGTTGTAGGCAATCTGAGCCTCTTCGGGACCATAGAATTTGGAGCCTTCACCCTTAGCACCCTTGCGGAGCTTGGTGATATAGTAGAGACCGAGCACCATGTCCTGCGAAGGAACGGTGATAGGCGCGCCGTTGGCGGGGTTGAGGATGTTGTGCGAACCGAGCATGAGCATCTGGGCCTCAAGAATGGCCTCGTTGCCCAGAGGAAGGTGCACGGCCATCTGGTCACCGTCGAAGTCGGCGTTGAACGCCGTACATGCCAGCGGGTGCAGCTGGATGGCCTTACCCTCGATCATTTTGGGCTGGAATGCCTGGATACCGAGACGGTGAAGTGTCGGGGCACGGTTGAGCAGCACGGGGTGTCCTTTCATCACGTTCTCGAGGATGTCCCATACCACGGGCTCCTTGCGGTCAACGATCTTCTTGGCCGATTTCACGGTCTTCACGATGCCGCGTTCGATAAGCTTGCGGATTACGAAGGGCTTGTAAAGCTCGGCAGCCATGTATTTGGGGATACCGCACTCATGCATCTTGAGCTCCGGACCTACAACGATAACCGAACGGGCCGAATAGTCCACACGTTTACCGAGAAGGTTCTGACGGAAGCGGCCCTGCTTACCCTTGAGCGAGTCGGAAAGCGACTTGAGGGGGCGGTTGGCATCGGTCTTTACAGCCGATGATTTGCGCGAGTTGTCGAGCAGCGAGTCGACAGCCTCCTGAAGCATACGCTTCTCGTTGCGCAGAATCACCTCGGGAGCCTTGATTTCGATGAGTCGTTTGAGGCGGTTGTTACGTATGATCACACGACGGTAGAGGTCGTTGAGGTCGGATGTGGCGAAGCGACCGCCGTCCAGAGGCACAAGGGGACGCAAATCCGGCGGGATTACAGGCACAGCCTGCAGAATCATCCATTCGGGCTTGTTGCGGTTGGCGCTCGCGCGGAACGACTCCACTACCTGAAGGCGTTTGAGTGCCTCGGTCTTGCGCTGCTGCGAGCCGTCGGTGTTGGCGGTGTGGCGCAGCGAGTAGCTCAGCTCGTCAAGGTTGAGGGTGCTGAGCAGGTCGAGAATGGCCTCTGCGCCCATTTTGGCGACGAACTTGTTGGGGTCATCGTCCGGCAGGCTCTGATTGCCTTCGGGCAGACGTTCCATAAGGTTGAAGTAGTCCTCTTCGGTGAGAAGGTCCATGCGCTGAAGCTCCTCGGCGAAGGGGCCGGGATTAATCACGATGTAGCGCTCGTAATAGATGACGGCATCGAGTTTCTTCGACGGAAGGCCGAGCAGATAACCGATCTTGTTGGGGAGCGAACGGAAATACCAGATATGAGCCACCGGCACAACGAGCTTGATGTGGCCCATGCGCTCGCGGCGCACCTTCTTTTCAGTCACTTCCACACCGCAACGGTCGCACACGATGCCTTTGTAGCGGATGCGCTTGTACTTTCCGCAATGGCATTCATAATCCTTTACCGGACCGAAAATGCGCTCGCAGAACAAGCCGTCGCGCTCGGGCTTGTAGGTGCGGTAGTTGATGGTTTCAGGCTTGAGCACCTCACCCGACGACTTTTCGAGAATCTCCTCGGGCGAAGCAAGGCCGATGGAGATTTTTGAAAATGACGTCTTCGACTTATTTTCTTTTCTAAAAGCCATATTTTGATAAAGAGAGTTTTTTCTGTTTCGATGAAGCGCCCGCGGCAGCGGAGGCCTGGCCTCACGCTGCGCCGACGCGATATTTTACAAGAGTTATTGCTCTAAGTTGATGCTCAGGCCAAGACCCTGCAGCTCGTGGAGAAGCACATTGAGCGATTCGGGGATGCCGGCCGGCGGCATGGGTTCGCCCTTGACAATGGCCTCGTAAGCCTTGGAACGTCCGGTCACGTCGTCACTCTTGATGGTAAGGATCTCCTGAAGGATGTGGGATGCGCCGAATGCCTCGAGCGCCCAAACCTCCATCTCTCCGAAACGCTGACCACCGAACTGGGCTTTACCACCGAGCGGCTGCTGGGTGATGAGCGAGTACGGACCGATGGAGCGTGCGTGCATCTTGTCCTCAACCATATGGCCGAGCTTAAGCATGTAGATCACACCCACGGTGGCAGGCTGGTCGAAACGCTCGCCGGTTCCGCCGTCATAGAGGTACGTCTTGCCGTAGCGGGGCACACCGGCCTTGTCGGTCCAGGTGTTGAGGTCGTCGAGGGTGGCACCGTCGAAAATCGGGGTAGAGAACTTCTCGCCGAGTTCGCGGCCGGCCCATCCGAGCACGGTCTCGAAAATCTGACCGAGGTTCATACGCGAAGGCACACCCAGCGGGTTCAGACAGATGTCCACAGGCGTACCGTCGGCGAGGAACGGCATGTCCTCCTGACGAACCACGCGCGACACGATACCCTTGTTACCGTGACGGCCGGCCATCTTGTCGCCCACGCCGATCTTACGCTTCTTGGCGATGTATACCTTGGCGATCTGCATTATGCCAGAGGGGAGGTCGTCGCCGATGGAGATGTCGAACTTCTTGCGGCGCATCTCGGCGTCAATCTCCTTGCTCTTGCGCAGATAGTTGACAATGAGGTCGCGGATGAGTTCGTTTGTATGGGCGTCGCTGGTCCATTTGCTGAGGTTCACGGTGTCGAAGTCGACATCCATGAGCGCTCCGGCGCTGAACTTGCCGCCCTTGGGGATGATATCTGTTCCGAGGAAGTCCTTCACGCCCTGCGACACCTTACCGGCGGTGAGGGTCATGAGCTTGCTGATGAGGAGTTCCTTGAGTTTGTGAAGCTTCTCTTCGTATTCCTCGTCGATTTTCGGGAGGAGGGCCTGTGCGGCCTTGTTGGCTCGGCCGCTCTTTGTGGCGCGTGCGAAGAGGTTGCTGCCGATGACAACACCCTTGAGCGAGGGGGAAGCCTTCAGCGAGGCATCCTTCACGTCGCCGGCCTTGTCACCGAAGATGGCACGGAGCAGTTTCTCTTCAGGCGTGGGATCCGATTCGCCCTTGGGGGTGATCTTACCGATCATGATATCGCCCGGAACAACATGTGCGCCGATGCGGATGATGCCGCGCTCGTCGAGGTCCTTGGTGGCGTCTTCCGACACGTTGGGGATATCGCTGGTGAGTTCCTCCATACCGCGCTTGGTCTCGCGCACCTCGAGGCTGTATTCGTCGACGTGCACCGAGGTGAGGATATCCTCCTTGACCATGCGCTCGTTAAGCACGATGGCGTCCTCATAGTTGTAACCCTTCCAGGGCATGAAAGCCACCTTGAGGTTGCGTCCGAGGGCAAGTTCGCCGTTTTCGGTGGCATATCCTTCGGTGAGGATATCGCCGGCCTTCACGCGCTGACCCTTGTTGCAGATTGGACGGAGGTCGATGGTTGTGCTCTGGTTGGTCTTACGCCATTTGGGTATGCGGTATTCCTTTACAGGCTCTTCGAACGACACGAACTCCTGCTCCTCCGTACGGTCGTAGCGGATGCGGATGGTGGTTGCATCGACGAATTCAATGACACCGTCGCCTTCAGCCATAACCTGTGTACGCGAATCGCGCACGAGCTGACCTTCGATGCCGGTACCCACGATAGGAGCCTCCGAACGCATCAGGGGCACTGCCTGGCGCATCATGTTCGATCCCATGAGTGCACGGTTGGCGTCGTCGTGCTCCAGGAAGGGGATCAGCGAAGCCGCGATAGAGGCAATCTGCTGGGGAGCCACGTCCATGAGCTGCACCTCATTCGGTGCGACGATGGGGAAGTCGGCATCCAGACGTGCCTTCACGCGCTGGTTGACGAAATTGCCGTTGTCATCGAGCGGGGCATTGCCCTGGGCAATCACCTTACCCTCCTCAACTTCGGCGGTGAGGTAGGTTACATGGTCGTTGTCGAGGTCCACGCGGCCGTCGGTAACGGTGCGGTAGGGGGTCTCGATGAATCCGAGGTCGTTGATCTTCGCATAAACGCAAAGCGACGAGATAAGACCGATGTTCGGGCCTTCAGGAGTCTCGATCGGGCAGAGACGGCCGTAATGGGTGTAGTGTACGTCTCGCACCTCAAAGCCTGCACGCTCGCGGCTCAGACCGCCGGGGCCGAGGGCCGACAGACGGCGCTTGTGGGTGATTTCGGCCAGCGGGTTTGTCTGGTCCATGAACTGGCTCAGCGCGTTGGTACCGAAGAATGTGTTGATAACCGACGATATAGTCTTGGCGTTGATGAGGTCGATTGGGGTAAACACCTCGTTGTCGCGCACGTTCATGCGCTCGCGGATGGTTCTCGACATACGGGCCAGACCCACGCCGAACTGGTTGTAGAGCTGCTCGCCAACGGTGCGCACACGGCGGTTGCTCAGGTGGTCGATATCGTCTACGTCGGTCTTCGAGTTGATGAGTTCTATGAGATATTTGATAATCTCGATCATGTCCTCCTTGGTGAGCACCTTGACATCCATCGAAGTGGTGAGGCCGAGCTTCTTGTTGATGCGGTAGCGGCCCACTTCGCCCAGGTCATAACGCTTTTCGGAGAAGAAGAGGTTGGTGATAACCTCGCGGGCACTTGCATCGTCCGGCGGCTCGGCGTTGCGCAACTGTCGGTAGATGTACTGGATGGCCTCCTTTTCCGAGTTGGTGGTATCCTTCTGGAGGGTTTCGAAAATTATTGAGTAATCCGAGGTGTTTGCATCCTCCTTATGGAGCAGGATGGTGCTCACACCCGAATCGAGAATGTCCTGAATGTGTTCCTCTTCAAGCACGGTCTCGCGGTCGATCACCACTTCGTTGCGGTCGATCGACACAACTTCACCGGTATCCTCGTCCACGAAGTCCTCAACCCAGGTGCGGAGCACGCGGGCGGCGAGCTTGCGGCCGAGAGCCTTCTTGAGGTTTGCCTTGTTCACCTTCATCTCCTCGGCAAGGTCGAAAATCTCGATGATATCCTTGTCGCTCTCCAGACCGATGGCGCGGAGCAGCGTGGTCACGGGCAATTTCTTCTTGCGGTCGATGTAGGCGTACATCACATTATTGATGTCGGTGGCGAACTCGATCCATGAACCACGGAAGGGGATGATACGTGCCGAATAGAGCTTGGTTCCGTTGGCGTGGGTGCTCTGTCCGAAGAACACGCCGGGCGAACGGTGCAGCTGCGACACAACGACACGCTCGGCACCGTTGATGACAAACGTACCCTTCTCGGTCATATAGGGAATCGGGCCCAGATAAACGTCCTGCACGACTGTTGCAAAATCCTCATGGTCAGGATCAGTGCAATACAACTTCAGCTTGGCCTTGAGGGGCACACTGTAAGTCTGTCCGCGCTCCAGACACTCCTCGATAGAGTAGCGGGGCGGATCGATATAATAGTCCAGGAATTCGAGAACGAAGTTGTTGCGCGTGTCGGCAATGGGGAAATTCTCTGCAAACACTTTGTAGAGACCCTCGTTGTTTCTCTGTTCCGGCGGGGTGTCAAGCTGCAGGAAGTCCTTGAACGACTTGAGCTGCACCTCGAGGAAATCGGGGTAAGGAAGCGGGTTCTTTACCGTCGCAAAATTTACGCGGGGTTTATCTGCTTTTGTTGACATCTATATGATTTTGTGTTATTAACACTGAAATATCAGGAGAGAAAGTTGTAAGTAAGGTGGAGTGAGAGGAATGCAAACATTATCACATGGTTTGCAGTTGTCAGCTGAAGCCTGCGGAAGGCTTTCAGCCGGATAATCGGCGGGTTAAACACCGTTAAACTTTATTAAACTTAAATAAAGTGCTACAAACTTTGTTAAACCGAACCGTATTGTTACGCAAAAAGGTTAAGCATCGGCTTGTCACCGATACTTAACCAATTTCCTTACGGTCTGCCCGGATCGGAGGCCTTTTCAAAGGAGATGCCTCGCGGCAAAAACCTAACAGGCCTATTTCACAGGCAGCGCGCCTTGGTGAGCGATATTATTTGAGCTCAACTTCAGCACCAGCCTCTTCGAGGTTCTTCTTGAGATCCTCAGCAGCGGCTTTGTCAAGACCTTCCTTGAGTACGCTGGGAGCACCGTCAACCATTTCCTTAGCTTCCTTCAGGCCAAGACCGGTAAGTTCCTTAACGAGCTTAACAACCTGGAGTTTAGCAGCACCGGCCGATTTCAGAACCACGTCGAACGAGGTCTTCTCTTCAGCGGCGGGAGCACCAGCAGCGGGGCCGGCAGCAACTGCAACTGCAGCAGCGGCGGGTTCGATGCCATATTCTTCTTTGAGGATCTGAGCGAGTTCGTTTACTTCTTTTACCGAGAGGTTAACGAGTTGTTCTGCGAAAGCTTTCAAATCTGCCATTGTAGTATGATTTTTTTATTTGTGTCAGTTGATAATTTGTTGTTAGTTTTCTTTTTTGGAGAGGGTTTCGAGGATGCCGTGAAGCTTGGTACCACCTGATGTAAGTGCGGAAACCACATTCTTGGCGGGCGACTGGAGCAGAGCCACAACGTCGGCGATAAGCTCGTTCTTGCTCTTGATGCTTGCCAGTGCGTCGAGCTGGTCAGCTCCGACATAAACTGTCTCCTCTACATAAGCGGCCTTCAGACAGGGAAGAACATCGTCCTTCTTTACGAAATCCTTAAGCAGCTTTGCAGGAGCGTTGCCCACGTTGGTGAACATTACCGAAGTGCTGCCTTTAAGAACAGGATAGAGTTCCTGGAAGTCGCCTTCTGTTGCCTCGAGAGCTTTGTGGAGAAGGGTGTTCTTCACAACCATCAGCTTGATGTCGCTCTTTGCGCATGCGCGGCGAAGTGCCGATGTCTTCTCGGCGTTCAGTCCGGCAGTCTCAACCAGATAGAACCCGCTGTATTCTTTAAGAGTTTCGGCAATTTTATTAATGATTAAGCCTTTATCTTCCTTTTTCATTGTAGTCAGTTGTTAAAGTGATTAATCGTCAATGGTCTTTGTGTCGACCTTGATGCCGGGACCCATTGTGCTCGAAAGGTAGATGCTCTTGATGTATGTACCTTTGGCGGTTGCGGGTTTGAGTTTGATGAGCGTATTGATGAACTCACGGGCATTGTCGCGCATCTGTTCGGGGGTGAAGCTCACCTTGCCGAGCGAAGTGTGAACGATACCGTTCTTGTCAACCTTGAAGTCGATCTTACCCTTCTTGACCTCTTCCACGGCCTTAGCCACGTCCATGGTCACTGTGCCGCTCTTGGGGTTAGGCATCAGACCACGGGGACCGAGAACACGGCCGAGGACACCGATTTTACCCATGATGGCAGGCTGGGTGATGATGACGTCAACGTCTGTCCATCCGCCTTTGATTTTGTCGATATATTCGTCCAGTCCGACATAGTCGGCACCGGCAGCCTTAGCGGCAGTTTCAGCATCGGGGTTGCAGAGAACCAGGACACGAACCTGTTTGCCTGTTCCGTGAGGGAGTGTGACAACGCCACGCACCATCTGGTTGGCCTTACGGGGGTCTACGCCCAGACGAACGTCGATATCGAACGAAGCGTCGAACTTGGCGTAGTTAGTTTCCTTTACTTTCTCTGCTGCCTCGGCGAGCGAGTAGGCTTTCCCGGCTTCAATCTTCTCTAAAGCTAACTTCTGATTCTTTGTAAGTTTACCCATTTCAATTGAAGTTTTTAAACGTTTTCAGGGAATGCCCCTTTTACGGTAATACCCATACTGCGGGCAGTGCCGGCAACCATACGCATGGCCGATTCAACGGTGAAGCAGTTGAGGTCGGGCATCTTGTCTGTTGCAATAGTCTTTACCTGATCCCAAGAAATCTCAGCTACCTTCTGGCGGTTGGGCTGAGCGGAACCCTTCTTGATCTTGGCTGCTTCCATCAGCTGGATTGCCACCGGCGGAGTCTTTACGATGAAATCGAAGCTCTTGTCCGAGTAGTAAGTGATGATAACAGGAAGAACCTTACCGGCCTTGTCCTGGGTGCGGGCGTTGAACTGCTTGCAGAACTCAATGATATTGATACCCTTGGAGCCCAGAGCGGGACCTACTGGAGGCGAGGGGTTGGCCGCGCCGCCTTTAATCTGCAATTTGATTTGTCCAGCAACTTCTTTTGCCATTGTTAATAATCATTTATTTAGTTTACGAATTGCGCTGTGCTTCACGAGGCGTCGGTGCGTAACCACCTCCTTCCCCGCCGGCACGTGCGCCATTTACTTGCGAACGCTGTCCAAAACGTTTGGACTTAAAAACCTCCGTCCCTCGCGGCCTATCCCTCTTCGGGTCGCCCGGATGCGCTGTCCGGCAAATGCCGGAACTCTCATCCCGCTCGCCTGGGGAAACAAACGCTCAAACTAAAACCCTCCGGCTTGCCTCGTGCGAAGCCGGTTTCCCGACTCGCCACCCGGCTTTCCAAGGGGGCTTCGTCATTCGCGTTCAACCTGCGAATTTTCCAACTCCAGAGGAGTTTCGCGGCCGAAGATCTTAACCGTGACTTTGAGCTTTTTCTTTTCAGGGTAGACTTCAGTGATTTTCCCGTTGAACCCGACAAACGCTCCGGCGGTGACTTTCACAATTTCACCGACCATATAGTCGTTGCCGGCCTCTTCCAGATTCTCATTGATGTCGTCGGCGGTTCCGAGCATGCGCATCACTTCGCTCTCGCGCAGCGGTTCGGGTTTTGCATCCTTGCCGCGGCCCTTGAGAAAATCGATAACGTTGGTTGTATTGACCAGCTCATGTACCACCTCACCTATAAGCTCCGCTTCGACAAACACATAACCGGAATAAAGATTGCGTTCTTTCACAACCTTTTTCCCGTTTTTGATAGTGAGAACCTTCTCGGTGGGAATCAACACCTGGAAAACATGGTTGCCAAGGTCGGTGTTCTTGATGGCTCCATCAAGCAACTCCTTTACCTTAGCTTCCTTTCCCGATATGGCACGGAGAACGTACCAAGCTCTTTTAGTTTCAGCCATTGATCTGTTCCACTTTAAAGATTACTTGCCGAGGCTGTAAATCAGGTGCATGATGTTGTCGACCACCTGATCCATGATGAAGATTATCAGGGCGATAATCACGGAAGCTAACATCACGATGCAGGCGCTCTTGATCAACTGCGTCTTAGTAGGCCAAGAAGTCTTATAGCGTAACTCGTCATAAGACTCCTCTATATTCGTAAGTAATTTCAATTTCTTCATTTCTGTATGATAAGCACGGGTTGAGAGACTCGAACTCCCGACACCTGGTTTTGGAGACCAGTGCTCTACCAACTGAGCTAAACCCGTGTGTAAGCTCCGGACCTTATGCCTTCCGGCAAGGAGCCGGAGCTTTTTTGATTTATATTTCGTCATCTGCCGCCGGAGCAGCCGAATCGGGAATATTAGTCGAGGATTTCGGTGATCTGACCCGAACCTACAGTGCGGCCGCCTTCACGGATGGCGAAACGCAGACCCTGGTCGCAAGCTACCGGAGTGATGAGGTCAACGATGATCTCAACGTGGTCGCCGGGCATTACCATTTCAACGCCTTCGGGAAGAGTGATCTCACCTGTAACGTCGAGGGTACGGATGTAGAACTGGGGACGGTAGTGGTTGTGGAACGGAGTGTGACGGCCACCTTCTTCTTTCTTCAGGATATAAACCGAAGCCTTGAATTTCGAGTGGGGCTTAACAACACCCGGGTGGCAGATTACCATACCACGCTTGATTTCTTTCTTGTCGATACCACGGAGGAGCAGACCTACGTTGTCACCGGCTTCACCCTGATCGAGGAGCTTGCGGAACATTTCAACACCTGTTACAGTGGATTTGAGGTTTGCACCGAGACCCATGATCTGAACTTCGTCGCCGACTTTGACAACACCGGTTTCGATACGGCCGGTAGCCACAGTACCACGACCTGTGATCGAGAACACGTCCTCAACAGGCATCAGGAAGGGTTTGTCGATATCGCGGGGAGGCAGGGGAATCCAGTTGTCAACTGCTTCCATGAGCTCCATAACCTTAGCTTCCCACTGGGGTTCGCCGTTGAGGGCGCCGAGTGCGGAACCGCGGATGATAGGAGTCTCGTCGCCGTCGTATTCGTAGGCCGAGAGGAGTTCGCGCATTTCCATTTCAACGAGTTCGAGCATTTCCTCGTCGTCTACCATGTCGCACTTGTTCAGGAACACAACCAGACGGGGAACGTTCACCTGACGGGCGAGAAGGATGTGCTCGCGGGTCTGGGGCATGGGACCATCGGTTGCAGCAACCACGATGATAGCACCGTCCATCTGAGCAGCACCGGTAACCATGTTCTTAACGTAGTCAGCGTGGCCCGGGCAGTCAACGTGAGCGTAGTGACGGTTAGCTGTCTCGTACTCTACGTGAGCGGTGTTGATTGTGATACCGCGCTCTTTTTCCTCGGGAGCATTGTCGATCTGGTCGAACGACTTAACTTCAGAAAGACCGGCTTTTGCAAGCACAGTTGTGATAGCAGCGGTAAGGGTGGTCTTACCATGGTCAACGTGACCGATAGTACCGATGTTTACATGCGGTTTGGTTCTTTCGAATTTCTCTTTAGCCATAACTTTGCTATTTTGATAAAATGATAAATATCGTTAACTTTTCCAAGCCTCGGGTTGTTATCTTTTCAGAATGCCCCTGCCGAGCGCATCAAAAGCGGAGCATGAATCCCCGCAGTGGCTCCCGATGGGCTTTCAACAACACACCACGGCAATGACAACGCACTGTCGGGGTTGTGTAGAGGTTGGAGCGATAAAAGAGCCGATGACGGGATTTGAACCCGTGACCTCTTCCTTACCAAGGAAGTGCTCTACCACTGAGCTACATTGGCAAAATTTCAAGGTTTATCAAGAGCGGAAGACGAGGCTCAAACTCGCGACCCTCAGCTTGGAAGGCTGATGCTCTATCAACTGAGCTACTTCCGCATCGGTCACCGGAATCGGGCTTAACCAAGCCTGCCGGGCAGCTTCCCGCCGACAACGGATGGGAAGAAGATTTGTTTGTGGGCGCGGATGGATTCGAACCACCGAAGGCGAAAGCCAGCAGATTTACAGTCTGCCCCATTTGGCCACTCTGGAACACGCCCAAATTCGTTTTCATTCACACTGCATCTTCAGCCGAAGAAGAAAACCGGAGAGCCTCTTGTCGGATTCGAACCAACGACCCCGAGATTACAAATCACGTGCTCTGGCCAACTGAGCTAAAGAGGCTTGTTTCAAAGTTCTATATGATTCGGACGCCGTGCGTTACCGTCTCATTTGCGGATGCAAAGTTAAGTAACATTTTTCATTCCCGCAAACATTTCCACAAAAAAATTTCCCTAAAAATCGCAAGATTTTTCTTTATCCGGACCATCACCTCGCCGCACTCCCTCATAATCAAGCCTCAACGCACCGCCGCCAGGCTGTAAAACAATTCCATGCAAACCGCCGCTCCCCCCCAAAACTCCATGCACTTGCATCACCGCCAGCGAGCCTGACAGCAAATTTTATGCGCCTTACAACAACAAAACCGCTTTTTTTGTTAAATTTGCATCTTGTCCGCTGTGCGCACGCGCACATGAGGACGCCGGTTTCCCTCTCTCCACCCGAAAGGAAAACTTACAACTATATACAGACATGAAACAACAGATTGCCAACCGACTCGGACAACTCCGTGCCGAGATGAAAAAAAACGGCATTGCAGCAGTGCTCATTCCTCAAACCGACCCACATCAGAGTGAATATATAGCCGACCACTGGCAGGTGCGCCGATGGCTGAGCGGATTCACCGGATCGGCAGGCACACTGGTAGTCACACTGGATGATGCTCTACTTTGGACCGATTCCCGCTATTTCCTTCAGGCCGCGCAGCAGCTCGAAGGAACCGACATAAAACTGATGAAGGACGGCCTGCCAGACACACCGTCAATCCAGCATTACCTCACCCACACTCTCACCGCCGCCACCACCGTTGGAATCGACGGCGCCCTGTTCAACCCCGCCGAGACAGCCGCCCTGCGCAGCGTGCTTGAGAAAAAGGGGATGAAACTCAACACCTCTTTCGACGTCACCGACAGCATCTGGTCCGACCGTCCGGAACTCCCCGACGCCCCCCTGCTCATCCACGACGTGAAATTCGCCGGTGAGACAGCTTCCGCAAAAATCGCCAAAATCCTCGCCGACGCAGCCGAACAGGGTGCCGACTCTGTGTTCATTTCCGCCCTCGACGAGATTGCATGGACCCTCAACGTCCGTTCGCGCGACGTAAACTGCAACCCCGTTGCCACATCATTCCTCTACCTCTCCCCTGCCGGCAATACATTATTTATAAAAGAAAGCAAAGTTGATGCAGCAGCTGCCGCCTACCTCGCCGAAGCGAAGGTGGCCACAGCGCCCTACGATTCCGTGTACGGATTCCTGGCCGCCCTTCCCGCATCGGCACGCGTGCTGGTCGACGCCACCCGCACCTCGGTGCGCACAACCGACACACTCGGTCTGCGTGCAGTCACAGGAGCTTCGCCCGTGGCTTTGCTCAAGGCCGTGAAAAATTCCACCCAGATAAGCCACATCCGCAAGACGATGGAACTTGACGGCGCAGCTCTCGTGGGCGCATTCATGGAGATAGAGCGCCGCATGGCACAGCATGAAAAGCTCACCGAAATGGACGTGGCCGACATCCTCACACATTACCGTTCGCAGCAGCCGGGCTATTTCGACGAAAGCTTCGAGACCATCGCCGGCTACGGCCCCCACGGCGCAATCGTGCACTACACGGCCAACGAAGCTTCCAACAGCACCGTGGAACCGCACGGACTGCTGCTGATTGACTCCGGTGCACAATACTTCTCCGGAACCACCGACATCACCCGCACCATCGCCATGGGAACGCCCACCGACGAGGAGAAACATGACTTCACACTGGTGATGAAGGGCCACATAGCGCTGGCAACAGCCATCTTCCCCGAAGGCACACGCGGCGGCCAGCTCGACGCACTCGCCCGCCAGTTCCTCTGGCGCGAGGGTCTCAGCTATCTCCACGGCACAGGCCATGGCGTAGGCTTCTTCCTTAACGTGCACGAAGGCCCGCAAAGCATCCGTCTCAACGATGTGCCGGCTCCCCTTATGCCCGGCATGCTCACCTCCAACGAGCCCGGTCTTTACCGCACCGACTGCCACGGCATCCGCTGCGAGAACCTGGTGCTGTGCACAGAGGCGTTCACCACCGAATTCGGACGCTTCTTCCGTTTCGAGACCGAGACCCTCTTCCCCTTCGACCGCTCGCTGTTCGACCTCAACATAATGACCCCGCAGGAAATCGACTGGGTGAACGGCTACCATGCCCAGGTGCGCCAGCGCCTTCTCCCCTACCTCACCCCCGAACAGGCCGAATGGCTCAAAGCCAAGACCATGCCTCTCGGCGAATAATCACCAACCCCTCTGTAAAACCTGACATATGGCACTCATCATTCCGGTAAGGGGCTACGACCCCGTGATAGGCCGCGACTGTTTTCTGGCCGAGAATGCCACCGTTGTTGGCGATGTCACCATGGGCGACGAATGCAGCGTGTGGTTCAACACCGTGCTTCGTGGCGACGTGAACTCCATCCGCATCGGCAACCGTGTGAACATACAGGACGGCTCGGTGCTTCACACTCTCTACCGTAAATCCACCATCGAGATAGGCAACGACGTATCCATCGGCCACAATGTCACCATCCACGGAGCCAAAATCCATGATTACGCCCTCATCGGCATGGGCTCCACAGTCATGGACGATGCCGAAGTAGGCGAAGGCGCACTGGTGGCGGCAGGCTCGGTGGTGCTCTCACGCACCAAAATCGGGCCGCACGAGCTGTGGGGCGGTTGTCCGGCCAAATTCATCAAGATGATGGAACCGGAAAAATCAAAGGAACTGAACGAAAAGATAGCCCACAACTACCTTTTCTACTCCCGCTGGTACACCCATCCCGAGGAAACCACCCCGGAGGACATGAATCCCGCCGCCCGCAAATCCTGACAAAAAACATCAAAATTGAATTCAATAAATTGTAGGGTCGCGACCTGTCGCGACTGCCACCTGGCCCCAAGTACGGACGTTACCATCTACTGAACAAGGCTTTGCAGTCGCGACAGGTCGCGACCCTACGCCTGGGTGATTCCGAACCTGAGCACCATCGAAATTCATTTGCGAATTTTAAAACTTCAACGAAAACCAGAGGAGTGTCAAAATCATGGATTTTGACACTCCTCGTATTTTATTCAGTTCTCCCGAAGGGAGAGGAGGCGCTTCAGAAAATCACTTTCTCGGCATTGGCACCGCAACGCTTGATGTAAAGCTGCCCTGCCACAGGATGTGCAACCACGCGGCCGGTTACGTCGTAATAAACCGGTGCCTCGGCTTCGTCTGCGCTGTCAAGACCGACGGAATTTATACCCGATGAGGCGGGAAGAGTGAATTTGAAGCGTCCGTTTGAGTTCACCTGACGCACAGCCATGGCCGGATCGGCATGCTCATAGAGCACGATACCATTTTCGGGGAATGAAATCTCGTTGTTTTTGAGCGTACCGTAGAGATTGCCGGCAGGCATCCCCTGAGATTCGTTGAACGACGGTACAGACTCGATTATGCCATAACCCATGAACGCTGCATTCACACCGAGATTTGAGCTTTTTAGAACCACTTTGTCGGGATCGGTGGCATCGATCACAATGTAATGGTCATGGTCGTGCATGTCGAGGTAGAGGCTCAGACGGGTGTAATATTCCCAACCCTTGTTGTAGGGGTTCACAAGGCGATAAAGCCCCGGAGTTGTCTTGTTCTGCTCAACGGTTACCTTGTGCGAACGGGTGAACGGCAGACGGTTAGCGTAAAGCGAGCCGTAAATGTCGTCACTGTAATCTATCTCGCCAAGCTCCTCCCATTCCGATTTGACATCATTGTAGACAAAGAAATAGGAAACCTTGCTGGCGGCTACTTTCCCTTCGGCATCGAGAAGAATTACAAACAACGTATGGAAACCGTCAGACTGGTTGGCCAAGGTCTGTTTACCGTTCTCCACCTGGTCGGCATTCTGTGCCACTATGGCAATGTTTTCATCAGTAGCAGCGAAATAACCCTCATAGCATGCTGTCAGAGCCTTGCTCGCACTTGTGCCATACTCCAGATTGAACTCCACAGTGGATGATGGCTGGCAGAAATCAAGCGAATAGCCGATGGTATAGTCCACGATGTCAGCACCGGGCAATGCAATTTTCATCCCCTTTTCCGATGTCACGGCCCATTCGCCGAACATATCGATATACATGGAGAAAGCCTTTGGCGGGAATGTGATTATTCGGTCCACAAGTTTGCCGTAACCTTTGGATGCATCCTCTTTCCATCCGTTCTCAACCACCGTGTGCGCCATGGCGAAATAGTCGTACGGGGCGAAATCCTTGGCTATCACTTTCTCCGGATCGCGGGCATCAATGTAGAAATAATTCCAGTCTGGATCTTCATTGAGCTGTGCGATGATGGTGCCTTCATAGTACGGCAGTATGCGGTAGTATCCTGGAGTTGTCTCGCTCTCCTCCACATCCACACGCCAGTTCTGACCGGCGGCATCCATGAAGTCCTCATAATAGCAGAGGAGATCCTCGTACCACATGCCTCGGCCGATGTTCTTCCAGCCGCCGTTAACGATAGCCTCGTCTACCTGTCCGGGATTTGCGGTTTCATCCGCACTGATGGTGAATGCCGGAAGCGATAATGCAGCCAAGAGTAATGTTGCGTAAAGTTTTTTCATAAAAATTAATGGAATAAGTTTTGAAAGTCTGCCAAATTTAATTAATCTTTACCATTATGCAAAACAAATTGAAATTTTTGCAAGCATTTTGTCAGGATTTCGCACTTATTCCAATTCAAAACGCATAGATATTCACATTATGCATTTCTCCCTGACGGCAATCACGTCAGATGGACAGCACTGTGGCGACGGCAAAGTCAAGCATTGTGTCACGCCCGGCCAAAGCCTCCACCGGATCAAGGTCGACTGCACATCCTTCGGAGGGCTCCACGCCAAACTCAGTCAGACGGCCCTCGGGATCACGCACGGGCGATGCCGAAAAACGCACCCCCCAGCCGTTTGTAAGTTCCGAAGAGAATGGCATACCCGACCCACCGCCGGTAGTTGCGCCGACAATCCTCACATTAGGGAGCGATTTCATCACGGACACGAAATTATTGGCAGCCGAGAAAGTGGAGCGGTTGCACAGCACCACCACCGGCTTACCCCACATCACACGATACGATGGCGCCGGATCATAATAATAGGCGTACGGCTCTGAGAAATCGTTGTGTCCCGGTCCGGTCTTGTGACAGATGGACCCGGCGAGCGTACGCTGCTGAATGAAACGCGCCACCAATGTCTCCACGTTTGTCATCGAACCACCCCCGTTGTCGCGCACATCGATAATCAGGCCGTCGGCCGCCGCGCAGTAGGCCAGGATGGAATCAAGGTTTCCCTCCCCAATTGTCGCGCTGAATGAGCCGTAGTGCATGTAGCCCACATTCTGCGGCAGGATGCCGTAGTCAATGCCGCCGGTGGTGCGGTAGTTGAAGTTGAAATAATACTGCTGCACCAGACGTGCGCTGTAGTTCTGCGGGTAATCGCTCCACCATTTGCGGTAGTAGCTTGTGGCAAACGGCGCCGACAGATTGGTGTGGCCGTCGCGCAGCTCGTCGAGCATGCGTGAGCACACCTCAAACAGCTCCTCGTCGGTCATGTTGTCGGCCACCTGCGGGGCATAACGCGCATACACCTCGTTCCAGTCCACGTCTTTCTGTTCAAAAAAGCAATAATGCTCGTCAAGGATGGTCCACAGTTGCTCGAACGAGGCCCGCGGGTCCTCGCTGTATTCTTTAATATCATGGCAACCGGTAAGCGCCCCAAGCATGAGGAGCATAAGCGCAGCCAGTCGCACAGCAGGTTTTATGGAATTCAGTAACCAAGTGTATTTTTTCATTATATGATAATGTGAAATGGGAAAAGGTTGAAAAAAGGCTTTCAAAGGGAACCCTGATTTCAGTAGGCATAGACCACCCGCGACGCCTTCTGGTCGGGCATGCCCCTGCGGGGCGAAAGCGACATCCAGTCGCCCGTCACACCCAGGACGAATGCATAGGAGAAGATACGGGTGGTGAGGTTGTTCACCTGCGTGGAATAGATACGCGAACGGAAACCCAGGCGCAGACGGGTATTTGAGAAATCAAGGTCGGCAGTTACCAGATTGTCCCAGCGGAACAGGTTGCCGGGCCAGCCCCAGTGAGCGAGCCCGTTATGGTTGCCGAGATATATCTCATAATAAAGCTCGTCGTACTCGGGAGAGAAGAACACACCGGTAAGCGGCATGGAGGTCTGCCAGCGCAGGAGCACCGGCATGCGCCACAGGCGTGTGCGCCATGCCACGAAGCCTCCGGCATTTACGGTTATGTCGGCCTTCACTGATGCCGGATTATTACTGTTGCGGTTGCTGTAGACCACCCCTATGTTTCCTCCGGCACTCCCACCCACACCGGCTGCAAGTCCGTGAGGCAGTTCCCAGCGGCGGTACATACCCCACGATGCCGAAAGATTTGCGTAATAGAGCGTGGAATTGCGCGCCGGATTGTCGGCGCCGCTCCCCTCAACTCCTATCAGCAGTTGCTGACGCCAAAGGTCGGGCGAAAATTTCATGGCCTGTGTGCGTTCGTACTGGAACGCCACATCCCAGCCTACATATTTCAGCCCCGAGAGATAAGTGTCGGCGAGGTGCGAAGAACCCGCCTCAAGCATATAGGATGAATTGACCGGCCTGATCACCTCCGTGGCCTCGGATTCCGAGGCCGACAGGACGATGAACGACGTAACGGTAGCAGCAAAAGCCGCAATAAATCGCTGTAATAATTGCATCGGGTGAGAATGTGTGGAGGTTAGAAAATCCGTTGCTGACCGTTTATTTCGTCGCGAACCTCGTCGTCCGACATCTCGACCGCGCCCTCTTCCTCAGTCATGTTTTCGCCGGAATCAGTGGCATCATCGTCGGCTGCGGCATCGGCCTCCTGCTCAACCTGCGCGGCTGCCTCATTGGGAGCAATCTCCTCAATGGAGTCGATGGCGAATGTGGTCAGGCGCTTACCCTTGGCCTTGAACGATTTTGTGCCGATGAACTCAGCACTGTCAACCACAAGCGGCTCGCGGAAAGCGTCGGCGCCTCCGAAACGCACCTCGAAACGCGCTCCCGGAGTGTCTGTGAGCAGAATCAGCTCCGAAGCTGCATTCTCTCCGATGAACCGCTGCTTCTTGGTGCTCTCCTCGAATGTGAAACGCTTAATATAGGGATAACCCTGGTCAGCGTCATTGAGGATGGCCGTCCACACGTGGTCGCGGCGGAACTTCTCTATGCGCAGGATGTTGTCGTCATAATGGTTGGCGGCGTCGAACGAGGTCAGATAATACTCGCCCGTGCGTGTCACCACAAGCACCAGGTCGTGACCGCCGAATTCTCCGAGATAATCGCCCCTGCCGTCGTAGTTGAGCCGCAGCACATCGGGGTCGAACCACACCTGACGGCCGCCCAGTGTCGATGAGCCCTTCTCCTTGAGCGAGAAGCGGTGCACCTCGTTGCGGGTCACAATGTTGCCCTGGCTCTGTTTCCCCTTTATGGCGAGCTCGCTGAAATCTATGTCGAACTGCAGGGTCTTCAGGCGCGGTTTCGGCTTGAGTGTGACTTTCACCACCTCGGCCTCGCCGTTGGGATTGGCCGAGAACCAGGCTATGCGCGAATTGGGCGTGGCCTGGGTGAGGTTGTATTCGCGGTCGCGCGTCACACCGGTCACGGCAAAACGTTTCATGAAGAATGTGCCGGTCTTTCCGTCCTTGTAGATCACGTTGTAGACCGTGCGGGTGTCGTTGCGGCGGAAAATGCCTATGTGGCGGATATTTTTCCCCACAAACAGTTTTTCGGCAACGCGGACCACCTTGTAGCGGCCGTCGTTATAGAAAATTATCACATCGTCGAGCAGCGAGCAGTTGAACAGGTACTCATCTTTCTTCAGTGCCGTGCCTATGAAGCCTTCATCACGGTTGATGTAAAGCTTCTCGTTGGCCTCGGCCACCTGCTGCGCCTGGATGTTGTCGAATCCGCGGATCACGGTGCGGCGCGGATAGCGTGCTCCGTATTTCTCTTTCAGGCTCTCGAACCATGCTATGGTGTGCTCGGTGATATGGCCGAGTTTGAAAAGTATGTCGGCGATGCGTTCACGGTAGAGAGCAATCTGACGGTCGGCTTCATCGGAATTGAATTTGAGGATGCGGCGCATCTTGATTTCAAGCAGGCGTTGCAGGTCCTCGTCGGTTATATCGCGGCCAAGCGCCACCTTTTTTTCCGTACTGTCGTCGGCCGGGGCATCCGCATCGGTGCTCACAAACGGGAGCAGACGGCTGCGCAAGTGGGCATAGACCGCCTCAAGCGTCTCGCCCTGCTCAAACTCACGGTCCTTGTAGATGCGTTCCTCAATGAAAATGCGCTCCAGCGATGCGAAATTGAGCTGTTCGCGCACCTCGCCGAGCTGTATCTCCAGTTCCCTCCTCAGAAGCGTGCGGGTGCGGTCGGCACTGTGGCGGAGCAACTCGCTCACCGTAAGGAAATGCGGCTTGTTATCCTGAATCACACAGCAGTTGGGCGATATGGCCACCTCGCAGTCGGTGAATGCATAAAGCGCATCGATGGCCTTGTCCGACGACGTGCCCGGCAACAGATGTACCAGGATGTTGGCCTGCCCGGCCGTGTTGTCGTCAACCTTGCGGATCTTTATTTTCCCTTTCTCAAACGCCTTCAGTATCGAATCAATCACCACGCGGGTGGTTTTGCCGAAGGGAATTTCGGTGATGGCGAGAGTCTTGTTGTCAATTTTCTCGATTTTGGCGCGCACCTTCACGGCTCCGCCACGCTCGCCGTCGTTGTAGCGGCTCACGTCGATGAAACCTCCGGTGGGGAAGTCGGGATAGAGCGTGAACTCCTCGCCGCGCAGCGAGGCCACGCAGGCATCGAGTATTTCGTTGAAATTGTGCGGCAGGATTTTTGACGACAAACCCACGGCAATACCTTCCACGCCCTGGAACAGCAGCAGCGGGAACTTGACCGGCAGCGTCACCGGCTCCTTCTTGCGGCCGTCGTAACTCGGCACCCAGTCGGTGATTTTGGCATTGTAGAGCGTATCAAGGGCGAAGGCCGACAGGCGAGCCTCTATGTAACGGCCTGCGGCGGCATCGTCGCCCGTAAGGATGTTACCCCAGTTTCCCTGTGTATCCACCAGCAGCTCCTTCTGTCCGAGTTGCACGAGGGCATCCTTAATCGAAGCGTCGCCGTGGGGGTGATACTGCATGGTGTTTCCCACGATATTGGCCACCTTGTTGAACCGGCCGTCGTCGAGGGTTTTCATCGAATGCAGTATGCGGCGCTGTACGGGCTTCAGACCATCGTCGATGTGCGGCACCGCACGTTCCAGAATCACATACGACGCATAATCGAGGAACCAGCTGCGGTACATGCCGCCGAGGCGCAGGCGCGCGGCCTCCGTACCTATTGCCGGAGGAAGTACGGCCGCGGCCTCCTCCTCCACTTCGCCCGCAAGGGCATCGGCATCGGTTTCGGCAGTTTCCGGCGTCAGTTTTTCAGCCGCCACCTCGCCGGCAGCAGCCTCATCGCTGTTAATGGGGGTATTGTCAAGATTGTCGCTCATGGTTTCAGGGAGATATTGCACTGTCGGGGGATACAACCCGGATTGCAGCGGCGTCAACTTATACCGAACTATAATTCCCGATTGGAATGAATCATCCTGTCTGATTCGCCTTCAAACAGGAGGGTATAAGGGCTTCCGCCAATTCATTAAGCAAAGATACAACTTTTTTTGCAAAAATTTTTCCTTGGAAACATTTGGGTATGTAAAAAAAATATTCTAACTTTGCACTCGCAAACAAGGCGGGATAGCTCAGTTGGTTAGAGCGTCGGATTCATAACCCGGAGGTCCCGAGTTCAATTCTCGGTCCCGCTACAGCAAGAAAAGAGGATGCCGGTCGGCATCCTTTTTTTGTTGGCTCCAAGCTGTTATCATAGCAGAGATAGCCACATTAGGGTTCAAGCCGAAAGTTCGGTGCATTTGATTCTCGTAAACCGACGTCGCCTCCAT
>ERZ837910.144-NODE-144-length-108175-cov-7.180818_pt1 | contig 108175 bp, 80 predicted proteins | sample MGYA00519940_ERZ837910 | MGnify/ENA primary metagenome ERZ837910 (study PRJEB31850, sample SAMEA3708825) | human gut metagenome | biome: human gut; feature: human-associated habitat; material: faeces | place: China | collected 2014 ... | reverse complement strand
TTCGGCCGCCGGGGCGGGGTTCTCGGGGTTCCCGAGGCTCCCGAGTTGCTCGAGGTTCTCGAGATTCCCGAGGTTCTCGAGATTCCCGGGATTCCCGAGGCTATCGGTTTTCTCGTTTTTTTCGGGGGCCGCGGCTGCCGGTTCGGCTGTGGCATCAGGCTGCTTCACAAAGAGCGAAACGGCCACGGCATTGCGCAGAGCGGGGAAGATGTTGGTGTAAAGCCAGCGGTAGGGCACGCCGCCACGCAGCTCCATGAGGCTCTTTTTGCGGCCGCCTACAACGCGGTTGTTCTCGTCGAACACCCATAGCGGAGTGTTCCGCAGCAGCTCGGTCACCTCGTCGCGGTAGGGCACGTGCGGGTCGGCCTCGACCATGCGCAGCAGCTCGTCCCAGGCAATCCCTTCGGCCTCGGTGTGCATCAGCGAGGGGTCTATGCCGGTTTCATTGAGGATTAGTTCGGATATGGAGCTGCAGCGGTTGCGGCTCAGGCGCTCGTTGGCGGCATTTGAGCCGTCGGGCGAGGTGTAGGAGCGGACGGTGACGCGTTCGATGTTCGAGGCTGCGTTGTGGCGCTTCACCTCTTTGACAAATGGGGTGATTCCCGCGCTGTTGTTACGAAAAGCGGGGTCATATTGCCTGTGCCCGAGCCTGAAGTAGACTTTGGCCGAGTCGGCCGGCACCTGTGCCGTAACGGTGGCGGCTGCAAGTGTCCCGGTGATGAGCAGGACTATTAACGGTTTCATCAGTAATCGTAAAATGTGTGTCGGTTGGCTTATTAATTGCGATGCAGCCGAATTCCCCTTAGAATTTGCAGTTCTGGCTTATTGATTCGTGCTCAGATGTAATAGATTGATAATTAATGTAAATTATCCCAGGAAAAAAAGGCTGTGTTTTGCAAGTGTACTGTGTAAATCGGGAGCAAAGTTATGTAAAAGGTGTCAAATTACCCCCCCGATTGGTTAAAGTTTGTTAAATTGTTTAAGCGCCATTAATTTTTAAGATTATGCCCTATAAATTAACAAAAAAATCTTCCGACTCGACAGCCGGAAGATTGGGATTTTTCAAGATAGCTAAGATAGCTGCGACAAGTGTGTGGAAAACGGGTGGGATGCCGCCTGAGCGGGTGTAAGGATGGCAGGAGTTGGCCACGTCGTGGGAAAAACGTAACTTTGCATTCAATCAATTTTTTTGCATTCAGGTTTAAGCATTCCGGAATAGACATTCAAAGCTATACATTCAAACATGAATCATACCGACAATTACCGTATAGAAACCCTGCAGCTGCATGCCGGGCAGGAGCATACCGATGCCAGCGGCGCCCGCGCAGTGCCCATCCACCAGTCGGCGGCCTACGTGTTCGAGGACTGCAACGATGCAGCCGAACGCTTCGCACTGCACCGCGACGGCTACATTTACAGCCGCCTGAACAACCCCACTCAGGCCGTACTGGAGGAGCGTCTGCGGGCCATGGAGGGTGGAACAGGAGCGGTGGCCACTGCCACCGGAGCCGCAGCCGTGTTCTATGCGCTGCAAAACATACTCCGCCCCGGCGACCACGTGATTGCCGCCGACAATCTCTATGGCGGCACGTACAATCTGATTGTGAACACGCTGGCCGACATGGGCGTGATCCACACCATTGTGGATATGAGCGACCCGGAGGCGCTGCGTGCGGCGTTCCGTCCCGAAACACGTGCCGTATATGCCGAGACTTTCGGCAATCCCAACAGTGATGTCACCGACATCGAGGCTGTGGCTGCCGAGGCGCATGGACACGGAGTGCCACTGATTATCGACAATACGTTCGGCACCCCGGTGCTGATGCGCCCCATCGAGCATGGCGCCGATGTGGTAGTGCATTCGGCTACTAAATTCATCGGGGGCCACGGCACAACACTTGGTGGAGTGGTGATTGACGGAGGTACATTCCCCTGGACCGATTTTCCTGACAAATACCCTACAATCGCGCGCCCGGACGCCAACTATCACGGCAGCATATTTGCCGAAATAGACCCTGCGGCACCGTTTGCCGCACGTGTGCGTGCCGTGCTGCTTCGCGACACCGGCGCCTGCCTGTCGGCTTTGGGTGCCTTCCTGCTGCTGCAGGGGGTGGAAACCCTCTCGCTGCGTGTGGAGCGGCATGTGGCCAATGCCCTGAAGGTGGTGGAATTCCTCGCATCGCATCCCAAGGTGGCCAAGGTCAACCATCCGTCGCTTCCTCACCACCGCGACCACGAACTCTACCGCCGGTATTATCCCAACGGAGCCGGCAGCATCTTCACCTTCGAGGTGAAGGGAGGGCGCGACGAGGCATGGCGCTTCATCGACTCGCTGAAACTCTTCTCGCATCTTGCCAACGTGGCCGACATGAAGAGCCTGGTGATACATCCCGCCACCACAACCCATTCGCAGCTCTCGCCCGAAGAACTGGCTCAGCAGCACATCACTCCGGCCACGGTGCGTGTAAGCATCGGCACGGAGCACATCGACGACATTATAGCAGACCTTCAGCAAGCACTCGACAAGATATGACATCACCGGCAACCACTGTTGCACCGCGCCCCGACTCAGTGGCGCAGATGCTCGCCAACGCCACATCAACACTGTTTTCATTCGAGATTCTCCCCCCGCTGCGCGGCAAAAGCATCGAGGGTACATATAAGTCCATAGACCGGCTGATGGAGTTCGCCCCGGCTTACGTGAACATCACCACCCACCGCAACGAGGTGGTGTATGTGAGCGCGGGCGAGGGGATTTTCCGCACCGTCACCACTCAGCGCCGTCCCGGTTCGGTGGCCATAGCGGCGGCTATCCGCGGACGCTACGGAGTGCGCCCCGTGCCGCATATCATCTGCGGCGAATACAGCACTCAGGAGATTGAGAACCAGCTTATCGACCTGGCGTATCTCGGCATCACCGATGTGCTCGCCCTGCGCGGCGATACGGGGAAGGGGTCGAAGCTGTTCACCACCGATGCCGACGGACATCTGCACGCCGAAGGACTGTGCCGTCAGATCACCGATTTCAACTCCGGACGAATGGCCGACGGCACCGTGACGGATGACGTTCCGGCCGTGCCGTTCACATTCGGCGTGGCAGGCTATCCCGAAAAGCATGAGGAGGCCATGAACCGCACGGCCGACCTGGAGCATCTGCGCGCCAAGGTGGAGGCCGGAGCGGGTTATGTGGTGACACAGATGTTCTTCGACAACAGCAAGTATTTCCGCTTTGTCGACGAATGCCGTGCCGCAGGCATCACCGTGCCGATAGTGCCGGGTCTCAAACCCATCACATCGCTCAAACAGATGTCGCTGCTTCCGAAAACTTTCCATATCGACCTCCCCGAACCGCTGGCGCGCGAATTCGTGAAATGCCGCGACAACGACCAGGCCAAGGCACTGGGTGTGGAATGGACCACGGCGCAGGCACGCGAGCTGAAAGCCCACGGCGTGCCGAGCATACATTTCTATTCGATGAATGCCGCCGCATCTGTGGCGGAGATTGCCCGAAAGGTCTACTAATTTTTTTTGATTTACAGATTTATGCAGTTTACCGAAGCCTTGCAACACCGCGTACTGGTGCTCGACGGATCGATGGGAACCGCTATTCAGCGGCTGTGTCTTCCGGCGTCAGCTTTCCATGGCGAACGTTTCGCCGTGCATCCTGTGGCGCTTGCCGGCAACAACGATATATTGTCGCTCACGGCGCCAGAAGTGGTGGCCCGAATCCACCGTAGTTACCTGGAGGCCGGTGCCGACATCATAGAGACCAACACGTTTAACGCGCAGGCTGTGTCGCAGGCGGAGTACCGCACGGCGCATCTTGTGACGGAGATTAACCGTGCCGCATGTGCCATCGCACGCGCGGAGGCCGACCGCTACACAGCCATGAATCCTGCCAAACCAAGGTTTGTGGCCGGATCCGTGGGGCCTACCGGGAAAAGCCTCGGACTTTCGTCGGACGTGAACGACCCCTGCGCCCGCACCATCGGTTTCGATGAACTTTACGGTGCATACCGCGTGCAGATGGATGCGCTGATTGAAGGAGGGGTGGACTGTATACTGATAGAGACCGTCTTTGACACACTCAACGCGAAGGCAGCTGCCATCGCCGCGCGCGATGCGATGGATGCCGCCGGACGCGAGGTGCCGCTGATGATTTCGACCACCGTGGCCGGAAAATCGGGGCGGCTTCTCACGGCCCAGACCCTTGAGGCGTTTGTGGCTTCGGTGGCGTTTGCACGTCCTGCGGCGGTGGGGCTGAACTGCTCGTTCGGCCCGGACATGATGATCAACCATCTGCGCCGTCTGGCTGCCGTGTCGCCTTATCCGGTGATTGTCTACCCCAATGCCGGACTTCCCGACGAACTCGGCAACTATGCCGTGACCGCATCGGCGTTTGCCGGCCACATAGAGGCCATGATGACCGAAGGGCTGGTGAACATTGTAGGTGGATGCTGCGGCACGGATGCCACACATATAGCGGCAGTGGCCGCCCTGGCAGGACGGTATGCCCCCCGTCGGCCTGATGCTACGGTAGCCCCGGCGTGGCTTGCCGGGACGGAGCATTTCGACCCGGAGGGGATGTTTATCAATGTGGGCGAGCGGTGCAATGTGGCCGGAAGCGCCAAGTTCAAGCGCCTCATAGGGGAGGGAAACTCCGACGAGGCTCTGGATATTGCCGTTCGGCAGGTGGCCGACGGCGCGATGGCGCTCGACATATGCATGGATGCCCCGCTGCTCGATTCCACCCGTGAGATGTGCCGCTTCCTGCGGTTGCTGGCATCGAATCCGTCGACGGCGGCAGTGCCCTGGATGATTGACTCCTCGCATTTCCCCACCATCGTGGAGGCGCTGAAAGAGGTGCCGGGAAAGGCCGTGGTCAACTCCATCTCGCTCAAGGAGGGGGAGGAGGTTTTTCTGGAACATGCGCGCCACATAGCTCGTTTCGGTGCGGCCGTGGTGGTAATGGCCTTCGACGAGCAGGGGCAGGCCGATACTTTCGAGCGTAAAACGCAAGTGTGCGCCCGCGCCTACAGGCTCCTGACGGAGAAAGCCGGTTTCAATCCGCGCGACATAGTGTTCGACCCCAACATCCTCACCATCTGCACCGGCATGGAGCAGCACGATGCCTATGCGCGCGATTTTATCCGTGCCACCCGATGGATAAAGGAGAATCTGCCGGGCGCACGCGTGAGCGGCGGCGTGAGCAACCTTTCGTTTGCATTCCGCGGCAACAACGCTCTGCGCGAAGCCATGCACGTGGTGTTCCTGCGGCATGCCATAGAGGCGGGGATGGACATGGCCATCATAAATCCGTCGACACGACTGACTTACGAGGACATAGAACCCGAGCTGCGCGGGCTGCTTGATGCCGCTGTGCTGTACACTTCGCCCGAAGCTCCGGCCGCGCTGATAGAATACGCCCATAAGGCCATAGAGGCTAAGGAGGCGCAAGCTGCTGGAGAAAAAACGGACAGCGTTGATGCTGAGGTGGGTCTGCCGGTGGAGCAGCGGCTCGCATTGGCCTTGCGCCGTGGCGACGATACAGGGCTGGAGGAGTTGCTGGCAGCGGCGATGGAACAGTATGCCGACGCCCGTGCCGTGATTTCCGGGCCGCTGATGAGCGGCATGGAGGAGGTGGGACATCTTTTTGAGGCCGGACGCATGTTCCTGCCTCAGGTGGTGCGCTCCGCACGCACCATGCGCAGGGCTGTTGACATCCTGCGTCCGCATCTTGAGGCCGTCCGGGCCGACACCCCGGCAGGAAGCCGCGGGGTGTGGTTGCTGGCCACAGTGCGCGGCGATGTGCACGACATCGGCAAGAACATAGCAGCCGTGGTGCTCCGTTGCAACGGATATGATGTGCACGACCTTGGAGTGATGGTGGAGCCGGAAGCGATTGTTGAGGCCGGCGTGCGCCTCAAGCCTGATTTCATCGGTCTGAGCGGACTGATTTCCCCGTCGCTCGCCGAGATGGAGCGTGTGGCGCAGGCACTTCGGGAGGCCGGCGTGACGGCACCGCTGATGGTGGGAGGCGCCACGACATCCGAGCTCCACACCGCCCTGCGTCTGGCTCCGGCCTATGCACCCGGGATTGTGATGCGTCTTGGCGACGCGTCGCGCAACCCCGTGGAGGCACGCCGCCTCACCGACGCCAATGCGGCTGAATACATCGCCGCCCACCTTGCGCGGCAGGAGAAGTTGCGGCAGGATTATGCAGCACGCAGCAGTGCCGCTCCGCAGCAACCGCAGAGCCGCACCGTGCGCGATGACGGAGCCAACACACCGGTGCGCCCCGCGCAGATGGGCGTCACTTCGCTTGAAAGTATTCCGGTGGCAGAGGTGGCACCGTATATCAACTGGATTTATTTCCGCTCATGCTGGAAGGTAGCGCCCGATTCGCAGGAAGCGCACCGCATCACAGCCGATGCGAAGGCGATGCTTGAACGGTGGATGGAGGCTGGTGCCGACATGAGCGCGCGGGTAGGGCTGTTTGCCGCTCGGGGCACCGACGATTCCATAGAATTTGAATTGCCCGACGGCGAAACCGTCAGCTTCCCCACACAGCGGCAGCAAGTGCCTGCAGGGGGCGATGCCTCGGCGCCACGGCCTGCGTTGTGCGATTATGTGAACCGGGAAGGCGATTATGCCGGCGCATTCGTGGTGACCACCGGCCCGCAGTTGCGGCAGCTGATAGCCGAGGAGACTGAAAAGGATGAATATGCCGCGCTGCTGGCACAGTCGCTTGCCGACCGTCTCGCCGAGGCCGCATCGGAATGGCTGCATCACCGTGTGCGCACATCCCTGTGGGGCTACAACCGCGACGAGCACACCACTTTGGAAGATCGCATGCGCGGACAGTATCCAGGCATCCGTCCGGCGGTGGGCTATCCGTCGCTGCCCGACCAGTCGCTCATGTTCACTCTCGCCCGGCTCATCGATCCCGCTCAGGCAGGAGTGGAAATCACCTCCACCGGCGCCATGAATCCCCCCTCAAGCGTGGCCGGCCTCTACATCGCCCACCCCCAAGCCCGCTATTTCACAGTTAACCTGAAGTAATTTCGAGATTCTCGAGGTTCCCGAGCATCCCGAGCATCTCGAGAAACTCGGGAATCTCGATTTTCTCGAGAAGCCCGATTATTGCTGGTTAATGGGCCGGATGCCGTTGCAGCGGGGGTAGTCGCTGCAGCCCCAGAACTCGCGCCCTTGTTGTTGTCCCTTCTTCTGCATGCGCCTGAACATCGGCTTGCCGCATTTGGGGCAGAGAGGAGCGCCGCTTCCCGAGGCCTGCGTCTTACGGGCTTCGAGACGTTCGGCGGTCATGTTTTCGGTGAAACCGCCAGTCTGCCGGAAACTCTCAAGCCGGTTTTGAATCTGTGATTGGAGTATTTTGTTTTCGCGGAGGCAGAGAATCAGTAAAGCATTGGCAACCGTTTCGGCGCGGTCACTGTCTAACCAGCGGCTGAATTTGCGCTTTTGGGCAAGTATATGCATGGCGGCCTCATGCAGATAGTCGGCAGAATATTGCGGTTCGTCAAACCTCAGTTGCCATATTGCCTCACGGTCGGGATTGCCGATGGACCACACGTCGCCATTTCTGCGCAGTAGAAAATTAAACAGGTCGCCCTGCAGTTCGTCGAAGCTTGCTCTGGCCACGTCGAGCAGCCTCATTTCCGTTTCTACCGAAGTGGAATGTCGGGCTGACCCTTCGGCGATATTCGCCACACCGCACCGGGCAGCCATCACCATCTGGTCATACAGACGCCGTCCGGGATCCATGCGGTAATCCACGAACCGGTCGCAGAAATCCTGGACCGAAAGTTGAATCACATTCGCCAAGATCCACGAACTCAGCCAATGATACGATTGGGAAAACTGAATATTAACGCCCATTGTTTTCAGGTATTAGTTGAAGCAAAGGTGCCAAAAAATCCTGAGATGGCAATAGAATGTGTTGAGTAACATAGGGGTAAAGGAAAAGCGTTTTTTGTGGGATAAAAAAGGAAGGGAGGGCAGGTGCCATTCATCACCTTGCCCTCCCTGGGGGAGATACCTAAAACAAAAGTCTCCGATAAGTTGCGAAACAAAAAGTTTCTTGATGAGTTGAGCTGGATTATTCGCTATAAGGGAATGAGGATTATCCGGCTAAGCAGGTATAGGGGTTATTCGGCTACGTAGGTGTAGAAGAAGTTTTCGGTGTCGGTGCCGTAGAGTTTGTGCTCTGCGGTGACGCATCCGTTGGCATCGAAATCGAATGTGAAGGTCGAGCCGGTGTCGGAGTAATCCCACTGGTTGGATGTGTGGAGGTTCTTGCAAGCTTTGCCGAAGAGGCCGCTTTCAACGAACCAGCGGCTTGCGCCGATGCCTTCGGCTGTGATGGCATGGCATCCGCCCACGTTGAGTGCTGAATCGTATGTGTGGAGTTTCCAGACCTCGGCACCGTCGCGGAGTTTGCTCCAGCGCATGAGGTTGCCGTCCTGGATGTCGCAGTTCACGGCCACTTCACCGTTCTTGCATACCTGAATCAGGTAGCCGTCGGCATCGTAGAGGTAGTCGTAGGTGGTGGAGCCGTCGATGAGCTGTGCCACATAGCCCATGTCGTTGAGGGTGATGTCGTAGTCGTTCTTGCCGCGTACCTGCAGGGCCGTGCCGTTGTAGGTGAAGTTCCATTCGCGGTCGAGGTCGCCGTCGGCGGTGCCGTCGACGGTGCGGTAGATGCGTTTGGGTGTCCAGTCGGCGTTGTATTCATAGAACCATTTGTCCCAGTCGTCGCCGAATGTAGCCACGTGATAAACTTTGGCGGTTTCAGGCTTGCCGAGCGTGGTGAAATTGATGGTGGTGTACTCTGAATCCTCGAAATACTGCGAATAGTCGCGGCGTGCCTTCACGCTGAAGGTGTAGGTGGTTTCGGGGGTGAGACCTTCGAGTGTCACTGTGGGTTCGTAGGTCATCATTTCAGGACCGTTGTTCACGGTGTAGACATACATGTTGGCGTTGGCGCACTTTTTCCATGAGAGCACGGCAGTGTTGTGTGTGAGCTGGGGTGCCTGCATCATGGGAGTTTCGAGCAGGTTGGTGTCGGGATGGTCCGGGTCGTCGCTGCAGGAGTTGAAACCCATCACGATGGCTGCCGCAGCAAGCCATAAAGCGAATTTTTTCATAAAGCGTTTAAGGTTATAGTGATTGATGTTTTAATTCAGATTCACGGGGGAGATTGGACGGAATGTCAGTTACCGGCCCATACAATGCATGCCAGACCGAGGATGAAGAGCACGAACATGGCGGCCAGAAGTTTGTTGACCACGGCAGGCGCGCCCTTGAATTCCTTCCAGATGAACACGCCCCAGATGGCGGCGATCATGGGTGCTCCCTGTCCGAGGGCATAGGACACGGCCGGGCCTGCCTCGCCGGATGCGATGTAGCTGAATGCGGTGCCGAGCCCCCATATAGCTCCGCCGAGCATGCCGCAGAGATGGGTGGGGAAGGATCCTTTGAAGTAGGCCGAATAGCTCACCGGAGCGCCGGTGAAGGGGAAACGCATGGTCAGGGTGTTGAACACGAAGTTGCTGAGCAGCACGCCGATTGAGAAGATGAAGATGGCTCCGTAGGGGGTGAGCATGCCGGGGGCCGGGTCAGCGAAGTTGTTGATGTCCATGCCCATGACCACAAAGCGGTAGAAGAGCGACATGAGCACACCTGCAATGAGGGCGATGATGATGCCTTTCTTGCGGGTGTCGGTGCCGTCGGAGTCGGCAGTCTTGGGCATCTTGCCCGATGCCATGCCGTTGCAGATAATGGCCACTACCACCAGTGCCACGCCTCCGAAGAGCAGCCAGGGATTGCCCGAGGGGACGCCGATGTAGTTCACTATCACGCCGAGCACAAGGGCCAGACCCACGCCGAGCGGGAATGCCACGGCCATGCCGGCGAGCGAGATGGAGGCAGACAGGAGGATGTTGGAGGCATTGAAGATCACGCCGCCGAGAATCACCCAGCCGATGGCGCTCCAGGATGCCTGCGAGAGGTCGGTGCAGAAACTGCGACCTTCCGAGCCGAAGCTGCCCATGGTGAATCCGAGCAGCAGGGTGAACAGCACCATGCCGATCACGTAATCCCAATAGAAAAGTTCGTAGCGCCAGTTTTTCGATACAAGTTTCTGGGTGTTGCCCCAGGAGCCCCAGCAAATCATGGTGATGAAGCAGAAAATCACTGCCAGAGCATAGTTGTTGACTGTAAACATGGATATTGAGGGTTTAAGATATTTATTTCTGAAATAATATGGTCTGGAGAAAGATGTGAATGTAGCGGAGAGTCAGAGCGGGGGTCAGATGTGGATGCGCTGGTCGATGAACCGCAGCCATTCCTCCCATCCGGGCATGAACTGTAGCGAATCGGGTGCATGGGCGCCCACGCGGTACTGGTGACTGATGTCGAGGCCGCGCAGAAGCACGTGAAGATCGCTTGCCCATCCGAAGTCAGGTGATGACGGGTTCTGGTCGAGCCACACGCGCGGGTAACGGCGGTGTGATTTCAGCAGTCCGGCAAACGTCTGTGGGGAAGTGGAGCCTTCCGTCGGATTGGTCAGCACCACAGCGGTGAACCAGGGTTCGGTGGCGAGCAATCCGGCCAGGAAGTCGGGAGAACCGCCGCAGTCAACGAGTGCACGAAACCGGCGGTCGGCACGCAGTTGTCTGCATTCATGCTCGATGGTCTGAATAGAATCCGAGGGGGAAAGGAAACAGAGCGCCATGGGCCTGATCTCGCCGCGAGATGCCATCGCGTCCGTGCGTTTCACCAGACTTTCCTTTTCCTGAGGCGAAAAGTTGCCGCGGACGTAAAGCACCGGATAAAGCCGGTAGGAAGCAGCGTTGGCGGCAGGCAGCCAAATGGTGGAGTTGGCCAAATTCAATTGGCGTGGTGACGGGTCGGACGGGTCGGATTTGTCGGATGAAGTTGACTGGAAGAGTGTGGAGGACAGTTCCGCCATTGCCTGACGCAGCCCCTTGTTCATACATTCGAAATCGTGGGCGCCCGAGCGCACGCGGTAGGTGTGCGGGATGCCGCGGCTCACAAGTGTGCGGTGCAGCATTTCCGACGGAGCGGCAAGTGTGTTTTCGAGGTCGCCGATGTCGATGGTCAGGTTGACACTTGAAAGTGCTTTGGCATCGAGCTTGTGCGCAAAATGAAGAGGCGAGCGGTCGCGGTAGTATTGTGTGATGCGGTCGAAACCGGTCAGACCGGCGCCGCCGAATGTGCGTCCCCATTGTTTTTCCCAGGCATCCTGCGGCCCTTCGGTGGCATAGACCGAATCGGTGCGCATCGACGGTGAAAAGGATATCACAGTGCCGAATTTCTCGGGGTTGCGCAGCCCGAGGGTCATAGCCCCGAATCCACCCATTGAGAAGCCGGAGATAACGCGGTTTTCGCGTCCGGGCAGTGTGGGGTAGATGGAATCGATGGACTGTATGAATTCAGTTGTGAAGAACGTCTCGTATGGGAGCGAGCCGTCGGCGGCATCGGAATAATAGCTAAGATAGCCGTCGGGCATCACCACTATCATCTCCGGCATTTCGCCGCGCTGCATCATTCCGGCCACATCGGTATACTCGAGACATGAACTGTGGTCGCCACCGACGCCGTGGAGCATGTAGAGCACAGGATAATGTTTGCCCTTGTCGGCATCGGCGGGAATTACCACGGAGTAGGCCACATTGTGTCCGAGAACGCTGCTTTGCAGGCGGCAATTCTCAAGTTCCACAGGGCGTACGGCCGCAGATGCTGTGATGGCCGCAGCAGCAAACAGGACAGACAGGACAGATACTTTTTTCATTGCGGTAGATGTGTTTTTAGTGGGGCGCATCAGATGGGGATGCGTGATGAGATAAGTTGCAGCACGTTAGATATGCCATAGTCGGCGCAGACGGCATTGTCGGTGCCGTTGTGAACGCGATACTCTACGTTGGCGCCAAGGCTACGCAGCGTGCAGAATGTGGAGAACACGGCGTGGTGATTGGTGCCGTTGTCGGTGATGTCGAGAACATAGAGCCCTGCCGCCGGAGCGGCGTCTTCAGGCATCGCAAGGTCGGAATCATACAGCCCGAAGCCTGCAATTTTGCGGCCGTTCCAGGCAAACGGAGCGAAGAGCGAAAGGCCGTTGCCGCTTGCCAGCATCCATCGGCCGGAATCGGTGATGGAGATGCCCAATGTGCTTTCCACCGCGCTGAAAACCGCGTCGGCATCGACTGATGCCGCATCGGCTGTGTTCACCACGGCAAGCGCCACGTTCTTGGCCTGAAGCGTGGAAGCCATCAGAGTGGCGCAGCGTTCGGGCGTGATTGCGCCTGCACCGGCTCCGAGTTCCATATAGACCACGCGCGAGCTTGAATTACCCTTGAATCCTGCGCCGGTGAAGAGCGCTGTGGCGCAGGGTGCGTTCTGCACCTCAACGGTGGAGGGTGTGTTACCGGTGGGGATGGTGACTGCTGTCACTTCGGGATATGTACCTCCGCTATAGGCGGTGCTGAACAGTGCCAGACCTTCGCGGAGCCCTTCGCGCCAGTAGGTGGTGGTGTGTGCGCCGTTGCGTACACGGAATTCATGCGGGATGCCCCTGGTGCGCAGGATGGAGTGCAGCTCGCCGCTGCCGGCATAGAGACGTTCCTCATCGTCGCCGCAATCGAGCAGAATGTTGAGCGAGGCGAAGTTCGACACCGGTTCGTCGGCAAAGAAATGGAGCGGACAGAGCGATTTGTAGTGTGAGGTGAGCCTGGCTTCGCCGGTGGTGCCGCTGCCGCCGAAGATGTCGCCCCACTGGCTGTCCCATGAGCCGAGAGTGCGGTACTGGTCGTCGGTGTTCATCGACGGGCTGAGCGAGATGCATGTGCCGAACACGCCGGGATTCTTGCCTGCGAGGGCGAGCGCTCCGAATCCACCCATGGAGTAGCCTGCCACGGCACGGCCTTTGGCCTCGGCCACGGTGGGGAGCATGCGGTCAATGAGCGGCACGAGTTCGTTGACAATCATGTCCATGTAGTTGAATCCGCCGTCGTACCGGTTGACGTAATAGGAATTCCAGCCCTGGGGCATGACGTAGATTACTGGGCCTGTCAGACCTGAGGTACGTGCATTGGCGTCGACCTGCTGGATGTCGAAATGACCGGGACCCCATGATGTGTGGGAGTCGCCGTAGCCATGCAGGAGATATACCACGGGGAATTTGGCCGTCGGGTCTGAAAGATATTCGGCGGGAACAAGTACGTTGTAGTTTACCTGACGCCCCAGAGTGCGGCTCTGGAAATTCAGGTCGGGGTTCCAGCGCTGGGAGAATGTGACTTTGGCCGGAGGTGCCGGAGGCGCAGGTTCCGGGGCTTCGCCCTCGTCGCCGCCGCACGATGCAGTGAGCGCCAGCGACAAGGCCAAGCCGGAAATGAACAGGAATCGTTTAAGGGATTTTACGCCCTTTTCGGGAATTTTCATCGTTGAATGGAATGGGAGAAGTCTTGTTTTAGGTTAGGATTTTCGTAACTTGTCAGGGCTTGATGGGCTTGACAGGCTGGGGACCGTAGACAATTATGTCCTTGCACTGCACGGCATAGCCCGGAGTGGGGTTGAGCCAGCGGATGGTGAGAGTGTGGTCGCCGTCGGCAAGGTCATAGGTGTGGAAGATGTCGTATTTACGGGTGATGTAGTCGAGAGGCATCTGGAATGTCTCGACGGTCTTGCCGTCGATTACCGCTTCGAGCTGTGCCACATAATTGTCGGGGAGCGAAGCGACGTCGCGGCGCACCATGCCCTGAAGCACTATGCCGCTTCCGTGGAAGTTCCAGGAGCGTTCGCCGTTCTCGATGTCGCCTTTCACCACGCGGCGCTCGGTGGGATAGATTCCCTCGAACGACTGCTCGAGTGCCACCGGTTCGGGCTGCTGGATGGTGAATTCCACAGTCTCCTCGGTGATTTTTCCGCCGTTGGCCGTCACGACTTTTTCGAGCAGGCCGAGGGTGGTCTCATAGCTTGTGGCCAGTGAGATTTCGGTGTAGGGGAAGTTGATGTTCTCGCACCGGTCGACGGCAGGTTTCCAGAAGTCGGGCAGCTTTTCGTATCCGTAAATCACACCGAGGATACCTCCGGCAGTGGCGGGATTGCAGTCGCTGTCCTGACCGCAGCGGGTGGAGATGTCCATGGTGCGGAAGAAATCGCCTTCGCCGTAGAGCAGGCCGATTACGCAGTAGGCGGCATTGATTGTTGCATCGATGTCGAAGCCGTTCCACACCCCTTCGGGGCAACCTTTCTCGTTGGTGTATTTCTGGTCGATGGCCAGCCAGCACTGTTTCCAGTCGGAGGGGTTCTTGCGCCAGAAGTCGATTACATCGGCTATGCAGCGGTGGAAATTGGCTTCCTCGGGAATGGTGCGGAGAGCCTGCTCCACGATGGTGGGGATATCGTCGCAGACGTATGCCAGGGTGTAGAGAGCGCTTACGTAGACGCCGCCATAGAAGCCGTCGCCATAGTTCATGATGTGGCCGATTTTGTCGGCGATGCCGGAAGCTGAATTGGGCATACCGGGGCAGATCATGCCGATGAAGTCGGCCTCGATCTGGAAATCGATATCGTCGGCATGGGGGTTATTCTTCCAGTGGCCGGATGCCGGCGGCATGATGCCGTTGAGGATGTTGTAGCGAGCGGCCTGGTTGGCGTGCCACAGTTTGTAGTCGGCGTTGGCAAACGCCTTGGCGTAGCTTTCGGCAGGAGCGTCGATGCCCTCGGCTGCCATAACCTCCATGAATGTAAGGTCCATATACACGTCGTCGTACAGGCCGGGATCCTCTGCGAAGATATCCTTGCAGTAGTCATCGTACCATATGATGGGGATGCTGTCGTTGATCATGCCGCCTTTATACTTGAATTCGGTGGGACCGCCGTAAGTGCAGCCTATGGTCTGTGCGGCCCATCCACCCTTGATTTTGTCGAGCAGGGTAGCCTTGTCGATGGTCATGGTGGTGCCGTAGGGGATTTCCGCAGCTTTCCGGCCGGTTTTGTCGCCGCATCCGGAAAGAAGAGTGGTCGCGCATGCCGCCGCGAGAGCGGCTGTTATGATGGTATTTTTCATTTCAGGTTGGAATAGAAACGGTTGGTGTTGGGATGGTCGGAATAGAACATGATGTCGTTGATGCGGATGGTGTACTCCTTGTTGGGGTTGGTCCACACGAGGCGCACGGTGTGATGGCCTTCTGGGAGGAGATACTTCCATGCCGGTTCCACACGGCGGTCGGTGTTGCGCATTGGCATCCTGGCCACGTGGTCGAGCTTGCCGTCGATCCATACCTCCACGTTTGCCACATATTTGTCGTCGGGCTCGGCCAGACCGAACACTTCGGAGCCGATGTGACGTGTGGATACGCGGTTGATGTAATCCTTGTTGATGTGACGCAGGCAGCAGATGTTGCCCCAGATCACGAAGCCGTTGCCGGTGAAGGAGAATTCAAACTCCTTGTCGAAAAATGCATCGAAACGCTCGCGCACCAAAGGATAAGTGTTTGTGAAGTTCTGTTCGAGCGGGAGCACGGCCGGAGCTGCGGTGGGTATCACCACTTTGTCGGCGGTGACTTCGCCGCCGTTCTTGGTGATTAGCTGCAGGGCCTGATTGAAGCTCATGCGGTAGCTCGACGCGAGCGACATGTCGGTGCCCTCGAAGTTGAGGTCCTCAACCTCTTTCAGCGGGTCGAGCCAGAAGGCCGGGATGCCGTCGTAGCCCTTCATCACGCTGAGCACACCGCCGGCTGTGGCCGGATTGCAGTCGGCATCCTGACCGCAGCGTGCAGCTATGTCGAGGGTTTCGGTGAAGTCGCCGTTGCCGTAGAGCATGGCCAGCGCCACGAATGCCGAGTTGAGCTTGGCATCTATGTTGAAACTCAGAAACGCGCCTTTGGGGCAGCCTACATCGATGTTCCAGTTGCGTTGCAGGTATTCCCAGCATGCCACCCAGTCGGACGGATGGAGGCGGTGGAAATCGAGCACATCGCGGATGCAGCGGTAGAATGTGCTCTCGGCGGGAATTGGTGCGAGGGCAGCTTCCACGATGTCGCGGGGATTGTCGAGATAGAAGGCCGTGGAGTAGAGACCGGCCACGAAGGCTCCGCCGTAGAAACCGTCGCCGGAGTTCATGATGTGTCCTACTTTGTCGGCTATGCGCAGAGCCTCCTCATGAAGTCCGGGGGCCATGAGGCCGATGAAGTCAGCCTCAATCTGGAAATCAAGGTCGTCGGCATGCGGATTGTTGAGCCAGTTGCCCGAGGCCGGGGGCATGATGCCCTGACGGATGTTGTAGCGTCCGGCCTGGTTGGCGTGTGCCAGATGATAGTCGGCGTAGGCAAAATGCTTGGCGAGCTGCTCCTGGGTGCAGTCGAGACCGAGTTTCTCGAACGTCTCCACGAATGTGCAGTCGTTGTAGATGTCATCGAACAGGCCGGGCTTTTTCTCCCACCAGTATTTCACAATGTGGCTCGACCAGGGGATAGGCTGGTAGGACTGCGTGTAGGAACCGGTGAATTTGAATTCAACAGGTGCTCCGAACACCACGCCGATGGTCTGTGCTGCCCATCCACCCTTTATCTTGTTCATAAGTTCGTCCCGGCTCATTTCCACGCGGCCCGAAACCGGAGCAGCAAGAGCCGAGAGCGAGGCGGCTGAAAGTGCGAGTGTCAGAAATAATTTATTCATGGTCAAAAAAAGAGGAGGAGAGAGGATTATGGAAAATGGATGGAGAGAGTGAGTCAAGGTAAGAAGATGAGAGGAGAAGAGCGGATGATGTTTATCAGCGGGGCATGTCGTAAACGCCAAGCTCGGTGATGGATATGAAATTGGAAACGTTTTTGGTGTATTTGTTCCAATGGTACTGGTAGGTGGTGTCGAACAGCACGCGGATACCCTTGGTCTTTACCGGAGCGAATTCCAGCAGGAACTGGGCGAAATGTGGCTGGAAGAACACGATATCGGTTTTGGGCAGCTCGGGAGTGGAGGTGTACCTGCCCACATCGCGCCAGCGGCCGTCGCCGTCGAGATACTGGATGTTGAGGCTTGAGAACCATCCGCCGAATTCCTCGAGGCAACCGGTGTTAAACTCGATCATGTCGATGGTCTGGGGAGTGTCCCAGCCGTAGCCGAAGTAGTCGATCTTGGGGGCGTTGGATTTTGAGGCAAGCGAGTAGAACACCGAGCCGGCGCCTTTCTTCACGCCGTCGTTGATTACGTCCACGGTCTTGGCATACATGGGCTTGCCGAAGGTGATCCAGCAGGAATCGAGCACAGCTTCATTGAGTTCACGCACGTTGGCATAGATGGTGTCGGCTTTCATGGCCAGGTTCTCCGGCTTCACTACGATGTTGAAATCCTTGCTGAGTTCCTTGCCGTTGCCTTCGAGGCGCAGGGTGATGTCGTATTTGCCGGCCTTGGTGGGTGTGCCGTCAAGGCGTCCGTCGGTGAATGTCAGGCCCGGAGGGAGGGTGCCGCCCGTGAGTGTCCAGCTGTAGTTGCGGTTGGCTGTGCACGCAAAATCGTAATCGGCTTTCATCCCCACGGTGAGGTCGGGCATCGGGCCGATGCAGAATTCCAGCGGCGGATTGAATGTGGCTTTGGGGTTGATGTAGATGGTGTTGCCTTTCACACTGCCGCCGTTGGCCTTGACCACCGCGATGGCCTGATTGTAGGTGCGGTTGATGATGTCGTCGATTGATGCGTCGGGCATGTCGAAGCGTGTGATGTTGATGTAGCGGTCGTTGAAGGGTTTGGTCCAGCCTTCAACAGGCATCGTGAGCGATGCGGGCAGTTTTTTTGCGCCCATGATGATTCCGAGAATACCGGAAACGGTGGCTGCCTGATTGTCGCAGTCGAAGCCCATGGCGCAGCTGAGGTCGAGTGTGCGCTGGAAGTCGCCGTTGCCGTAGAGCATGGCCAGGATGCCCATGAGGCCGTTGAGGTCGGCATTCCAGATGGTTTTGGTCATGGGGTCCTCGTTCACGTAATATTCGTCGGCAATGATCTGACGGGCCTTTACCCAGTCGTTGGGATACTGGCGGAAGATATCAAGGCATTTTTTCACTCCGAGAGTGTAGCGGTCGTTCTCAGGGAGATACCTGAGACCCTTCTCGATGAGTTTTTTCACATCTTTCTCGAAGAAAGCTTCGGCATACATGGCTCCGTAGAGTGCTGTGGGCTGTACGGCCCAGGAGTCGCTGGTGATGCGTGCCGCCCAGTCGCTTTTTCCGACTGCGTAGGCAGGCATGCCCGGGGCGGTGTAGGCCCAGATTTCGTTGATGAGCTGCGGGTCAATCTGATACCAGTGGGGGTTGAGATCCTGACGGCCGGTGAAGGGCGGCGTGTAGCCGAGGTGCATCAGGCCGAGGGCGGCACGGTTGGCCAGCCACACACGGTCGCGGATGTGGTGCATCCATCCCTGGCGCATCTGGGCGTAGGTGGGATCGATGCCGTATTTTTCCATCAGCGTGAGGTAGATGTACTCCACGTCGGTGTCGTCGTCGGAGAAGGCTCCGTCATATTTCTTAAGTTTGTCGATGTTCTTGGTGTAGCCGAACGGGAAGCGCGATTCGGATGCCGGCTCGTCAACAAATTTGTTCTCGAACGGGAGTCCGTAGATGTTTCCGACCATCTGGCCGATCCAAGCGCCGGCGATTTTGTCGCGGAGTACGTCGGACGATATTTTTTCGGCTGCTGTGGCGCCGGCCGAGATGCCGAAGGCTATGGCTGCCGCCGCGAGGCAGTGGGTGAGGTGTTTCATTGTCTGGTTGTCGGTGACTGAAAGCTTGTTGGTTCAAGCTTTATGATTGGATTAAAAATGGAGATGAGAGGGCGGATGTGGAGGCCGGCGAAAGGCGGGGAAATTAAACAGAGCTTATGAAAACGAATGAGCCCCCGCCTTTCCGGCCTTGAATGTTGTGTGAAATCTGTGGAAAAACAGACTTTTGGTGTCGGGAAAATCAGTTGTAATGGGGGTTCTGGGTGAGACGCGGGTTGGCGTTGAGTATTTCCGACGGGATGGGGAACAGTTCGCGGAATGTCTCGCCATCCTGTGCGGGATGTGCCCAGGACTGCTGGAGGTATTTGCCGAAACGGATCATGTCCTCATGGCGCCATCCTTCCCAGGCCAGTTCGCGTCCACGTTCGGCATAGAGTGCGTCGAGGGTGAGCTGTGCGGCCGAGAAGGGCAGCAGGCCGGCGCGGGTGCGGATTTTCTGCAGTTCAGCCATTTCGGCAGCCTGGGGGGCCTTGTTCTGACGCACAAGGGCTTCGGCGTGCATGAGAATGACGTCGGCGTAACGGAAGATGGCGAAATCGTTGTCCATGCAGGTTTCGCCAGATGTGAGCATACCGTCGGTCTGATAGGGCCATTTGCAGATGCGGGCACCGTCAAATTTGTCGCGTCCGCCGTTGGCGTTGTAGTATTTCGTTTCGGGGAACACGGGGGTGTAGCTCAGCTGCTCACCGTTGACCATGATGGGGTTGCCGTTGACGTCGACCTGCGGGCCGTGCAGCCAGGTGAGGTCGCGGCGGAGGTCACCATCTTCGTATGTCTGGAAGAAGTCGGGCTGGCAGATGAAGCCTGACCACGGGGATGCGGAGATGTTGAACGTGGGGCAGGACTCGGGTTCGAGCGTGAGGGTGTAGAGATAGAACGAACGGCTTCCGGAGGGAATGGCTGCGTGGTCGTAGACAATCACGAAGATGTTCTCCTTGGAGTTCTCGTTCTTGACGGCGAAGTTGGTGGCATAGGAATCCTCGATGATGTAGTCGCCGATGTCCATTACGGCCTTGGTGGCCTGCTCGGCCTGAGCGTACATTGGGGTTCCGAACCAGCGCTCTGCGTTGAGATACATTTTGGCGAGGATGCAGTAGGCCGTGGCCTGGTTGGCGCGTCCGTAGTTATTTGGGGCGGGATGACGGTCGAGTTTGGAGATCAGCTCGTCCGACAGTTCGCCAAGGAGGAAGTCGAAGATGAAACGGCGGTCCTTCTGTTCGGGGTAGCCGGTGTCGGTGTAGTTGATGGTGAAGGGGATGTTGCCCCAGTTGGCCATCGCTTCGTAGTAGAAGAAGGCGCGGAGGGTCTTCATTTCGGCCAGAATCTTGTCCTTGCCTTCGAATTCGATGTCGGACAGTTCGGTTTCGTAGATAATCTCGTTGCAGGCTGCAATGCCGTTGAAAATCCAGTCCCAGCCTTTCTTGAGCAGACGGTTGGATGAGGGGATAATGTTGTTCTGCACTTCCTGATAGCGTCCGCCGCTATACCAGCTGCCGGTGTTGGTGGCAGGCACGGCACATTCGTCGGAAGCCTGCAGCAGGAGTGTCCAGAGGCTCTGCTCGGCGTTGTAGCCCTGCATTTTGGTGTAGGCGCGTCCGGCATTGGCCACGAGTTCTTTTTCGTTCTTGAAAAAGTTGTCCATCGGCATGTCGCTGTAGACGGTTTCGTCCAGATCGGTGCAGGCACCAAGAGCGATTGCGCCGGCCAGGCCGAGGGCAAAGTTCTTTATGGTAGTTTTCATTGTGATGTTTCGCTTTTTGAATTTCGAAATTTACAGAAGTGGGTGTTGTGGAGAGAGAGACGTGTGTGGACTCGCGTCAGAAGCGGGCTGTCACGCCGAATGTGAAATCGGTGGTGCGGGGATAGTAGCTCAGACCTTCCAGACCGGGTTCGAGGCCGGTGATGCCCACTTCGGGGTCAACGCCTTTGTACTTGGTGATGGTGAACACGTTCTGTGCGGTGAAATTCAGGCGCAGCGAGCGGATGTATTTCGAGGGGAAGTTGAATGTGTAGCCGAGTGTTAGGTTGTCCATTTTGAGGAACGATGCGTCCTCAAGGTACTTCGACGAGTATTTTGCTCCAAGTTCGGTGTGGCCCTGGTCGTTGAGCCATTCGGACGAGATGTTGTTCAGACCGATGCGGTCGAGGTTGGAGTAGCGCATGCCCATTTCGTTGAGCACTTTTCCGCCGAGCGACGCACGCAGCGAGAAGCTCAGATCCCAGTGGCGCCAGTTGAAGGTGTTGGTCCAGTTCATTGTCACCTTGGGATAGGCGCATCCGAGTTTCACCCATTGTTCTTCCGGCACGGTGCCGTCGTCGTTCTGCCCGAGGAGCACGTCCTGACCGTCGGTGTCGGTGCCGAGGAAAATCGGGCCGTAGAATGTGCCGAGCGATTCACCCTCGATGAGGCGCTGTGTGTTGCATTTGCCTGTGGGCGACCATCCCACCTTGTAGGTCCCGTTCTGGAACTCCTCGTTGGTGAATTTGTCGAGTTTGTTGGTGTTGTGTGCGATGAGGTAGGTGGTGCTCCACTGGAAGTCCTTGGTCTGCACGGGGATGGCTGAGATTGTGAACTCGACGCCACGGTTGGTTACCTTACCCACGTTGGTGAACAGGGTGTTGTAGATGTAAGGGGGAGTGGGCACCGTGTAGTTGTAGAGCAGATTGTCGGTGGTGCGGTGGTAGTAGTCGAAGGTGAAGCTCAGGCGGCTGTTGAACATCTGTGCGTCCAGACCGATGTTGAACTCTTTCTTCTTTTCCCACTGGAGGTCGGGGTTGGGGTTGGATGCGGGCTGGTAGGTGTTGATCCACTGGCCGTTGTACCAGAATTTGCCGGCGGTGGTCATTAGGATGAGCGACTTGTAGTTGGAGAAGTCCTGGTTACCGGTCACACCGTAACCGCCGCGGATCTTGAGTTCGTTGAGCCATTCGATGTCGCGCATGAAGGCTTCGCGGCTGATACGCCATCCGAGCGAAACGGCCGGGAACCATCCCCATTTGTTGTTCTTGCCGAAGCGGCTGGAGCCGTCGCGGCGGAGGGATACGGATGCCAGGTAGCGCTGGTCGTAGTTGTAGAGGATTCGGCCGAAGAAACCGATGTAGGTGTGCGATTCCTTATAGGAACTCATGTCGGCCTTTGCGTTGAGCAGACCTGTTCCGGAACCCATGTCGTTCACGCCGAGGTCGTCGAAGTCGAAGCCTACGTTCGACATGCTTGCCGAGTTTTCGGTGCCTTTCTCATAGGTGTAGCCCACGAGAGCCTGCAGCGAGTGCTCGCCGAACGAGCGGATGTACTGCAATGTGGTCTCGAACTGGGTGTTGTTGTTCTTGTAGTTGCTCTGTTCGGCGCTGCCTTCGGTGCCGATGATGCTGGGATAGTAGTGGGAGCTGTAGGTCTGCGATTCGTTGCTTTCGCGCGAGATGGCCAGGAATGCATCCCATTTGAGACCCTTGACGGGCTTGATGTTAAGGGTTACGCGAGCGTTACCGCCGAAGTTGTCGTTGACGGTGGTTGATTCGCGTTCGTTGATCATGGCCACCGGGTTGAAGTATTCCATTGCCTCGATGCGGTAGTAGCCGCCGCTTGTGGAGTTCGATGGGTCGTAGACGGGCTCGGTGGGATTGTGGATGAACGCCTGCTGGAAAGCGGATGTGTTAGAGGGGTTGTACTTGCGGTGGTTGATGAACAGGTTGATGTCGAGGTCTAACCATCCTTCGAGGAGGCTCTGGCGGATGTTGGTGCGTCCGGCAATCTTCTCATAGTCGTTGCCACGCTGCACGCCTTCGGCCTTCTCATAGTTGATGGAGGTGAAGTGGGAGAATTTCTCTGTACCGCCCGACAGCGACAGTGTGTGCTTGTGGCTGATGGGGGTGCGTGTGATTTCATCAAACCAGTCGGTGTCGGCACCATATTTCGACGAGCTCATTTCGGGGCGGTAGGTGTCAATCACATAGTTGAATTCCGAAGCTGTAAGGGGCTTTGCACGACGAGTCACCTTGCCTACGGTGAACATGCCTTCATATGTGACTTCTGCGCGACCTTCGCGTGCGCGGCGTGTGGTGACGATGATGACACCGTTGGTGCCTCGTGTACCGTAGATGGCCGCTGCCGAGCCGTCCTTGAGCACGTCGATGCTCTCGATGTCCTGCGGGTTGATGTTGCGGATGTCGGCACCGGCCACACCGTCGATGATTACGAGCGGTCCCTGGCCGGCCGAGAGGGTGTTGGTGCCTCGGAGCAGGATTTCATATTTGGCTGTGGGATCGGCACCCGAGGGGTTCACGATCTGCAGACCGGCCACCTTGCCCTGGAGCATACCCATCGCGTTTGAATAGGAGCCGGGGTTGAGGTCCTCCTTTTTCATGCTGGCCACGGAGCCGGTGAGTTCTTTCTTGGTTGAAGTGCCGTAGCCGATGACCACGATTTCGTCGAGCATTTCGGAGCTTTCGGCAAGCACGATGTTGAGCTTGGTGCGGTTGTCCACGGGCACTTCGGCGGTCTTGTAACCTACGGCCGATACGGTGAGCACATCGGTTGGGCGTGCCGAGATGTTGAAGTCGCCGTCGATGCCGGTGGCCACTCCGGTTTTGGTGCCTTTCACAATCACGCTCGCGCCGATTACGGGTTCGTTCTGCCCGTCAACCACGGTGCCGCTGATTACGGACTGTGCGGTAGCCGCCGGAGCTATCAATAAGGCAAGTGCGAACACGCACAGTGCCATGGCAAATTTGATTGCACTCGGTTTCATTAAATTGGGGTATTAGAGTTTGTGTGACAGTTGATTGTTTATTTCAGGTTGTGGAAGGGAGAGGGTGGCGGGTTGTGTGGTGCGGTGCATTCAGAATTCGCCGATTTCATGGCGGAAGGGGATGGACTGCTGTGCGCCCATGCGTGTCACGGAGATGGAGGCTGCCTTGTTGGCGAACTCGATGGCGCGCCGCATAGGTTCGCCTTCGGCAAGAGCCACGCAGAGCGCTCCGCAGAAAGTGTCGCCGGCGGCGGTGGTGTCCACTGCCTTTACCTTGAAGGAGGGAATCTCCAGACAGTCGCCGTTTTCACAGATAAGAGCGCCCTTGCTGCCGAGGGTGAAGATCACGGTTTTCACACCCATGGCGTGTATGGCGCGGATGGCTGCATCTTCCGATGCGCTGTCGGTGATGGCGATGCCGGAGATGGCTTCGGCTTCGGTCTTGTTGGGGATGATGATGTCAACGTTGGCCAGCAGCGATGCGGGCAGCGGGGTTTTGGGCGCAGGTGCGGGGTTGAGAATAACGGTTACTCCGTGGCGTTTGGCCACTTCGGCTGCGCGTGCCACGGTTTCAACCGGTGTTTCGAGCTGCATGATTACCAGAGCTGCCTGGGCGATGTCGGCCTCGGCGGCATCGATGTCGGCCGGAGTGAGGGCGGCGTTTGCTCCGGATGCCACGGCGATGGAGTTCTCGCCGGATGCATCCACGTTGATGAGCGCCACTCCCGAGGGGAGGTCGGCGGAGATGCCGACATGGGTGGTGTCGATGTTCACCTGTTTCAACAGTTCAATGGTCTGGGTTCCGAAGATGTCGTTGCCGACCTTGGCCACAAACATGGTGTTGCCACCGAGTTTTGCGGCAGCAACGGCCTGATTGGCACCCTTTCCACCCTGATTCATCATGAAGTTGCCTCCCAGTACGGTTTCGCCCGGGCGCGGCATCCTGTCGGTGCGTATCACCATGTCGGTGTTGCTGCTGCCGACCACGATGATCTTTTTTGCGTTAGGATTCATGGTATTTTTGTGAAAATATTTGAAGTCAAACTGACTTCAGTGAGAAATTTAAGTTAATTTCAGGCTTGGTTCAAAGATTAGTAAGACAACTGTTTGCTCAAACGTTTGTGCAAATATATGGAGACATTTTGGCTAATACAAATATTTTTCAACTTTTTTTACGAAAAAAATATTACATTTGCATGCGAATAAGGTTTGGAACTAATGATTGAAGTCTCACGACGTTGTCTGAATAAACTGAAATCCCATGAAAAAAAGCACATTAGCTGATGTGGCCCGTCTCACAGGGCTGTCTATCACCACCATATCGCGCGTGCTCAACGGCAAATCCGATGAGTATCGTATCAGCAAGGCTTCGCAGGATATAGTATATCAGGCGATTAGGGAGCTTGATTACCGTCCCAACCACGCTGCGCAAAGTTTGCGCAGTTCCTCCACCCATACCATAGGTCTGCTGATTCCGCGCATAGAGAACCCGTTTTTTGCAAATATTGCCAGCATTATAATACAGGAATCGAACAAATACACCTATCCTGTGATGGTGATTGATACCTGTGAAAACCCTTTTGACGAGGACCGTGCGCTCGACACGCTTATGGCGCGCAACGTCGACGGCATCATTATGGCGCCGTGTTCCGACAATCCCGAGCGTATACGTCAGGTGTCCGAGCAGATTCCGGTGGTGCTGATTGACCGTTACTACGAAAGCGAGACCGGAGATGCACCCCTCCCATATGTGGCCACCGACAACTACCGCGGAGCCTTCGAGGCCACACGGCTGCTGATTCAGAACGGCCACCGCAACATTCTGTGCATACAGGGTTCTCCGCTGTCGATCACGTCGCGCAAACGCGTCATGGGCTACTGCGACGCCATGACACAGGCAGGGCTGCAGGCCAACATCAATGTGCGCGGCAACGACTTCTCTACCCAGAACGGCTATATAGAGACCAAGCTCGCCCTGATGTCGGGCAATCCCGTGTCGGCCATTTTCGCCCTGTCGTCGACCATCCTGCTGGGCGCAATGAAAGCCGTGCAGGAACAGCATCTGGCCGTACCGGCCGATGTGTCGATGATTTCGTTCGACAACAACCTTTTCCTCGACTATCTTAATCCCCCCATCACGCGCGTGTGCCAGCCCGTGGAATACATAGGCATAGTGGCCGTGAAGATGCTGATGGACTCCATCCTCGGCAAGGAGATTTCGCAGCCCGCCATCCTCCTCCCTCCCACCATGACCTACGGCCACTCCGTCCGCGGCCCCCAGCCCACCCTGCCGGTGCTTACTTGAGGGGAGGGGTGTTGAAGGAGGCGCGATACTGCCTGGGGGTCATGCGGCACTCCTGCCGGAATATTCGTGAAAAGTATGAAAAGTCGCTGTAGCCCAGCGATGCGGCGATGTCCTTCACCGGAAGTGAGGTGGAGGCAAGCTGCAGGCGTGCCTTGAGCATTTTGCGTCCGGTGATGTAGCGAATGGGTGTGCATCCCACTTCGTGACAGAACATGCGGATGAAGTGGTCGCGCGACAGATTGGCAGCGCCGGCAAGCTCGCTGAGCGAGATGGTTTCGCCCAGGTTGCTGTCGATGAAGCGCAGGGCGTTGCGTATGCGCTCGTCCGACGATTCGTAGCGTGGATGGGCCAGGCGCACGAACCGCGACAGCAGCTGGTAGATGATGCCCAGCGACTCCATGCGCTCGTGCAGGGGGCGCTCGCGGTTAAGCCGAACGCATTCAATCAGAGAGTTGCGGTTGTCGTAGATTCTGGGGTCGGGGGTGCGCAGGCGCATGGATTCATTGTGCTCGCATATGGTGCGGAACAGGTGGAGGTCATGGTCTGTACCTTCTATCTCTACCGGAAATTCCAGGTCGGCGAGCACTCCGGGGCCGTCGGAATCCTCGTAAATGTGGATGTAGTAGTGGTCGAAACGGCCCGTACATATGTCGGTGTGCTGCATGAACGCGGGCACGATGTACATGCGTCCTGGTGTGAGGGTGTATGTGCCGGAGGGGAGGCGGAGCGATGCGGCGCCCGCAGTCACGAAGTACAGGCGGGTGAACGGACTGCTTACATCCTTAAAGTTCCAGTCGGCGTTGTGGGTGGCATGCCCTACGTTGAGTGTGAGCAGCTGAGGGAGTCGGGCAAATAGGTTCATAATGCGGATATTGCAGTAGGGTCCGTAAGGTGGAAAGTAGTGCAGATATTGTATGCGCAAGTTAGTGCATTCATGTGACAAAAACAAATTTAAAAAAGCCGGGATGTCGATATTGTCCTATTGAAACCCGAAAATCTGACAATGATTTAGGCGGATAAAACCGACATTTGCACTCGTAAATATTCTTCTTACCTTACCTGAAAAACAGAGACTGCAATCATGGAGTATAGAGAAATCGGCCGCACGGGGATGAAAGTGTCGGCTTTGAGTTTCGGAGCGTCGTCGCTCGGCAGTGTGTTCCGCGACACAAAGGAGAGCGAGGCGATTGCCGCAGTGCACACCGCAGTGGAGATGGGGATGAATTTCATAGATGTGTCCCCATACTACGGGCATTACAAGGCCGAGACCGTGCTGGGAAAGGCCCTGAGAGAGATTCCGCGCGACAGGTATTACCTGTCGACCAAGGTGGGCCGCTACGGCAAGGACGGGGTGAACACATGGGATTATTCCGGCCGTCGTGCCACCGAAAGCGTGTATGAAAGCATGGAGCGGCTCGGGGTGGATTATATCGACCTTATAAATGTGCATGACATTGAGTTCGCCGACCTGCATCAGGTGGTGGAGGAGACTCTGCCTGCGCTGGTTGAACTGCGTGAAAAGGGTGTCGTGGGGCATGTCGGCATCACCGACCTGCAGCTTGAGAATCTGCAGTGGGTGGTTGACCACGCTGCCCCCGGCACGGTGGAAAGCATTCTGAATTTCTGCCATTTCACCCTGAACGACGATAAATTGCTCGATTTCCTCGATTATTTCGAGGAGCGGGGCATCGGGGTGATAAATGCGTCGCCGCTTTCGATGGGGCTGTTGTCGCAGCGGGGTGTGCCGGCATGGCATCCTGCTCCTGCCTCTCTGGTGGAGGCATGCCGCCGGGCTGTGGAGCACTGCAGCGCCAAAGGCTATCCCATAGAGAAGCTCGCCATGCAGTTCTCGGTGTCGGAACCCCGCATAGCCACCACGCTGTTCAGCTCGGCTAATCCGGCGAATGTGGCAAAGAATATAGCCTACGTAAGTGAGCAGCCCGATATGGAGCTTGTGAGCGAAGTGAAACGTATAATCGGCGACCAGCAGCGGGTGAGCTGGGCCAATTCCTGAGGAGTATGGAAGATTTCAGGATAATTGACGCCCATGCTCACCTGTGGCTGCGTCAGGACACGATGGTGAACAACATGCCTGTGCGCACTATGACTAACGGCCGGTCGTGGTTCATGGACGAAGAACGGCAGATGTTGCCGCCGTTCATGATTGACGGCAAGAATTCGGCCGAGGTGTTCCTGTCGAACATGGACTATGCGCAGGTGTCGGCGGCCGTGATCACTCAGGAGTTTATCGACGGCGACCAGAACGATTACCTTGAGGAGGTGGCGCGCAGGTTTCCCGACCGGTTCTTCGTGTGCGGATTTTGCGACGTGCGCCGTCCGGGGTTCATGGAGCAGGCGCGCAGTCTGCATGCACGCGGATTCAAGGCCATAGCGGTGCCTGCCCACCGGTTGTTTCTGCCCGAAGGGCGTGTGTGGCTCACCTCCGGCGAGATGATGGAGATGTTCCGCTTCATGGAACGCGAGGGGATGATACTGTCGATAGCGCTTGCCGACGGCGCCACACAGGTGGCCGAGATGGAAGAGGTGATTGCCGAATGTCCGCGCCTGAAAGTGGCGATAGCCCATTTCGGGATGGTCACCACCGAGGGGTGGCTCGAGCAGATAAAGCTTGCCCGCCATCCGGAGGTGATGGTGGAGTCGGGCGGCATCACATGGCTTTTCAATTCGGAGTTCTATCCGTTCCGAGGTGCAGTGAAAGCCATAAGGACAGCTGCCGATACCGTCGGTGCCGAAAAACTCATGTGGGGCTCGGACTATCCGCGCACCATCACGGCCATAACCTACCGCATGTCGTATGACTTCGTGCTGAAATCCGAAGAGCTCACGCCTGAATTCAAGGCTGCTTTCCTTGGTGAAAATGCCAAACGGTTTTACGGCTTCGGGGAGCTTGTGAAGCTTCCGTATATTAAAAACATGTCGGAATAGTCCGGCGATTTACCTGAAAAACTGATACCGCAATGCAAAACAAGAACCGCTATTTGGTGCCGCTGGCGCTTGTGTTCTGCCTGTTCTTCCTGTGGGCGATAAGCGCCAATCTGCTCCCGACCATGATCCGTCAGCTGATGAAAACGTGCGAGCTGACACCGTTCGAGGCCTCGTTCACCGAGTCGGCCTACTGGCTTGCCTACTTCATATGCCCCATTCCGATAGCCATGTTCATGAAGCGCTACACCTACAAGGGTGGCATCGTGTTCGGGCTGCTGACGGCGGCTGCGGGAGCGCTGCTGTTCTTCCCGGCTGCCGTGATAAAGGAATACTGGTTCTATCTTTGTGTGTTCTTCGTGATTGCCACGGGGATGTGTTTTCTGGAGACGGCTGCCAATCCTTATGTCACGGCGTTGGGCAATCCGGACACGGCATCGCGCAGGCTGAATCTGGCACAGTCGTTCAACGGTCTGGGTGCGTTTGTGGCGGCCATGTTCCTCAGCAAGCTGATTCTGAGCGGGCAGGCCTATACACGCGAGACCCTTCCGGCTGATTATGCCGGCGGTTGGGATGCTTATGTTAATGCCGAGACCGAACTGATGAAAACGCCGTATGCCGCACTTGCCATACTGCTTATTGTGATAGCCGTGATTTTCATCTTCTCGCGCTTGCCGCGCATTGCCGATGAGGAATCGACTGCCGGGAAGCTCATAAACTTCGGAGTGCTCAAACGCAGGCACCTGCGATGGGGCGTTGTGGCCCAGTTTTTCTACAACGGTGGGCAGACGGCCATCAACAGTCTGTTTCTCGTGTACTGCTGCACGTATGTGGGGATAAGCGAGTCGACGGCCACCACGTTCTTCGGACTGTACATGCTTGCATTCCTTCTGGGGCGATGGATCGGCACGCTGCTCATGGGGCGTTTCCGTCCGCACAACATGCTCACGTTCTATGCCGTGGCCAACATCGTGCTGTGTGCAGTGGTGGTTGTGTGCGGAGGAATGACGGGACTATACGCCATGATCGGCATCTCGTTCTTCATGTCGATAATGTATCCCACTCAGTTCTCGCTTGCTATCCGCGACCTTGGTCAGGACACCAAGAGCGGTTCTGCATTCCTGGTGATGGCGATAGTGGGAAACGCCTGTCTGCCACAGCTCACAGCCTACGTCATGACGCATAATCCGGCATGGTACTACGTGGCCTATGCCATTCCCCTGCTGTGTTTTGCCGTCTGTGCCTACTATGGCTGGCGCGGCTACCGCGTGCGGGATTAATGCCTTGTTTAAATTTTGACTACTTATTACATATGAGAATGAAATTGTTGTCAAGATATTGCATTCCGGCTCTTTTGTCGGGCCTGTCAATGACTGTTATCGGTCAGAATGTATTGAAGGAGGGCGAGATGCCTGTGTTGCCGGCATTTCCTGAAATTCCGGAAAAGATGCCTGTGGGAAGTGTGAAACTTGGTGACAGCGAAACCTTTGATGAGGTGCAGCTTGACATTCCCATTACCGACGGCCCGTTCAAGGCCGACTGGGCTTCGATAGAAAGCAACTGTCAGGGCGAGGCCGAATGGCTCAGAGAGGCCAAGGTGGGCTTCTGGGTGCATTTCGGGCCGCAGGCTGCCGGAGAGAGCGGCGACTGGTATGCCCGTAACCTGTATAAAGAGCAGGATAACCATTTGGCGAACAGAAACCATGTGGAGCGGTACGGGCATCCGTCGGAAGTGGGGTACAAGGATGTGCTTAACACCTGGAATCCCGACAAACTTGATCCGGAATATCTAACCAAACTTTATCAGAAGGCCGGTGCCCGTTTTCTCATGATACAGGGAGTGCATCACGATAATTATGACTTGTGGAATTCACAGTATCATCCGTGGAACTCGGTCAACATCGGGCCGAAACGAGACTTGTTGCGCGAATGGGTGGATGCCTGCCGTAAAAACAACATGCATTATGGAGTGACGTTCCATCACGAATATACATGGTGGTGGTGGCAGACGGCCTTCGGCTCTGATGCCGATGGGAGTCGCAGGGGCGTGCCTTACGACGGTAACCTGACGCTTGAGGACGGCAAGGGCAAATGGTGGGAAGGCTATGACCCGCGTCTGCTCTACGGCATTGACCTGCGTGAATACGAGACCGTGGACGAACGGGCGCATTCGCCATGGTCGCCCCCGGATGCGGGCATTTTTCACCGGCATCTGGACTACTGCAAATGGTATGCCACTCAATGGGCATTGCGCATAATGGATGTCGTGGCCAATTATGAACCCGATTTCATTTACACCGACGGCACGGTGCAAGGTCCTTTCACCGGTAATGGCACAGGAACGGGGTACAAATGCAACGCCATGCAGACGGTGATTGCCGATTTTTATAACCGCCAGTTGCGTAAACATGGCAAAGTGGATGCGTTCAGCATCATCAAGTTCCGGAGTCCGACAAAAGGTGTGGTCAATACAGCCGAATTCGATTTCCCTGACACAATCAACGTTTCGCAGCCTTGGATCAGGGAGGCTCCTGTGGGCGACTGGTTCTTTGCACCCGGCTTCGTTTACGATGCTAGCAGCGTGGTGCGTTTCATAATCGAGGCCGTAAGCCGAGACGGGAATGCCGCGCTTAACATTCCCATGCGCCCGGACGGGAGTATCGAAGACGAATGCGTGACGATGCTTGAAGCGCTGGGCGACTGGATGAAAATCAACGGCGAGGCTGTGTATGGCAGCAAGGCGTGGGTGACTCCCGGAGAGGGAGAGATGCACGATGGCCGTTTGAAGAAACTCCCCGGAGGAGGGCTTGGCCGACATCACCGGGACTTTAAGTTTGATGCGCAGGACATACGGTTCACCGTTGGCAAAAATGGTGCGAACTATGCTTTCTGCATGAATGTACCCGAAGACAATCAGGTGATACGCATAAAGTCGATGGGGCGGCAGGCAAACCATCCTGACAGCATAAAAGGCGTGTCGTTGCTGGGATACCGGGGCAAATTGAAATGGCGGCAGACAGACGAAGCACTTGAGGTGGTTTTCCCTGAGGATGCAGACCTCCGGCTGGCAGTCGTTTTCCGTGTGGAATGAGGGAGATATATACCGCAAAATCAACGGGACATAATCATACATACCACATAACACCATGTTACAAAATACAATTTGCAGAATCCTGACAGCTATATTTATAGTGCTGGCTACGGCCGAGGTGTCGGCATATACTTCGCCTGACGGGAAAATCAGTGCCGATGTAGAGGCAGAAACCGGCATCGTGATAAAATACAGAGCAGACGGACGTGATACCAGACTGCTGACACTGCTCGTCGGGCCGGTGGCAGAGGCAGACACTTCGGGACCTTATGCTGTGGATTACACAATGGTTGCGGGTAAGCGCCGCCATTGTGTGAACCGGTACAACAGCGCCGATTTCCGGTGTGCCGACGGCAAGGAGCTTTCCATGCGTCTGTACAACGACGGGGTGGCATGGAAATACAGCGGAGAATCGGCGGTTAGCGTGCATCCCGAGCACTGGTGGCTGCAGAAGTGGGTGGACTGCTATGAAGGATATTTTGAAAAGGACGTTGTTCCTGCAGCGGGCTCACGTTGGGGCTACCCGGCGTTGTTCGAATATGGCCACGGCGTTTTTGCCCTGCTTACGGAATCCGGCATTGAACCGGAATCGGCGGCTGCGAGCCTGCATGCCACCGGCAGCCGGGGTGAATTCCTGATAAAGCCTGACGGCGAAGGTGAATCCGGATGGCAGACACTGATAGCAGGGAGCCTCGGAGATGTTGTGGAATCGACTCTGGTCACCGACAATTCCGCACCGTCGGTGCTCACTGACACCTCGTGGATACATCCCGGTGTGGCTTCGTGGGTCTACTGGGCCTACAATCACGGTTCGAGCGATTACACGATAGTGAAACGCTACGTTGATTTCGCCGCCGACCTCGGGTTGCCGTATGTGATGATCGATGCGGAATGGGACGAGATGGGCAATGGCAAAACCGTGGAGGATGCCATCGGGTATGCCTGCTCGCGTGGGATAAAACCGATGATATGGTATAACTCGTCGGTGGGATGGATCGACGGGGCACCCGGCCCGAAATTCAGGCTTAATGACCCTGAAAAGCGCGAACGCGAATTTGCATGGTGCGAGAGGCTGGGGGTAAGCGGAGTAAAGATTGATTTCTTCTCAGGCGATACCAATAAGAACATAGCCTATATGGCGGACCTACTTGAGTGCGCGGCCCGGCATAAACTGCTGGTCAATTTCCACGGGGCAACATTGCCGCGCGGCTGGCAGCGTACTTATCCCAATCTGATCACCACCGAGGCGGTGTATGGCGCGGAGTGGTATAACAATGTACCCACGTTTACGGCCAAGGCTGCCGCCCACAATGCCACGCTTCCCTTTACGCGCAACGTGGTAGGACCGATGGATTATACGCCCTGCGCATTTTCCGATTCGCAGCATCCGCACATCACCACCCATGCGCACGAACTGGCGCTCACCGTTCTTTTCGAGTCGGGCATACAGCATATCGCCGACCGTCCTGAAAGCATAATGGCTCAGCCTGCCGAAGTGCGGGAGTTCCTGTCGGCCCTTCCGGCAGCATGGGACAATACATGGCTGCTGGGCGGCTATCCGGGTGAGTATGTAGTATTGGCCCGTGAAAAAGACGGGTGGCTGTACATAGCAGGTATAAACGGCACGGATTCTTCGCGGAATATTAGCCTGGGAAAAGTTGCGGTGGAGGTTTCGGAACAGTCGGGGCCGGCCACATTGTTTGCCGACGCAGAAAACGGCAACGGACATAAATGGGAAATATCCATCTTTGACCGTCTGCCGCAGTCGCTGACGGTGCAGCCACGCGGAGGATTCGTGATAAAGATGCAAAAAAAGAATTGACAAACAGATAAATAAAATTATTAAGGAGATATGAAAGCTATTCAGATAACTGCACCGGGAAAGGTGGAGGTGGTGGAACGCCGGATGCCTGAAACCGCTGCTGACAGTGTATTGGTGAAAATTGAGTATGTGGGGTTCTGCGGTTCCGACCTCAACACCTATCTTGGCCGTAACCTCATGGCCATTTCACCTGTGGTTCCGGGCCATGAAATCGGCGGAACCGTTGCCGCTGTCGGAGCGGATGTGCCGGCCGGATTGTTCACCGAAGGGATGAGCGTTACGGTGAATCCCTACACATCGTGCGGCAAGTGCTCCTCATGCCGCAAAGGGCGCCCGAACGCATGCGAGCACAACGAGACATTCGGTGTGCAGCGCAACGGCGCCATGAGCGACTATGTAGCTGTGCCGTGGCAGAAGGTGATTGCTGCGCCGGGTATTTCTCCGCGCGACTGCGCGCTTATCGAGCCGATGAGCGTCGGTTTTCATGCCGTTGACCGCGGTGCGGTGACCGACATTGACACCGTAATGGTGATAGGTTGCGGAATGATAGGTCTGGGCGCGGTGGTGCGGGCCTCTATGCGGGGCGCAACTGTCGTGGCCGTCGATCTGGATGACGACAAGCTGCAGCTGGCGCGCAGGCTCGGTGCCACGCACACCATCAATTCGCGCACGGAGAATGTGCACGAGCGCCTTGCGGCTCTCACCGGCGGTTTCGGTCCCGATGTGGTAGTGGAGGCTGTAGGTTCGCCGGCAACGTATGTCATGGCTGTGGACGAGGTGGCATTCGCTGGACGTGTGGTCTGCATCGGCTATTCCAAGGCCGATGTCTCGTTCCATACAAAGCTGTTTGTACAGAAGGAACTTGACATACGCGGCTCGCGCAATGCCATGCCTGCCGACTTCAGTGCTGTAATCCGTTATCTGCAGCGTGGCAACTGCCCTGTGGACGAGCTGATAAGCCGGGTGGTAGTGCCTGAAGAGGCAGGTGAGGCCCTTGAGGAATGGGCTGCGAATCCGGGAAAAGTGTTCCGTATTCTTGTGAAATTCTGAGGCTGAGGCCATGAAAACAGAAGGCTATGCTGTGCGCCGGTACGAAGGCCCGGTGAAACGCTACTGTCAGTTCCTTGAAATAGAGAACAATCCGGAGCTAATCCGGCTCTACCGGGAATGTCATGGCGAAGATAAGCACTGGAAGGAGATACGCGACGGCATACGTGCTGTGGGCATTCTGGAAATGGAGATGTACATCACAGGCCGTCATGTGGTTATGATTGTTGAGACGGCGCCTGATTTCGACTGGGACAGCGCCATGGCACGGCTTGCACAGATGCCGCGTCAGGCTGAATGGGAAACGTTCATGTCGCGTTTTCAGGGCTGTTCGCCAGAAGCATCCTCCAATCAGAAATGGACCATGATGGAGCGGATGTTCCGGCTGTATGACTGACGGCATGCGGCGATGACATCTATTCACGGAAAAATCATTAAATTTGAAGGATACATAGAAACGGTAAGCTTATGAAACCATTGAATGGAACAACTGTGGAGAAACGGGAGCATCCCGTGAGGATTCTTCAGTTCGGCGAGGGGAATTTCCTGCGGGCATTCGTGGACTGGATGGTCGACATTGCCAACGAGCGCGGCGTTACGGACACGTCGGTTGCCGTGGTGTCGCCCCGGTTCAGGGAAAATGCCGGAATCCGTGCGCTCAGGGAGCAGGACGGGATGTATCACGTTTGCCTTGAAGGAGTTGAAAACGGCGAGTTGAAAAAGTGTTCCCGACTGGTGAAGTGCATCGCTGATGCATTCTCGCCGGCCACGGATTTCGAGCGTTATGAACGCTACATCTTGTCGCCCGACCTGCGGTTTGTGGTGTCGAACACCACCGAGGCCGGCATACGCTATGAAGCTGACGATGTGCTTGCCGATGCGCCGGCCACGTTTCCCGGAAAAATTACCTCGATGCTCTATAGGCGTTACCGTCATTTTAATGGCGACCCGGAAATGGGACTTCTGTTTCTGTGCTGTGAACTGATAGAGAACAACGGGTCAACGCTACGCGAGTACGTGCTCCGACATGCAGCAGAGGCCGGGCTGGAACCCGGTTTCTCGGAATGGGTGAAGACGGCATGCGGATTCTGCGACACGCTTGTCGACAGAATCGTGCCCGGCTTCCCGGCCGACAATATAGAGGAGGTTCAGGCTGGGCTTGGATTTGATGACAAGCTGGTGGTGAAGGGTGAACTTTATCATGTGTGGGCCATCGGGGGCGAGGGGGCCGAACGAGTGCGCCGTGAGTTGCCATTGCACGAGGCCGGACTTAACGTGCTGTTCATGCCTTCGGTAAAGGAATTCCGCGACAAAAAAGTGCGCATTCTCAACGGTTCGCACACAGGCATGGTGCCGGTGGCGTTGCAGCTTGGTTGCGAAACGGTGCTGGATGCGTTTGGCGATACCGACGTGAGCAGTTTCATCACCGGGATGGTGCGCCGCGAGGTGCTTCCCATGATAGAGGGTGACCCTGAGGAACTGCGCCGTTTCGCCGACGGCATTCTTGAGCGTTTCCTCAACCCGTCGGTGCGCCATATGCTCAAATCCATATCGCTCAATTCCCTGTCGAAGTGGGAGACACGCAATTATCCCACGGTGGCGGACTTTTACCGCCGTCGTGGTGCCACGGCCGACTATGAGCTGTTTACATTCGCCGCATTGCTTGCTCTGTATGCTCCCGGTTCGGGCTTCGAGCCGGACGACTGCGCCGCGCATGTGGAGAAGATACGGGAAGTGTGGAACGACGCCGACCTCCCGGCCACGGTAAAGACCATCGTCTCAGGCGGAATCTTCAATGCCGACTTCGAGCACGATGTGCCCGGATTCTCAGCGAAGGTGGCCGGTTTCCTGACGGATATCCGTCGCAACGGGATGCGCGGGGCGCTTGAAAACTTTTTGAACAGCCGCTCATGAAACGATTCCTGAAAATCAACGGTGCCGACAATGTGGCCGTGGTGCTTGCCGATGGTGTCAAGGCAGGGGAGTGGTACGAGGATAACGGAACACGGGTGCACCTGCTTGCGGATGTGCCGCGCGGACACAAATTCGCGTTGCGCGACATTGCTTCCGGCGAGGACGTGGTGAAATATGGTTCGCCCATCGGGCATGCCACTGCTGCGATAGCCGCAGGAGAATGGGTGCATTCCCACAATCTGGCCACATCGCTCAGTGATAATCTGGACTATACGTATGAGCCTGTCAAGGCCGTGGACGTCCCACCGGTTGTGTCCGGCAATGTGCCGACCGTTGAGGGGTATCTGCGCCATGACGGAGATATGGGCATCCGCAACGAACTGTGGATTATCCCGACGGTGGGATGTGTGAACGGTGTGGCGGATGCCATTGCCAACCGTCTGCGCAACGAGTGCGGCAATGCCCCCGGAGTTGACGATATCCGTGCCTTCACTCACAATTACGGATGTTCGCAGCTCGGCGACGACCATGCCAACACGCGCCGTGCACTGGCGGCCATGGCCGTGCATCCCAATGCCGGGGGTGTGCTGATTGTGGGGCTTGGCTGCGAAAACAATCAGATTGATGCGTTGAGAGAGCAGATGGGTGAGTTCGACGGGAGCCGCGTGCGTTTCCTTGTGTCGCAGCTGGTGGACGACGAGATTGCCGAGGGTGTGAAGCTCGGAAAGGAGCTGGTGGCACGTATGGCATCTGATTGTCGTGAACCGCTGCCGGTGTCGAAACTGAAGGTGGGACTGAAATGCGGCGGTTCCGACGGGCTGTCGGGCATTACGGCCAATCCGCTTGTGGGGTTGCTGTCCGACCGACTGTTGGATTGGGGCGCCGCGACGGTGCTTACCGAAGTGCCGGAGATGTTCGGAGCGGAGACTATGCTGATGAACCGGGCATGTTCGCGCGATGTGTTTGAATCGGAGGTAAGGCTTATCAACGGGTTCAAGGATTATTTCCGCAGGAACGGACAGCCCATTTATGAGAATCCCTCGCCGGGCAATAAGGCTGGTGGCATCACCACGCTTGAGGAGAAATCGCTCGGATGTGTGCAGAAGGGTGGAAGCGGTGTGGTGGTTGATGTGCTCGGCTATGCCGAGCCTGTGAGGCGCCACGGGCTGAATCTGCTCAATGCCCCCGGCAACGACCTTGTGGCCTCCACGGCGCTGGCTCTGTCGGGTTGTCAGATAGTGTTGTTCACCACCGGCCGCGGCACGCCGTTCGGCACGTTTGTGCCCACGATGAAGATAGCTACAAACACGGCGCTTGCCTCGCGTAAAAAGAGCTGGATCGACTTCAATGCCGGGAGCATCGTGGAGGAGGAGAGCATGCGGGAGGCATTTGACCGCCTTACTGCAAAGCTGCTTGCCACGGCTTCGGGCGCACAGGTGTGCAACGAGCTTAACGGCGACAAGGAGATAGCCATTTTCAAAACAGGTGTCACCCTGTAGGCGCCTGATGTGTGCGACATCTAAAAACATTGTCTATAAAAAGATTTTACCGACCATGCGTTTCCTTTTGTTCCTTGCCTTCGTTCTTTCCGGACTGGTTGTTTCTGCAGTAGAGCCTATGGGGGCCGATGTGCTGATGACACGCAGTCTGCAGCAGGCCATTGACTCGGTGGCGTCACTGCCGGGAGGGGGAGTGGTGCGGTTGGATGCCGGGGTGTACTGCACCGGCACTTTGCGGCTTAAAAGCGGCGTGAGGCTGCATCTGGAGCGTGGGGCAACTGTGCTCGGAAGTATAAATCCATACGACTATGACGGTTATGACAACGAGACGGGTAACGAGGTTGGCGGCGTGGCCGATAAATGTTCCAAACCTCAGTTCGCTTTGATCGTGGCCCGCGATTGCCACGGAGTAGCCATAACAGGAGAGGGGACCATTGATGGCCGCGGGCTTGATGTGGCACTGGCCATAGACAGTCTGCATCATATAGGCAAACGGATTGACCCGCATTACAATACGCGGCGCATGAGGCCGTCTCTGCGTCCGAAACTGCTGGATTTCGAGGGGGTGGACACCCTGCTTGTGGAGGGGGTGAACCTGCGTGCATCGGCCAGCTGGGGATTTTCGCTTAACAAGTGCAACGATGTGACGATTAGGGATATAGATTTTGTAAACCGGGCATACTGGAACAATGACGGCATAGATGTGGCCGACTGCCACCGGGTGGAGATCACCGGATGCAACATCAATTCGGCCGACGACGGCATTGTGCTGAAATCGTTTGATCCTGCGGGTGGCAACAGCGATGTGCTCATAGCCGACTGCTCTGTCACAAGCAGTGCGAACGCATTGAAGATGGGTACGGAATCGTTCGGCGCATTCCGCAACATCACCATTCGCAACATCAGGGTCAAAGACACGTTCCGCTCGGCAGTGGCTCTCGAGACTGTGGATGGCGCCGTGCTGGACAATGTGACGGTTGACTCGGTGACGGCGGTGAATACGGGCAATGCACTGTTCATACGTCTGGGACACCGCCGGGGTGAGCGTCCGGGATCACTGAGTAATGTGACGATAAGCAATCTGTCGTGCGAGATTCCTTTCGGCCGACCGGACAGCGATTATGATCTGCGCGGGCCGGATATAAACACCATCCACAATCCGTTTCCGGCCAGTATAACCGGAATCCCGGGACGCAGGGTTAAGAACGTCACGCTGCGCAACATAAGCGTGTCGTATCCGGGGCGTGGCACCAAGGGGATGGGATATATCGGCGCTTACCGATACGATGCCGTGCCTGAAATGATAGACGCGTATCCGGAATTCCACATGTTCGGGGAGCTGCCGGCATGGGGTCTGTATGTGAGACATGTGGATGGCCTGACCCTCGACAATGTGGTTATGAGCACACGGGAGCCGGACTACCGGCCTGCCATGGTTGCAGCTGACGATGTGGTGAATGTTTCGGGCACGGTGGATGTGCCGTAAAACAGGCATTCCACGATTCTGATAAGATTTGAAAAATCGGATATAATGTAATCAGCACCGGCGTCTTCCAGTTCGGAGACCGAGCCATTCCCGTAGGTTACGCCACATGTGGCTGTGCCAGACCTTTTACCCATGAGAATATCCACGTTCATGTCGCCGACCACAAGTGTTTCATCTTTATCCCACTTTTGAGTCTTAAGAATAAGATTCACGGGATCGGGAGCAGGTTTACCATGTTCTACATCTCCTCCGCCAACAAGCATCCGGAAACAGTCGGCAATATGCAGCTCGGAACAATATTCCTGTAATGAGGCTTTGCTTCGGCTGGAGGCGATTGCCATTCCTATTCCCTTATGATTCAATTCTGTCAGGGTGTCAAAGACATGCTGATAGAGCCGGATCTTGAATGAGTCTTTGATTGAGTTGAAAATCTCCCGATATACCGTCGCATATCGTTGAGCCAGGTCAGGAATCTCCGGCCAAAGGATTGAAGGAATTTCCTCCAGACGGTATCCGATTATCGCCTTACATTCCTCGTCCGATTTATCGGGAAGGCTTAACGCGCTGATTGTTCGATGCATCGTTTCGATAATCAAAGCGGCGGTATCAACCAATGTGCCGTCGAAATCAAATATGATATTACGGTATTTCATATTCATGTTGTCTATTGTGTCGTTTACTTTGCGATTGAAATTCTCTTTGTCATTATATCTATTTTGTCATTGTAGGCATCCTGCAAATCCGTAGGGAGGAAAGACGCATTTATCAGCTCATGCCATTTGGGGAGGGCTTTGGAGAATCGGGCGAAAAGGTTTGCTATGGCTTTTCCATCCATACCGCTGTCGCGCATCGCATTCTCAAAATCCTCCCGCGTTATCCGTTATAAAAATTAGAATTTAAAGTTTAGAATGGGAAATCGTGAAGGATCAATTCTGTATTTCCCATTTTCAATTTTCAATTTTCTTTGGAGACATCTCGGCCCCAAATAATGCCAGTACCTGATTTACCTTGTCAAGACGAAGGGTAGTCTTCCCTTGTTCAAGTTCGCGCACAAAGCGCAGACCGACCCCGGATTTCTGGGATAAGTCAACTTGCGTAAGCCCGAACTGCTTGCGCATATCCTTAACATATCTGGCTAATTGAGTCATACTATATACCCTTTTGGGTGTAAAGATAGAGAATTGTGTTCAGGTTACACCATTTAGGGTATAAATTATTATTGAAATAAGGTAGATGTATCCTTCGGTGCAGAGCGTGAGGTCGTAGGCCGGTGCAAGCCGCCTGCCGGCTATATCATCAGCATTATCCAGTTTCAAGTTGTCTAATACAGATAATATATTATCATTATTTGGGTATTGCATCATAATACTGTCATTATTATGATACAAATATGGTCGATTGTTTTGAGGTTGGCAAATTGAAGAATCGAATCATTATGGTGTGCAGATGGCAGATAGATTTTTCCGGGCTGAAAAAGGGTGCCTGGGGGCCTATTGGTGTTTCAGCAGAGAGGTGGTTGGAAAAAGATTTTAAAAGGAAATGGTGTTTCCGATTGTACCGATAATTTTGCGCATGGAAAGCAACGGCGGTTGTTGTGGAACCGGAAATTAATCGGTATCTTAGCGGCGTAATTCAGCGGCTATTCAATGAATTCACAACATAGCAATTAGCTTTGACTAATTATGCGGCTTTAGTAAAATCTGGTAAATTTGACTCAAGAGTTCCGTATGATAAGTCGAAAGGTAGGTTGCACCCGTTCAGGGCGCCGACCGCTTTCCACTTATTTGAACTCACGGTTTACCAGAGCCGACTAAAGCAGATAAGCGAAAAGGGTGTCGCGCCTTTTTTCATGCGACCGCAGTGCCGAAATGCGTCAACGGAGGCGTTCTATAATTACCCAAAAGTTATGTTTTTTGATGTAAAGGATGGCAAAGTTCAGCGCCGTAATTCTGGTAGCTCACTCGCCCAGACGGTATATAGCGGTTCTCCAAAAGCCGTTAAAGTTGTTTTAAGTCCCGACGAAAAGCGGGTGTTGATTCTGTTAGCGGATGGCAGAGTGAGGTGCGTAGAGTCAAAGAGCCTCAACTTCAGTACCTCAGGTCGCATAGTTTATAGCGGTGGACTTGGGCCTTTGGCTCAGGACGTTGCGTGGGAGGGCAATAACAAAATGATGATAAAAAACAGTAATGGATGGCGAAGAGACAATGTTTAGTCAGATAGAATTTAGGTTACGTTATCCATGGAACAACTCAATAAACTACTGGTAGATATCCGAGAGATATGTTACCGAACTTATGGCGCTACCATCTTTGATATGTTAGGTAATGGCGGTAAGGAAACAATACATTCGGCGATGATTGGTTTTCTTATCAATCCCTATGCTCATGAAGCCGGGGCATATTGCTTTCAGGAATTCATGAAGCTGCTACCTGCTGATAGAGTGGGGACACTTAGACATGAGCCGATTAAAACGGTGGCATTGGAATATGATTTGGGGCCGGTTGTCATAAATGATCGTCCTACAGGCGGTCGCATAGATATTTATGCCGAAGATGCATGTGGACATGCCCTGATAATAGAAAATAAAATTTATGCCGGTGATCAGGAATGTCAATTGCTAAGGTATCACAATACGCTTGAAGATCGCAAACAACCTCACACCCTTGTTTATCTTACGTTGTTTGGTAAATGTCCGTCTGATTACAGTCTTGGATCTGAAACTGAAAAAGTTCAAGCCACATTACTTCCGGATGATGTAATAACGCTTTCTTACAGCAAAATCAAAGAATGGCTCGCAACGATTAAAGACAAATGCAGTCCATCAATCGCATATAATGTCGAACAGTATCAAGATTTAATCAGTAAACTTATCATGAAAGAAACTGTAATCAATACTCTTTTGTCATCCGGTGACAGCTATTTATCTGCCGTAAAAATAGCAGAGAGCATAGAAGATTGCCGTATGGAATTAAAGAGAATGTTTATTCAAGATCTCAGGCTTGCATTATCCGGTTATTCAACAAAAAATGTCGAAAATGGCAAAGTTGTCGGTCTAAGTATTGAGATTGAATCCAATGTGACAATTGAAGTCTTGATAGACTGGCGACTTTACATTTCGTGTAACGAACCGAATCTACTCGGGTTTCATCTTGAAAATGAGACATGGGAGTATGTAGGGGCCTATGACGAATATAATTTTCATGATGGATCGTCGCAGGTGAAGCGTTATCTCTCGACTCGTGAAAATGGCAATCCTGTGATTGCGGATGTTGCAAATCATCTTAAATCCCGATTTCCATTGAAACATCAGTAAAAAAACTACAGTTTGAGGCATGAAAATCGGCGGGATGAATTTCCTGCCGATTTTTTTGAGGAGAGTTTAATCGGAAATGGTGTTGCCGATTGAATGTTTATCTTTGCAGAGTAATAAGAAAACGATTATGGTTGATATACTCTTAAAGCGCTATTTATGGCTTATTGACACTCTGCGGAGCAGAGGCGAAATGACTTATGAGGAGATTTCGTCGGCATGGGAGCGTTCTGCGGTAAACGACAACGTATCGACGTTGTCAAAGCGAACTCTCTATAACCATTGTCAGGCTGTGGCCCGTCATTTCGGGATTGATATTGCCTGCAGGCGCGGACGCAACCTGAATTATTATTACATCGCCAATCCGGAGGTCCTTACGGATGGCAGCATGAACAGTTGGCTTATAGAAAATTTCTCGGTTGCGACATTGCTGTCGGAGAATGCATCCATCGCTGATAAAATTCTGCTGGAGGATATACCTTCGGGCCGGATGAGTCTGGACGTGGTGCTGACCGCACTAAGGGAGAGCAGAACGATAAGAATTTCATACCGAAATTTTTCGGGCCGAGGTTACGAGGGTCTGGAAGTGGAGCCTCTGTGCGTGAAATTGTTCAAACGGAGGTGGTATGTACTAACCCGACTGACGGATAACGGCAAATTACGGATATTTGCACTTGACAGGATTACGGCTCTTGAGCTGACCAAGGTGCACTATGTTTATCCCACAGAGTTCATCCCGATGGAATTCTTTGAGCCATATTTCGGTATTGTAGCGCTTACCGGGGAGGAACCGGAAATGATCACCTTGCGCATATATGATGAGTTGCGTGGCTATCTGCAATCCTTGCCGCTTCATTACTCGCAAAAAATAGTTGAAGAGGGGGATGGTTACACGACTGTTACCCTCAATGTCGCGCCTACTTTTGATTTCATACAGGAGATTCTCTCGCATCGGGAGCAGATAGAAGTGGTTGCTCCTGAAACTTTACGCCAAGAGCTGTATGATTTAATCACCAAAATGAAAAACCGCTATGAAGATTCTGACACCAAGGAACAATAAGGACTACTACGATTATTTGACCGGCATTTATGGAATTGATGAAAAGGTTGTATACGACCGCCGACAATTCACAATCCTTGCAAGGCTTGACTCTCCATTCTTTAGTCATAGCCGGATGGAAAAAGATGCACCGAAAAAAGAAATACGGTCCTGGAAATGGAGTGGACGTCGCGGCAAATGGGTGACAGAAGCCGTCGCAGACGAGACGTATTGCATGCTTGAGGTTGGGTTTAAGTGGTATTTTTTCAAAGTTGAGCGGTATCTGGATGATTCATTGTCCGTGCATCTTGACTGGAAAATTGAAAAAACAAAGAAGATAACCCGGCATCAGCGGGTTGGTGTGAGTCCGATGACTTTTTTTAAGGCGTATGCGACTTATCGGTGGTGGACAGATGAGGACTTGGATATACGGGTTGAAAAAGCGGATGCAATTTCAAATCCCATTCTGAAAGATACACCGATTACATCCTTGATTTCATCGCAGGAAATATATGGGGAACTTTGTGCCTATATATCATCGCTTAATGATGTAGAGATTTTTGACACACGCACAGACATACAGAAAGCGGAATCTGCCGGATTCGACGGCAAGACCTCGTTCCGCAACATAAAATAACCGGTGGCCATGTCGAGAAGTATAAAGAAGAATCCGGTGGTGTGGTGGTGTGGCCATTCCAACAAACAGAGCAAACGGCAATGCAACAAACGGTTCCGCCGAATTGTGCACCAAAGGTTACACACAGATTATCATTTGCCTGTTCATGTGAGAGAGGTGATGGATGAATGGACAATGGCGGCTGACGGGAAACACAGATTGACTCCCGGAATGCGCTATTACGAAAAATCTTTCAGGAAATGAATAATAGAGGATAAAATATCATTACTGTCCGCTATACCATACATCGGTGAGTCCAACTTCTGCCATTCAAGAAGTTGGACTCCTCTTTTGGGGGTAGCGGACAGTAATAATTTTATAACAGCGTTATAAGAAAAGAGTCATATACACCGGGAGATACGTTATACTTTCCTCCTTGCGTAAATCTTTTGTATAGACAAGATAACGCTTATTTACACGCGAGGAGAATTTCTCACAGAATAAATCCAGTGATTTATGCGTCTTATAACCGGACGATTTTACTTCTATCGGATCTATCTTTGTCCCGGTGGAAAGAAGAAAATCAACTTCGTAAAGATGGTTGCTCGTTTCTGAAGGCCATGTATAGTAATATAGTTCATGCCCATTGGCTTTCAGCATCTGGGCAACTACATTCTCATATACATATCCGAGGTCTGCACTCAGTTTGTCCGAGAGTAATTTTTCATAAATAATGTTCTCGGTGAACTTCTTGTCCCAGAATGCAAGGGTAATGAATAGACCAGTGTCACAAAGATACATCTTGAAGCGGTCGGATGAGCGATGAAGTGCCATACCGACATTTGGGTCATTAGCATGATAAGCGATATTAACGACCATTGAATCCTGCATGTCGTATATCTGCTCCCTCAATCTGTCAAGGCGTACCCCGTCTGTCGCTGAGTAAACTTGGTATCGCGCATAATTATTGGCCAACTGGGAGGGAATGGCCATAAACATTTTCGAGGTATTACCGGAAGGATCTATTTTGATGAAATCCTGTTCATACAGTTTGATTATGGAACGCTTCATCATATCGACCTTTTCCATATTATTAGTTTCAAGATATGCCTTCACTACCTGAGGCATTCCTCCTATAAGCATATATAACCGGAATTGCTTCATCTCATTACGATTGCCGGCATCTCCAAGGCCTTTACAATTTTCAAATAATTTATGCAGCAAAGGAATGGCCACTTTATTGCCAATAGCCCAGTTAAATTCTTCATAATCCATAGGGTACAGGGACAAATCGTGTTCTTCGCTTGGAATAAGAATTCCTTTTACGTTCTGGCGTATTGAGATAAGTGAGCCTGTCTCAATGTAGTCATAGCGCCCATCTTCAACCAAATATTTAATGGCCTGACGAGCTTTAGGGCAATTCTGAACTTCATCAAAAATGATTACGGAATTTCTATCATATAACTCCACTCCGAAAATCATCTGTAATCGCATGAATAGATAGTCCAGATTTGATATGTCTTCAAATAAATCCCGAACCTCTTGCCTACAGCTTGTGAAATCAATGGCAATGTATGACTTATATTCTTTCTCTGCAAAGGTCCGAGCAAGCGTAGATTTTCCAACACGCCTTGCTCCCTTTATGAGCAATGCAGTTTGACCATCGGACTCATGCTTCCACTGAAGCATGTCATTATACAGTTTCCTCTTGAAAATCATATACGAATTTGCTTTCAAGGCCAAAGATAATGATTTTGACGCTATCCCCCAAATTACATACCCATTAAATGACACTATCCCCCAAAAGTATCTTGCCGTTTTTGTCACTATCCCCCATTTTTAATCCAAATAGCTTGCTGCTATAAGCCAAAATCGCCACCTTTGCATTAAGTAAAGAATGTGCGCTTTGAGAGAGCCGGAACTATTAAAATTGAAGGTGTGACCCCCACAAATTACCGGTTTGCATTCAAAAAGTGCAACTACCTCATTATCAAATATGTGCTATAATTTGCATCGAAATGATGGGAGCACGCACTGACCGCTCCCATATGGCGGCAAGTGCAGGATAGTCGGCAGGGGTGCATCGAAGGATACGCATAAGCAAAATGAGGGTAGTGGGGTCAGCGCCGGCGGCCGTAAAGGGTGAGAATGAGTCCGCAGGTGATGGCCGAAAGCATGGCGGGAAGATTGGTGTCATCGAACATCAACGCCCTGACAATCCAGTATATGCCGCAGAGCATGGCAATAATGCCGGCCACCAGACACACAGTCCTGCCGCTGACAATGATTCTTTGGTTATTTTTGATTTCCATTGTTATAAATTTGCGTGGTTTGTCTTTTTATCCATGTGACAAAATTAGTGATATGTTGCGGTGCAAGAATTCTTAAATATGCAACGCGGTGATGTTCACCGATGTCTTACGATTTTAAAGTTAAGAGTGCGTTTGAATTAAAGCGCTCGGTGATATTATGGTAACACCAGAAACAGGCGTGTGCAACAGTCTCAGACTACGGGTTTATCAACTCGAATGTGACATCTGCCGTGTCTGACATGACGAGGTCGTCGGGCGTTATCTCGAGGGACTGAGGGGTGGATGCCTTTGCTTCGGAGTTTGAATGGATGTAGCGGGCTTGCGACATTACATGGGTGTTCTGGAATCGGTAGTCAATGGAAATGACCTTCCCGAGTTTACAGCCCACGGCTTCTGCCATGATTGCGGCTTTTTCTTTTGCGTCGCTGACGGCGCGGGCAAGCATTTTCATTTGACTCGGACGTTCATCCTGAAGGGTGTAGCCAATGTTAATCTGTGCCGAAGGAATGAATTTACCTATTCCTTTTACGATGTTGTTTACAAGTATGTTGTTGATCGGAAGGTCAATTTTTATACCCTGCTCAAGCATGAATCCGTTTTTAATCTGTCCGATATACTTGCCGTTGTCATCATATTCATTTTGTAGATGGTCCTCGATATTGAGATTGATGGTTTTGGCAAGATTACCGGCCTTTTTGTTGTATTCAAGAATCTTAACCATCCAACCAGAGTTTTCTTTGGCTTTCGCATAGGCCTGGTCGTAGCTTTCAAACCATTGCTCTATTGTTACTTGGAGTCGTGTGACATCGGGGACTACATGAATCGCGCCTTTGCCTTGTACGGAGATTGTTGATAGTTCCATATTGTTTGTTTTGCTGGTTAGTCAATATCCGGTGTTGTATCAAAGTTCCTGTTGTTGATTTCCTGTGGTAAAATGGATGCGAAAAAAGTGGTGAAGCATTGTGATAATTCAGGCGAAAGGTAATTTGTGGCGGAAAGATGCATTGAATTTACTCGTGACAGGAATTCATACTCGCCGGAATTAATCTTAATCGGGCCCATTATGTTTGTGAGTATGAGCGGGGAGCAGTCGTCGGGAAAAGGTCTTTCTTCGGGAACATCGAGATAGGGTGCGCACTGGTCGTTTGTGGCCAATACCCTCATAAGATACAGAATGTACTGGTTTTCGCCTTGATATAGCAGGACTATTTTTTCTCCTACATCCGGGTGCATGAGTTCGTGTGGAGGAAATCCACCGAACCGGAAATAAGCGGTGCCTTTATCCGTGAGCGACCTGTTCATGTCGGCCAAGGCGGACGCGGATATTGTTGTGGCCCGTAGTAGATTTGGCCTTATAATTTCTGGCTTGCAGCTTTCTATGCAGATTGTGATGCGAATGCGGTTGTTGAGTGATTCAGATAGGTTGTAAGTGGTTATCTCGGCTGAAAATTTGTCAGCGTAACCAGCGTCCATCATTGCTGCTATCTCGGCATTTTCGGTGCGCGGAATGTAGCCCAGGATGAAGTCGAAATCGAAATCCTCCGGATTGCCATCGTAATCATCCGCCAATGCCACGGCCACAGCATTGGGATCGTGAGGATTGTCTCGTTGGCGGATCAGCGCGAGTTTTGTTCCCTCGTCCAGCTCAAACCATAAATCATCGTTCTTTTCCAAATGGAATGAGAGGCCCGCTACGGCGCATTCCTTGAAAAAGAACTGGCGATATCTGTATTCCGGCTGCCATGGGTAGTCATTCAGAAATCTCACATTCGCATCATCCTCCAGTCTGTTGGCATCTGAAATTTTTTCATCAGGAGAGGCAGGTTGCCGTTGCTGTTGTGTCGGGAGATTATTGCTTTTCATGTTGAGAATTATGGCTGAATTGTTGCAAAGATACAAATTACATGTTGATTTTGAGGCATGGATTATGCCCGACAGAAAGATGGATGGTTAAAGGGGCTTGATATCAAAGCATTGCCAGCCTGGAGAGTTGCGATAGTCGGTGACGGATTCCCGGGGAACATGAAGGCGTACGTTGCTGTATCTCCAGTCTTTCTGAGAAATCGGTCCTGTCATTGTGGGAGGAATGCTACAGCCTAAATATACATCTTCAAGGTTGTCGGCCCACAAGGCATCGATGTCAACGTGGGTGACGGAGGCTGGAATAGTGATGCTCCGCAGGGTGTTGCAGCCTTGGAAAGCTCTTGACTCAATGGTTTTCAATGTGTCGGGGAGGGTCACTTCTTCCAGATTCACCATGTCCAGAAATACCATTTCAGAGATTACCGTGACTCCGGTAGGTACGTCAAAACGAACGCGGTTGCGATTTGGAACAGAGATGATGCGTGTGCCGTCCTTTGAATAAAGAATGCCGTCTCTGAGACTGAAATACGGATTTCGGGAATCGAGTTCAAAGACATCCGGATTTCCGGAATATGAAAAGGCTCCTCCGGGAAGGGATTTAAGTGTGTCAGGAATGACAACTCGTTTTAAGTGCGATGTTCTGATCAGCAATGGCCCTGAGGGGATTACTTCTTCTACTCCGCTATGAAAGATTATTTCTTCCAGACCGCCGCACCATGCAAGGGCTGTGTATTCTATTTTCTTGATGTTCGACGGGATGTCGATTTTTTTAAGAGAGTGACAGGATGAAAAAAGTTGCTCGGGAATTTTCGAAATGCTGCCAGATAGTTTAATGGATTCCAAATTTCTGCAAAATCGGAAAGCCAGGTTTCCGATTTTTTTAACTGAGTCCGGAATGGCAATCGACTTTATTTCGGAACCCTGGAAAGCCTCTTCTTCAATTTCTTCGACGCTTTCGGGGATTTCAATCGAATCTATCCGGCTATCCATAAAGGCCCCACAGCCGATGATACGTGTGGTTGGAGGAATGGCGAAATTGGCATGAGGATAATATGAAGGGAAGGCAATCAGGCGGGACAGATCTTTTGAATATATGACACCGTCGATTTCCTTGAAATTAGGGTTGTCAGAATCCAGTTCAAACCTTGAGATGTGGCAATCGGCAAAACTGCTGCCGTCAAAATAGCTCACATTTTTGGGAATTCTTATTTTCTCGATAGAGGTGCATCCGGCAAATGTGTATGATTCTATACACTCCACGCTTTCCGGAAGTTTCACTTCCTTCAGATTAGGGCAGTCATGGAGTCCGCCCAGAATTTTAATTCCATTCGGAAGAACCAGTTTTTTCAACATTTCGGAACCGGAGAATCCTGTATCGGTTTCTCCATTATCCAATACAGATGAAATGCCGCTTGGTAGAATCAGGCTCTCAAGTTGAGTGTGATAACCGAAAAATGGCAACTCCTCGCCGTCCACAAAGATTGCTTCGCCCATGTCCAGGCAACGCAATGAGGGAGATTCGTCGAGGTATAATATATAATTGTCATCGTCATCATATTCTCCCATTGACGAACAGATGGCGTCGAGCACATCGTCAAAGTCCTGGCGGTTCAGGAATCCGGTAATCTTCAATGATGTTAGTTGAAGGCCCAGGCAGAGAGGGATTTTTTTCGATAGAGTTCCCGGAGTGTCAAGTCTGATTTCTAATTTCATGGTGTAGGTTCGTTATCCAACATCGTTGCTGAAACACGGAATTTATATGTGGCTCTGCTGACGGTAGGCATAGACTTAATAGGCAGCTTCGTTACAAAGATAACGATTATCAGACAAATATCATAATCAAATTTGGGCGTTCCAAAGATTGTATAGTATTGGCACAGAGCCTTCATCAAGGCTGTTTTGAGGTTGGAATATCGACATTTGAATTAGTTAATTTTGAGATTCGTTTCATTTCTGCAATTGCTTTACACCGGTCTTTATTCCCATAATAATACTTTGCCCTGATTTTCCAGATTTGTTTTTTAGTCAGGTCAATGTGTACTTTAAATGGCTCAAATTCTTTTTTAAGATGAATGTTTGGATCGGATGAGACGAAGCATAACCGGGCAATGTCTGCTCCGGTTTTATCTACCGGTATGCTGTATTTTTCATAAAGATAGGCTGCTATTTGCTGAAATGCACAGTGCTCATGTGCAATCCAGATATTGTCAGCATTGACGGGTTCCATATAGTCGATATAGAACAAGGCCTTTAACCCTTTACCGGACGGAGACTCCCACATGCTGATAACATGCCCATCCAACAGCAACTGTGATTTAACCAGATTTATATCCGCCAATTTGTCTATATCGATAACAATTAACGAAGTGTAGCCACTAATGTCAAATTTATATCTTTTACCATAGGCAATGCCTGTGAATATGTACGACGGCAATTGTTTCTTTTTTGCCCTATATGAGCAAATATTCCCATTAGAGAGTAACCGACGCATGTTGGCAACTTGCTTTTCATATGTGGCTTTGCGTATATTGTTCAAAGCTTCAAATAAAGTTATTATCTGATATGACTTTGTTCTAATATTTGGACACAATGAAATATGGCAGTTTAGTATATTCGATACGTCAATCATTGGTGTTGCGGATATTGTTATGTTTTATCTTTATCGAAATTTGAGATTTCACTTGAGCTATTTCTCTGATTACGGACGATGTTTTGTCGGCTGATAGTGGCGACTATTGGATAGGACAACCCGTGTCCATTTCATGGAGAGATAGTGAAAATGTGAGAAGCGGTGACCAAAAAGCGACAAACGTCGTGTTGGCGAAAGACATATAAGTGTGTTTGTATTTATAGGGATTGCACCATCTAATAATATGCCATAGTCTAATTTGATTGAAGAACAGGCCGCTATAAAACGAGTGGATGCCAGTAGCTTTACTCGCTGAAATAATCAATGGAGCCTGGGCTTCAGCAACGCTCCCGTTACTTAATGTTAGTTCTACCGTCGATGTTTTCATGGCGTAAAGTTAATATGAATGATGTGCAAAAATCAGGCACGGCAATATTAAAAAAATATTTTTTAATAATTCGATGCAGTGGGTGGAATTTTCCGCTTAACAGAGCGCGAATATTCGGGTAGAAAAGCCCGAAATCGTTCCGTTTTTACTTTCTGAAAATTGCTTTTCATAAATGCAATCTTGGCTGCGTTCGGCATAGCTCAAGCAAGCTTGGCTCTGCTCTCGTTGGCACGAGATTTCCCGACCCTCCCGGGCCTGTGTCGTTGTATCGGTAAAGGTAGGTGTTTTCAGGAAAATAACCAGAGTTGTATTGTTGTTTTCTATAAAATAGCCCTATTTCGTATTGCTATTTTCCCGGAATTTCCATAAATTTGTAACCGTGGTAATTATTACCACGGTGATAAAATATGAATTTCTATAATCGTGTTAAGGAGATAGAGGAATTGAAGCGGATACAAGGGCGAGCCTTTGAATCCCGGTCGAGAATGACTGTGATAACAGGTCGACGTCGTATCGGCAAGACATCGCTTGCCCTGCGCGCAACGCAGGGGGAGTATCCTACAGTATATCTTTTTGTCAGCCGTAAGAACGAGGCTGCTTTGTGCGAAGAGTTTGCCGGACTTATCTCCACGGCGCTTAATTGTTATGTGCCGTCGGAGATAAAAACTTTCAAGTCGCTGTTTCAGATGATGATGGAACTTGCAAAGACCCGCAAGTTTAATCTGATTATTGATGAGTTTCAGGAATTTTTCAATGTCAATCCAGCTGTATTCAGCGATATGCAGAATATATGGGATACGTACCGCAACGATACTCATGTGAATCTTCTGCTGATGGGTTCGGTGTATTCAATGATGCATAAGATTTTTGAAAGTTACCATGAGCCGTTGTTTGGCAGGGCAGATGCTACTATGCGTCTGTCCGGTTTCGGCACAGAAACAATGAAGGAGATTATGCGTGATTTCCGACCGGACTACACCAATGATGAACTGCTGGCTTTCTACTGCATTACCGGAGGCGTGCCAAAGTATATCGAATTGTTGTGCGAAGACACAGATTTGTCGATTGACGGGATACTGAACTATGTAGTCAGGGCGAATTCTCCGTTTGTAGATGAAGGACGCAACCTGCTGATAGAGGAATTCGGCAAGGACTATGGGTTATATTTCTCTGTGCTTAGCTGTATCGCATCCGGCACGAACGCTCAGGGTGCGATTGAAAGCGCATTGGGAGGTGTGACAGTGGCCGGTCATCTGAAGCGGTTGATTGAGGATTATTCACTAATCAAGCGAGTGCGTCCTATAATGTCGAAGCCACGTTCGCAGAATGTGCAATATGAGATAACCGACAATTTCCTGAAATTCTGGTTCAATTATTTCGACCGCAATCAGACATTGGTCAAAATGGGCAATTATGACCGCCTTCGTGAAATCATTTTGTCAGATTATCCGACATATTCCGGCCATATCCTTGAAAAATACTTCCGGCTCAAAATGATGGAAAGCCACGAGTATATGAATATCGGCTCGTGGTGGGAGCGTAAAAAAGGCAAGGAAGCCAACGAAATAGATATAGTAGGTATCAAAATTGATGACAAGACCGCTGTGGTCGCCGAAGTGAAACGTCAGCAACGTAACTACGACCATAAGGCATTTATGGAAAAAGTAGAACGCATAAAAGCATACCTCCTTATGAAATATGACATCGAGACAAAGCTATTGACTTTGGAGGATATGTGATGAAGATACAGTATTGCTCAGATCTGCACATGGAGTTTCATGAGAATATGCGCTTCATGAAGTCGTTGCCGCTTGAACCGGTCGGCGATGTGCTCGTCATAGCCGGGGATGTAGGGTATCTTGTGGATTCAACCATTCCGCACCTGAGATTTTGGAAGTGGGCGTCCGAAAACTATCGTCAGGTTCTGATGATAGCAGGCAACCATGAGTTTTATAACAACGGTGATATAGCAGCCCAAGGCGACAGCTGGCAAAATATGTTTCTGCCGAATGTAGGCTACTATCACAATAAGGTTGTACGCATTGACAATGTCGATTTCATTCTCTCAACCTTATGGTCAAGAATACCCGTTGTCGATGAGTTTGCAATCCAGAATGGCATGAACGATTACTCGCAGATTCTCTATAACAAACGTCGCTTGATTCCCCAAAACATAAACGATGAGTTTGAAAAGAACTTCGCTTTCATCCAGCAGGCAGTCAAAGAGAGCGATGCGGAGGAGATAGTCGTCGTAACTCATCATCTCCCCACGTTCTCAGCTTTAGAGCAAAGACACGTTGGCGATGTCCTGAACGCAGCTTATGCCACAGAACTCGGCAACTACATAGCCGACAGTCGAATCTCTGCATGGATTTACGGTCACGCCCATCATTCCACCGACTTGATGATTGGCAATACTCACCTCGTAAGCAATCCCCTCGGCTATGTATGCTTCGGAGAAAATACCGGCTTCAATGACTCCGCTGTGATTAGTATTTAATTAACTCGTTGGTTGAATTAAGAATCCAAATATTTATAAATGAAAAAGTTGCACATATCGCTAATTTTTAGTAATTTAATGGTGACCAAACCGTTGAATACTATTTATCTGCTTATGCGCAACTTCATAGCAAATTTCGTCAGAATCCTCGGAATCTGCAAGGATTTCGCCGGAAATCGTGTTAATGAACTCGGAAATGTGCCCCGATGTGGGGCAGTCCCAAAATTTTCCGATCTTGAGGTCGTGGCTCTCGGCATAACTGCTGAGGCTTTTGGGTTCGACAGTGAAAATTTCCTTTTCCATCGCCTGCATCATGAGTGCAAGGACGATTTGCCCAACCTTATAAGCCGCCGGCAGTTCAATGCACGACGTAAGCTGACGGCACGGCTTGCCGAAGAAATTCGCAAGGATGTGGCTGTCTGCATTGACGGGGCCGAGGATGTATTCTGTATTGATTCCAAGCCCGTAAAGGTCTGTCAGAACGCAAGGGCGAAGCGTTGTGCGATGGGGCGTGACAATGCGGAGGCTGCTCCCGACTGGGGATATTGCGCCTCGCAAGGACTGCACTATTATGGATATAAGCTCCATGCAGTCTGCGGCATACGCGGTGTCATACATTCTTATGACATGACGGCGGCAAGCGTTCATGACCTCCATTATCTCAAGGATGTACGCTGGGAATATCATGACTGCATGATGCTTGGAGACAAGGGCTATCTTAGCGCTGAGGTGCAGAAAAATCTCTTTGAAACGGCTAAAATTACTCTTGAGGTCCCTTATCGGCTGAATCAGAAGAACTGGCGTCCGCCAGTGTGGGCTTATAGGAGATTTCGCAAACGTATAGAAACCATATTCTCCCAACTCAACGACAATCTCATGATGATACGTAACTACGCAAAGCACTCCTGCGGTCTCTTTACCCGCTTGGCAGGCAAAATCGCTGCAATGACTTTTATGCAGTATCTCAATTTTATTAATCATCGTCCGATTGGGCAAATAAAATATTCACTAATCTAATTCAACCAACAGGTTTTAATTAATAATAATCAAGAATAAAAAAGGTCATGAATGAGATTTGGACATGGCTTATAAATAACACAGGCGTAATGATGGTAATACTTACAGGTATAACCATTATTATATCTATCATCTTGCAAATAAGGATAGAAAAACAGAGGAATGAGGATATCAGGGCTAGGGTACATGGGACATTAGTAAGCGATGACTTGCACACATACCTTTGTCTAAGTAACATTGGTAAACAATGTGCTTGGAATGTTCGAATAAGCTTAAATTGCGATTTTATTGATGTATTGCCCAATCATATGAAGAATAAAGAGTATTTAAAGATACTGAATGATGAACCTATTATTATAGAGCCCGGGGATAAACTTTATTATTTACTTGATAGTACGAATGACTTAGAGCTTGTTTAAAAACAAATGTGAATGAAAAATGAGCATCAGTCGGATGCTCAGGCATTTATCCTTTGTGGATTGTTTAAATAAATGAACAAACATAAACAAACACAAAGAATTATGTATCTGACCGATTTGACCGATGCTCAGAAGGAGTATATAAAAGGAACAATTCTCATGGATAACTGGCGTAGCAAATATGATTTTTTTCTCATACTTGACGCGATAATCTACATAGATGTGAGCGGCTGCCAATGGCGACTGCTTCCGGAAGAATACCCCAAGTGGCAGATGGTCTATTACTATTTCAGGCGCTGGGGCGCAATGGATGCCTTTTCTGAACTCGAGGACAGTCTTGTGGAGAAAGTAAGACTCAGAAGAGGAGAATCGCCACACCCGACCATTGGAGCCATAGACTGTGAGAGTTCCCGTTCTGCTCTTCCTCGTTCCCAAAAAGGATTTGACGGGAACAAGAAGGTAAAGGGCGTAAAACGCAACATAATAACTGATAAGGACGGTGACATTCTGGAGGCGTCCACAACCCCTGCCAATATTCACGATTCCAAATCCGCTTACGCTCTTGTGGCGATGCTTGTCGTCGCTTTTCCATGGATAAGACGCATCTATGCTGACAGAGGCTATCGTGGAAATTTCATAGAGGAGGCCAACCATGATTTTGGAATTGACATCGACATTACGCATTCAAATTATTCCGGTAAGTTTGTCCCGGCAAAGAAAAGATGGGTTGTGGAGAGGACTTTCGCATGGCTTGAAAATTTCAGACGATTATGCCGAAACTACGAAGAGACGACAGAATCCGCCAACGAAATGCTCATGGTCGCAGCGGTTGTGATTACCCTACGCAAACTCACTTCCGTTAACAATCGTTTTTAAACAACCTCTTAAAGAAATTATGCAGTGAAAAATCTTTGGAGATCTGTATTAAAGGGAGGTACTGCGACAAATATATGATAAAACAGAGAATATCAATAAACGCATTTCTTAGTCGCCCTCCATATATACTCTTTTATAAAAAAAATAATCCATCGATTATGAAACAACATTATATTCCTAGATGTTATCTCAAGCGATTCTCCAATAATGAGAGAAGCATTTTTGCATACGATAAATGCAAAAGTGAAAGTTACAATGTATCGCTAATGTCAGTATGTTGTGAGGACGATCTTTACTCACTATCTAAAGAGTACGTGAAAAGCAATAATGAGAAGGGACACGGTGTCATAAATGAATTATCAATTGAATCTGATCATTTTGCTAATACTGTAGAACCTTATTATGCTCAATTCCTAAAACAGTTAGATGAGATTATGATAGAATGGAAAACAGGGAAAGAGCATTACCGACTTCAATTCGTTGAGAAAAGGGAATTAGCGTTACATATTGTAACGCAATATTTTAGATTGCCTCAAATAGGCAACAATATAGTGGATGATTCTATTCGGACAGAACGTGCATATATTGATATGATGAAGGAATTTATGGCAAAGCAAGCGGGAGACAATGAATTTCGGAATTTAGATATAGGAATTTCATGTGAAAAAGCCGCACTTCACGCTAACCATTCTTTTCTTGATGGAGAACTTATGATGAAATTCGCAGATGCAATAGCCAAAAATATATTCATTTTTTGGACAAGTGATGCCCCTGTGTTCTATACTTCTGATTTTCCCATTGTAGTTTCACCATATGTGCAAAATGTACCATCTCTGTATATGGGTTTAGCTCAATATGGGGGTGAATTGACTTTCCCATTATCACCAAATCTTGTTCTTTCTATATTTGACAGAGAATATTTCAAAAATAAGAAAGTATTAGATGGAAGTTTTATTCAGGCTGCAAACAAAGAAATTCGCAGGCAGAATTTTCTTAGATATATGTACGCGACACGGCATGTTTTCAGTTATAAAAATGATTTTAGCCTTATAAAATATATCTATACGCTTGAGGGAAAGCATCCATTTTTAGCACCAAATCATAGAACTGAAATTGTCAGCGGACTTGGGAAATATTGATTCATAGATACAATCTTAAATTCTCTGTACCGAAGCTTTTTTTATTAGTTTCCTTTTTTTGAATAAGCATATTTAGAGGTGATTTTAGCCCGGATGTATAGCGGTTTTGATGACACCGTCGGCGCGGTTGGCGAAGAGGGTGTAGGCGTCCTGTATGCGGCTGAGAGGGTAGCGGTGGGTAATCAGATGGGTAGTGTCAATTTTGCCTTTGGAAATCAGTTGCATTATTTTGTCGCAGTCGCAGGCATCTACGCCCCCGGTCTTGAACGTGAGGTTCTTGCCATACATCCACGGCAGCGGCAATGTCTGCTCCTTCTCGTAGAGAGCTACAATCGTTACGATGGCATTCGGACGGGCACAACGCCATGCAAGTTCAAACGTGTCCTCGCCTCCGGCAACCTCAATTACGCGGTCGGCACCACGACCATCAGAAATTGATTTGAGGACTTCGAGACATTCTGTCGGCTCGACTATTTCGACATGCGGATAATGCTGCCGCACAAATTCGCGGCGGCTCTCGTCGGCCTCGCAAACGACTATCCGATGGGGATTATAAAGCTGAATACACTCCAAAGTGCATAATCCGGTCGGACCGGCACCGATGATCAGCACCGTATCTTCTTCCGAAATTTCAGAAATTTTGGCAGCCCAATATCCGGTGGCAAGGATGTCGCCTACAAACAGTGCCTGTTCGTCGCTGACGTTGTCGGGAATCGGAGTCAGACCATTGTCGGCGTACGGCACGCGGACATATTCCGTCTGACCGCCATCGATGCGACATCCCAACATCCAGCCGCCGGAGGTGCAGTTGTTCACGTAACCCCGCTTGCAGTAGAAACACTCGCCGCAGAACGTCTCGACATTCACAGCGACCCTATCTCCCGACCTGACCTTTTTGACATCTGACCCGACTGCCTCCACGACGCCCACCATTTCATGCCCCACGGTAATTCCGACCTGTGCCAGGGGAACGGCCCCATGCAGAATATGGAGATCCGACGAGCAGATGCTCGAAAGCGTAACCCTCACCACGGCATCCTTCGGATCCAAAACCTCCGGTTTCGGTTTCTTAATCAGCTCAAACCGTCCCTGCTCGGTATATGTCAATGCTTTCATCTTAAATTTTTCCTATTTTTCATTTTAATTGCCTCCACATAACGCATCTTCTTCTCAATCTGAAAGATATGGGGAGCAGTCGTACAATTCAAAATATTAAACATCTTCGTTATTGCTCCCCCGCTGTATTGATGAATATTTATATTTCTTTCAGCCCAAGACTTTTGAAATACATATAGGTGCTATTATAGAATTCCGGTAGACGTGTATTGTCTTCAGGAAAGCCTTCTGGGGTTGTGTGTCCGTTGCCTTCTGGTACACAAATTACAATACCCTGGCGTGCACGGGTTAGAAGTACACGATATGCATTTAGCATATATTTCTGTGCTTCAAGATTCCTTTCTGGCGTCCATTTCGTTCTGCCATTGAATTTCCAGAAAGTCCATTTACCGTTATCATAACGCATGTCTGCGTCCCATAGCACGCAGGCAAAGTCTACTTCAAGGCCTTGAACTTGTATCTCCGTAGCAGCTTCTTCAAGATAGTTCGAGGATCTGACATCTGTTTTGTCTTCAAGAAACCAATGTACTGCATTGTCGTCACTTTGAGGCAGGACATGAACGGCTAAGGGCTTAAAGCGAGCAGAAACTTTTGAAATAAGAATCCCTGTTTGTTGTGTGCCTCTGGCTTGCTGTCGTAGCCAAGCGCGTGCTTTGTTCATGTCTCGCGTAAGAACGACAGGATATCCATGGCTTGTCACATTCTGATATAATCCGGGAGCATCTGGATTAAATGATAATAAAGAATGTATGAATGCTGATAACCGTTCGGCTCTGAATGATCGCAGGCTTACACCAAGATGCAGTTTGTCCGAAAAGACAACATTCGGATTATGTTCAAGAAGTTCGTTAACCCTACCCTCGGCATATTCCGGCTCCGTTAGTTGGTCTGAAATATAAACCTTCCAATAAGGGAATCTGTCATTCAGCGCCGCAATCCATTCAGAGATACCGGCCTCACCGGTATTTATTTCTTGTCCTCCTCCGATAAGGCAGACTATTGTCGCCCAATCTTCGCGTTGGTCAAGCGACCAAATTAGAAAAGCAGCCTCCGACATCGGGAAATTGGGCACTTTTAGTTTGTTTCCGTATGTACCTCCTCGTTTCAGATAGTCAGCAATGCGTTTGTGGGTCCAAGCCCGTTGTGCTTCATCGAATATCGCGACATGCTCCACTTCGCCATATCCACTTTGCTGAAGTTTCACGGCCTTCTCTGGGTCGATTTCGAGTTTACCATCAACCACCGGATTCTTTATTTTAGCAAGCATATTATCCCTATAACGATGGATAATTTGGATGAACTTACCCACTTCACGACGAGAATCCGAAAGTTTCTTGTCGTCACCTTTTTCTCGCGATTTCTTATAATTGTCGCGTGCAAGAGCTTCTGTTAGAACCGCGACAAGAGGGCCGTTACCAGAAAGGTAAACTGCGCCATCATCCTCTTTGAACGAGCCATCGTATTGATATGATTGCTTGACGGCAACATCAAGGCCAACCAGTGTTTTACCGGCGCCGGGTACTCCGGTAACAAAGCAGATACTTTTTTCTCTATTTTTCTTAGAGCGGTTGATTACTTCAAGGATATACGCGATTGTGGTATCGGTAGTTACTTTGTCTGCTTCATGTCGAGTTATCTCTTCAACTGAATGATTCACATATAAAGAACGCGCAGCTTCAATGATAGTAGGGGTAGGGGTGTATGGGCTAATAATCCAATCCTTTATTGAGCCTGCAGTAGTTGCATTAACATGTCGCAAAACGCTTTTGATAATGTCCTGTAATCCGCGTGCTCCGGTAATCAGTGGATTGAAGATTGAGTCGTTATAAACTGATGGCGTGAAAAAACTTGATGACGACGTGTGTTTAGTAGGGATTAAAATGGGGACAATGATTCGGTCGTGGCTATAACGATGAAAATTCTTTAAGTCAAGTGCATAGTCCATCACCTGCTCTACATCCGACTGCAAAGCGTCTTTCTGTCCGACTTTGAATTCAAGGCAGAAAATAATCCCTCTTAACAATAAAACTACATCTATACGTTTCCCAAGACGAGGGATGTCATATTCGAATATTATCTCCGCCTCCTCCTCTTTCCACGGCAGAAGTACATCTTGTAAAAGTTGGATTTCTCCTAACCAAGCCTCGTCTGTCGTAGTCAGCGCTTGCCCATGAAATGCATCATGGATGCGTCCCAAAACTGAATATGGGTCGGCCTCAATGAAAGATTTGAAATCTGAGTTGTACAGGCATCTATTTGCTCGGTTGGTAGCCATTTGAAAATTAGGATATTGTTATTGCAAAGGTATTAAAAATGTATTAGAAGAGCGTAGTTCTCCAATGAAATGTGCTGATAAAATAAGCAAAACATAGAAAAACATAGATAAAGGAACATGTTATAACCCACGGAATTGTGCGCCATGTGGAGTGGCGCTTTATTTATGACTGCGTATTATTTATGATTGCGCAGATATTCCTTTATGTCAATTTTTGCCTGGGAGATGTCCGGATTGGAGAGTATGGGAATCAATTTATCAACCTCCTCAATGGGGCGGTTCCACCATTGCAGGCGTTCCAGCAAGTCGATCATTTCATCGTCGAATCTGCGGCGTATGACTCTTGCCGGATTGCCGACGGCTATCGAAAAAGGCGGAATGTCGGATGCAACCGTGGCATTGGTGCCGATTATGGCTCCGTCACCTATATGTACGCCGGGCATTATCGTCACATTCTGTCCGATCCATACATCGTTGCCGATGACTGTGTCACCTTTGAGCGGCAATTCATCCATTACCGGAGTGATTGCTCCACCCCAGTCGCCTCCCATTATGTAGAACGGATAGGTCGTGGCGCAGTCCATCCGATGGTTGGCGCCGTTCATGACAAAGGTAACCCCCTTGGCAATAGCGCAGAAGTTCCCGATTATCAATCTGTCGCCGATGAATTCATAGAAATGCGTGACGTGCTCCTCAAACCTGTCGGCCCCGTCGATATCATCATAATACGTGTAGTCACCGATAATGATTCTCGGATTCTTCACCACATTCTTTATGTAGCAGAGGCTCGGAATTGCAGGATTGGGAAATGCCTTGTCTTTGTCAGAATATGTTTTCATGGCTATTGAAGGCTTTGGGGGATTATTATTTTCTCTTTGTTTTCTTTTGGAGTAAGACGAAAATTTGCGACCTTTGCTCCGATGTTAATTGATGATACATATTGACAATACAAAATTAGTTAATCTCAGGGAGACTTCGGTCTCCTTTTTTTGTATTGTCAGTTGAAAGTTTCCTTTTGTGCGACTTAATAATCGGATTGGGGAGGGGCTGTGGGCTTGTGAAGCCCCATCCCCAATCCGCCATTAAGTCTCGTGTCTCAAAAAATATGGGGCTATTCAGAACGAGAATTTTTGCACTTCGTTATTGAATCTTCACACGCAAGAAACTCAATTTTCACTCTCCTAAAAGCGTTTTCTTCCGACAAATCGATAATTTTGCACTTGCCAGTTGAGAGTAGGTGCGGTGAAAGAGCGGAATAATCTCCGCAAAAATGCGGTGAATATTTGGCGGATTCGCCGCAAAACATTAAATTTACGACATGAGAAAGATGCAAGGACATAGTTGCTATATCTGGCAGCGAGAAAACTGGCCGGATTTCAGATGGGATTCTGAGGCATTGCTAGAGCCCATGAGCCACCTTAGTCATATACACGGACTTCTGAACGGCCGTATGTCGATGCTTGGCTTTAATGAAAAAAGCCAATCATTGCTGTCGGCAATGACCGATGAGTTGATTAGTTCGTCGGAGATTGAAGGCGTGCTTCTCAATCCTAAATCAGTGAGAAGCAGTCTCGCCAGGCGTCTTGGAATAGAGGATGATGGATTGCTCGCTGAAGACCATTATGTTGAAGGTCTTGTCGATGTGATGCTCGATGCAGTGCATAACTACAGAGCACCTTTGACAGCCGAGCGCCTCTTAGGATGGCACGCAGCTCTGTTTCCTTTAGGTCGAAGCGGCATACACAGCATTACCGTAGCCGACTGGCGAAAGGGAGAAGAACCTATGCAGGTCGTTTCCGGGGCTTTCGGACACGAAAAAGTGCATTATGAGGCTCCGGCATCGACTGATGTCCCGGCAGAAATGGCGCGGCTAATCGATTGGAGCAACAGTTCCGACCAGTCGCCCTTTATAATGGCAGCTGTGGCCCATCTATGGTTCGTGACCATTCATCCGTTTGATGATGGCAATGGTCGCATAAGCCGCACAATTGCTGATATGCTGCTTGCCCGTCTCGATTTGGGTTCCGGACGATATTACAGTATGTCGGCAGAAATCAATCGTAACAAGAAGGTATACTACGAAATATTGGAGCGCACGCAGAAAGGCGATCTTGATATTACCGAGTGGATTCTGTGGTTTTTCGATTGCCTTGAAAAAGCAATTACGCGAACTTCGGCAGTTGTCGAGCGTACATTGGAAAAGTCAGCTTATTGGGATAAGTTTCGTGAGGTCGAAATCAACGAACGGCAGCGCAAAGTCATCAACCGTCTTTGGGATGGATTTGATGGTAAACTGACCTCCTCCAAGTGGGCCAAAATTTGCAGTTGCTCTCAGGACACGGCCCTCCGCGACATCAACGACCTCATATCTAAGGATATGCTCCGTGACAGCGGAGAGGGCGGCCGTAGCACCAACTACCTACTACCCGAGTAATCCGCCTCAATAATCAGAGAACGGCAGCGATTTTGCGTATATTGGCAAGCCGATTCATAAATGAAGAGTCTGATTTTGCGACCTGCATATTATATGCGCTTTGCAACTTCAAGAATAACTCGGCCTCAATGCCCAAAGCAGCCTCCAACAACAGGGCTAATTCGGTATTAACAGCGCGTTTACCATTGATAACTTCATTGAGAAGAGAGGGCGAAACACCGATTTGATTCGCAAGTTTCGTTTGTGAAAGATTACTTGCTTACAATTCATCGCGGATAAATTCTCCAGGATGAGTCGGTTCAAACGGAGTGAGATTGTTGGCTATCATAGCCGGATCTATATTAGTGACGGCTATCATCTCAATATTGTGTTATCATTCAGAGATGTAAAGTTAGTAATAGCTTTTTCACCTTCACAAATTGGTGAAGGTGAAAAACGTATTTATTGCTTTATTCTGCTGGCTTTGGTTTGATGGTGATTTTGCCGAGAGTTTCGAGGAGCGCGGTCGGTACTTCGTGTGTGTAACGCATGGTGGTGCCGATGTCTTTGTGGCACATCGATTGCTGCACAGCGCTTGCAGCAGTAGCGCGTGGTGCATTTCTGAGCTTCAAACTCACTTCCGCACCATTCACAAACTTTTTTGATTCTAATGTTCGATATTGCCATTTTTGAACTGTTTATCTCGCCACTCACGGAGCCGATTATGTATCTCTACGTATTTCTACGTATCTCATTGTTTACAGGTATCCACACAAGGAAGGAGCGATATGCCCCAAGTGAGGACGCGCAACAAATATGGTTCAAAAATGGAGTAAATAATAGGTGGAAACGGTTTCCACCGACTAAAATAGTGACTTTCGGATATGAGAAAAGGCGCTCTGATTGAACGCCCTGACACTTATTTGTGATTGTTGTTGACTGTTGTTAATCGGGCTTCACTTGCCGATGCATAGTGGAGAACTATTTGATATTCAGCGAATTAAAGCTAATAACTAACGGATGTAACGCCGTTGCATTCAGCAGTTTTCGATATATGGAATGTAACAACCAATCATCTGGCTGATGTGCAATCCTTTACGCTTTCTATCGCATATCGACTGATTTCCTATTGCAAAAATAGCAAAAATCTTCGATTAATCAAAACCATTGTATAAAATTTAGCTCCGAGGATGATGCGTGAGCGGTGGCTGCCGTCGGCTGCTGTCCACTCGTTAGGTTTGAGCGTTCCCTTGACCTCTGCAAGGCGACCTTTCTTGATGGCCTCGAACGATGAGAGATTGGTGTTCTTCGCCCACTTCTCCACGGTGATGAGCGATGACTGGCTGGTGGTCTCGCCTGACTTCTTGGAAGTCGATTTGGTGCGGACGGCGAGAGCGAAGCGGATGACGCTTGCCTCAGCGAAGTTGCGGACTACGGGTTCGGTGGCGATGAAACCACGGACTACGGTGTTGTTGACGAGGGTGTTGTTGCCACGATTGGCGGTGCGGATGGTTTTGTTAGCTTCCATAATTACGATGATGCTAAAAGTTATTGAATTGAGTTGTTTGTGAAATCTTGATTTTTCTCCCTCTCTTTTAGATCCCTTTCGGGAGGGTTGCCGAATCAATTTTTTCGGCAAATCCCAAAGGACGTGAACATAGGGGATTTAGACAAGGCTGACATGAGACGCAGATACAAGTCCATGTCACGCGCCGTTGGGCCTTGGCATATCCACGCGCGTCCTTAACTTCGCCGACTCAAAAATCGACGGCCACCCTTCAGACAGGCATCGCATGACCGTCAGGCATATAAGCCAAATTTGCAAGTCTAATTCACAAAGACGGTAATATCGTAATTGTATAATTCAATATTTCAGATACATCCACAGGATTTTAATGGCTTATATATACCCGTTTTCTATTAGGGGGTGTAGCCGATAAAACAGGTTATCAACTGAATTTGAACTTACATGGATGTGCTAACAAAATGGTATATCGGGTATTCCTTATATGATTCCTGTTCATCAGGAGTCATTTTATCCCAATATCTTTGTGCCCGGATTGTCTCACCTAATAAAATGTTTGCAGCCCATTTCCCGAAGGCCGGGATATCAGATTCACTTAAATCAAGCAGTTCATTCTTCTCTTCATCAGAGAATAATCCATACAGTCTACGCTTTATCTGAAGCCTGTTTAGTTTATATACAAATGCGATATCTTCCTTTTCTGGAAGATATGCAATCCAATCAGTTAACTTCAATGCATATTTGAGGAGGCGTTCATCCTTAATAGTTGCATTATCGTAACCATTAATCATCCGTAAAACATCATTATTCGCGATGTTAGATATATCTCGACTGTATCTGGCTGCTTCTTCATAAGATTTGATAAAGTTCTTATAATCAATATTTACAAAAGTAGCAAAATCATCTCTCATGAAAACTGCTGAAAATATCGAACTGGCAATTTTTTCTCCAGACGAATTTTCTACAGCGAAGATATACTTACTGCGTATGCTAAAGAAATCAGAAATAGAGTAAGTCTGTTCCGCTACTTTCTTTGTCCATAAAAGCACCTTATACGGGCCAAAATGCATTGTCGTTATATCTGACAGCTCATGTTTTTGGATTATTAATTCCTTATCTAAAATGGCTCTTTTCAGTAAGCTGAGGTTGTCAAAGTCTTGGTCTTCTAATTTTGAGATATCAATTCTACTAAGGTCACAGTGAACCATCCGGAGGGTTTCAATTATATCGGTCCAATATTTGTACTGTCCTACAACATCCTTTAAATCGGATTCTTTAATTGAAGCCATATCCAGCCTGTACTCCCCAAGAAATAATTCTTTATTTTTGTATATGTCGTAAATAAACGAAAGCTGCTCATAGAATCTTTCAAGATTACGATTGTCTAGATTTATTGAGATGCGGCTCTCAGATTCACCAAAATTGTGTGTTAAACGGAAACATTCATCTATACAAATCTCCCAATGCTTATCATCCTGACCTGCACTATATTCTCTAAAGTATGTATTATCACCGCATCGAACATCTTGTTTGACACGAGAAAGCATCATGATTTTATAGGGCTGATCCCCAATCGGGAATAAGACCTTATTATCTTTGTCTCCAATATTAGCATAGAGATAGGTGTAATGTGAAGCTGCGTATTTAGCGGCATCTTCTGAATTAGTTACTCCATGGATTTGATAGTTAATAGGGTATCCTTTTTTGATAACCTCTTCTAACGAGAGAACTTCATTGTTGGAAAAAGAAGTTTGTTTCTTACAGTCGTAGAAAAATTGTATAAACTCATTTTCAACTTCTCCAGTCACCTCGGGTAAGGGTCTTAAAGGTATTGCAATCTCCTTCTGGCCATTGGCTTGCTTTATATATCTCTTGAGGTCAATAGGTGTTAGCAAATGATAATAAGGGCGTTTTTCGTTGTCTATGATAAAAACGACAAAGTATGCGACACCTCCATCCCGTTTATAATTTTCAAGATTTACGATTGTAACAGGGAATTTAGGATTTGTCGACAACTTCTTCACACATTTACCTTTAACCTGTGAGGGAATTTTGGAATAGCCCTTGTTACCATGTAGTATATAGATGTTTCCATCCCATACGGGTTCTTTATCATGAGTAGGGATATAAGGATCCAGACGCTGACTCTGATAGAAAGCGTCTGTGACACAGCTAACTGCTGCCACCTCTATTTTATTACTCCTTTTGCTCACCACCATTCATTTTTTAAGAAGATCTCTGTGCTTTTTTAGTAGAGCTTTGGGATTTGCTCTTTCAACATTATAAAATAAGCTCAATAATTCATCTTTTGACATTGTGACTAAGCCCGGATTCTTGCGCCACCATTTGTAGAAAGCGACCGGATCAATTGAATATGGGACACTAGCCATTACAACATCGTCATATCCCGGAAAATTCACATAAAGTTTCAAACCCATGTAGTCACGATAGTATTCTCGATGATTAACCATAAGCTTGGACATAAGGACTTTATAATAGTCCTTATCAATATGAATATTATGCGCTACAATCGTACGGTGTAACAATACTGGATCTTCTGTAACCCATTTGCTGATTTTCTTGGTATGGTTGCCTATTGTCAGGAGATTGTCCGCATTATAGTAACCGCCTGGGCGGACTTTGAACTCCTGAAGGAATTCGAAGTCTTTGGCGTCTTGGTTGTTTTCAGGACATAAATCCAGATTCTCTGAAATATATTTCAGAGTATCCACTCGATTCCGTGTTCCACCTTCATATTTATTAAGTAGATCATCCGTCGATGCGCCAAGGAAAAAATCTTCAATCATATTCCACCGAGTCTCATTCTCCAAGTATCTCGTGAAAAAGTGCTCAAAGATGTGACAACTGGATTTATGACGAAGCTTCACGGATTCAAGAATGTGGTTGGTATATGACGAGTCGCCCGCGTCTTTCTTAATGCGCCGAGGGTCATTTATACGAATGAATATCTTGGGATCTTCTCCTCCTTGAGATACAAAGGTGCCAATATTCAATATTTCAAACAGTGCTCCCAAACGCATGTAATTTAGAAGAGCTACCTCTTTAAGGCTTACATAGCGAGTGACTTCAGTATCACAGGCTGAAAACATTTTAGCAAATCTATTTCTTAACTGAGCGAACTTCGCTTCATAATTTGCATTGAAAACCTGATATTCATCATTAAAGCCGACTTTTCTTCTCTGCAAAAAAGCGTCACCTTCTATAATACCAGGAGCAATTACCCTGCCAGTATAGGTCCCTAAGATGAAATTCGCAAGTTTTTCTACATTAGAAGATTTACCCAAGTGGTTCTCTAACTCAGTTTTGAAATCCTTTTCGCTGAAAAATGATCTCTTCCTATTAAAAGAGGATAAAACTGAAGACATCGCATTTAATATATTATCCAATATCTTACGCACTTCGTTTATATCCTTCTCCACATAGAAGGTCATCTTCAATAGCGGTATAAGTTCGATTCCTTGGTTTTGAAGGAATGTTTGTTTATAGAACTCTGCCTTTATTCTAGGAAAACTGATGTCAGAGAAGTGCCTTGTCCAAATTTTATCCAGATCAAGTTGTATATAGATATAGCCATTATGTACCCACAGTTCTTTAACGCAATCGCTATATTGAGTTGTTAATCGTTCTAAGCCAATACTGGAAACTCGTGCAAAGACCTGTGAAAACAGGCTTTTAGGACGAGCAATCAGGACATTGAATCGCGTCTTGATAAGATAATCTTTTTCAATCATCATTAACGCGGTTTGTACCCTTTGAACGACATCTGTGTTCATGTCGAATATGTAAGCAAAATCGTTCGCAGAAATTAGCATATTCCTCTTACGGCCATTGGCCTCAAAGTAACTGTTGATTTTCTTCAGAACTTCTCTTAATTGGAATGTCTTAATGGATGACATTCCAAATAATTGTTTGCTGTATCTAAGATCTGATGGCGAAAATGTTAATGCTGCAAATCCATGAATGTTTGCCTTTCGTGCGGCACGACCTATTTCCTGTATATAATCAGGAAGAAGTCCGGAGGGGGCATGATGATACACACATTGGATGTCAGGGATATCGATTCCCATACCGAATGCTTTCGTACATATCATCACCTTTGATTGGTTCGTTCTAAATGATGTGTACATTTCTTTCTGTTCATCAGCCGACATTCTGCCATGGTAAGTTACGGCAGTATTGGGAACCTCGTTTGCTTTCGCCGCTAAACGGTCAATATGACGTGTATATGGCGCATAAACGATTGTTTTACAGTTCAGTTCTTTTATGCCTCTGATGAAATTTATGGTTTCATTCTCTTTGTTTTGGTCATAGCTACCAGTAGCATAGTCATCATGAGTATCTATAACAAATTCAATATTATTCCTTCTGACCTCACCAATAAACTTATGAGGGTCATGCATATAAAGGCTGCTGATGCTGTCAAATACCATATCATTCGTGCCACCATAAACAGCAGTTGCTGTCAGTGCGACCAATGGGAAGGTATAATTGCCATATTTACGTATCTTGTTGATGTGATTCCCCAAAAACCAATAATCTACGCGGAAATCACGCCCCCATGTTGTAATGAGGTGAGCTTCATCAATAATTAGAAGGCCCAGATTCCTTTCACCGATGAAGAACCGGATATCGTATGATAGCAGAGATTCAGGAGAAAGATACAGAATATCAATATCTCCATCTTTGCATTGTTGTATAATGCTTTCTCTATCTATAAAATTGAGGTCGCTATTTATGAATGCCACCTTTGAGTAGTTCCGTTCACCTTTGAGATTTGCGACCTGATCTGTCATCAACGCTTTTAAGGGCGATACCACGATTGTTATATCACCATTCTCAGCAGCATAAAAGGCCGGGATTTGGAATAGCAAGGACTTACCAGCGCCAGTAGGTGCTGTAATGAAGATATCTCTGGGAGTAAGTCCGGCATGTCCGGTCTTAAATTCATTTATAATGGTATCAACGATTACTCCTTGAGACAATGGCGAAACCTTGTTGCCATAGTCAGGATTGTCATATACATTGATAGATCTAAACTCAGCTTTTTCACCCCAATATGTATGCAATAACCGTAATGCATCATTTGAGGGTTCGTACTCCTTTGAAATAGACTGCTCCTGTTCGCTGAATATACCGCCGCCATATAGCGAAAGCATATAATTAGCAATTCGCAGTTCTTTGTCAATATTTTTGTTCAGCGGTTGCTTAGGGAACGTCTTGACAATGAATTTTCGAGAAAAGTCATTATGTTCCAAGCATTCGTTGATAAAATAGTCTATGGCATAAGGGTTGGTCGAGATATCAACGACTGCATCATTACAATATCGGAAGCCGGCAGCAGTCAGATCCCGTTCCTTTGTAAAGAAAGGAAGAGCGACTACATCTTCATCCAATCTCTTCAATGAGTAGTAGAATTTCTCACCAATCTTGAATTGCTCTGATTGGTAAACAGGCATATCCTCAGGACGAGGTTCCGTACCATCTTCTGTCTTTTTCTCAATATAGTCATCCGGATATAATGGATAGAGAGTTCTTAAATTGTCATATAAGAGTATTGCTCTATCTGAGAAATATTCACTGTTGATGTTCTCAATAATATAAGCATATTGTTGATGGGAGACAATGATATAATCCTCTGCCTGCCCAATTCTTGTAAAGATGTTGAAGAACCAGGTTTTGTCGAAATAGTCTGTGTTCCCTTCTTTGTCAAAGGTAGGGATGTCAGCTATATGATCCTCATATTGAAAGAAATCGATATAGTCCGATAATCCCGAAACTATGATGATAGGGTTCTTCTTCAGCTGACATTGTTTTTTCACAATGTCTTCGAAAGTATCTTGAAATACTTTTGCTTTCATCTGTAATATAGCTTATAGTTACTCGGCATAGAAGCCGTTGGCTTCAAGTTCACTTTGGCTAATCATCGCGGAATAGATATATAGAGCGGTGATAAGATGAAGGCCGAGTTTGAGGTCATCGTCTGTGATATTGATGGCAAGGTGACCGCTTTCGTTGCGCCACTGGCATAAGATGTCGTAGTAGGATTTGAAGCGAGCATAGCGGTCGTCAGTTTGGCTATACAATCCCCAGAGCTGACGGAACTGCTTCATGGTATGTTTGAGCCCTCCGCGCTTTGAAAGCCCGGTTTCAGCATCAACAACCACGGGCACTTCATGCCCTTCACGGAGAAGGTAGACCTTGCGTAGGTAGCCCTCAAACTTGATTGTCAGTGTTTCGAGGAATGAACGGAGGTCAATCGGACGCAGGTCTGTGCCGCGATAGTAGTTGTTAAGCGTATCCTTGACGATGTCGGTCAAACCGTTAAGGGCGCCGTCTGTGGTTTGTGCTTCGAGAATCGCCATGAAGCAATCAAGCACCTCGTCGAGGTCGCGGAAGTAAACACCGCATAAGGGTTCGAAATCATCGCTGAATGCGTCTTCGAGAGCGTCCTTCAACAACGCTTTGTCGTATGGTGGACGTGGCGACGTAGCGGTGTATTCCGTCATGATAGTGCAGATAACATCGAAGAAGTTTGCTCCAAACTCCGGGTTATTGTTGAGTGTCTCTATGAGGTCGAGGTATTTGTCGACCTTGTCATATGCCTTGTTGGTAAATGACTGCTTGACGCGGTCGCGAAGCACTTCCTTAGTGTTACCTACTTGAAATGCGCGGATTAGTTCGGGATCTTCCTTCATCTCCTCGACAATGGCATATATTACCTTGTCTTTTTCGGTCAGGAATCCTTCATATGGCTCGTTGAGTTCATGGAGTAGTGCTGCCAGCGTGGCTTGTTCACGCTCAGAGCCTCCGGAAACGGAAGTTCCGTTATGAGCGTTCACCGTCTTGTCTCCTTCTTCAAGTACGATTGCGCCCTCTTCTTCAAGCTGAATTTTGAATTTGTTGAGGTCAATCTTGTTTAGCAGCTCTACGGGAAGAGTCTCCTTGTCGTAGGGAAGGAACTTATAGAAAAGCTTGCAGAACATGTAGAAGCGTTCCAGCTCTACATCGAGGAACGGCATTATCTGTGAGAGCAAGCCATACTGACGGATATAGCGATTCACATATTTGCGAAGCTTCTGCTGTTCTTCCTTCTCCATAGGCGCGACATTGCTGTCGATTATACGGTTCATCAGCGGTGTCAGCACCACCGGGTCTTTCTCAGGGTCTAGAAGCACAGATACTACATCCTTGACATTATCTTCATTGAAGACTTTGTAGTTTTCGATGTCCATTTTGAGGTCGTAGAGGCGGCGAACATCGAAAGTGCCTTCCATGGAGGTGCGCTCGTAATAGGGTTCAAAGGCTCGCTGAACATCCTCGAAGGTATTGCGGAAGTCAATTACAAGAGTGTCCTGCTTGGCCGGATGGCAGCGGTTCAGACGCGATAAAGTCTGGATGCACTGTACGCCGCCGAGCGTCCGGTCGACGAACATGGTGTGGAGCAGCGGTTGGTCGAAGCCAGTTTGGAACTTATTGGCCACAATCAGTATGCGGTATTCCGGAGTGTTGAATGCTTCGGCTATGGCATTATCTTTGATACCGAAACCGTTGATGCTCTCTTCGGTATATTTGTGCTCGTTCAGTTCTACACTGCCGGAGAAAGCCACAAGACTTTTTGTAGCATCGCTATATTTGTCGTGAAGAACTCTGTCAACAGCCTGCTTATACCGAATGGCATCTGCACGCGATGCCGTTACTACAATCGCCTTGGACTGTCCGTTCATACGGTTGGATGTACGGTCCATGAAGTATCGGACAATCATTTCTGCTTTGTACCCAAGCGTATAAGGATGTTCGTTTACGTAAGACATCAGCACCTTGAGTGCATTGGCCTTGTCATATTCTTTCTTCTCATCTTCGGTGATTACAGCACCTTCTACGAGTTCGAACATCTGTTTGAAGGTCATGTAGTTTTGGAGCACGTCGAGAATGAATCCTTCCTCGATAGCCTGACGCATGGTGTAGTAATCGAAGGCTTTGCCATTAGTGCCGTAGAGTGCGTATGTGGCAGGCTTCGGCGTTGCTGTAAAGGCGAAGTAACTGATGTGACCCATCTGGAGCTTGCGTGCGAGCTGAATTTCTGCAAGTTTCTTGTCATCGAGGCTTTCGGCCTCGATCTCAAACTCTTCTATCGAGCGGTCTCGGTCTTCTTTTGATGTAAGGCTCATACGGATGTCCTTTGCAGCTTCTTTACCAAGCGCAGTATGTGCTTCGTCAATAATGACGCCGAAGCGAGAGCCCTTGAGTTTGTTGATGTGAGGGAGGGCAAAGTTGAATTTTTGCACCGTAGAAATGATGATGCGGTGTCCCTCTTCAAGAGCTTTTGCCAGATTCTTGGAACCTTTGCGTATATCTTTCACTGTACCGCTGACTTCTTCAAAGCCCTTGATTTCCTTAGCTATGTTGCGGTCCAGCACAATTCGGTCAGTGACCATTATAATGGAATCAAACATCGGACCTTCGCCGTCGGGACGCTGCATGTTGGCAAGCTGATGTGCTAGCCAGGCCATAGACTTGGTTTTGCCGGAACCGGCAGAGTGCTGAATCAGATAGTTCTCACCGACGCCTTTCTCACCAAGATCGGAAAGGATGGCGCGAACTGCGCGAAGCTGGTGATAACGGGGAAATATATAAGATCCCAGTTCTCCACTTTTCTTGGCAGGTTGCCATTTGATGAAATGCTGGATTAGGTTCAGGAGCGAGTCTGCCTGTAGGATCTGTTCCCACAGATAGTAAGTGGCATATTTGCCTTCCACTTGCTCATTCTTCGTGTCCTTATTAAAGGGAAGAAAACGAGTGTCAGGACCTGCCAGGCGGGTAGTCATCATCACGCGGTTGTTGTCGGCTACGAAATGCACCAGACATGAGCGCAGAATATGGTTCTGCGGATTGCGAGCCTTGCGATACTGCTCCATACCGTGGGTAACATTCTGGTCGGTGGTCTCGTTCTTGAGTTCCATCGTAATGATGGGAAGACCGTTGACAGTTATAGCGAGGTCAATCTCATTGTTATGATCAGCGGCCTGAGTCGAATAGCGGAACTGGCGGATGACTCCGAACCGGTTCTCCTGATAGAGCTGCCACCACTCCGATTCAGTTTCGTTGCGGTCAGGTTTGAACTGTAAGAGGCGAAGTTTGCGACCTCGAACCGTAATGCCTTTGTGGAGAAGAGTCAGGAGCGGAACTTGACGCTGGAGCACCTGACGGTTTATTTCATCAATCACCTCATCAAGAGCCTCTCGCTCATTGCGGAAGTCCCTGACAAGGCGGCTCCAAGAATCCTGTTTCTGGAGGAAACGAAGTAGCATTTCGGCATCGACCATTCGGTTGATGTCAAAGTCCTGCGGTTGACGCTGTATATAGAGGGGTGACTGACCAAGAAAGTTGGCGATAGTCTCTTCAAAAATAGTTTCGTTCGGTGTTGCCATAATACGTTTCTTTGAGTTTTTGATGCAAAGTTCTGATATGAGTGTGTAATGGTTATGCACACTATGGGTTTTATTCAGCTGCCATAGCCGGAGAGTCCGACGTGACATCAGGATAGATGAATGAAGGTTCGCAGACCCTTCGTTTACCTGTTACAACCTGCGCAATCAGAGCTTTGCGATAGCGCTCAAGCAGCTCCTTCTGCTTGACATAGTTAGCTATATTTTCTTCAATTACATGACATCTTTTATCCAGATATTCAGCTATCTCTTCCTGCTCTTTTATAGGAGGAACAGGAAGATACATTTTCTTCATTTCTCCTTGCGTAAGGTGGGGTACGCCCATACCATTAATGAGAATGTCCTTGTATTGATTAAAGGAATCACTAATGATAAAGTAATGGAGATATTTATAATTTACTGCTTCAAAGGGAGTAATGACAGCTAATGAGCCATTAGTAGTACTTTCTCCTTTTGGCAAGGAGTCAACGCGGGCGCATTTGCCTATTCCAGCACCGTCTTTAACCAATAAGATGTCACCGGGATGCAACATAATTTCAGGGGACTCCTCAAATCTGAATTGATTGATATAATTGAGGCTTTCCCAATTCATCTTGTCGTTGACTATATTGAATGCAGATAAAAAAGGATATCCTGATTCCACATATTCGTCAGCCTTCAAACCTTTCCAACCTAAGCGAGCACGGATCCATGCTAAATAGCCAAAGCGTTTAACGTCCCAGTGCATGGGAATTTCGCCAATCCATTCGATGCCGGAGGGGCGAAGAGGGACATTGGGGTCGAGACCTTTGGTGACTGTTTTGGCGATGATGGCTCGACGAAGACGTTCATATAGAGCAATCTTCTTGTCAATCTGTTCAATCATGCCATCTATCTTTCCGCATTTCTCATCAAGATACTCAGCAATCGCCTTCTGCTCTGCCAAAGGTGGAAGGCAAATTGGATTATTCTCCAAATCCGAACCTTTCATGCTTGGTAAAGCCGTAGCCGTGGCATAATAATCAAATGGGAATGTAATGGCTTGATAATAGAGATATTTAGCATCTGCATTATCTTTCGGGACACCGTAAAACATAGTGTCGACAGTCCAAAACTTGCCTTTGAAGTACAAGGGCCTGTCAATCGTTCCTTTCCGTCCTAATAACAAAACCTCGCCATCGTACAAATAGTCAGAGGCATATGCAAACTGACCGCCAGATCCTAATACTGGATAACCATCGTCTGATATTATATGCTTATAATCGCAACCATTATTTAGTGTTAGGGTTCTTTTCAGAGGGGCGATATCCCAGTGACTCGGAACTTCTCCAATCCATTCTACGCCGGAAACTTTATATCCTTTGTACTTCTTCATGGTTTCAGTCCGCTAAGAGTGAGTTGAGATCTTCATTGAAGGAGCCTTCAAGTTGGCGCAACTTTTCTATTATTGCATCGGGATCCTCAGCAGGGCGATAGACATAGAAGAGTTTGGTGAAGGGAAACTCCACACCCTCCTTGTCTTTGTCTCGATCCATCCATGCATCCTCGGCGAAAGGTAATACCTCGCGCTCAAAGTATTCCTGAATGTCTTCATTAAACGGTATCAGTTCATAATCACGGAGGTCTGTGTCGGGAAGTATCTGACTGTCGTACTTATATGGGTTCTCATGCACCGGTTGCATCAATGGATTGACCTTACTCAGCCATTTGCGGATGAGTTTTATGCCCGTAGCAGTGACCTTGATATCCTTCGCTTTCAGCAAAGCGAAAAGTTCGCTGTCACCAAGAGGTCGTCCGGTCTGCTTGATGACCTTTGCTACGTCGTGAAGGAGTTTAAGGTCGGCATCCTTCATAATCTGCTTGGGCTTGGGAAGGTTGTGCGCTTCCTGCACTGCTTTCTCAACTTCGGCTATACGTTTGCTGATTTCATCATAACCAAGACGCAGTGGACGCTCCACAGTGACTTTGGTATAGCGGAAATCATCAACATCAAGAATTTTAACCACCGATACTTCCTCGCCATCAATCTCACGGCTTTTGGGGATGAAGGCTGCGTAATCACGGACTATCTCCTTGGCAAGTTGGTCGCCGACCTCATATCGTTTGTCGCCGAGGGATCGCTGCATAGGCGTTGCCAGTTTCTGATGGCTTGCATCGATGAAGATTACCTTACCTTTTCGTTCTGCAGGTTTCTTATTGTCAAGAATCCAGAGGTATGTGGCAATGGAAGCGCCGAAGAAGATGTTGCTGGGCAAAGCGACGATGGCGTCGAGCAGGTCGTTGTCAATGATATACTTGCGAATGTTGCTCCATCCTGAGCCGGCATCACCGTTAAAAAGCGGTGATGCATTCAGCACGATGCCGATTCGCGAACCGGTCTGCTGGTTCATCTTATGAATGAGATGCATTAGGAACAGCAACGAACCATCGGATGTGGCCGGGAGTCCCGGAGCAAAACGACTGCCTTTTATCTCCGATTCATTCTTTACTGATTCCTCTACTTTCTTCCAGTCCACGCCGAAGGGCGGATTGGTAATCATAAAGTCGAAAGTGTCGCCCTGAAACTTATCATCGTTTAGAGTATTACCGAGACGTATGCCATCGTCATCCTCGCCCTTCATCAGCATGTCAGCCTTGCAAATGGCATAGGTCTGCTCATTGAGTTCCTGACCGCAAAGCTTTAGGTCAGTCTTTTCAACATTTGCGTGACTGGCAATTTCGTCGATATATTCGCGGGCAACGGTGAGCATACCGCCGGTGCCGCAGCATGGGTCGAGCATTCTATAACCACGGCCACTCTCAGCAAGCTTGTGCTCCTGCCCGCTAAGAACCAGTCGTACGAGAAGACGGACGATATCTCGGGGAGTATAGAACTGACCAGCCTTTTCACCTGTAGCTTCCTTGGTATAGCGAATCACCATCTCGAAGATGAGACCCATGGCATGATTGTCGACCTTCTCGGGATGAAGGTCGATGTTTATTGCAAACTCCTTAGCCACCAACAAAAGCAAGTTTTTTTCTGCCAAACGGGTATAGATTGCCGATAGAGTTCCACCGGTAGAGGCAGTAAAGTTTTTTAGAATATCACGGACGTTTGGCGAGAAACCGTCAAGATAAGTCTTGAAATTGTCAGCAATCGCCGCCGGGTTGTCGATGAGGTTGCTGAGCGAGAACCCTGAGCTGTTGTAAAAGCGAAGAGCATTCTTGGTTCGCGCTTTTACCATCTGTGGCAGATGTTCGTCGAGATTGACATCGGGATTAATGCGCAGCAAAGTCTGTTTGCATGATTCAACCACCTGCCGGTATGGCTCAAACACGCAGTCGAGTCGGCGAAGCAAAGTGAAGGGAAGCAATACCTGATCTACATCCTTGTCGTTGTAGTCATCACGTATGAGTTCCTTGATATTCCATATGAGTGTGCCTAATTCTTGTGGGGTAGCCATGATGCTCAGTTTTTATAAAGTTGTGAAGCGCTTTCAAGCCGGGACGCAATGGAATCTCGCAGCGATTGCGGTGAGAGAACTTCTACGTCGTTACCGTAGGAAAGGATGAGAGTCTCAAGTTCCTTATTCACTTTGACCCTGATTTCAACAACGCCGTTCTCGGGATCGGGATAGCGCTGGGTCATGTGAATCGGCTTGCTTTTTATATAAGGGAAACGGGAGGGAGAAAATTTCAGTTCTACAGATTTTACCGGGGAGTCAGGTATGGTGACGCCGACAACGTCATCGAAGAATTCTTCGAAATCAATATCGGCGTTCTCGCGAAACTCGCTGTTAGCCGCCTCAAATGAGTCGATACGGTCGAGGGCTAAGTTGGTAATCAAGCCCAAATCCTCACACCAACCGAAAAGAAACCAGCGGTTATTGAATTCCTTCAAATAATAAGGATGAATGGTCCAGAGATGCTTGACTCCGCGAGCAGTGTGATAGTTTACCAATATAGGTTGCTTCTGAGTGATGTAACCGAAGAGTGGATTAATGTGCTTCAATCCGGTGAAATCCACATTCTGATCGAAGCCCATAACAGGTTTTGTGGTGCCGCGAAGTCCGAACTTATCTTCAAGGTGCACTAGCAAATCCTCCATCCATTCGAAATGCGGCATCCCTTGAAAGCGGCCCAGCATAAGAATTGTCTCCTTAAGATGGTCAAATTCCTCAGATGTCAGCGGCATTTGAGTAATGGAAAAGTCCGGATCCTTATAGCGGTAACATTGTTCGTTGCGGTCGTTGCGAAATTTTTCAAGTTCGATACTCCATCCGGCTTCCGACTCCATATGCTTGATATCAAGATACACCTGACGCTTTTTTATTCCATTATGGGCATCGCCGTCGCGACGGATATCAACCAAGTATTTGCTATCGCCGGTTGCAGAATAAAGTTTGTCGTTGCAGGCCTGGACCAAATCCAAGATGGCAAACTCCTTGTAACGATTGCCGAAGCATTCGTCAAGAGCTTTATAGCGGATTATCGCATGTCTGTTGGTGCCCATATAAATATTATTGGTTTACGAACGCAAAAATAACAATAACATCCGGAGTGTGCAAGCATATTACACTCTTTTTGTCCGAGATATGCTGAAGAACATATTTTTAAATTTTTTCAAGATATTTTTCAGTGTGTAAATAGGATGCACACATGGATAGGTATCTTTGCAATGTGAGAGATTAAACCCCCTCTCCTGATTTCTTATGGTTATAAAATGTCCACATTGCCAAGAGACCTTCGAGCCAACCGATAACGAATATGCCGCTATCATCAGCCAGATCAGAACGGCAGAGTTTGAAACTCAGCTTCAGCAACGTCTCGCCGAGATTACTGAACTAAACAAGGTTCAGCAAGAAAAACACGATATCCAAGTTCAGAAAGAGGCTGAGCATGCTCTATCAGAAAAAGACCGTCAAATCAGCGAACTGCAAAAGGAGGTCGAACGTATAAAGGGTGTTCTTGACAACCATGAAGCCGTCAAAAAGGCAGATCTTGCCACCGCCGAGGCAGAGGCCACCAGGCAGATGAGTACTCTGGCAGCAGAGAAGGACAAAGAAATAGCTGAGCTTCGCAGCAAGCTCAAGAATATTGAGACCCGTCACGAACTTGACCTCACAAACGAGCGCAATAGTCTCAACGACGAACTTCATCAGCGTGATCAGACAATCACTGAGCTTAACTCCAAACTCGAATCGCAGAAACTTGCGGCTGAGAATAAAGAGATGGAGCTTCGCGAGCAGCACAAAATTCTCATTCAGGCTAAGGAAGAGGAGATAGAGCGCTACAAGGACATGAAGGCAAAGCTTTCTACCAAGATGCTCGGCGAGACCCTTGAACAGCACTGTCAAACCGCATTCAACATAGCCCGAAGCCAAGGAGCATATCGCTCGGCATATTTCGAAAAGGACAACGATGCCAGTAGTGGCACAAAGGGCGACTTCATCTTCCGAGACTTCATTGACGGTCAGGAATGTCTGTCGATAATGTTCGAGATGAAAAACGAGGATGATCGTACCGCCATCAAGCACAAGAACGAGGACTTTTTCGCTAAACTAGACAAAGACCGCCGCGAGAAAGGATGCGAGTATGCAGTGCTTGTGAGTATGCTCGAACAAGATAACGAACTATACAATGAGGGTATCGTAGACGTGTCATATCGCTACAAGAAGATGTACGTCATTCGTCCCCAGTTCTTCATGTCTCTCATCTCGCTACTTAGCCAGTCGTCGAAGCGTGGTGCTGAAACCCTTATCAGTCTCCGCCGAGAGCTTGAAGTCGCTAAAGCCCAGAGCATAGACGTAACAAAGTTTGAGGAAAGACGCGACAAATTCGCTGGTGAGTTTCTGAAGTATGTAAAGGCTCATCAGGAAAAACACGGGGAAGCAATAGCTGCCATCGACAAGGCCATCGAGGACGCAGAGAAACAAATCTCCAAGCTCCGCAAGATTAAATCGCTCTTTGAAACCAGCAACCAGAAACTGATTCGGGCCGGAGAGGTTATTGAGAACGACTTCACCATCAAGAAACTCACTCATGGTAATCCTACCATGCGAGCCAAGTTCGATGAAGTTCGCACTATCAGGGCGGCTCAAAATGATGTGATACCTTCTGAAACAGATGCTTGAGAGAAGGTAGGACCTACAAGAATTTTTCCATCTCAGAGGTGCTAACCGTTGGCGCCTCTGAGATGCATCCCATACAATATATGATTATTATGATTATTATACCAGATATACACGGCAGGCACTTTTGGAAGGACGCTGTTGCGAAACGGAAAGACGGAGAAATGGTAGTATTCCTTGGAGATTACCTTGACCCTCATGAAAAACCCATAAATCGAGAATCATTCAGAAAAAGTTTTGAAAACCTTCAAGACATTGTCGATTTCAAAAAAGCTAATGAAGATACTTGTATTCTTCTGTTTGGCAATCACGAACTCAGCTACTTGTTTGGCTGGTGGTTAACTTACCCCCATAATTTACGAAGACATTTCCAGTATAAAAGATTCCTGAAAGAGAATATCTCCAATTTTAAGTTGATTCATGCCACAACTATAGGCAACAGCCGGCTTTTATTTTCACATGCCGGAATCCATTTGAAATGGCTTGAAAGGATATTGAAGAAGAATGATTCAATAGAAAAGAAGATTTCATATCTTCAGGATGTTTCAGTTTTAAAGATCAAAAGGGCTCTCCATACAACGACGACAGAAAGTGAATTTTTCAAAAAGTGGGGATCTTGCGTATGGCTTTACGTCGATGACTGGTGGCCAAATTATAAAAGCTTATTCTTCGATAATTATTATCAGGTATTTGGACATACATTCAGAGGTGAAGACAACGAACTTATAACTGAATACTTCGCAGCACTTGACTCATGTCAAGCTTTTCGAATTGATGAATTTGGAGTTTTGGAGAGATTATAACAGACACCATCCCCATCAAAAAAAACTCCGGCACGCGCATCTCTGCGAGAGTCGGAGGGTATCAGAACTTGGAACTTTATGCGGTAGCCTTGGCTTTATGGAAGCGGTAGACAAAGATTGATTGACGGCTCCAAGATAATTGAAGGGTTGAGTAAGCTCTTATATCGTTATCGTCGGCCGGTCATGCTGCGTTTGGTGGCGGGCGGTTGGAGCATCTTGTGGGCTTGCATCATGCAACGGTAGGCGAAGCGACGGTCGTCTTCATCCGGATTGCGTCCCCATGGGAGGTCGGACGAGGTGCCTCCGCCGCCACACGACTGAGCGAATTGTGTCGCTCCGTCGAGGTATCCAGCGAAGAGATACATTGCACACTTCAGTATCTCGTTGGGCTTCTCAGCCATCGCCATGAGAAATTCCCGTCAAAAACCTATATATGATTGGATGTACAACATCAACTGTTGGTGACCGAATAAAGAATGCGTCGAAAGGACATTCTTATCTTTTTTTCGGAGGTAGAGGTCGTTCTTATCCTACGCCGCTATAATATAGTCCCTGAAGACCTTGAAGAACAAATCCATCAATTCTTCAACTCCCAAAGACTAAATGTGGAAATCTATGATAAGAACAACACGCTTTATAGACCGCGTGAATGGTTTGTTGTGCCGCCTGAGATTATAAAAGAGGCCGTTCAATATATTCCACACTCAACCCAGGATGAGTATGTCTATAATCCAGAGATAATGCAAATAGTCCGTAAAGCACATCCAGACAATGTTTAATCTCTAAATAGACATCGCTTGAACCCAATCAGAGCGATTTATTGAAACTTTACCTTTAGTTTGCTGCAGACTGCATAGGGCGTTGGATGCTTTATGTCCTCCAGATAGTGCTGATACTGTCCTGCTATAATTCCTTCGTGGATATGTAATTTTTCGGAGAGTCTCTTGAGAATAGGAGTGGCGCCAAATGGTTGTTGGATTTTAGCAAACAGGGAATAGAAATCGAAATTTTTCCATATTGATTTTGACGCAAACTCATTAGCTTCTATTTCTTGTGCACTTTTCTTAGCTCCTTCAATAACATCCAAGAAATCGATGTTTCTGTCTTTTGAGAGGTGGAGGATGATGTGCCCCAATTCATGATAAATTGTAAAAGCTAAATTGTCAAGCAAAGATGAACGAGTGGTGACAACTATAGTTGGATTCTCACCTTGCCAAAAAGAATATCCATCAACTGGAACCTTTTCAAGTTTCTTCTCAACAATGAATTTGATTCCAAAATCCCTCAAAATGGACTCTACCTCTCTTAATACATTTAAGTTTCGATAGAATACATCATTTAATCTAGAAATCAAGCTTTGAACACAATTAAGGTTGAATTTGGTCTCTAACAATCTCTTAGCATCGGATATTCTTGTCAGGAGAATCCACGTGTTAATATTTCGTTCGTCATTTTGAAGCGCTTCGGACTTCTTAAAGCATGCAGTATTCCTTGTCTGTGAAAGGCTTATTCTCAAAGCGTCTGCATCTTCTACGTTGTATAATTTGTATAGAAAATCAAGATCGTTAACAACGGACGCACCCAGACCTGCACGTTTCTTTATAACCCGGAGATTGATGACTTCGTCTAAACTCTTCCAATTTGTAATTGCCTTCTGGAGTTCCATGACTTTTTCAGATTGGCGTGTCTTTTCAAGGTCATAGGAAGACTGGTACTGCAACCACTCCTCGGCCTGTGGCAATTCGAATACGGTCTCCAACAAGATGGCAATTTCAACATTGATATCTCGCTTTCCAGACAACAAATCATTTACCACAGGCGTAGACTTGCCTATGGCCGCAGCCAATTCCTTTTGAGACATCTCTTTAGAAACGAGTAGGTTCTTTAGGATTTCTCCTGGATGAACTGCTGATATTGAGTCAGTTAACTTTCTTTTTGCCATTCTTTGCCTGTTAAGGCATGTTCTTTCTGTTATAATTTTAGCGCAAAATTACAATAAAATAACGATATTACCAAATAATCAGCCTATAAAATATATTATCAATTTTGATAACAATTTTCACAGATTTATTACCGCAACAGTTTTGCTTGTTCCGAAATTTTTATATACCTTTGCATCGTGGTTTTAAAATTCGATGATATGAAATAGACTTAATAAAAAACGGCAAGAGTGACACCGGCAGCAACCAATATCACTCCTTAAAATTCCGGTGACAAAGGGGTCAGCGACCAAACTTAGCCCTTTGTTCATAGATTTTAAGTTGCAAAGATAGTCTTTGTAAGCCTCAGATGCAAGAGTTGCTGCCGAAAATAACATATTATTTAACCTCCAAAAAATTGAATAAAATGGAGAAATTAAAGTTTTCGGTTGACAACCGACAGTACGAAATCGGAGAACAGTTCCTGACTGGACTCCAAATCAAGGAGCTGGCTCAAGTGCCAGCTGACCACGACCTATTCTTGGTTGTGCCAGGATTCGACGATGAGCTAATTCGCAATGAAGAGCGAGTAAACATGGCTCGTCCGGGCATTGAGCGCTTTGTGTCTCGAAAACATGGCAGTGGCATCACGCTCATCGTGAATGGAGTGCCGGTCTCTCATAGTAATCCAGCCACGACGGTCGACTATGACCGAGTTGTCAAGTACGCTTTTCCCAATGCAGCGTATTCACCCACGGTCGGCTATACCGTGATGTATAGCAGTGGCCCGACACAGAACCCCGAGGGTATCCTTGTAAAAGGATCCAGTGTAGCAACCAAATCTCACATGCGATTCGATGTCACAGCAACTCATAGATCTTAATCCGGACTTGCAGAAACTGCAATCCGAAGGTCTCGAGTTAGAAGTACATGGCGGCCTGCTTTATGTCCGCCATGTACCCTATCTCGATTCGACAGGAACCATCAAAGCGGGGGACTTGATTTTCACCATTGAGACAAATGGTCAAACATTGAACCTTCCAAAAGACCACACGGCTCATTGGAAAGGAGAAAAACCTTGCGATCGCAATGGAGTTGAGGTTCCTTCTTTGATAAATAGTTTCCAAGCTAATTGGAATGGAATCGACAATGTCTACTTCCTTTCGCTAATGCCTGATTCTTTGGGTAATAAATATCCGAGCCATTACTCTAAGGTCTCGATATATTACAGCACCATCGCTGGGCATGCGTTATCCAAGGACAGGCATGCTGCGAAAAAAGTAAGATGTCAAAATTCTGAAATTGAAGGACATGACGTGCTCGTCTATCAGGATACGAATGCCTCTAAATCTGGAATAATGGGCATTGCCGGGAAGATAGCGAATCAAAAAGTTGCAATAATAGGGCTTGGCGGGACGGGAGGTTATCTTCTTGATTTGCTTGCCAAAACACCGGTGCAAGAAATTCATCTATTTGATGATGACATTTTCTCTAACCATAATGCATTCCGAGCTCCTGGCGCACCTACACTGGAAGACCTGAATAAATTTATGCCAAAAGTGGAATATTTCAAGGCAATTTATTCAAGGATGCACAATGGAATTAGTGCACATAACGAAAGAGTGTCAGAGGCGAATATCACTTTCCTAGCCAACATGGACATGGTATTTATCTGCGTTGACAGCGTTGTAGCCAGAAATTTCATTTCGCGACATTTAATGGATTATGGCGTAAAGTTCGTGGATTCAGGTTTGGGCTTGTTGAAATCAAAAGAACTCATCTCTGGCCTAATCAGATCTACAACCTTTGATGGAACGCACGGAGACCATGTTTCCGGGGATTTCGGAACAGATGAAGCTGATGTTGATGAAGTTTACAACACCAACATTCAGATTGCGGAGCTCAACAATCTTGCTGCTATCATGATGGTAATAAAATGGAAACAGCTCTATGAGTTTTACGACCACCCAGATGTAATCCCAGGAACTGACATCTACAATGTTAGCCTGAATAAAATTGTCTCAAAATGAAAGCTGAGATGTTGACGCCAGTATGGGTAGAGTTCATTCCATCGGAACTGAAAGAAGGAGAACTTTATATCTCCATACGATATGGGACAGCCACACACTTGTGTGCATGCGGTTGCGGCGAGAAAATTGTCACCCCGCTTAAACCCCAGGGTTGGCGGCTAATCTATGATGGTACCGTTACTCTAAGGCCTTCCATTGGCTCTTTTGAAATACCATGCCAGTCTCATTATTATATTACACAAAATAAAATAGAGTGGCTTGATATGCCTAACACAGAAAATCCGAAGCCTAAGAAGAAACGCAAGAAACGTTTTAGGTTCGCAAAAAAGTTCCCATACATATACTTCTAACAGTATTCCACCGGCTCATGCCTCGCGGCATGGGTCGGTGGTCGATTAGTACTTGGCGTGCTCGCTCAATGTTGTGCGAACAAACTTACGGAGACTTATCTGCCGATAATTGCCTATGCAACAGACCGAGGCTTATTATGGTGAAGTTTCGATTGATGCCAATTATATAGCCATCTGTAACCAACTTTTGGGTCATTCAGAATGAAAAAACTCCGGCTCACGCATCTCTGCGAGAGTCGGAGCAGTTAGAACTTGGAACTTATGAGGTAGCCTTCGCTTCAAGGAAGCGGTAGACAAAGATTGATTGACGGCTTCAATATAATTAAGAGAGGAGTAAACTCCGGATTATTACCGTCGGCCGGTCATGCTGCGTTTGGTGGCTGGCGGTTTGAGCATCTTGTGAGCTTGCATCATGCAGCGATAGGCGAAGCGGCGGTCATCTTCATCCGGATTGCGTCCCCATGGAAGGTCGGAAGAGGTGCCTCCGCCGCCACATGACTGGGCGAATTGTGTTGCTCCGTCGAGATATCCGGCGAAGAGATACATCGCACACTTCAATATCTCGTTTGGTTTCTCCGCCATTGCCATGAGAAATTCCCCGTCGAATCCCGCTTTCTGCTCCGGCGTCATGGCAGCCAGCAACGAGCGCATATCGACAACCGACCTGCCGAACACGGCATCCGTCAGTCTCATACGCATTTGTTCCTGGTTCTTGTCGGTGAATTTGAGATAGTCACTTTGCGCATTGGCACGCTTTTCGTTGACAGCTTCCAGTTCTTCCTGAAGCTGTGCCAGTTGCCGGTCTGCAGTCTTGAGTTTGTGTCGCTTGTCTGCAAGTGACGAAGAGGTGATTCTCAGGTGGTCCTCAAGCCCGGCGATTCGGCGACGAAGGTCGGCTGCATCGCCCGCTCCCGATTCGATGTCAGCCTCAAGCTGCGCTATCTCGGAGGTGAGGTCTGTCTCACGTGCCTCAAGGTTGCTGATCATTGTGGTGAGACCCTTGCAGCGTTTCTCTGCCTTACGGATATCCGCATACAGCTCCCGTAAAGTCTCATGCTTTTCAGCTATCTCAGTTTCCAGGTCGTTACACTCCTTGTGGAGTTCTGCGCGATATTCCTCCGTTGAACGATGCCGGGCTCCGGTCACGGTTTTGCTGAATCCTCGTCCAAGTCCCCGTTTCTCGTTGACCACAGCCAGCTCATTGTGAAGCTGAATGGTCCGTTCACGAAAAGCGTTCTTGTCAGATCCTGCAAACAGCTCCTTATATGAAAACTTATTCTGCTGTGTAATAGGCAACAAGGTGCAGTGAATATGCGGATTTTTCTCATCGAGGTGGACATAGAATCCAACGATGTTGTCTTCGCCCCATTTGTCGCAGGCGAATCTGTAAATATCCTTTGCCCAATCCTCGATGTCTTTACAGCGATTGATATGAGAATTGTCCGCTCCATGTTCCAGATTAACTGTCTGATTTCCGAATGCCAGCTCGTGCATACGGTCGCGGCTTCCTCCGAAGATGATGTTGACAACGGTGCGACGATTGGGCTGCTTGCCTTTGCGTTTCATCTCTTCATTCGGGTCGGCGATTCCACGAGCCCTCAGTGTCTCGCGCATCCTATTAGGGATGCTTTTGGAGGTGTCGATCGGTTGAACAATGCCACCCTTTGCAATCTCAAAGTTGAGATGAGCACGGGTTATATCATAATTGCCATTCCTGGCTGCTCGTTCCCAGTTCTTTTCCGACCACCGTCTCTGATGTTCGTTCGACTGGTTTGTGGTAATACCCGCTGACGGGCTGCAATCTAATACCTGTCTGGCCATTTGATTGAATTATAAGGGTTAAACATATTGATAAAATTGCCTGAGCTTGCTCTTGATTGGCCTGCTGATGCGGCAACTCCCCGACGATTTTTAATCAAAGGGGGGAAGTAGGCTCCTCCGCCATTCAATAATGCGGCAACTCGCGTAAGCGCGTTGTCTAAAAGCCAACCTGAACGTAATCCAGTGAACTCTGTCCGGATTATCCACGGAGAGATGTAAAACACACGTCTCAGAGGTCAGAATGGACTTATAAGACTTCCTTGTCATCGACGGTTACAAGGGCAAGCTCAGGCGCATTTTAGAGGCAGCTGATGATGAAATCGACCTTCAAATGGATGAATAGCCCATAGAGCGCATATCGTGCGTCTTTTACATAGGCAGGGGTTGTGGTGTAGTCGGCTAGGTAAAATCCTCGATTGAGACCGGGGATGTAGGTGACGAGAAATTTCAGCCACTCCAACCAGTTGCCGGACAGACACTCCGAGAAGATGTGTTCAAGATAGCCAAGGCTATCGGAATCGGCCACTTCGGGAATTTCGGGCGCGTTCACATACCATCTCGAAATTAGTTGTCGAATCAGAGAGTATTGCAAGGCTGTTACTCTATCCTCATAAGTATCCTCGTTTGTACGGTCGAAAGAAGCTATTGTGTCTTCGATTGCGTCAACGAGTTCGGACTCGTCAAGGATGCCGCTTAGCCATTCGTCTATCGTTACAAAAAGTTGCTGCGGCATCTTGAATGGAACCGGAGTTGTTCCATAAGCGGACGAATGTCCGGCATTGCCACAATCTACTGTCATGGTGACGAGGGTGCGACGGTCAATCCGAGTTTTTGACAGCATCCCGAGAGCCTCCAGCTGATTGAGGAATTTGCGTACGGTATCACGGGACCAGTGCCAGCGTTTAGCCAGATTGGTAATAGATATTACGAGCTGGCCGGCTTCCGGACTGCAGGTCTGTCCATAGGCAGACTCATAAGTGGTTCTCGCTACCGCAGCATCTTCCAGAAGATTGAGATAAGCATCAAGTTTCGATGCCTTGAACTTAGTCGGTTCAGTGAGATGGTTCAGCATCTCGGGAGTGAGCCACACACTCCATTCCTCGGTGTGTGGGATTTGATGGTTCTTCTTGTTTTTAATCATAAAACGATTTGTAAATTTAATAGGTGGTATATCATAAAATTATAAGAGGTTCATATCATGTTGGAAATGGTAAAAGCGACTTGGCGATTGCCGCATGGTTGAGACCTGTTACGTTCTTTGATTGCCGATCCGAAGCCTACTTTGTTGCCGAATCGGAGAAGTCCGCCATTACTCAAGAAGCTGTGCTTACTTAGGCTTATCATTTTCCCTATCATTAGATATGTGTGTCAGCACTGTCGCTTGTTTGTGGTTTGCCATACCTGACAAGTTCTTCTTCGGTCATAGGTCGGATAGAAACCAGTTCGCAATCAAAATCGGTATAAAACTTCATGAAGTTCTCATATAGCTCAGGATTATTCTCACGCCAGTAACGTTTGATTTCTTCAAACTCTCGGAACATCGCTTCACGGCTTGAGGGCGTCGCACTAAGAATGAAATCGGCAATGTCAAGACCTTTATCTCTATCTTGGGGCGTGGGATTGAGCTGCTCCATGTCGAAGATTGAAACTTCGGCACCAACTTTCGCAAGCATTGTCGCTTTGACATTCCAATCCTTTTCCATGTTCAGATCCGGAACAAGAATTACTTTTCGACCGGACAAAACCTTTGAGGCTTGTGGATTGAAACAACCATTATTGCCACCGCTCGCTAACCATAGGAATTCGGGGAAAAACATGAAGCCAATCAGCGCCGATTTCTCAGACTCCACAACCATTATCGTCGATTCAGGATTGCTTGGCAATAGATGTTCGCCAAAGAAACACTGAGTGATTTGAAAATCCGTCGGCTTGTCCCGCCATAGAGAGTGAGTCCAGCTGATCATGCTACCTTTGGCAGTTTTCACGCGATGACCGTCAGTTCCGTATTTGATAATCTTGCCGGTTCTGATTCTTCCGTCGATGTCAATTTGCCAGAAGATAGTGGAGCTATTCCACAGCCGGGCTGTTCCGATTTTATAAATGGTGAAAGCATGACTAACTTTTTCTTCGCCGATTTTCGTACACAGGAACGTGTATAGCTGATTGTTCTCGTAACCTTTGAGAGTTTGCTCCATCAGCTCCTTCGGCATGAACATAATAGGCTTTGGTTCAATCTTTTTTAATGGGAGGGAATGAATTGGATACAAACGGGTGTCGCAATAATCCTTAGGTCGTTTTTCCGGGTGTTCCTGAAAATATCTGGTCGAAGAATGGTCATGCTGGCTATGACAGCTCGGACGGTCGCACCAGCCGACATCTTCGGAAAATGTCACTTCTCCAAGGCTGTCAATATAAAGATTGAACGACTTGTGACCGCAATCCGGACACCGGACTTTACAACCCGTAAAATATTTTCGCAAATGAAATCTATGTTCCGACATCTCTAATTGTGATGATTTGCATTTTACACATTGCACATCATGCACATACCGGAAGGGCAGAGCAAGTGCAAAGATGCAGACGTGCAACGTGCAATCAGTTATTAATCTTTCTGTATTTCCCTTTGGAGAGGCAAACGATGTAACCACTTTTAGTGAACTTCGGAAGGTCGTGTTTGATCGTACTTTCGCTCATGCCGAATCTTTTGCCTATTGCTATCGCCTCGCATGTCTGGAACTCGTCCGGAAGTGCTTTGATAAATTCAGCTTTGGCACCACTCAATCTGTTTTGAGATAGATATGGCTCCAGATCATCATAGCATGTCTCGAAGTATGAGTTGAGTTTGATGGCAGCCTCCATTGCTTCAAGCGAAACCACCTCGCTGTCTGATTCGTAACAGGCCCAGGCGAGTAGCTGTATTACAAGTGCCATTCTTGGTACCTGATAATCCCATTTGGCTGTTCTGGTGTTGAGAAGCGTTTCATCTTCAATCTCATTCTGTAGCCTCGCAAATTCATTATGCCAGTCCACGAATCGTTCGGATGCCGTTTCGGTGAGTTTTATGATTCGGGATCTATACTCGCCGTTGTTGTTATCAGCGTCCGGGGTAAGTGTCATCAGCCGGTCGATTATTTCTTTCCATACACTTTCCGGATTGTAACGGTCATCTTTTGAAGGGGCTGTTTTAGACCACAACGGGATTGTGTTATCTTCGGCTCTTACGAATATGAAGCGGTCAATAAAGCCGTTCTTCATGAGATTCTGCTTGGCAAACTCCGGAAGCATGGTCGCCTGAGTCGTACCGATAAGACTGACACAAGGATACTCTATTGAGAGGGAGCATGTCTGTTCTTTTCTGGAATTAATCAGTTGTCCATTGGTGAAAATTGACAGCATGTCGGTAATCAGCGAACTGGTGTTGTATCGGTCTGCCGTGCGGAAGAATCCGATTATCTCGTCATATTTCACACATAGACCTCTGAAGTTATTGGCATGTAGCTTGACCATAGCTTCCTGAGTGAAGTCTGAAATCAGCGTTCTGATCAATATCGGTTCAGCCGGAGGCTCACCACCGGATTTTGACTTCTCATATTCGGCCTTCATCGTCAGGTATTCCTTGTATTGCTCAGCGTATATCTTTTCCCGCTCACGGTCGATATCACAGAGTGGTCGGAAGGCAAACTCCAACGGAGGTGTTTTGCCGATGCCGGGCCTTCCAACGAGTATCATGTAAAACATAGGAGCGACCTCCCAGCCTTCGCGCGAGCGAATCCTACGGGCATTGCCAATAGCAGCTGCGGCTGCCGTCATCATGCAGCTTGCCACGAACTCCAGTTTGAAATTCCGCTGCTTCACAAGATGGAGTATGAGTTTCTGCATTTTCTGTGGAAAAACGTGCAGAGGGAAACTCTCCTTGGTAATTCCTTCGGCGGAACGTGCAAGTGCATTGCCGATGGCGAGTGTGGTAAGATTACTTTCAGCCATATCACATTCCAATATTTCCGAATGACTTGGGCTTGCGGCGAACATCTGCCGACAGCTCTTTTAGCAGCTCACAGGTAGTCTTCGACCGGTCGTTACGGCTTCGTTTTTGATACTCCATCAATTCCGACGGACGGAATTCCAGCATTTTGCCGGGCTAATAATATGGAATCTTTCCGGCGCGGACCCATTTATATACAGTATCCGTGGATCGGTTTAGAAGAGCAGCAGCTTCTTCTATTCCGATTAGCCTCTCTTCCTGAGGCAAGCTCGGAGACGATTTGCACCGCCATTCGTCAAAATCTCGTCGAAGGTTCCTAATCTCCTCCGTTAGTGCTCCTATCATTTGAGGCAGCATCTCGAAAGTAAATTGAGTCATAAATATCAGCGTTTTGAAATTATGGCGCAAAAGTAGTGGTGTAATTGACGGTGCACCAGAGTGCGCTGGAGGAGTGCGGAGAACTATGTCGGTCGCACCGGACTTTAACCGGCTTTAACCAAAGGCTATGCCTGACTGGTTATCATCTTATTAAGATTGATGGGTGCCAACTTCTGATCCAGCTCCACAATATCAATCATGAATCGTCCATCTTCCGACTTTAGCTTCTTCTTCATGGATGCCTCTGTAGAGTTTTTGAATACAACGGGGAATTGTGTTTTGAGAAAATGGGCAATACCGGCGTTGTCTTTTTTCAGCCGTTTGCCGATATTCCAGCCGAAATGATGAAGGTCGAGCGTACTGATGCGGTGAATAGCCCTATTGACCGCAGCCGGACGTTGATTCGATTCAAAATCCATGGCAAAGAATTTCATAGAAGTGACAAGATTGTCAATCTCTTCGGGAGAGAGAACTAAATGGAATGTCGCTCTGGTATAATCCTCAATTTCCTCAAATATTGGAGGTAGCACTGTCGGCTTTTGGGGGTTCTTGCCCCAGGTGTTCCATTTGCTGAAGATGTTTCTTATCCAGGGATAAATCAGATACCTCACATTGCACTCGGTAATCCAACCGCCAGTGAGCAACAGTATGAAGATGAGAATAACTGAAAGTATAGTTACGATAGTCGAAGTCCCTTTTTCAGACATGTTGATTCCGGAAGTAATTGCACATGCCATGAAAATAAGGCATGCGAAAACTCGGAGAGAATTAATTAATTTATGATTCATATAAGTACATTTTTGCAATTGTTTATGCAAAGATATACCTGGAAAACAATCGAAAACAAGAGGTGCTTCCTATGGTTAAAGTTTATTAAGAAAAGGGATAATATTTATATAGTTAAAATATTGGTTTATCGTGGTTTATGCAAGCAAGATAGCAAATTTAACAATATAAATATAAGCTACAAAATGTAAGAATTTTTATCTTTTGGGATTTTATTTATAATTACGAAAAACTCCGATAAAAGAAGGTGTTTGAGCATCTTCTTTCATCGGAGGTTTGAAAATCCGCAGGGTGATTATTTGAGCGAGATTCGGTCGGTAGTTATCCGTTTGGCAGACGGCAGAAGTTTGGCGTAAATCTGAGTGGTAGTGACATGGGCATGGTCAAGAAGTTTGCTGACAGTGAAAATGTCAGTTCCGGCTGCGAGCTGCAAGGTGGCAAATGTATCGCGGAACCGGTGGAAGGTGATGCGCTTTGTTATTCCGGCGGCTTTCAGCCATTCTTTCAGAGGACGCTGAGCCATGTGCCGCTGAAAATCCTTGAATACTTTTCCCGTACCGGGTTCACCGCACAGAGCAAGCATTTCGGGGTTTAGCGGATGACATGATTCTTTCTTCGTCTTTTGAATGCGGATGAACATGGAAATCCCGCCGTCAGCATCCTGTCGTATATCTTCCCACTTGAGATTGAGGATGTCGCTGATACGCAATCCGGTAAGAATGGAAAACAGCGACGCACGTTTGAGACCGGGCCAACGACATTCGGTGGCAGCTAGCTTTTTCACTTCATCGACAGTCAGGAACTCTTTTTTGACCTCCTCATAGTCGATTTGGTCCAGATAGTCGTTGAGATTCTCTTTCAGGAGACGTTCCTTGTGAGCCTCCTTCAGCAGAGCGCGAAAGAGAGAAAAGTAACCTGCCGCCGAGTTGCGGTTCACTTTCTGCTTTGGGTGACGGATCTGATGAGCTTCAAGAAGGTACGAGCGGAATCTGTTGCAGAAATCCACGGTAATTTCGCCGAAAGTGCAACTTCCCTTAGTAAACTGACGGAAATGAAGATAGGAACAGTTCCATTTCTGATGTCTGCCTTTGCACTTTCTCTCGAAGTAGGCGAGGAAGTCAAGATTCGGAGTCTCGCGGTCGAGAAAACCGAATTCGCTGTTGATAAGCTGCTCCTGTCGGCGGCAACGTATCAGCTCGGCTCTGTTGAGGATTGATTCGTTATACTCTTTCTGGAACTGCGTGGTCGGGTTCTCATAGATATAGAACCCGAGATACTCGCGGCGTGTGTTCTTGTTGGTTTGCGGATTGCGGACAGCAGGATAGAAATCCAGATAGACCGAAAGCCTTCCTTTCGTCATCTTGGCTGTGCGCACATTTACAGATGGGACAGTGTTTTTAATCATATATTTATGTTACTTGATTTTGAAATTGCTGCAAAACTAATTGGTATTCAGACGGTGCGCTATTGCAGTGCGGCGCATGGCACAGTATGCACCGGTTTTTATTCTATTTTAGGAGAACCAAGCACCTTGTCGAGACTTTTGCGCTCGATATAGACTCGACTGTCACGATAGATTCGAGGTACGTTATATGTACGGACGTAGTACGAAATCTGGTCTCTGGTCATGCCGTATGCTCCCATGGCTTCCGGCATAGAATAATATTCGGCGGCAAGTTCGGGGTTGATGCCCATTGCTGTGTCAATCTCCTGGCGGAAATAATAGACAACATTTCTGACTTTCTGCTTCGTGATTTTCAGCTCGGAGACCATCCGATATAGAGCATCCTTCTTCATGCCGAATTTGGCACAGACCTCATCGACGGTGTACCACTCCTCTTTGTTGACATCATCACCGACCGGCTTGCCGAATACTCTGTCGATATGCTTCTTGCTCCAGAGCGTCTTCCCTCGTGAGGTGGTCTTGGGGATATTGTGTTTGGAAGCCATCTTGTAAAGCCATGCATTGCCGATGCCAAACTTCTCCATCACTTCCTTGGATGTATAGAACTCTTTGATAGGCTCAGCGGGCTTAACTTCCTTTTTAATGTAAGGGGAAGAAGATGCGAATAACTCATTCAGAACGGCTCGGCTTATAAATGTTTTTCCCGGAAACTGGACACATGGTATTTTACCTCTTTCAAGATACCGATAAAGTGTCCGGATTGAAACGCCCATCAATCTTGCGCATTGAAATGGGGTTAGAAAAGATAGGCTATCTTCATTCCCTTTCGTATTGACATTGATAGTCTTTTGGGTACTTGCGACATGTTCATCGCGCTTTCGCTTTTTATAAGCGTGTTCGGCACATCGCTTGCTACAATAGCGAGTCGAACTTTTTCGAGCTATGAATGATGCTCCGCAAAATTCACAGATTTTTTGAAATTCAATTGTACTGCTCATATTCTCATTATTGAGTTATTTCTGTTAAAAGTGTGTCATGGCGTGACACCCTGTGTCAGTGTGCGACATAATCGTCCACACCTCGGAAAATTGAGCCGACGTACAAATGAGAAAGCGAAAAAAGATACACAAACGGCTAAAAATGCCCTTGAAATGCCCAATACGGCGAAAAAAATAACGCCCAAAACCAGGGCGTTATTTGTCATTATTAGTATTTTAACTGCTTTATAATCAAATAGTTACTTGCCGATGCAGAAGCGGGAGAAGATGGTGGCGAGGATGTCGGGGGTGGTGATGACGCCGGTGATGGAGGATAGGTGGTGGAGAGTTTCGCGGACGTCCTGGGCCACGAGGTCGCCCGAAAGGTTGGCGCGCAGGCCGCCGATCACGCGCTGCAGGGATGCGGACGCCGCAAGCAGGGCCTGATAGTGGCGTGCGTTGGTGACAATGACGGTCTGGTCGTCGTTGAGCAGGGCTTGTGTAAAGACGCCGCCGTTGGACGCTGGTGCCTTCTGCCCATTTTTTTGGCGCACGTTGATGTTGGGCGTGAGGGAGAAGAGGGAGGGAAGGAGAGTGCGGAGGGCGGGGACGCCGGGTTGGGTGGCTGCGGAGATGGTCACGAGGGTGCTGATGGGGGCGATGGCCGTCAGGGTGCTGTCGATGAGCGATTGCAGTTGCTCTTCATTGCCGATGAGGTCGGTTTTGTTGAGCACAGCCACGGCACGGGCATCGTCGGGGAGCTCGCGGACTATGGTGGCTGCGATGGTGCCCAGTTCTTCGGTTTTTTCGGCTGCCCACCGGGCGTCGATTACCCAAAGTACGATTCTGGCGCGGCGTATGGCGGCTATGGAGCGTTCGATGCCGAGGTTTTCGATGGTGTCGGATGTGCGGCGCAGGCCGGCGGTGTCGATAAAGCGGAAGGTTATTCCCCCCAGGTCGGCAGTGTCTTCGATGGTGTCGCGTGTGGTGCCGGGAATGTCGCTGACAATGGCGCGGTCGTCGCCTATGAGCTGGTTGAGCACCGACGATTTGCCGGCGTTGGGCGCTCCCACGATGGCGGTGGGCACCCCGCGGCGGATGGCATCGCCTGTGGCGAACGATGCCGCGAGCGAATCGACTGTTCTGAGGGTTGTTTCGGCTATGTCGAGCAGTTTGCGCCGGTCGGCAAACTCCACATCCTCTTCCGAGAAATCAAGTTCCAGTTCGAGTAGCGATGCAAGTTCGAGCATACTGTCGTGCAGCGTGCCGAGCTGCGCCGAAAATTGTCCGCGCATCTGCTGCTGTGCCAGCCGGTTCGATGCGCGCGAGGTGGCGGCAATCACGTCGGCCACGGCTTCCGCCTCGGCCAGGTCGAGCTTGCCGTTGGCAAACGCCCGGCGTGTGAACTCGCCTGCTTCGGCTAATTGGCAGCCGTTGCGTATCAGCATGTTCACGAGTTCGTTCTGAATCCATTGCGAACCGTGCACCGACAACTCCACCACATCCTCGCCCGTAAATGATGCGGGGGCGCGGAACACCGTAGCTACGGCTTCGTCAAGCCGTTCGCCGTTGGCGGGGTCAACCAGAACGCCCAGGTGCGCGGTGTGCGATGGCGTCTGCTCAAGGTCCTTGCCCTTCCATAGGCGGTTTGCTATGCTGATTGCCTCATCACCGCTCACGCGGATTACGGCTATACCTCCGATGCCATGCGGAGTTGATATGGCGCAGATTGTCGACATGTCTGTTTCGGAATAATCTGATAATTATAATGAGTGTAAGGATTCTATAATGGCCGCTAAATTATTCGAGGTAGTCTCAGCGGCGTTTCACGCGGCTCCAGCGGTTGAAGTTGCATTGTGCCTCGACGGCAGCTTCTGTATCCGGCGGCAGCTGTGTGAAAAAGTTGTGGCCTGTGACAGCCTCAACCGAATCCACGCTGACAGCGTGCGTCTGCATGCCCCCGGGCACACGTCCGTTCGGCAGTATGAACCCGATTGCCGTGGGTGGGTCGGTGTAGGGGGAGAGCACCACTTTGAAGAACCGTCGCGGCACGGCCACGCCTGTCTGGCCGATGCGTTGCACGGCTTCACCCTGTTCGAATATCGGGCCGCACACAATGATGACGGCACTGTCGGCCACCGCCTTCTGGCGGCACTTCTCTTCAATGCGGTTCCATGTGCCGCGGTTCAGTTCGCCGGCCTGCGGGCAGATGTTCGTCATGTAGAATGATTCCTGCATGGCCTGAGGGCTCCATTTCATGTCGCCTGCAGGCGCCATGTGTCCGCGGTCGAAACCCGAGTTTGTGTAATCCGACGGGTATGCCGTGGCCTTCACCTCCGGATCGGGGGCGAACTGGGCTTCCTTTCGGGTCTGGCTGCCTGAGGTTTCGGAGGCGAGAAGTTCCCAGGCCACCCAGTTGGGCTGATGTGTCTGCGGGTTGAACGAGATGGTCATCCCCTCACGTTCCAGAATCTCTTCCGGCAATGCCGGGTTTGTCACGACGTTAAGCAGGCTCCCGTCAGGATGGGTTGCTGTATCATGGGTGACAGGGCGTGCGGATGCCACGAGCCACACCACCACGGCCAATACGGCCAGACCAAGCAGGACGGCCACCCGCTGTGGTTGCGGGGCTTTGGATGCGGAAGCCGCACGCTTCCGTTTTTGCGGTTGGCGTGCGGCTCTGCGTTTAGGTGGAGTTATACGGGTCATTTACAAATATCCGTGTGATTTGTACGGCTCTCTCCGAAAAATCAGAGAATGGCCGATGTGTTGAAGTTGCGGAACTCGAGGTCCTTTGCAGCCTTTGCAGCAAGCGACGGATCAAGTTTCACAGCCTGACGCAGGTTGTTGTTCACCATTGTGTCGTTGTTGGTGCGTGCGCCCAGAACGGCGGTCAGGTAATATGTCATTGCGTTGGGGTCGCTCACCGATGCGAGGGTCGATTTCGCCTTGCTGTAGTCCTTGGCAAGAATCTGGGCCAGGGCGGCATTGTTGGTCTTGGCGTTGCCGAAAGCTTTGACGGCTGCCGAAGCATCGCCGGTCATCAGGTAATATGTGCCCATGGCGTCGTTAAGCTCATCCAGGCCTGCTGCTGCACCGAACTTCTGGTTGGCCTGACGGTAGTCCTTGTTGAGGAGCGAAATGAGGCCGAGGTTCATCTGCGGCTCTGCGGCGTTGGGGGCGAGGCGGCTTGCGCGTGCGAAATTCGATTTTGCAGCCTCGATGTCGCCGGCAACGTACTGGGTGAGACCCAGGTCGTTGAACGTACGGTAGTCGTTGGGATAAATCTGCGTGGCTGTCTCGTAGAGTTTCATCTTCTCGCTGTTATTGTCGGTGAGGGTGGCGGCATAAAGCAGCTCATCCACATTGAGCGCGCGTGGGTTGCTCTGTGCCAGGTCCATGATCTCCTTGTCGCTCTTGCCGATTACGTTGATTGAGGCTGTGATGCGGCTCTTGCGGAGCTGGGGCAGAATCTGGTCGGCCAGCTGGTCGAAGATGCTCGAGAGGTTGCGGATTTCCTTTTCGCGCTGCTCGGGATCCTTGTACATCGACAGCACGCTCAGGATAAGCTCCTTGTCCTGGATGTTGCTCTTCGACACAAGGTTCTGGAATCCTTCCCAGTCCTCGGGTGTGAAGTTGGCGGTGAGCTCGCCGAATTCGGTGATTTTGTCCTTCTTGAGTTTGTTGGTCAGGTAAGCCTGGGTGTTTTTCTCGCGGCTTTCGGCCAGACGTGTGTTGAGGTCGAGCGAACCCTCGGGCGATGCATACGACGAGATGTTGATCTCCTCGATTTCGCGGTTGGGTGCGGCGTTGGCATCCAGGAGCTCCTGATTGAAGGCGAGCATCTGCTCCGACTTGAGCTGGCCGTCGCGGATGTTGGCCTGATTGATGAGGAAATGGATGTCGGCGTTGTATTTTTCGTTGATGATGCGCTGGAACTTGTCGTGAGCCATGGCCGGTGTCACTGTCGAGGCGTCGGCCAATGCCGATGTGGCCACAACGCCGTCGGCAACCTTAACGCGCGGGAGTACATACTGCTTGTTGCCCTGACGCACGTCGAAAGCCAGCTCAAGCTCGCTCTTCATCATGTCGGGGTTGTAATTGTACATCACGGGGATGGTCACGGTTCCGCCGTTCTCATAGCTGATCACGGGGTTGTTGCCGCGCACTTTCTCTCCCTGGAACGAATAGGGCTGCGATGCCTCTTCACGTCCCTCGAAGCAGAGATAGGGGGTTACTGTCACCTGGGCGTTCTTCACGAAGAACTTGGCCGGTACGCGGGCAGTGATAGTTGCCGGCACCTTGTCGCCCACGGTTTCGAGCGGATTGGGGTTGACCGAGAAATAGTCGGCCTGAAACTGATTGAGTTTTTTACTGCAACCTGTCAGCATCAGCGTGCCGGCGGCTGCGAGCATGAATAAGTGCTTGCTGTTCATGACTGGGATTATGGTGATGTTTTTTGTGTTTCGTTTACATCGCTGTGGAGAACGGTACATGTTTCCGTCTCCTGTCTGGCAAAATTAGTGAAAAAAAGCTATTAATCACCTATGTCGTACGCTTTTTTTGACATCAGCGGCGAATGTCGGCGCCTTTGCGCAGTAGCATCACCTGAGCGGGCGGACGAATGCAAAAAAGAGTTAATAAAACCCAATAACTTGATATTTTAGCATGCTTTTACATATATTTGTACCCGAAAAACTAAGTCTTGAATCAGAATACCAATTTAACTGGCTGAGGCTCAGTTGCAAATATTGATACTGCTGTAAGAAAAGGGTTCCGTGTATGAATGGCATACACATATCTGTGTGACGTAGATTTGAATCAATCATTGAATGAGAATTCAACATCAACGTGCATTTGCAACTTGAATTTTGACACCTAACTATTACCTTAATATTTTACCAATTATTTAAATGAACAAGAATCACCTTTTTTGCAAGCTATGTATTGGCATAGGTTTGCTTGGCTTCGTTGCATGCAGCGACGATGACGAAACCAGGTGGAACGATGTTGACGGGGCTGTGCCCACCATGCAGCTCGAGGCATCGCATATCCGCACCGAGCAAGGGCGTTCCATCACCGTTGCCGGAACACTGGCTGACAAGGACGGCATCTCGGCGGTTCATCTGTCTTGTCCTACCATCCATCTTGACAAGACAATCGATCTCATTGCGATCTACGGGGAACCCCAGACCACCTATCAGCTCAACTACACTCATCCAATCAATGAAAATGTTTCGTCGGATCCCCACAATCTTGTGGTGACCGTGACCGACGTAGGCGGCCGCCAGACTTCGCAGGAAGTGCTCGTGACAATGGATGCCGACTTTGTGGCACCTCAGTTCACCGCTCGTCCCTCCGATGAGGTGACCGTTCTTATCAAGGATCCCACCACGCTCAAGGTGCGTTTCGGTATCGCCGACGACAAGGCACTTGAGTACGTCCGCGTGGTATTCATCAACGCCGACTATTATCAGGCACCTGCATCTCCGGCCGCTGTTCCTGCAGCGCGTGCCGAGGAAGAGGAAGAGCCTGAAACCCCGGCTGAGGATATATTTGCCGGCATCACCGATGAGAGCCAGGCTCTGGTGAACTCCCATGTGACGGAATTTGCCGATGCCAAAGTGTTCGACTTCGAGCAGGTGTTCCCTCTTGCAAGCGAGGAAGCCAACTACGTGCTCCTTGTCGAGGCCAGCGACCGCATGGACCATGTAATCACGCTGAAGGCTGAATACAACGTGCAGGAACTGCCCGACTTCGACAAGATGTATCTTGCCGACGTGGCCACAGCCCCCGAACTCAACAGCGACATTTTCGGTGTGCCCATCCTTGTTGACCATACCGACAGCTACACCTACGAGGCACGCTACTACAATGCCAAGGCAGGTACAGAAATATGCTTCATCCCTCAGAGCACTGACTTCACCCCCATCTGCTTCGCGCCTGATGCCGAGGATCCCACCAAACTGGGCGACGATCCCGATGCAGTCAACAAGTTCGTGCTTGATCAGGCCGGAGTCTATTATCATTTCACATTCAACACCCTCACACGTGAGTACAGCTACGAGACATATTCCATTGCCGATGCACACGACCCCATCGAGGGCTTTGTGGATGGTGCCAATCAGCTCAACACCTGGCATGACTGGAGCGACCCCGGCATTGTGTGGTGGCAGCCGTTCCATGTCGTGATGGCCACATGGGCCGGTCCCGACAATATCAAGGCTCAGTTTGTCCGCGATGACAAGAACCTCCACATCTGGCGCACGGAGCCCATCACATTCGATGCCGGCGAATTCGGCTTTTTCATCGGCAACTGGCATTCGCATGAATGGTGGCCAGAAACATGCTGGCGTGCCGACGACGAGCACAACTGCAGCAAGTGTGTATACTACGGACGCTGGTACTCCGACTTCGGAAACGTCAAGAACAACGACGCTTACTTCAATTGGAAATACGGCGATGTTCCCGGCTTCAACCAGCAGAAGTGGAACAACGACGAATCCTACAGAAAAATGTTTGTCGGCGATGTGTGGTTCAAGCCCATTATCCCTGCACGCGGCCGCTACATCATGGAAGTGGACTTCCACACCGAGCGATGCCGTCTGGTGCCTGCAAACTAATACCATAACCAATCAGATCATTTTAAAATGAAAAATATATTATTGCTATTTGCGGCGTTGTTCGCCTCAATCAGCGCATATGCCCAGACCGTGACCGGTACGGTCACATCGGCTGCCGACAACGAGCCCCTCATCGGTGCCACGGTTGTTGTGAAAGGCACAGCCAAGGGCGTCAGCACCGACATCGACGGCAACTATGCCATTCAGGCCGAAGTCGGTCAGACACTGGTGGTTTCCTATGTGGGAATGAACACCACCGAGCAGAAAATCACATCCAATGTGATGAACATCGCTCTTTCCGAGAACTCCAACGTGCTCGATGAAGTCGTTGTGGTAGGTTACGGCGCGGTCAAGAAAAGTGACCTCACCAGCTCCATCTCCACAGTCAAAGGTGATGAAATCACCGAAATGACCACCGGTAACGCCATGGACGCTCTCCAGGGCAAGGTGAACGGTGTCCAGATTGCATCGGGCGGTGGCCCGGGCTCGCAGCCCAAGGTGCTCATCCGCGGTGTCACCACCGTCAACGGCTCATCTCCTCTCTACGTTGTGGACGGCATGCCCGTGGGTACCTCCATCAACTTCCTCAACCCCTCCGACATCGAATCGATGGAAGTCCTCAAGGATGCTTCCGCAGCCGCTATCTACGGTACACGCGGTTCTAACGGTGTCATCCTCATCACCACCAAGAAAGGTCGCGACGGCAAAATCAACGTCGACTTCTCCGCAAGCGTAGGTTTCCAGACACTCAAGGACCCCAAGATGGCCGGTGCCGAGGAATATGAGAAAGTGTTCAACGCACGCTACACCAACGACGGCCGCGCAGTGCCCTGGCGTTCGCCCAAAACCGGCTACACCGATGCCGAAGGCACCGACTGGTGGAACACCGTCATCAACAAGACGGCCCTGGTGCAGAACTATCAGCTCGGCATCAACGGCGGTAACGAGAAATACACCTTCGCAGCCTCAGTGGGCTACTTCCGCAACAACTCGCAGTACGATGTAGGTTACTGGGACAAACTTACCATCAACCTCAACACCGAGTTCAACTTCTCCAAATACGTGCAGGCCGGTCTGCAGATCGCACCCCGCACCGAATCGTGGGAGGATACCCCCAACCAGTTCGGCTCGGCAATGGGCATGGACCCCACAACCCCCGTGTTCAAGCATCCGGACAACTGGACCGACAACCCCTACAACCGCTACATGCGCAGCTACAACAACCAGGTGTGGAACCCCGCAGCTTCGCTCGACCGCCCCGTCGGCCACAGCCGCAACTACGGTGTGCTCCTCAACCCCTACCTGCAGATCAAGCCCATCGAGGGTCTTGTGCTCCGCACCCAGTTCGGTGTTAACGCATCGGTGGTGCGCACCGACTCCTACGCCCCCATCTTCTCGCTCGACGCACTCGAGCAGAGCACCACAAGCTCCGTTACACGCCGCATGTACGAGAACGTTGACTGGAACTGGACCAACACCGCCAACTACAGCATCTCCATCGCCGAAAAGCATAACATCAACGCCATGGTGGGCTTCACCGCCGAACGTTTCGGCTACTGGAACGTAGAGGCACGCCGCGAAGGCATTCCCAACGACGAGGAAACCCTCCGTGAGGTGAACGCCGGTACAGGCGAACAGTACGGCTACGGCGACACAAGCTACTACACCCTCGTGTCGTGGCTCGGCCGTGTGATGTATAACTTCAACCAGCGCTACTACATCACGGCATCTGTCCGCGTCGACGGTTCAAGCCGTTTCGGCGACGGTAACAAGTACGCCACCTTCCCCGCAGTTTCGGGCGCATGGCGCATCAGCGAGGAGCCCTTCATGAAGGACGTCGACATCATCGACAACCTCAAGATCCGTGCCGGATGGGGTAAAGTGGGTAACCAGGCAATCGCCAACTCCGCCTATCAGTCGCTTGTCGGCTCCAACAACGTTGTTATCGGCGGAATCCGTGTGCCGGGCACCACAATGACATCTATCGGTAACCCCGACCTCAAATGGGAGACGGTGGAGGACTACAACATCGGTGTAGACCTCTCGATGCTCAACTCGCGCCTGCAGTTCACCGCCGACTTCTACAAAAAGAAATCGCACGACATGCTCTACAGCAAGCAGAACTACATGTGGATGGGTTATCCCGCATGGCTTTCGGCCGTTACAATGAACATCGGCGAGATGGAAGCCACCGGATGGGAACTCGGCATCAGCTGGCGCGACCGCGTGGGCGACTTCCGCTATGAAGTGGGAGTGAACCTCAGCGGCGTGCGCAACAAGGCCATCAAGCTCACGGGCGACGGACCTATCGACGGCGACTACACCCGCTCGATGGACGGCGAACTCATCGGTCGCTTCTACGGCTACCGCACCGACGGCCTCTTCCAGAACTGGACAGAAGTCTACAGCCACTCTGACGAACATGGTAACCTTATCCAGCCCAACGCACAGCCCGGCGATATCCGTTTCCTCGACCTCGACGGCAACGGCAAAATCGACGAGAACGACCGCGACTTCATCGGCAACCCCTATCCTGATGTCATGATGGGTCTGAACATCGCACTCGGATGGCGCAACTGGGACCTCAACGCCAACTTCTACGGCTCGTTCGGCAACGACATATACAACTGCACCAAGAGCCGCTACAGCGGTGTGGCCGGAGAGAACGTATTTGCCGGTACATTCGACAAGTGCTGGCATGGCGAAGGCACATCCACCGAGTATCCCCGTCTGAGCGCCAACGACTCCAACCTCAACTACTCGCGCAAGAGCGACTGGTTCGTGGAAGACGGCAGCTACTTCCGCTGCAAGCTGCTCCAGATCGGCTACACCATCCCCAAAAAGCTTGTGGGTGGCACCAACCTGCGCCTGAGTGTGTCGGCACAGAATCTCTTCACCATCACCAGCTACTCCGGCATGGATCCCGAACGCCCCATGCTCGACGGCGATGTGCTCAACACCGGTATCGACGGTATCGCTTACCCCAATCCGCGCACATTCCTCTTTGGTGTAAACTTTAACTTCTAATCCCATCCGATTAAAATGAAAAAACTATCTATATTGGCAACCGTCGGCGCGGCACTCCTGCTGAGCTCCTGCAACGACTTCCTGGACGAACCGGCGCGTGGCCAGCAGAACCGCGATAACTATTTCTCCACCGAGGAGGAATGCCGGGACTTCGTCAATGGTCTTTACTATTGGATCACCTGCGACGACTGGTGGCAGGTCTACAACCCCTGGCTCCAGGTCGAGATGTGCACCGATAACGCCTGGATGGGCAACACCACTCAGGACGGCGACTACCGCAACCTGGTTGAGTACATGCCCAACGGTCAGGAAAACGGCCCGTCGAGCAACTTCTACCAGTACCGCTACAAAGCCATCCTCAACTGTAACATTGCCATCCAGAATATTGCAGACGAAGATATCGTCATGTCACCCTCGGTGCGTGCAAATCTTCTGGCGCAGGCTCATTTCCTCCGCGGATACTATTATTTCGAGCTTGTCAAGCTCTATGGCGGTATGGTGCTCATGGATCATCTTTACACCGCCGGTGAGGCTGAAGGTGTAGGACGTTCTACCGAGGACCAGACCTACGAATTCATCGCCGAGGACTTCCGTTATGCCATCCGCAATCTCCCCCAGAAAAGCGAGCTTGCATCTGCCGACATGGGTCGCGCTACCCGTGGCGCCGCTCTCGGTCTGCATGGCAAGGCTTTGGTTTACCGTGGCAAATGGAAACAGGCTTCCGATACACTGGGCCTGATTGTACGCGAAGGCGAATACGACCTTTGCCCCAGCTTCGGCGACAACTTCGATCCCACAAAGAAGAACGGCATCGAGTCGCTGATGGAAGTACAGCATCTCTACGATGCAGCCTACAACATCGGTTGCGCGCTGTCCACAGTTGCCGGTCCCCGCGACGTGGCCGACCAGGACGGTTGGGCATGGGGTGTTCCCACCGCTTATCTTGAGAAACAGTTCCTCGACGCAGGCGACACCGAGCGTCTCCGCTGGACCATCATCAAGAACGGCGATACCGAAATCGCAGGCGAACCCGACTTCGAGGCTCTTATCGAGAAGCAGGGAAATGCAAACAACGACGGCACCTATTTCGTGAACAAAGGCTCTCAGAAGTCGCCCCGCATCTTCCGTAAATATTATTGCCCGCTCGCACAGCGTGGTGAGAAATTTGATCAGGTTCACTCGCCGATCAACTGGCCCATCCTGCGCTATTCCGATGTGCTCCTGCTTTATGCCGAGGCTCTTAACGAGCAGGGACGTGACGCCGAGGCTGCACGCTTCGTCACACAGGTACGTCAGCGTGCTTTCCTCAAAGGCGTTAACGGTAAAGCCGGCGACGAACTTCGCAAAATCATCCGCAAGGAGCGTCAGCTTGAACTTGCCGGTGAATTCCACCGCCTGTTCGACATCCGTCGCTGGATTGACGATAACGGCAAACCTATGATTGCAAACATCATGGGCCCCAACGGTAGCTTCGTTCAGTTCAACACCGATCCCGAGACAGCCGATCCCGATGAATTCGAGAATCAGCGTGAACCTTCAAACGAGGGTATCAACTTCAACGAGAGCCGCGACCTCCTCTGGCCTATCCCATTGGTTGAAATCGAGCGTTCGAACGGTGCCATCCAGCAGAACCCCGGTTGGTAATCCCCCGATAACAACTTTCAATTAATCCCGTTCCGCAGCCCGGCATGCGGTTGCGGAACGGATATGAAACAATTTAACAGACATTTCCTTAAATCATGAAATTATCAAAATATCTGCTTATCGGGTTTGCGGCACTTTCGTTGGTGAGCTGCGAGAAGGATGATCCCACCTTCGCCGATTATGTACCCGACAAGAACGGAGAGACAGAAGACCCTGATAAACCTTCCGGTCCGGAAATACCCGCCGGTGCGGAGCTGCAGAAAGTGACGGTTGATCGCAACACCGCTTACCAGACCATCGCCGGATTCGGAGCCTCGGACTGCTGGGCACCCGCATTCGTGGGCGAGAACTGGACGAGCTGCCGCGACGAGATTGCCACATTGCTGTTCGATCAGTCGGGCACTGGTGCCAAGGTTAAAGGTATCGGCCTCTCAATGTGGCGTATGAACCTCGGCGCAGGCTCATGGGAGCAGGGCGATGCTTCCGGCATCGTCGACAAGAGCCGCCGTGCTGAGAGCTACCGCGGTGCCACATCCGAATATGACTGGACAAAATGTACAGGCCAGCGTTACTGGATTGAGAAAGCCCGCGATTACGGTGTGGAGAAGTTCGTGTTCTTCAGTAACTCTCCGCTGGTGGAATACACCTATAACGGCCAGGCACGCAGCGACCGCGGTACAGGCGTATCCAATCTCAAACCCGAGAATTATGAGGCTTACGCTAACTACATGGCCGATGTTGCCCTGAAATACAAGAACGACGGCTACAACATCACCCACATCTCTCCGTTCAACGAGCCTCAGTACGACTGGAAAGGCAACAGCCAGGAAGGTTCAGGCTGGAGCCTGGCAGAGCAGGCCAAGATGGTGCGTGCACTCGACAAGGCACTCACTGAAAAGGGTGCCGACATAGACATCCTCCCCGGCGAGGCAGCCTCGTGGGAGTATGACGTCATGTCGCACTACTTTACCGCAGGCGATGCCGCCTATATCGGCGACTGCACACATGTGAAGAACAATCTGTTCGGAGCACACAGCTACTGGACCGACAAGAACTGGGCCACAATGCGCAATGTCCGTCAGAAAGTGGCCAATACAGCCGCTCAGTACGGTGTGGATCTGTGGCAGACCGAATGGTCAATGCTTACCAACGACAGCGATTACAATCCTGATGAGTTCCCCGGGTATGCCGCCGGAACCGAAATGGATCACTCCATCCAGATGAGCCGAGTTATCCACAACGACCTCACCGTGGCCAACTGTACCTCGTGGAGCTACTGGACATCGATGGACGGCGGTACAGCCGAACATAAAAACCGCTTTATCCTTATCCGTCTGATTCCCGACGGCGGTGATCTCACCGAAGGCGACGGAAAATACCTTGCCACCACCAACCTTTGGGTGCTTGGTAACTACTCGCTGTTTGTGCGTCCCGGTTATGTGCGCATCTCTCACGATGTAGAGAACGAGAATTACGACTTCTTCGGCTCCAGCTACCTGGCTCCCGACAATTCGCGCATCGTCTCGGTCTACACCAACTCAACCGACAAGACATTCTATCTGCAGGATGAGTTCGAAGGCCGCGACGCCATCATGGGTATCAAGACCTACACCACCACCGACGAAAAGCAGATGGAACCCGCCACAGTGCGTGTCAAGGACGTTGTCACCATCGCCCCCAAGAGCGTGGTCACTGTGGTCTACGACCTCTGATCAGTCCCAAAAGCTGACATCCCCTTATAAATTAGCGGCGTGCCTGAAATTTCAGGCAC